>Ga0335076_10000970_pt1 | contig 27462 bp, 26 predicted proteins | sample Lox_Sample_25_FD_206717 | JGI IMG/M metagenome (GOLD analysis project Ga0335076, IMG submission 206717) | Soil microbial communities from Loxahatchee National Wildlife Refuge, Florida, United States - Lox_Sample_2.5 | ecosystem: Environmental > Terrestrial > Soil > Wetlands | place: USA... | reverse complement strand
TCCGGCGGCGGGCCAGCCAGAGCCAGGGCGCGGACTTCTACGCCGCGCTGCGCACGGCCGGCGCGCTGGACCGGGCCGAGGTGGCGGTCGTCCTGGTGGACGCCAGCGAGCCGCTCACCGAGCAGGACCTGCGCATCGTGTCCATGGTGATCGAGGCCGGCCGCGCGCTGGTCATCGCGTACAACAAGTGGGACCTGGTGGACGAGGAGCGGCGGCAGCAGCTGGACCGGGAGATCGACCGGCAGCTGCACACCGCGCGCTGGGCGCCCCGGGTGAACATCTCGGCCCGGACCGGGCGGCATGTGGACCGGCTGGTGCCCGCCATCGAGCTGGCCCTGGACAGCTGGGAGACCCGGGTGCCCACCGGCCGGCTGAACGCCTGGCTCACCGAGGTCGTCGCGGCCACCCCGCCGCCGTCCCGAGGCGGCCGCCAGCCGAAGATCCTGTTCGCTACCCAGGCCGGCGTCCGGCCACCGCACATCGTGCTGTTCAGCACCGGTTTCCTGGAGGCTGGCTACCGGCGCTTCATCGAGCGGCGGCTGCGCGAGGAGTTCGGCTTCGAGGGCAGCCCGCTGCGGGTGTCGCTGCGGCTGCGCGAGCGGCAAGCCGCCCGCCGTACCGGGAAATAAACCGGCCGCCCTCCCCCGGGGGCCGCGCGACTGCGCAATCGGGGAGGGCGGCCGGTGGCCGGAGAACGGTCAGCCGGTAAGCCGGAACCACACCGTAGTGCCGACCTGATCCAGGACGTAGCCCCAGCTGTCGGCGAGCTGATCGACCAGGAACAGGCCGTGCCCGTCGGGGGCGAGCGCCTCGCCCTTCACCACCGGGGTGCTGGCCGTGGACCCGTGGTCGATGACCTCGACCCGCACCGCGCTGGTCAGCCGGAGCACCACGATCGTGACCGTCCCGCCGGGCCACCCCGAGGCGCTGTGCACCACCGCGTTGGTGACGAGCTCAGAGCACAGTAAAACGGCGGTGTCGCAGCACGGATGCTGGGGACCGAGCGTCTTGGCTACGAACGCCCTGGCCTCGGCCACGTTCCGGGTCTGGCCGGGGAGGGTCAGGCTGCCTGCGATGACTGGTGCGGTGCTGGGCCGGGGGGACGACCTCCCGGGCCCGCCGCTCGCCACTTCGCGCCGAGCGGCGGCGCTGCCGCGGCGATCATCTCCCGATCGCCGCTTCGCGCCGAGGCTCACGCCGGGAGTGGTCGCTGCCATCTCGCTGCGCTCCTTCGGGGCCCGTCCACGCGCGCGGAGGCCATGCGTCACCCCACAACGTCCCCGCAGGGCCAACCCCCCACAGCGCCGGTACCCAGATGTCTCAGTCCGCTTAGTAGCGGGTTAGATACGGCCTGTCAGGTCCATGATGGGGCGGGCGTGCAACTCACGCAAGTGCGTAGCACAAATTGAAGGTACGAAATTTCAGATGAGATCTCATCCCCTTCACAACTCCTGTATCGTTACTTGGCATACCGCAGCCTGTGGTTGCGTGCGCCCCGAGTACGGGGACCGCGCCCAGGTCAGCCTGCCGGGAGGGGGAGGCGCTCGTGTCGATCGGCCCAACGGTCCGGCGGCGCCGGCTCGGTTCCGAGTTAAGGCGGCTGCGCGAGACGCACTCCTTCAAGCTGGAAGAGGCCGCGGACAAACTGGGGCTGGCCGCGTCGACTCTGTCGCGCATCGAAACCGGTAAAGCGCCAACCCGGACCGCCTACCTGGCCACGATGTTCGAGATGTACGGCGTGGACGACCCGGCGCAGCGCCAGGTGCTCACCGAGATGGCCCGGGAGGGGCACCGCAAGGGCTGGTGGGCGGTCTATGACGATGTGCTGCCGACCGGTTTCGACGTCTACGTCGGGCTGGAAGCCGAGGCAGCCGCGCTGCGGGTGTTCGAGGACCAGGTGGTGCACGGCCTGCTGCAGACCGAGGCCTACGCCCGCACGGTGATGACATCGGTGCGGCGGCGGCACCACCCCAGGCAGATCGACCGCGCAGTGGAACTGCGGATGGAACGGCAACGGGTGCTCACCCGGCCCGACCCGGTGAAGCTGTGGTGCATTCTGAACGAGCCGGTGATCTCCCGGATGATCGGTGGCCCGGAGGTCATGTGTGGTCAGCTGGCCCGGCTGCTCGAAGTGAGCGAATGGCCGCACGTGACGCTGCAGATGCTGCCGCTTTCCAGCGGCGTGCACCCCGCGCTCAACGGCCCGTTCTGCATTCTGGAGTTTCCCGAGCGCAGTGATCCGGACGTGGTCTACTCAGAAGGCGTCGCGGGCCACGCCTATCTGGAAAGAGAAGCCGAAGTGCGAGCTTGCGCCGAGGTTTTTGACCTGCTCCGGGCGGCCGCGCTGTCCCCGGCTGATACCGTTAAATTCATCGGCAGAATGGCCGCCGGACCCGCCTGACCAGAATTCCGCAACGGTAGTCCTGCAAATTGCATAGAAGGGACATGGGGATGACCCCTGATTTCACCCATGCGCGCTGGTTCAAGAGCAGCGCTTCGAGCGTGACCGGCTGCGTGGAAGTGGCGCACCTGCCCAGCGGGCTGGTGGCGGTGCGCGACTCCAAGGACATCAGCAAGGCACCACACGTGTTCAACCGCCGCGAGTGGGTGGCGTTCCTGGCCGGGGTGCGAAACGGCGAGTTCGACCTGCCGGTCCGCTAGCCACCTGGTGCCGCTGGGGCCTGGCCGCTAGCGGCCTGGCCCCAGTTCAGCCACGATGCCGCGGAGGATATCCACGGAGTCCGCTGGAGTGCAGCTGACCAAGCTGAGCCGCTCGAGGGCGAGCAGGTACGGTTCCACCTCGGCCCGCTTGTCGATGTAGGTGGCGCTGTTCAGCTGCTCCGCGTAGACCATGTCCGGCAGGGCCGGGTCGGCGAAGCGCAGCAGGCAGAACGAGCCCGGGGCGGCATGGCTCACCGTGGGGAACGGGGTGATCTGCAAGGTCAGCCACGGCTGCTGGCTGAGCTCGCCGAGGTACGCCAGCTGGCGGCTGAGCACGGCCGGGCCGCCGGCCGGGCGGCGCAGCGCCACCTCGTCCACGATGGCCCATAGCCGGGTGCCGCCCGCGGCGAAATGCCGCTGCCGTTCCTTGCGCAGCACGACCAGGCGTTCCGCCTCGTCCAGCGAGAAGTCGCCGAGCGCCAGCACGGCGGCCGCGTACTCCTCGGTCTGCAGCAGGCCGGGCACGAATTGCGCGTCGTAGCTGCGGATTGACTGAGCCGATTCCTCCAGCCCGATATAAGCCTGGAACCACGGCGGCAGCACATCGTGATACCGGTGCCACCAGCCCGGCTGGTTGGCCCGGCTGGCCAGCGACAGCAATTGCTCGCGCTCGGCCTTGTCAGTAATGCCGTACAACGTGAGCAGGTCGGCGATGTCAATCTCGCGTACGGCATTCCGGCCCAGCTCTATGCGGCTGATCTTGGATTCCGAGCCGCGGATTGCCTGCGCCGCGTCGTGTGCGCTGATTCCCTGGCTTTCGCGCAGGCGGCGCAACTGGGCCCCGAGCAGCAGCCGGAGCACCGTGGCGCCGCCCACCGCGTCTGCCATCGACCCACTTCCTCTCGGGGAGAGCGCGCACCGGCCTGGCGCCGGGCTGCCTGTCAGGAGGGGAAAGGTACGTGGCGGGCCGCCCATTTCAGCAGCTTTTGGATTGTATCGCCTGCGCTATTGGCCAGCACCCCCGGCACGCGGCGGGCGCGGCGGCAGCAGTTACGATCCATGCTCAGGGTCAGGTGGTCTCCGGCAGAGGCAGGGTCATGCGTTTCAGGTCGGTGGGTAACAGTGGGCTGCTCGTGTCCGTGGCCGGGCTCGGCTGTAACAACTTCGGCGGTCGGCTGGACCTGCAGCAGACCCGGGCCGTGGTGGACGCGGCCATCGACGCGGGCATCACCCTGTTCGACACCGCGGACATCTACGGCCACGGCGGCGGCTCCGAAGAACTGCTCGGCCAGGTGCTGGGCAGCCGCCGCGACCAGATCGTGCTGGCCACGAAGTTCGGCCACCAGAAGGTGGACATGGGCTACGGGCCCGCGGCCGGGGCCAAGGGCGGCCGCGGCTACATCCGCCGCGCCGTGACCGCCTCGCTGCGGCGGCTGCGCACCGATTACCTGGACCTCTACCAGCTGCACACCCCGGACCCGGAGACCCCGATCGAGGAGACCCTGCACGCGCTGACCGAGCTGGTCACCGAGGGCAAGGTGCGCTACCTGGGGCACTCCAACCTGTCCGGCTGGCAGACCGCCGATGCCGCACACCTGGCCCGGCAGGCCGGCACCGAGGCGTTCGTCTGCGCGCAGAACGAGTGGTCGCTGCTGGAGCGGGCGGCCGAGGCCGAACTGGTGCCCGCGGCCCGCCACTTCGGGCTGGGCGTGCTGCCGTACTACCCGCTGGCCAACGGCCTGCTCACCGGGAAGGTCCAGCGCGGCCAGCCGCCCGCCCCGGGCACCCGGCTGGCTAGCCGGGCGGGGTACATTACCGACGCCAAGCTGGACCGGGTCGAGGCCCTGGCCGGGTGGGCCGCGGCGCACGGGGTCAGCCTGCTCGATGTGGCCATCGGCGGGCTGGCCGCGCAGCCCGGCTGCGCGTCGGTGATCGCCGGGGCCAGCTCGGCCGATCAGGTCAAGGCGAACGTGGCCGCGGCGGACTGGATCCCGGGCGCGGCCGACCTGGCCGAGCTGGACGCGATCGTGCCACCACCGGGCGGCTGAGCTCAGTTCTTGGCCACGGCCTTGTGGTACAGCGCGCGGACCGGGCTGCCGAACCGGGCCGAGTAGGACACCGACGGGGTGTCCCCGCCCTGCTGATAGCCGCCGATCACGCCGATCACCGTGCCCAGGCCGGTGGCCGGGTGCACGTTGGCCAGGAACGGCCCGCCGCTGGTCCCGTCGGTGTACCCGCCGCAGTCGAACTCCAGCTGGTGTGCGCCGAACGCCCGGGTGGCCGAGGTGCAGCCGATCGGCCGCTGCCGGCCGTCCGGGTAGCCGATGACCTGGACCTTCTGCACCGGCTTCCACCCGGTGCCCAGCTTCTCGCCGCCGGTCAGGTCCTGGATCGGGGTGGCGTCGCCCGGCTGGGCGACGACCAGGAACGCGAAGTCGTCGTTGGGGCTGCGGGACGAGGCCCAGGCCCGGTCCACGAACACCCGGCTGACCGTCCACACGCCGAACGGCTGCTGGCTGCGGTGGTACTCCGGGACGAAGTCCACGTCGCCAGCCTGCTTGCCCTGCATGCAGTGCGCCGCGGTGATGACCAGGTCGCCGGCCGGGCTGGCCACCACGCTGCCGGTGCAGAAGTGCTGGCCCAGCTGCCCGGAGCTGGTGGTGGTGAACAGGGCGCCCACCGCCGGGGTGCCGTTATAGAAGTTGCCGTGCAGCAGGGCGGGCGGCACCACCGGCGCCTTGCGGGGCAGCGACTTGACCGCGGCGGCGAGCCGGACGGCCAGCCGTTCCGCGCCCAGCGCATTCGGTGACGCGGCCACCGCCACGATGAGCGCCGCGCTAGCCAGCCCAATGCTCCAGATCGCCCGCCTGGCCTGGAAGACCCGTCCGGTAAACGGAGTCCTCGTGCCATGTCGCCGCATCCATCCTCCTGCCTGGGTTGTCCGGGGGGCGGAACCAGCGATCGTGACCTGTTCTTAACATTGTGCGGGCAGGCTTCGCGGGGGGCCATAGGGGGTGCCCGGGAAGTTGCTGAGAGTCTGCTGTGATAAGACTTTGTCGGCCGCTGCAGCGGGCAGGCTGGCCAGCGCGCAGAATGCTTTCTGCCGGCCGTCCTGGGAGTAGGATCGTGCCGTCTGATTTGCGCTGATACAGCGCGACGTCACCCCTCTGGGACCGGGAGTGGCAGTAATTGGCCGACAGGGGTGCATAAAAGGAGTCAAGTGGCATGTCCGGGATGGGCTCTCCCCTCCAGTTGACGAACCAAACCGTGGTGGCGGCCTTCCGCTCCGCTCTGATCCATCAGGGGATCATCGCCCTGCTGATTTTCTTCCTGCTGGCTATGCTGTGGGTCAGCGTCCGCGAGTGGCTCCCCGCGGCCCGGCGTCAGCCCGGCACGCCATCCGACGTGCTGGCCGCTGAGCCCGCCGCGCGGCGGCTGATCCGGATCGGCTTTGGCGTCCTGTGGCTGCTTGACGGCGTGCTGCAGATGCAGCCGGCCATGCCGCTCGGGCTGCCGTCCAGTGTGACGGAGCCGGCCGCGGCTGGCTCGCCCGGCTGGGTGCGGCACCTGGTTGACTTCGGCGGCCAGGCCTGGTCGTACCACCCGGTCGCCGCGGCCGCCTCGGCGGTCTGGATCCAGATCGGCATCGGCATCTGGCTGCTCACCGCGGCCCGCGGCCGGTGGTCCCAGCTCGGCGGCCTGGCCAGTGTGGGCTGGGGCCTCGTCGTCTGGATCTTCGGCGAGGCCTTCGGCGGCATCTTCGCGCCCGGGCTGAGCTGGCTGTTCGGCGCCCCGGGCGCGGCGTTGTGGTACGCGGTGGCGGGTGCGCTCATCGCGCTGCCCGACCGGGCCTGGCTCGGTGGCCAGCTGGGCCGGCGGCTGCTGGCCGGCGCGGGCGTGTTCCTGGCCGGCATGGCCGTGCTGCAGGCCTGGCCGGGCCGGGGCTTCTGGCAGGGGACGGCAGGCCGCCAGCCGGGCAGCCTGACCAGCATGCTGCAGGACATGTCGCAGACCTCGCAGCCCGGGTTCCTGGCTAGTTTGGTGCGCGGGTTCGGCTCGTTCACCGCCGGGCACGGGTTCCTGGTCAACCTGGTTGTGGTCGTCGCCCTCGCGGTCACCGGGGCCGGGCTGATCGCCGGGGCGCTGGTCCAGGCCTGGCGGCCGGTGCTGCGCCCGGCCGTCGGGCTGCTGCTCGTACTGTCCGCCGCGGCCTGGGTGCTGGTGCAGGACCTAGGGGTGTTCGGCGGGCTCGGCACCGACCCCAACAGCATGATCCCGTTCGCGCTGCTGGTGGTCGGGGGGTACCTGGCGGTGGCCCCGGTGCCCGCGGTGGCCACGGCAGCTGAGCCCGCCGTGGCGGCTGAGGCGGCTGAGCCGGCGGTCGCGCCCGCGGCCGGCTGGCGCGACAGGCTCCGCCCCGGGCAGCTTGCCCGCGGGCTGGGCACCGCGAGCCCGCGGACCGTGACCGCGGTGGGCGCGCTCGGCGTCGCCATCATCGGCGTCGTGCCGATGATGGCCGCGTCGGCCAGCACCACCGCCTCGCCGCTCGTCGCCGAGGCGCTGGACGGGTCGAGTGCCCCGCTGAACTTCCGTGCCCCTGCCTTCCAGCTGACCAACCAGGATGGACGGCAGGTCAGCCTGGCCAGCTTGCGCGGCAAAGTGGTTCTGATGACCTTCCTGGACCCGGTGTGCACCTCCGACTGCCCGCTGATCGCACAGGAGTTCCGTCAGGCCGACGAGCTGCTGGCCGGGCAGCGCCGTCAGGTGGAGCTGGTCGCGGTGGTGGCCAACCCGATCTACAACGGGGTTAGCTACACCCAGGCCTTCGACCGGCAGGAGCACATGAACACGCTGCCTAACTGGGACTACCTGACCGGCAGCGCAGCCCAGCTGAAGAAGGTGTGGCGGCAGTACGGTATCGCCGCGCAGATCTTGCCGGCCGGCGGGATGATCGGGCACAGCGACGTGGCCTATGTAATCGACCAGTCCGGGCGGACCCGCACCGAGCTGAATTTCGACCCCGGCCCGGGCACCACCAGCTCACAGGCCTCGTTCGCGAGCGAACTGTTCACCGCGGCCCAGCAGAGCCTGGGGGTGTCGTGACCGGCTGGCGCTGGCCGGCTGCGGCCGTGGCCACAGCCCTGGCGGCCATGGCGCTGGCGGGCTGTGGCAGCACCCGGGCCGGCGGCACCGGGCAGCTGGCCCGCCCAGTCACCCTGTCGCTGGCCACCTCGGCGGGCTACCCGGACGGGACGTGGGCCGCACTGGTGATGGGCGGATCCGCCGCCGAGCACAACAACTTCTGGCAGGTGTTCGTCCGGCCGACCGGGAAGCAGGCGGCCTGGCGGCTGGCCACCCCGCGGGGCGTGGCCAGCAACGGCGGCATCGCGATCACGGCCACCGGCGGGCCGTCTCTGGTCGCATCCCTGCTGCCCAGCCAGGACCTGCACTTCTCGCCGCTGGCCCGGAGCACTGACAACGGGGCCAAGTGGGCGGCGGACGGTCTGCTCGACGCGCCGCTGGCCAGCACGCCCAGCGCGCTGGCCGCCGCGCCAGATGGCGGGCTGATCGCGCTGACCCGGGATGGTGTGGCCGAGGTGGCGGGCCACATCGGCGGATCCTGGACCCACCTGGCCACTGAGCGTTCCGTGGCCAGATCAGCCGCCGCCCGGAGCTGCGGGCTGACCGGCCTCACCGCCGCGGGCTACACCGCTTCCGGGACCGTGCTGCTGGCCGGCAGCTGCTCGCGTGGCAGCCACGCCGGCATCTTCGCACGAGAGGCAGGCGGCAGCTGGGTGGCCGCCGGGCCGGCGCTGCCCGCGGGCTTGTCCGGCCGAACGGTCGACGTGCTCCAGCTGGCCAGGTCCGGTGACACGGAGACAGCGCTTCTCCAGGTCGGCAGCGGCCGGACGGCCAGCCTGCTCGGCGCGTGGTCCACCAGTAGCGGCAGCAGTTGGCAGCTGTCCGCGCCCTACCGGCTGGCCGGGGCGCAGCCACGGTCGGCCACGGTGGCTGGCCAGGCGCTCGGCGTGCTGCTCAGTAACGGCCGCCCGGTCACCGTCGCCGGCCCGGGTGCGGCCTGGCGACGGCTGCCCGCGCTGCCGGCGGGCACCGCTGGGCTCGCCGCTGGGGCGGTCACGCTGGCGGCCGGCCCAGCGGGCGGCTTCCAGCTGCTCACCACCCGGCTCAGCAAGATGTCGGTGTGGACGGCTGGTTCCGCTGGCTGGGTGCGATCCCAGGTCCTCAAGGTTCCCATCCCGTACGGCTCGTCCGGGTGAGTGGGGTGCTGTGAACTACATCGCCAACCACTGGTCTTTTCACCCGTTCCTGATCCTGGCGCTGATCCTCGCGGTCTGGCACGAGATCGGGCTGGCCCGGCTGGCCCGCCGGTCGGGGCCACGGGACGCGCGGCGGCGGCGGATGCGTTCGCTGTTCTTCTACTGCGGCCTGGCCGTGATGCTGATCGCCGTGCAGTCCCCGATCGAGTACTGGTCCGAGAAGTACTTCTTCGTGCACATGGTGCAGCATCTGCTGCTCATGTTCGCGGCACCGACGCTGGTGGTGGCAGGTGCGCCCTGGCAGCCGTTGCGCGCCGCGCTGGACGGATGGCTGCCCGCGCCCGGCACCGGGCCGTCCTACTGGGCGGCGATTTCCCGCCCCGTCCGGGCGGCTGTCGCCGTTCTGCTCCGGCCGTGGGTCTCGGTCGCCGTGTTCAGCATCGTGATGGTGGCCTGGCACCTCCCGCCACTGCTGGACCTCGAAGTGCGCAATGCGGCCGTCCGGGTCTGGCTGATGCAGTCCACGTTCTTCCTGGCCGGGGTGCTCTTCTGGCTTCAGTTCATCCCGTCGCCACCGTTCCAGCGCCGGATGCCGCTGGTCTCTCAGGCGGCCGCCCTGGTGCTGACCAACGTGGTCATGTGGTTGCTGGCCATGGCGATGAGCATCTTCTCGACAGCTTCCTGGTACTCGGTGTACAACCACCTGCCGGGGATCACCCTGCCGCCGTACGCCGACCAGGAGATCGGCGCCGCCATCCTGTGGGTCTGCGGCGACTTCTGGGCCATCCCCTCGCTGATCTACATCTTGCGCTGCCTGATCACCGAGGACGGCAGTGTGGCCGCGGCGGTCGAGCAGATCCTGCACCGCGGCTCGGCCAGCCGCGGCACCTGGGCAACCGGCCGCAACCCGATCGGCTCCAACCCGCCGCTGCCCCCCTCCACCGAGCCGTAGCGGCGGGCCGGGTTAGCCGTTGTGCTTTTCCAGGTAGTCCAGGTAGAGGGGACGTAGCGCGTCGGCGACCTCGGGCGACTCGTGGCCGAACGCGTCGTCGATCGTCGCGGACAGCTGAGTGACGTCGGCCGCCGTCTCGTCGATGTGACCGGCCACCGCCTCGCCCTCCGGGATCTCCTTGAGCAGCTGCCACAGGAACCCGACGTCCAGATGGTGCACGGCCCGGCGCACGGCGCGGTCGTGCAGTTCCTGGGAGGAGAGGGCTTCGAGTTCCTGCCGGGAAGTCATGGCAGGAACCTTACCGCCCGTCGCGTGCTCAGCGACCGCCAGGCCAGCCGCCCTGTCCAGCACCTGGCCAGCCGCCCGGACCCGGGGCCGGCCAGCCACCGGATCCGTGCTGCTGCGGGCCGCGCCACCAGTCGCCCGGCCAGCCGCTGCCCGGCGCCCCGCCGTGGTTCGCGATGACCAGTTGCCCGGTCACCGTGCCGCCGCGCAGGTGCCTGATCCTGTAGTGCACGCGGACCTGGTGGCCGGCCGACTGGCCCGGCCCGGCGGCCAGCCCGGTACCGGCCGGGGCGGCCTGGGCGGGACGGCCCGCCCGGCCCGGGGAACGGCCTGGGCGGGCCGCGGGCCGCGCCGGGCCCGGCGGCGCGGCCGGGCCGGTGGCGCTCGCGGTCACCGAGCGGGGCAGCGTGGCCGAGCACGGCACCAGGCCACAGTCCCGGTGCGGGCCGGCCGCGGGCGGCTGCCGGAGCAGCACCAGGCCGCCACCCGCCATCGCGGCCACCGTGGCGGTCGTGCCGGCCGCGGTCAGCCAGCGATGCCTGATCAGACCGCTGGCCGCGCCGTCCCGCCGTGCGGAGCCGCTAACCATGGCGGCCCAGCCCGATGACTTGCTCCCCTGAGTCCCAGCATCGGGTCACCATTCTTTTGTTATCCCTTCGCAGACACTTAACAGGCCGTTCCGTTGAATGAGCAGCTCGCCGGGCTGGCTGTTTGCCCTGCGGCGAAGAAGACGACCGATACCCGGCCGCCCGGCCCGAGTTGCGCCCCGGCCGACGTGGGCTCCAGGACCAGCACGTCACTGCCCAGGTCAGGGTCGGCGGCGCCGATCACGAACTGGACCTGGTCACCAGGGAACGTCGCGGTGAACTGCCAGCCGGACAGCACCGCGTTGCTCTCATTGGCGATCGTGTACTTGCCGATGATGCCGCCGTCCCACTCCTGGACCAGCCGGAACGTGACGGCCACGAAGCCAGGCGCGGAGCTGGCCGGGGTGGCCACCGGCACGGTGGCGGACTGAGCCGGGGCCGGTGTGCTGGCGGCCGGGGTGGCGGTGGGGCGAGCGTTCCCATCCGGGGCCGGGCTGGCCGCCGGCTGGCTGGGCGACGTGCTGGCCGGCCGGCTGCGGGTGACCCCGGGCAGCTGCCTGGCGTCGGCCATCGTGGCCCGCCCCGGCTGATGCGGCAGGAGCAGGATCACCCCACTGGCCAGGGCCATCGCCCCGGCGCCCGCGCTGATCGCCACGTACCAGCGGTACCGGGCCACGGCCAGGTACCAGTCCTGCTGGCTGACCCGGCCCAGCCAGGCGGGCCGGGCCGCCCGGCGCCGCCCGCGCAGGCCTGGGCCAGTGCCATGCCCGGCGAACCGGGTGCTGGCCGCGGGCTCGGCCGGCCAGTCCGGCTCGGGCAGGCCGTCGAGCAGGCGGCGCGGGGCCGGCTCGTCCGTCCAGTCGCCCAGCCACTGATAAGCGGCCGGGTCCGCGCGCCAGCTTTCGGCCGGGTCCTCGGCGGGGCGTTCGGCACCGGAATGGCCGGGCCAGCCAAACTCGGCCGGCTCGGCCAGCAGACCCGAGGTGGCTTCCCCGGTGGGCCGGCCACGGCTGATCAGGGCCCGGAGCCAGCGGTGACGACCGGAACGCCGGCGCCGCCCGGGATTACCCATCGCACCGTGAACCGAATCGAGGCATGCTCGGTCCCCAACTGTCCGGCCCTCAGCGCTAGAGCAGCCCGCAACACCGTACGGACCGGGGCCAATTTAACAACGGTGCGGGCCGGGCGGACGGCAAAACGCGATAACGGCATACCGTCGCCGAAATCGACCTATTGCGCGCAGTAGCGCAGTTTCCCGGCCGGCTGAACGGTCAGCCAGCCGGGCCGGGCGGATGCGCGGCGGCCGCGGCCAGCGCGGCGCGGACTTTGCCGATCAGATCGCTGGCAGTGAATGGCTTCTGGATATAGGCCTGCTCGGAGCCGGGGGTGTAGTGCGGCCGGGCCCGGGCCGTGTCGTCGCTGCCGGACATCCGGATGATCGGCAGGCCGGGCCGGAGCGCCGCGACGCGCTCGGCCAGCGTGGGGCCGTTCATGCCGGGCATCACCGAGTCGGTCAGCAGCAGCTGGAAGTCGCGGGTGGCCGCCAGGATCAGGGCCTCATCGCCGGTGCCGGCCTCCATGGTGGGGTAGCCGTGCTGGCGCAGGATCCGGGAGGTGACCGCGAGGACGGACGGCTCGTCGTCCACGATCAGGATCGTCTCCCGCTGCTTCCCGCCGGCCGCGGCGGCGTCCCCGGGCACGGCGCGCTCGGCCGCGGCCGCGGGCGGAGCGGTGGCGGGCCTGGTGCCGGCTGGCCCGGTGCCGGCGGACTGGGCGGCCGGCTGGGCGGCGGGCAGGGTGGCTGCGGGCAGGTAGATCTGGAACGTGCTGCCGTCCCCTTCGGTGCTGTCCACGGTGATGCAGCCGCCCGCCTGAGTGACGATGCCGTACACGGTGGACAGGCCGAGGCCGGTGCCCTCGCCACCCTCCTTGGTGGTGAAGAACGGCTCGAAGATATGCGCCGCCACCTCGGGGCTCATGCCGTGCCCGGTATCCCGGACCGAGAGCTGCACGTGGCGGCCGGGGGCGAGGCCCGGGTGGGTCGCGGCGTACCCGTCGCCGAGTTCGGTGTGCCGCACGGTGACCCGGAAGCCGCCGCCGTCGGGCATTGCGTCGCGGGCGTTGACGGCCAGGTTGAGCAGCATCTGCTGGAAGCGGCTGCGGTCGGCCAGGACCAGGGCGGGCTGATCGGCCGGCGTGACGCGCACCTCGATGTGCGCGCCCAGGCTGGTGCGCAGCAGCTCCTGAATGTCGCTGAGCAGGGTGTTCAGGTCGACCAGGACCGGCTCGGCCGGTTCCTGGCGGCCGAAGATGAGCAACTGGCGGGCGAGCCGGGCGCCGCGGCTGGCCACCGCCTGGATCTGCACCGCGTCGGCCTGCACCCGGGGCCGGGCCGCGGTCGCCTCGGCGATGAACCCGGCGTAGTTCGTGATCGCGGCCAGCAGGTTGTTGAAGTCGTGCGCGATCCCGCCCGCCAGCTGACCCAGCGTCTCCAGCCGGTCGGACCGGCGCAGCTCCTGCTCCCGGGAGCGCCCCTTTTTGCGCTCGGTGATATCGCGGGCCACCGCCGAGGCGCCGGTCACCGTGCCCTGCTGGTTCCGGATCGGGGAGATGCAGACGGACACGTCCACGATCGTCCCGTCCTTGCGGCGGCGCTTCGTCTCGAACGGCCCGACCCGCTCGCCGCGGCGGAGCCGGCCGAGGATCGGGCCGAGCTCCGCGCGCTGCTCCGCCGGGATGAGTACGGCCACGTTCTGCCCGATGATCTCCTCGGGCCGGTAGCCGTACATCCGGGCCGCGCCACCGTTCCAGCTGGTGATGACGCCGTCCAGGGTCTTGCTGAGGATGGCGTCGTCGGACGACTCGACGATGGCAGCCAGCCGCGCGGCCAGCTCGAACTCCTGTGCGCTGGGATCGGCGCCGGCGGTTCCCATGATTCCCCCGGTTCTTTCGCGGATCGGTGGGTTGACTACGGCCCGGCGGGCCTGGCTACCGGCTCGCTCAGCACCTCGTGCAGCTTGGTCAGCAGGCTTGTCTCGGAGAACGGTTTCTCGATCAGGTGGACGCCGGGGGCCAGTACGCCCTGGGCGCTGAGCAGGCCCTGGGTGTAGCCGGACATGTAGACCACGCGCGTCCCGGGGTGCAGGGCCAGCACCTTGGCGGCCAGCTCCTTGCCCTGCATATGCGGCATGATGACGTCGGTGAGCAGCACCTCGACGTGGTCCAGCCGGTGGGTGAGCGCGGCCAGCGCTTCCTGGCCGCCCGCCACGGCGGTCACCTGGTAGCCGTTCCTGGCCAGCAGGCGCCGGGTCACCTCGCGCATGGCGGGCTCGTCCTCGACGACCAGCACCATCTCGCCGTGGCCGCGCTGCGCGGCCGCGGCGGCCGGCCCCACCACGGCGGCCTGCTGCGTGGTGGCGGGCAGGTAGGCGGTGAACGTGGTGCCCAGGCCGGCCTCGGAGTAGATCCGCAGCTGCCCGCCCGCCTGGGTGACGATGCCGTACACGGTGGCCAGGCCGAGGCCGGATCCCTCGCCCTTGGGTTTGGTGGAAAAGAAGGGCTCGCACACCCGGTCCAGGATGTGCGCCGGGATACCGGTGCCGGTGTCGCTCACCTTGAGCGTGACGTAGCGCGCTGGCAGCAGGCCGAGCTGGGTGGCGGCGGGCTCGCCGACGTCGGCCATGGCGGTCTGGATGGTCAGCTTGCCGCCCTGCGGCATCGCGTCGCGCGCGTTGACGGCCAGGTTGACCAGGATCTGCTCGATCTGGCCCGGGTCGGCGAGCACCGGGGACAGCCGGCCGGCCAGGTCGGTGATCAGCTCGACATGCTCACCCAGCGTGCGGAGCAGGAGTTGCTCGACGCCATTGACCACATCGCTGAGGTTCAGCGCCCGGGGCTGGATCACTTCCTGACGGGCGAACGCGAGCAGCTGATGGGTCAGGCTGGCGGCCCGCTCCGCGGCCTGCTCGACCTGGGCGATGTCATCCCGGATGTCGGCCAGGTTCAGGGTGGGTTCCGGGCTGGCCAGCTGCTCGCCGGCGAACGCGGCATAGTTGGAGATGACCCCGAGCAGGTTGTTGAAGTCGTGCGCCACCCCGCCGGCCAGCTGGCCCAGGCTTTCCAGCCGCTGTGACTGGTGCAGCTGGCGTTCCAGCCGGTCCCGCTCAGCCTGGGTGAGCAGCCGTTCCCGCTCGGCCTGGCTTTCCAGCCGCTCGGTGACGTCCCGGACGGCGGCGGTGACCAGGATGCCTTCGTCGGTGTCGATGGCGGACAGCGAGATCTCGGCCGGGAACGTGCCGCCGTCGCGGCAGCGGCCGGCCAGCTGCATGTCCGCGCCCATCGGCCGGGGCTGCGGGTCGGCCATATAGCCGGCCCGGTGGCCCGGGTGCATGTTCCGGACGCCGTCCGGGACCAGGATTTCTACCGGCTGGCCGACGAGCTCGTCCCTGGTGTAGCCGAACAGCCGCTCGGCCTGGGCGTTGACCAGGGCGATCCGGCCGTCCCGGCCGACACAGATCATCGCGTCCGGCGCCGCCTCCAGCAGCGCGGTGAACCGGGACTGTTCCTGCTGCTGCTTGGTCACGTCCCGGCCCACCGTGGACACGCCGATGATCGTGCCCCGGTCGTCGGCGATCGGCGACAAGGTCAGCGCCACGGTCGCCAGGGTGCCGTCCTTGCGCACCCGGCGGGTCAGGTACTGCTCGACCTGCCCGCCGCCGGCCACCCGGGCATGCAGCCGCGCTTCCCGCTCGCGGTCCTCGGTGGAGATGATCGTTTCGATGTGCCGGCCGATCATTTCCTGCGCCGTGTACCCGTACAGCCGTTCGGCGCCGGGATTCCAGCTCGTGATGATCTGATCGAGGTTCTTGCCGATCACCGCGTCATACGACGACTGGACGATGGAGGCCAGCCGGGCGGTGGTCGCGGCGGCCAGGCGGCGTTCGGTCACGTCCCGGACGGCGGCGGTGACCAGGATGCCTTCGTCGGTGTCGATGGCGGACAGCGAGATCTCGGCCGGGAACGTGCCGCCGTCGCGGCGGCGGCCGGCCAGCTGCGTGCCGGCGCCCATCGGGCGGGGCTGCGGGTCGGCCATATAGCCGGCCCGGTGGGCGGGATGCATGTCCCGGGCGGCGTCCGGAACCAGGATTTCTACCGGCTGGCCGACGAGCTCGTCCCTGGTGTAGCCGAACAGCCGCTCGGCCTGGGCGTTGACCAGGGCGATCCGGCCGTCCTGGCTGACGCAGATCATCGCGTCCGGCGCTGCCTCCAGGAGCGCGGTGAACTTGCGGTCGGCGAGCTGCCCCATGCTGCCACCAACTGTATGTAGTCGTCTGTTAGCTAAAAGTTACCATCCCGGGTGCGGTGTTCGATATGACGGCTTGACCTGGCGCAGCCGGGACGGCGGCCACTGCGATGGCCTTATTGCTTTCAGTAATCATCTAGCTACAATCAGTCACTACTTGCCCGGACGTGGCCCACGTACCGAGGTGACCTTTGGGGGGCAGATGGACGAGAGCGGGCCCGCCCCGGTACGCGGGCGGATCTTGGTGATCGACGATGATCTCGTGTTCGGCCGCTGGGCCGCCCGGCTGCTGCGGACCGAGGGCCGGTTCGAGACCAGGTACGTGACCGACGCGGCCACCGGGCTGGAGCACCTCGACGACGGGCCGTGGGATCTGGTGCTCACCGACCTGGAGATGCCCGGGATGAACGGCCTGGAGCTGCTGGACCGGATCGGGCAGCTGGCCCCGGACCTGCCCGTCGCGATCATCACCGGGCACGCGACCGTGGACCGGGCCGTCACGGCGTTCCGGAAGTCCGCCGCCGAGTTCATCCAGAAGCCGATCTCGGCGACCGACTTCATGATCGCGGTACAAGGGCTGGTTCAGCGTGGCCGGGAGACCCGGGCCGCGGACCGGGAGATCGTGCTGGCCGTCGGGGCCCATCCGGACGATGTGGAGATCGGTGCGGCCGGGACGCTGCTGGCGCACAAGTCGGCGGGCGACTCGGTCGCGATCCTGGCCCTGACCGGGGGCAGGCCGCCCGGCGCGCAGGTGCGCCGGGCGCGCGGCGCACAGCACGCCGCCGGGATCATCGGCGCACGGCTGGTCCTGGGCGAGCTCGATGACGCGGACATCGCAGAGCGGGAGCCGACGATCGGGGTGATCGAGGACGTCATCGCCAGGATCCGGCCCACCGTGCTGTACACGCACTCCATTCACGACGTGCACCAGGCGCACCGGAACACGCACCAGGCCGTCATCGTGGCGGCCCGGCAGGTCGGCCGGCTCTACTGCTTCCAGTCGGCCACCCCGACGGTCGACTTCCGCCCCACCCACTTCAGCGTCATCGACAGCCATGTCAGCCGCAAGCTGGCCGCCGTCGACGCGTTCGCCGACGAGCCACCGCACGACGACTACCTGCAGCCCGACCTGGTCGTCTCGACCGCCCGCTACTGGTCCAGGTTCTGCGGCGGCAGCCTGGCCGAGCCGTTCGAGGCGGTCCGTGACCGGGCTCCGGTCCGGGTTCCGGCCGGCACCGGGTCGCCGGGCACCGGGTTGCCGGGTACCGGGGCGATCATCCAGGGGATCCCGGCGGACAGGTCCGCGCCCGGTCCCGGTGAGCCGGGTCCGGGCGGTCAGCGCCACCGCCGGGCTGCCCGAGGACGTGGAACGGCGGCTCAGCGCGGAGCAGCAACTGCTCGGCGAGCTGACCGACTCGGCGGTGCGGATGCGCACCCTGCCGGTGTCTGCCATCACCGGGCCGCTGCCCCGCGCGATCCGGGACCTGGCCCAGGCCGCGGGCAAGCAGGTCGAGTTCACCGTGACCGGCGGGGACACCGAACTGGACCGGGCCATCCTGGAGAGCCTGGCCGGGCCGCTCACCCATCTGCTGCGGAACGCGGTCAGCCACGGCATCGAGCCGCCTGACGACCGGGTCCGGGCGGGCAAGCCCGCCTGCGGGCGGCTGGAACTGCGCGCGGTGCCGCGGGGCAGCCTGGTCGAGATCAGCGTCACGGACGACGGCCGGGGCATCGCGGCCGCCACCGCCAAGGAGGCGGAACGGGAGGGATCGCTCACCGACGTGCTGGCCCGCCCGGGCTACTCCACCGCGGCCGAGGTCACCGACCTGGCTGGCCGCGGGGTCGGGATGGACGCGGTGCGGGCCTACGCGAGGTCGGTCGGCGGCAGCCTGGAGGTGCGCAGCCAGCCCGGCCAGGGCCTGGAAGCCACCCTGGTGCTGCCGCTCGCGCTGGCTCAGCTCGAGGTACTGCTGCTGCGCCGCGGGCGGGACGTGTACGGCATTCCGATCGCGGCGGTGGACGAGGTGCTCCTGGTCACCGGGACCCAGTCGGTGCAGGGCCGCCTGGCCGTGCCGGTGCGCGGCCACCCGGTGCCGCTGGCCGACATCGCGGCCGTGCTCGGCCTGGCCGCCCCGGCGCTGCCCGGGCATCCGGCCGCGGTCATCGTGTCGGCGGGCGGGCGGCGGGTCGCGATCCAGTGCGACCGGCTGATCGGGGCCGAGGAAGTCGTGGTCAAGCCGCTGGGCCCGCTGGCCCAGGCGGACGGCTGCCTGGGCGCGACCATTCTCGGCGACGGCCGGGTCGCGCTGCTCATCGAGCCCGGCCTGTTCACCCGCCGGGACGGGGCGCGGTCCGTCCCGCCCCGGCTGCGGCGCAGACCGCCCACGATGCCGCGCCGCCCGGGGACGTGGCGCCGCCCGCCAGGGACGCCGCCCCGCCAGCCACCGTCTCCAGCACCGAATCAAACGCCGCCGCCCCAGCCACTGCCGTCCCGGAAACCGCTGCGCCGGCCACCGCCGGGCCAGCCACCCGGCCGCCCGGCAAGATCCTGGTCGTCGAGGATTCGTTCACCGTGCGGGAACTGCAGCGCAGCATCTTCGAGGCGGCCAGCTACCGGGTGGCCACCGCCGAGGACGGCCACGACGCGCTGGCCGTGCTGCAGCGGGATCCGGAGATCGCCCTGGTGGTCAGCGATCTCGACATGCCCGGGCTGGACGGGCTTGGGCTGACCCGCGCGGTCCGCGCCGACCCGGCCCGGTCCGCGCTGCCGGTGATCATCGTGACCGCGCGCGGCAGCGAGCAGGTCCGGCAGCAAGGCCTGGCCGCCGGGGCCAGCGCATTCATGGCCAAAGCCCAGTTCGACCAGCGCGAGCTGCTGGCCACGGTGGGCAGGCTGGTCCGGGGATGACACCAGTACGGGTGCTGATCTGCGAAGACTCCGCCGTGTACGCGGCTGGGCTGCAGCGCGCCCTGGAATACGACCGGGACATCGCGGTGCTCGGCGTCTGCCCGACCGCGGAGGAGGCGCTGGCCACGCTGGCCAGCGAGCGGCCCGACCTGGTCACGATGGACCTGGAACTGCCCGGCATGGACGGGCTGGCCGCGGTCGAGGAAATCATGAGCAGCCGGCCGGTACCGGTGGTCGTACTGTCCAGCCATGTCGGGCCGGACGGGGAGAAAGCCGCGGCCGCTCTCGGCGCCGGGGCGGTGGACGCCTGGGCCAAGAGCGACCTGGACCTGGCCGATCCGGCCGGGGTCACCGCGGCCGCGTTCCGGGTCCGGATCCGGGCCCTGGCCCGGGTCCCGGTCATCCGTCACCCGCGGGCCCGGCTCCGGCTGGCCCGCACCGCACCGGGGCCGGGCGGCCGGCGGGTCTCGGTCATCGGGATCTGCGCGTCCACTGGCGGCCCGCAGGTGCTGTACCACGTGCTCAGCTCGCTGCCGCCGAACTACGCCATCCCGCTGCTCCTGGTCCAGCACATGGGGCCCGGCTTCACCGAGGGCCTGGTCCGCTGGCTGGACCGCAACGTCGGCATCGAGGTGACGATGGCCGAGGACCGGCTGCCGCTGGCGGCCGGTGCCTGGGTGGCGCCCGAAGGCGCGCACCTGTGCCTGGGCGGCGACGGCCGGCTCGTGCTGGACCGCGAGTCGCCCAGCGGGCCGCACCGGCCGTCCGCGGATGCGCTGCTGACCAGTATCGCCGCGCACGCCGGGCAGGCCGCCGCCGCGGTGGTGCTCACCGGCATGGGCCGCGACGGGGCGGCCGGGGCGGCGGCCGTGCGCCGGGCCGGCGGGCTGGTGATCGCCCAGGACGAGGCGTCCTCGGCCGTGTTCGGCATGCCCAAGGCCGCCATCGAGCAGGGCGCCGGCCTGGTGCTGCCGCCGCCCGGCATCGCCGGCACGCTGGCCCACCTGGGTCACCTGCCACTGCCCGGGGCGGCCCGCGGGCTGACCGCGGCCGGTGGGCCGGGGCCAGGACCGCGCCGGGCCGGCCGGCCATGAAGGGCACGCTCGGCCAGCTGGCCAGCCTGGTCAGCCGGGAGACCGGGATCGCGCTGCCGGCCGCGCGCGAGGACGCGCTGCGCACCGCGCTGCGCCGGGTGGCCCCGGACACCGACGCGGCCGGCTTACTGCGCGCCGTGGCCGACCCGGCTCAGGGCGGCCAGCTGCTCGGCCGGCTCATCGACGAGGTGACCGTCCAGGAGACGTTCTTCGCCCGGGACATCGCGCAGCTCCGGGTCATCCCGTGGGCCAGCCTGCGCGCCTGGCGGGCCCGCGGCGGGCCGGGCGGCCCGGTCCGGGTGTGGAGCGCGGGCTGCGCGACCGGGGAGGAGGCGTACACCCTGGCCCTGGAGGCCGTGCTGGCGCTGGGCGGCCCGCCCGGCCCGGTGGAGGTGCTCGGCACCGACATCTCCGCGGCCGCGCTGGCCACGGCGGCCACCGGGCGGTACGGCGAGCGGGCGGTGCGGCAGCTCGACCCCGTGGTCCGCGAGCGCTACCTGACCCGGCAGCCGGACGGCCGGTACCAGGTGACCGGGCAGCTCCGCGCGCTGGCCCGGTTCCGCCAGCACAACCTGGCCCTGGGCCCGGGGCCGCCGCCCGGCGAGGCCGCGTTCGACGTGGTGGTCTGCCGCAACGTGCTCATCTACCTGAGCACTCAGCTCATCGCCGGGGCGGTGGGCAACCTGGAGCGGGCGCTCCGCCCCGGCGGGGTGCTGGTGCTCGGCGCGGCGGACGTGCTGCACCGGACCGCGGCCCGGAAGGCAGCCAGCGGGCCGGCGCCCGCGCCCCGCGAGCCCGCCCCGCCCCGCATCCGGCCCTTGATATCGAACGCCAGTACCCGGGTGGCAGCCACCGGCCGGCCGCGGCGGCTGGCCGCGGCGCTGGAAGCCGCCGACGCTGGCAACCGGCTGCAGGCCCTGGCCGAGGTGTCCGGGCTGCTGGCCAGCACCCCGGACGACGCGGAGGCGAACTTCGTGTTCGGGCTCATCCTGCTGGAACGAGATGACCAGGCCGGTGCGGCGCGGGCGCTGCGCCGGGCCCTGCACTACGACCCTTCGCTCGGCCTGGCCGCGTTCACCCTGGGCCGGGCCTGTGACCGGCTGGGCGACCCGGCCGCGGCGCGGGCGGCCTACCAGCACGCGCTGCGCGTGCTGGACCCGGCGGACCAGCGGCACGAGCTGATCCTGCAGCAGATCGACATCCGTGACGTCGCGGCGGCGTGCCGTGCCCGGCTAGGGCCTTAGGGGGACATCGTGAAGATCCTGATCGCGGAAGATTCATCCACGGTCCGGCGGGTGGTCGCCGGGCGGCTGGCCGCCGATGGCTACCAGGTGGTCGAGGCGGTAGACGGCGAGGATGCGCTCAACCTGGCCCGCCAGGAACGGCCCGACCTGCTCGTGCTGGACAAGGTGATGCCCAAGTACGACGGGTTCGAAGTCGTCCGGGCGCTCCGTGAGGATCCGGAGACGCGGGGCATCCCGATCGTCATGCTGACCGAACGGGCCAGCGAACCGGACGTGCTCAGCGGGCTCGGCCTCGGCGTGGACGAGTACATGGCGAAACCGTTCAGCCCACGGGAGCTGTCCGCGCGGGTGCAGCGGGTGCTGGGACGGGCCGGCCACGTTGCCGGTCCCCGCTGACGCCGCCGCGGCCGGCGAGAATTTCGGCTACCGCCAGCTCGGCCATGTCTGGCGCATCGAGGGGCTGTGGCAGCTGACCCGCAAGGCCGAGTAGCGGGCCATGGAGCGCAAGGGACTGTCCCGGCCGGGCGGCACTGCCCCTGACAGCACCGGCCCGGCCGGGACGCAGTCCCCGGCGCAGCTGGGCTGTTAAGGCCTGGCAGGCATCGCCTCGTTGGGCCCGACCAGCTTGAACGTGGCCCCGGCCGGGTCGGCCGCTTCGGCCAGGCGGCCGTACGGCGTGTCCTGGGCCGGGCTGACCACCGAGCCGCCCAGCCGGGTGACCGCGGCCAGCGTGGCGTCGGTGTCCGCGGCGCCGAAGTACACCGACCAGCCGGCCGGTGCGCCCGGCGGCAGGAACCCGCTGGCGTCCATGATCCCGGCCAACTGCTCCTCGCCGCGCACCAGCAGCGTGTAGCGGAACTCGTCGGTGTCCCCGGCCACCTGGGTCTCCCAGCCGAACACGTCGCGGTAGAAGCCGACGGTGGCCGGGTAGTCCCGGGTGAACAGCTCGAACCAGCCCGGCGCGCCGGGCTCGGCGAGCAGCCCGAACCCCTTGTGCTGGCCCGGCTGCCAGAGCCCGATGGCCGCCCCGCCGTTGTCCGTGATCACGGCCATCGTGCCCAGCTCGCCCACCTGCATGGCCGGCACGACGACCCGGCCGCCGTGCGCCGCGGCCGCCTCCAGGGTCTTAGCCACGTCGTCCACGGCCAGGTACACCGACCAGACGTTGGGCACCCCGGAGCCCGGCTCGCTGCCCATGCAGCCGGCCACCCGGACGCCGTCCTTGGCGAAGTTGAAGTAACCGCCGAACTCCGGGTTCGGGTCCTCGGCGGTCCAGCCGAACAGCTGGGTGTAGAACTCCCGGGCGCCGCCGGTGTCGGCGGTCATCAGATCGACCCAGCAGGGCGCCCCGGTGGGCGCGCTGTCGCGTGCGGGCATGCTGTCTCCCCTCATAGAACCGGTGTCTGCTCTCTAGGACGCCGCCGCGCGCCGGTACTCACCGGTCCGGCCCAAGTACCCTCAAAGGGTGTACCTGCCACCGCACTTCACCGCGCCCGATGCCGCCGATGTCGCGGCGTTCGTGGACGCCGTCGCCGCCGCCGACCTGGTCACCTTCGACGGCACCAAGCCGGTCGCCAGCCTGATCCCGATCATCTGGGACCGGGATACCGCAGAATCCGGCCCGGAAAACCACGGCCGGCTGCTCGGCCATCTGGCGCTGGCCAACCCGCAATGGGAGTCGGTGACGGCCGGCACCACCGCGCTGGCCATCGTGCACGGCCCGCAGGCTTACGTGTCGCCGAACTGGTACCCGAGTAAGGCCCGGCACGGCCGGGTGGTGCCCACCTGGAACTACGTCACGGTGCACTTCACCGGCCCGCTGACCGTGCACCACGACCCGGAGTGGATCCGCGACGTGGTGACCCGGCTGACCCGGCGGCACGAGACAGGCCGGCCCGCCCCATGGGCGGTGACCGACGCCCCGCCCGACTACATCAACGGCCAGCTGCGCGGCATCGTCGGCGTCGAGCTGACCATCGCCACCGTCGAGGCCAAGCACAAGCTGAGCCAGAACCGGAGCGCCGGCGATCAGGCCTCGGTCGCCGCGGCGCTGCGCGACGAGCCACGGCCCGGCGCCGCCGAGATCTCCGCGCTCATGCCGGCGGGGGAGTAGCTGGGTCTACCAGCGCCCGTGTTACCAGCGGCCGTGTTACCAGCGCCCGTGTTACCAGCGGTCGTGCACCTGGGCCCGGATCCGCCGGTCGTACAGGTCCTCGATTGCGGCCAGTTCCGCGTCACGCAGCGGCGGCAGTGCGGCGGCACTGGCGTTCTGAATCACCTGGCCGGGGGTGCGGGCGCCGGGGATCACGGTGGTCACGCCGGGCTGCTGGATGATCCAGCGCAGTGCGGCCTGAGCCGGCGTGACGCCGGCCGGGGCCAGCGCGGCGAACTCCTGGGCCGCCTCGACGCCGGTGTCGAAGTCCACGCCGGAGAACGTCTCCCCGACGTCGAACGCCTCGCCGTGCCGGTTGTAGCTGCGGTGATCGTCGGCCGGGAACGCGGTGTCGTGCGTGTACCGGCCGGACAGCAGCCCGGAGGCCAGCGGCACCCGGGCCAGGATGCCGACCCCGGCGGTCTGGGCGGCGGGCAGCACCTTGTCCAGCGGCTTGCGGCGGAACGCGTTGAAGATGATCTGCACGCTGGCCAGGCGGGGCCGGGCGATCGCGGTCAGCGCCTGGTCGGCGGTCTCCACGCTGACCCCGTAAGCGGCGATCCGCTGCTCGTCCACCAGCGTGTCCAGCGCGTCGAAGACCGCGTCGGAGGAGAACACGGCGGTCGGCGGGCAGTGCAGCTGCACCAGGTCCAGCGTCTCCATGCCCAGGTTGACCCGGGACCGGTCGGTCCAGTCGCGGAAGTTCTCCAGCGTGTACATGGCCGGGTCCTGCGCCACCCGGCGGCCCATCTTGGTCGCCACGGTGAATTCCGCGCCCGGGTTGACCGCCAGAAACCGGCCGATGAACTGCTCGCTGCGGCCGTCCCCGTACACGTCGGCCGTGTCCAGCAGGGTGACCCCGGCCGATGCCGCCGCGTCCAGCACGGCCATCGCGTCGTTCTCGGCCACCTCGCCCCAGTCGGCGCCGAGCTGCCAGGTGCCGAGACCGACCACCGAGACCGCTCTGCCGGTCCGGCCCAGAATGCGCTCTTCCATGACAAGGGATCCTAGGCCGCAGCCCGGGCTCAGCTAGTTGCGGGCTCGTCCAGTGCCGAGGGGCACTCCCCGTCAGCGGGGGCCGAGCTCGCGGCCGCGAGGATCGTCTCGGCGATCCCGGCCAGCTGGCGCAGCTGCTCGGGGGTCAGCGGGTCGAACAGCGTCCGGCGGACCTGTTCCACGTGCCCGGGCGCGGCCGCGGCCAGCGCGGCGAAGCCCTCGTCGGTCAGCTGGGCGATCTGCCCGCGCCGGTCGGTCGGGCACTCGGTCCGGCGGACCCAGCCCCGTTCCTCCAGCCGGGCCACCGCGTGCGACACGCGGCTCTTGCTGGACGCGGAGGCCGCCGCGAGCTGCGTCATGCGCAGCGCCCGGTCCGGGGCCTCGGACAGCCGGACGAGTATCTCGTAATAGGCCAGGGGTATCCCGGCGTCGCGCTGCAGCTGGCCGTCGACGGAGGCGAAAAGCCACTGCCAGGCGGTGAGGAAGTCGCGCCAGGTGCACTGCTCGTCGGCGCTCAGCCAGCGCGGCTCGGTGCTGCCTGCCGTGCTGGATGTGCTCATGCGACCAGCATACCAGGAATAGTTGAGCGCTTGACAACGTTAGTCTGGCCGTGATAGTCGTTGAGCATTCAAATATGAACGACGACACTATGACCGACAGGAGTATCACATGACTGCTAGTACTGAAGCCACCACCATCCCCGGCTACGTCGCAGGGACCTGGGACATCGACCCAGTGCACTCCGAGGTGGGCTTCATCGCCCGGCACATGATGGTCAGCAAGGTCCGCGGCCGGTTCACGCAGTTCTCCGGCGAGTTCGTCACCACGCCCGACCCGCTGCAGTCCTCGGTGACCGCCACCATCGACCTGACCTCGATCCAGACCGGGAACGAGCAGCGCGACCAGCACATCCGGTCCGCCGACTTCTTCGAGGTGGACAAGTACAAGACCATGACCTACCGGTCCACCGGGCTGCGTCCCGAGGGCGACCACTACGTCCTGGACGGCGAGCTGACCCTCAAAGACGTCACCAAGCAGGTCCCGCTCAAGCTGGAGCTGAACGGCTTCGGGCCGGACCCGTACGGCGGCACCCGGGCCGGCTTCACCGCGACCGGTGAGCTCAACCGCAGCGACTTCGGCGTGAACTTCAACGCCACGCTGGAGACCGGCGGCGTCGTCGTATCCGACAAGATCACCCTCCAGCTCGAGATCGAGGCCGTGCTCAAGGCCTGAGCCAGCCGATCCTGAGCCACTGACCCCGGGCGGGGGCCGCCAGCATGGCGGCCCCCGCCCGTGTCATTCTGGGGGCGGGGGCCCGCTGAGCTCGAGGAGGCGTACCCAGTGCGAGCCGCGGTTTATGAGCGCACCGGCCCGGCGGCCGACGTGCTCCGGGTGACGGAGGTGCCGCGGCCGGAGCCTGGCCCGGGTGAGGTCCGGGTCCGGGTGCAGGCGTCCGGCATCAACCCGACCGACGTCAAGACCCGCGGCGGCCTGACCGCGCGGCCCATCGACGGCTTCCAGATCCCGCACCACGACGGGGCCGGGGTGATCGACGCGGTCGGCCCCGGCGTCCCCGCCGAACGTGTCGGCCAGCCGGTCTGGGTCTGGATGGCGGCGTTCGGGCGTCGCTGGGGGACCGCCGCCGAGTGGACGGTGCTGCCGGAGCGCCAGGCGGTGCCGCTGCCCGAGGGGGTGTCCCCGGAGCTGGGGGCCAGCCTGGGCGTGCCGGCCATGACCGCGCACCACTGCCTGTTCGCCGACGGGCCGGTGGACGGTCAGGCGGTGCTGGTGGCCGGCGGGGCCGGCGCGGTCGGGCATTTCGCCGTGCAGCTGGCCACCTGGGGTAACGCGACGCAGGTCCTGGCCACGGTGAGCGGGCCGGCCAAGGCCCAGCTGGCCAAGGAGGCCGGCGCCGCGGACGTGATCAACTACCGCGACGCTGACGCGGCCGACCAGATCCGGGCCGCGGCGGCTGGGCCGGTGGACCGGATCATCGAGGTGGCGCTGGGCAGCAACCTGGCCCTGGACCTGGCCGTGTCCCGGCCGGACACGGTCGTGGTCAGCTATGCGGCCGAGGCCACCGATCCGGTGCTGCCGGTGCGGGCCTGCATGTCGGCCAATATCGTGCTCCGGTTCATGCTGCTCTACGGCGTGCCCGCGGCCGCGCTGGACCGGGCGGTGACCGACATCAGCGTGGCGCTCAGCATCGGCGCGCTGTCGCTGTCCGGGCTGCCGGTGCACCGGTTCGCGCTGGACGAGATCGCCGCCGCGCAGGATGCGGTCGAGCGCGGCATCGGCGGCAAGGTGCTGGTCATCCCGGGCTGACCAGCACCCTGCCTCCGTTCACCCGCCGATCGATCGCAGGCCGGAGATGAAGGCGGCCCCGTTCGGGGTGCCGATTCCGCTCATGTTGTCGTAGCCGGGCGAGCAGGCCACGCCCCGATAGGCACTTGTCACGTATAGTAGTTATACGACTACGTAGAGGTCTGGGGGGTGGATGGACACAGCAGCCGGCCGAGGCCGGATCCTGGTGGTCGAGGACGATCCCGTGTCGGCCGCGTATGTCCTGCATGTGCTGCGCAACCGGGGCGGTTTCACCGTCACCCATGCGGCGGACCCGCAGGATGCCCTGCACCAGGCCACGGCGGCGCGCTGGGACCTGGTGCTGACCGACGTGGAAATGCCCGGGATGACCGGGATCGAGCTGCTCGGGCAGCTCCGCGACCGGGCGCCGCAGCTGCCGGTCGCCGTGCTCACCGCGCATCCGTCGGTGGATTACGCGGTGCAGGCGCTGCGCAACAGCGCCGATGAGTTCCTGGAGAAGCCGATCCAGCCCGACCGGCTGGTGGCCGTGGTGGCCGGCCTGGTGGCCAAGGGGCGGGCTGCCCGGGAGGCGAGCCGGCAGAGTGTGCTGGCCATCGGCGCGCACCCGGATGACGTCGAGATCGGCGCGGCCGGCACGCTGCTGGCGCACCGCCGGATGGGTCACGACGTGTCGATCCT
>Ga0335076_10000969_pt1 | contig 27468 bp, 27 predicted proteins | sample Lox_Sample_25_FD_206717 | JGI IMG/M metagenome (GOLD analysis project Ga0335076, IMG submission 206717) | Soil microbial communities from Loxahatchee National Wildlife Refuge, Florida, United States - Lox_Sample_2.5 | ecosystem: Environmental > Terrestrial > Soil > Wetlands | place: USA... | reverse complement strand
CGCTCGTGACCGTGCCCGCGGTCGTCTTGATCCCGTGGGCGATCGCGTCCTCGGTGCTCATCCCGCGGTCATGGGCCTCACGGATGCGGCTGAGGATGAACACGTGGTAGTCCATCGAGAGCCCGAAGAGGAGCACGAACATGAACATCGGCAGCCATGGCGAGATCCCGCCGTAGGACTTGAAGCCGAGCAGATGCTGGCCCCACCCCCACTGGAAGGTGGCGACGAGCACGCCGTAAGCGGCCGCCACCGACAGCAGGTTCAACACCACGGCCTTGGCCGCGATGACGATCGACCGGAACGAGACGAGGAGGAGCAGGAACGCGAACGTGAGGACGAAGCCGAACACAATCGGGATCGAGCTTTTCATCATCTGGTTCCAGTCGTACGACCCGGCCGTCTGTCCGGTGACTGCGAACGTCGCGCCCGGCACGTGTCCGATCGTGTCCGGCAGTAGCTGGTTACGCAGCGTCAGCAGCGCATAAGTCGACTTTGCGTCTGTGCCGCTGCCGGGGAACGGAATCGTGATCTGCGCGGTGTTGTGTGCCGCGTTCGAGTCGACGTGGATCGGCCCGTAACCGACTCCGCTCGAGGCAGCCCGCGCCTCGAGACTCGCGACCGCTGCATGGAACGCGGGCGCGTCCGTGTCGGTCTTGACCGCGACGAGCGCGGGGCTCGACTGACCCGGGAACGAGGCCTGGATCCGGTCGAGCGTCTCGACCGTCGGCGCGGTCCGGGGCAGCGACTGCAGCCCCGACTGCGCGGTGTGGATCTGGAGCGTCGGGACCGCCAGCACCGCCAGCAAGCCAGCGGCAAGGACGGCGGCGACGGCGGGGCGCCGCAGCACCGGGGTGAGGATCACGGACCAGACCCGATTCTCACCGGCTGGCCGGCGAACCCGCCCGATCAGCGGGATCCGTCCCTTCTCGACGCGATCGCCGAGCTTCGAAAGCACGGCGGGCAGCACTGTCAGCGAGCCGATCATCGCGACCGCGACCACGATCATCGTCGCGATCGAGAACGACTCGAACGTGTTGTCGCCCGAGAACAGCATCCCGGCCATCGCGATCATCACGGTCGCGCCCGAGATCAGCACCGAGCGTCCGGATGTCTCGGCCGCTGCCTGGAGGGCGGCGCGCTCACCTCGGCCCGCTGCGCGCTCCTCGCGCTCGCGGCGAAGATAGAACAGTGTGTAGTCGACGCCGACCGCGAGGCCGACGAGCATCACGACCGCGCTCACGTTCGGGTCCATCGGCGTGAGGTGGCTGACGATTGCGGTCAGTCCGATTGTCGCGACGACCGACTGGAGCGCGAGCATCAGCGGGACGAACGCCGCCAGCAGCGAGCCGAACACGAGCACGAGGATCAGCAGCGTGAGCGGCACGGAGCGGGTTCCGGCCTGACCGAGCTGCTGGTTGAACATCTTGGTCAGCGCCTTGTCGGAGCTGGCTGCGCCGGCCTCGCCGATGTAGAACTGCGGGTGCTGCTTGGCCAGCGACGCAATCGTGTTGGTCAACGGGTCGATGTTCTTCTCCGCGGCCTTGAGCGTGGCACCGTTCATGTCCCATTCGACGAGCGCGGTGTGCCCGTCTCGTGTGACCTGATCGCGGTTTGCCGCGGCGAGCGGAGACCGGAGGTTGTGGAACTCGCTTTTGTAGGGCGAGACGGCGTTCACGACGCCGTTGATCGCCGCTTTGAAGCCGGGGTCATCGATCGTGAGCCGATGGTTCTGAACGACCACGAACTCGGTGAGCGGACCGGACTCGGTGAACCCGGCCTGCTTCAGGATCTGGTCGGCACGGCCGGCCTGGCCGACGTTGTTGTTCTGCTGGTCGAGCGTCTTCTGACCCACGGCCGTGCCGATCACGAGCGCGGCCAGGACGAACGCCAGCCATCCGAATATCGCGAGCTTGCGGTGGCTCGCGCTCCATCGCCCCATGCGGGCGGCGACGTTTCGATGGGGACTGCGGACGGACATTGCTTACCTTTCGGATCTGCCTCGGTAGGGCATTGAGCGATAGGTGCAGCTTGGCCTCGCCGAGCGATTTCGCCTATGGAGGAACCTGGCGTCTGGGGGGTGGGGATAACCGCACCATCGATGGTCGGCTCGCGCTGCGGGCCGCGGTGTGGGATCGTTGACTGGTACGGCCGGGGGTGACCGCGCAGCTTCGTCGCCCTAACCGTCGCCGGACTACTCGGCGTCGCCGGAGCGGTCGCGCTCGTGCTCACCAGCGACCACGAGACCGACAAGGCCTTCCAGGTCGTGGCGGGCGGCGTCGTCGCCCCGAGCTTCATGGCCACCGGGTTGTTCGCGTGGTGGCGCCGGCCCCAGAACCACACGGGACTGCTGATGTACGCGGTCGGCGCCGCATTTGTGGCCGCGGCGCTAAGAGACGCGAACACTCCGGTTCTGTTCTGGCTCGGAGTGGCGCTGAACAACCTGTTGATCGCGGTGCTCGCGCACCTGTTGGTCGCGTTCCCGACCGGTCGTCTCTCGGGTCGCCCCGAGCGCCGGCTGGTCGGTCGGTTCTATGTCTCGGCGATCGCGGTTTCGACGGTTCCGGTGCTGTTCAAGCGCTCGTGCGGCTGCGCGACCCCCGAGCCACGCAACGTCTTCCCGATCGCTGAGGCGCCGGGGATCGCGACCGCGGTAGCCGTTGTGGCTGGGGTGGGGCTGATCGTCGCGGTGTCCGGGATCGCCGTGTTGCTCGTCCGACGCTGGCGCGCCTCGAGTGTGGCGCAGCGGCGGATTGTTGCTCCGGTGCTGTGGACCGGAGCCGTGCTCGTCGCGGCGGTGCCGCTGCTCGTGATGTTGCAGGTGGCCGAGGCCCCGAAGGCTGCCCAGAACGCGATGACCGCGGTCAGCGCGATCACGATCGCGGCGGTCCCGTTCGCGTTCCTGGCCGGCCTCTTGCGTATGCGGTACACCCGCGCGGAGATCGTCGGCGGGCTTGTCGACCGGCTGCAGTCCTCTGGCTCGGGTATCCGGGAGGCGATCGCCACCGCGCTCGGGGACCCGTCGCTCGAGCTCGTCTACTGGCGCGCGCGGACCGCCGGGTACGTGACCGCCGATGGCCGGCCCGCACAGTTGCCTGCCGCCGGGGGCGGACGCGCGTTCGCGGAGATCGAGCGCGACGGGCAGCCGGTCGCCGCGATGATGTTCGATGCGACGCTCGCCGATGAGCCGGAGCTGATCTCGGCGGTCTCGTCGGCCGGAGCACTCGCGCTCGATAACGAACGTCTGCAGGCCGAGCTGCGCGCCCGCATCGCCGAGCTCGAGGAGTCGCGGGCGCGGGTACTCGATGCCGAGCTGTCCGAGCGGCGTCGGATCGAGCGTGATCTGCACGACGGAGCTCAGCAGCGGTTCGTGTCGCTGTCGATGACGGTGGCCTTGCTCGATCGCGACCTCGCCGGGGCTGGACGCGAGCAGCAGCTACTGGCATCAGCGCGGGAGCAGCTCGATCTCGGGCTCGACGAGCTACGGGAGCTGGCGCGTGGCATTCATCCGGCGCTCCTGACCGAGCGCGGGCTAGCGCCGGCGATCGAGGCCCTGGCGGCGCGTGCCCCGCTCGACGTCCGCGTCCTCGAGGTGCCCGACGAGCGGCTGCCGGCGCAGGTGGAGACCGCCGCTTACTTCATCGTGTCCGAATCGCTGACCAACGCGGCCAACCACGCGAGCGCGGATGCGGCCACGGTCCGCATCGGGCGCGTGAACGGGACGGCGGTCGTCGAAGTGAGCGATGACGGCGTCGGCGGCGCCGATCCCACGCGCGGGTCCGGGCTCCGCGGGCTCGTCGATCGCCTCGCCGCGCTCGACGGCGCGCTCGAGGTCGAGAGCCCTGCCGGGGGCGGCACCCGCGTGCAAGCGAGGATTCCGTGCGCGTAGTCATCGGGGAGGACAGCCTGCTGCTGCGAGAGGGGTTGTCGCGGCTCCTGGCAGAGACCGGGCAGGAGGTCGTCGCGCAGGCTGGGGACGGGGAAGAGCTGCTCCGCAAGGTTGGCGCTCACAAGCCAGATCTCGCGATCGTCGACGTGCGCATGCCGCCGACGTTCGCCGACGAGGGGATCCGGGCGGCGCTGAAGATCCGCGAGCGCTGGCCGGAGGTGGCCGCGCTCGTGCTCTCAGAGCACGTCGAATCGACGTACGCGCTCGAGCTGTTCGCCGACGGCACGAACGGTCTCGGGTATCTCCTCAAGCAGCGCGTTTCGAACCTCGACGAGTTCGCCGACGCGGTCGGCCGCGTAGCCGGCGGGGGTTCGGCGCTCGATCCGGAAGTCGTCAGCCATTTGCTCGGGCGCCACCGCCGGGGCGATCCGCTCGATCGCCTTACACCTCGCGAGCGCGAGGTGCTCGGCCTGATGGCCGAGGGACGATCGAACCACGCGATCGCCGAGCAGCTCGTGATCACCGAGCGCGCCGTGGAGAAGCACGTCACGAGCATCTTCTCGAAGCTCGACCTGCCGCCGCCGCGGAAGGTCACAGGCGCGTGCTCGCCGTGCTCAAATACCTCGAGGCGCCGGCGTCCGCTCACTAGCTGACTGATGCCCTCCCGGCGGTGGGCCTCCCGCGGCGTTCACGGCCCCCCGACCTGCAGATCACGTCAAACGAGCCGCGCCGGCGCGACCTTGACGTAGAACGCATGCCCCACATGCCGTACGCGGCACGGTCGATCAGGGTGACGTCAGTTGACGTGATCCGCAGGTTCTGTTGCCGTGGTGTGGATAACCGCACCTCGATTCGGGGGACTGGCCCACTGGTCAGAGGCCTCGCACAGGTACAGGCTTCTCGGCACATCGAATCGACCCCGAGGAGCCGCTCATGACACCGACAACCCACACCCAATCGAAAGGTCGCATCCCCGGCCTCATCGCCGGCGCCGCGTTGATGCTGGTGGCCCTCGTGGTCGTAGCCGCCGGTGGCGTCGCCCTTTGGGCCAACTCCAACCGGGGCCATGACGGCTACGTGTCGACCGGGGCTCACCAACTCGACACCGCCGGACGGGCCCTCACGTCGCCCAGCTTCCGGGTCGGCAGCGCCGCCCCCGACTGGCTGATCAGCCGCGTTCGCGTGTCGGCTACGGGCGCCGCCTCGGGCCGTCCGCTATTCGTCGGGATCGGCCGTAGCCGTGACGTGAACAGGTACCTCGCGAACGTGAGCCGGAGCGAGCTCCGCGACTTCGGCTGGACCACGACCACGTACGCCAACCAGACGGGAGCCCGGACGCCGCCGCCGCCCGCGACGCGGCACTTCTGGGTCGCCACCGCCTCCGGTCGGGGCACCCAGACGGTCAGCTGGAAGCTGAAGCCCGGTCATTGGGATGTCGTCGTCATGAACGCCGACGGATCGCCCAGCGTGAATGCTGCGGTGAGCCTCGGCGCCCACACGCCGGCGCTGCTCGTCCCGGGTCTCGCGCTGGTCGCGCTCGGGATCATGGTCGGGGTCAGTGCGTTCGCCCTGGTGTATCGAGGTACCCGCCCGGCTGCGCCGTTTGCGCCGCCCCGCCCAAGCTCCGTGGCGTCGTGAGCTGGCTTCCCGACGAGTTCGAGCATCCCGAGCGGCTCGACCTGCTGACGGGCCACCACCTGCGCCCGATCCGCGAGGCCGACGTCGACATCGACTACCCGGCGGTTCACCGCGGTGCACTACTTTCCATCGCGCGAGGCGCTCACTGTCGGCCCCACGAGCCCGGGCTCCCTTGGAACGTGCGTAGCTCGTCGCGGTCGATGCAAGACGCGCGGATCGTCGAGCTTTGCAGGTCAGGACGCCACCGGGCTCTTCGCCTCCGAGAGCGGGAACCGCGCGCCACCGTCGATCCGGACCCGCACTGAATCCCCGGGTCGCGGCGCGGGGAGGGGCGTGACGGCGTAGAGGCGGCCGTGGTCGAGCTCGAGCTCGAGCCGGACGCCGTCCTCGAGCGGGACCGCACGCGTGACCCGGGCGTCCAGCGGGCCGGTGGGATCGAGCGCGACATGCGGCGGCCGCGTCAGCAGCAGCTCGTGGCCGTCCTCGAGGCTCCCGTCGAAGCCGAGGAACCGCGCCACCGCGACGCTGGGCGGCCGCTCGAGCAGCTCGCGGGGGGGACCCGAGCCGGCGAGCCGGCCGTCGAGCAGGATCAGAAGCCGGTCGGCGAGCGCCCAGGCCTCGGCGCGGTCGTGGACGACGACGAGCGTCGCCCGAGTGCTTGACCGCAGTGCCGACAGCGTGTCCTCGAGCAGGTTGGCCCGGACCTCGGCGTCGAGGCCGGCGAACGGCTCGTCGAGCAGCAGGACGTCGGGCTGAACGGCGATGGCCCGGGCCAGGTGGACGCGCCGCCGCTCCCCTCCGGAGAGGGTGGCCGCGCGCCGCCGGGAAAGATGGTCGGCGCCGATCGCGCGGAGGGCCTCGCGTGCCCGCTCGGCTCGCTCCGGCCGGGGAACGCCCCACCACGCGAGCGCGAGCATGACGTTCGCGTACACCGTACGGCGCGCCAGGTCGGGTGACTGGAGCGCGATCCCGACCCGGCCGTCCCGCTCGATCCGACCGTCCGCTGGTGCAAGCGCGCCCGCGAGCGCGTCGAGCAGCGTGCTCTTGCCGGCGCCGTTGGGCCCGAGCAGCGCGACGATCTCGCCCGCGTGGAGCTCGACGCTCACGTCCTTCACGACCTCGCTCTTTCCGCGCCGCACCGTGAGGTGCTCGCAGCGGAGCAGCACCTGTCCGGCCCGCTCCGCGTCGGTCACGTCGCCGACCGGAAGCGCAGACGGATCCCGTTGCCCTGGTGCTGGAGCACGGCGAGCCCGCACATGAGGAACAGGGTCAGAGCGATCAGCACGATCGCGACCGCGACCGCATCGGCGTAGTACCCGCCGTTGACCTCGTACAGGGTCGCGCTCGCGAGCGTCTGGTTGTACCCATAGATGTTGCCGCCGAGGATCACGACCGCCGCGACTTCGGACAGCGACACGCCGAGCGCCGCGATCACCGCCGCCATCACGCCGATCCTCGCCTCCCGGAGCGCGAGCGTCCAGAGCTGCAGCCGTCCGGCGCCGAGCAGCCGGGCCTGATTCAGAAGGCCGGGCGGGAGTCCTTGGACCGCGGCCGAGGTGAGCGCGACGACGAACGGGAGCGCGAGGATCGTCTGCGCGACGAACACGACGCGCCGCGTGTAGATCAGGTGGAGCGAGCCGAGCAGCGCCTGAGGGCTGAACAGCACGAACAGGAAAGTGCCGACGAGCACGGGCGGGATCGCGAGGCTCACGTTCGCGAGCACCCGAAGCACCTGACGCCCGCGGAACCTCCCGAGCCCGATCGCGAGCCCGATCGGCAGGCCGATCACGGTGGCGACAGCGGTCGCGACCACCGCCACCTGGAGGGTGAAGCCGATGATGCTGAACAGCGTCGGGTTCCCGTGCAGGATCATCGGCACCGCCTCACGAAGCTCGTCCCAGATCAGCCGCACGTCACGCCGTCCGGAAGCGGAACTGGACCGCGCCGGTGCGCTGCTGGATCACGGTGAGCGCCCCGATCAGCACGAGGATCACCGCCAGCAGCACGAGCGCGATCGCGGTCGCGTACGGGTCATGGGCGGTGTAGTTGAACTGCTCGAGCAGGGCGCTTGCGAGCGTCTCGTCGCTTCCCTGGAAGTTGCCCCCGACGATCACAACGGCGCCGACCTCGGCGATGGTGGCGCCGAGCGCCGCGATCACCGCCGCGATCACGCCGATCTTCGCTTCCCTGAGCGCAAACACGCCGAGCTGGATGCGCCCGGCGCCTAGCGCGCGGGCCTGATCGAGCAGCCCCGGCGGGAGGCCCTGGATCGCTGCGGGCGTGAGCGCGACGATGAACGGGAGGGCGAGCACCGCCTGGGCGATATACACGGCTTGAAGCGTGAACTCGATCCGGAGCGAGCCGAACGCCCCCTGCGGAAGCAGGAGCAGCAGCACCCCGATCCCGACCACGACGGACGGCAGCGCGAGGCTCGCGTTGGCGAGGATCTGAAGCGTGCGCCGGCCGCGGAAGCGCCCGAGTCCGAGCGCCAGCCCGATCGGCAGGCCGACCACCAGCGCGGCCGCCGTGGATACGAAAGCGACCCGGAGCGTGACCCACAGCAGACCCATGATGTAGGGGTCACCGTGCGCGATCAGCGGGATCGCGCCGCGAAGCTGATCCCATACGTATCCCATTCAGTGGGTGGTGGCCGGCGCCTTCTGTACGTACACGAGCTGCCCATTCGCAAGGCGATAGACGACTCCAGCCTCGGTGCCGTGGCCGATCGTGCGCGCGCCTGGCTTCGGCAGCGGCGCCACGGTCTGTCCGGGTTGGATGTAGATGGTCTGCGCGCTGCTCGCTCGCAGACCGCGGCTGGTGATCGCAGCGCCGAGGTGCAATGACGACAGCGCCGCCAGCAGGAACGCGACGGAGAGGACGATTCCGAGGTCGAATAGGTTGACTAACCCGTCGAGTGGGTCGCCTGCGCGGTCCTCGCGGCCTCGGGCGTTGGGGGTAACGGAGATGATGGTGCGCCTCCTGTGGATCGTGGATCAGTGATGACCGCCGCGAGGTACTGGAGGTCTGACAGATCCTGGCTGTACATACGGTCGCGTGAAAGCGACAACCCGAACGCAACCGCGCCGATCAGCAAGCCCACGACCGTGACGCTGAACGCGACGCGTAGGTCGTGGCTGAGCTGCGCGGTGTTGCCGGCGGCGAGGCCGGTGAGCGCGGGCGAGAGCGGGATCAGGGTTCCCATCAGCCCGAGGGCGGGGCCGGCGCGCACGAGCAATCGCGTGCGTGCGAGGCGCCGCTGGGAATCGAAGTCGAAGTCCGCGAGCGCCTTGTTGATCTGGTGCTCGCTCCCGGGCTTTCCCGCCTGTTCGAGGATGAAGTCGAGCGTCGCCGTCATCGCGGCACTCCGCGGGATTCCGGCTACGGCTCTCGCCGCCGCAGGCCGGTCGCCCGCCAGCAGAGCGTTCCGAGCCTGCTCGGCCGCGACCTGGAGCGTCGCGAACCTGCGACGCCGGCGGCTGATCAACTCGACGACGTAGCTGCCGAGCTCGAAGATGACGAGCGCGAGCGCGGCGAGCGCGAGGATCAGGACCGGCACCTCCAGCGCATTCGCGACATGGAAGATCGCCTGGTCGATGCCGTTGGTGCTGAGCGCGAGGATCACGGGTAAGGCGGTGATGGCGTCCAGGATCTCAACTGCCGACGCGGGGCGTCGGACCGCGCCGGCGCCCGCGCAGCTCGCGCCCGGCTCCAAGACCCAACAGCAGGAGTACCGCGAAACCCGCGCCGAACGCCGGCAAGAGCGACGCCCGCACCGCCTGGCGCGCGGGTGGTGCGGTCGCCACCACGGCGGGTACGACGCGGACGAGCGGGCTGGCGTTCGGCGAGAGCGGCCGCACGTCGCTGACGAGTAGCCCCGACACGAGCGCCCCAGATCGCGGGGACGGAGTTGCTCGCGTTATGTGGGTGATCGTGTGTGGGGCTGCGGGTTTCGGCGCGGCCGTGCTATGCGGGGTCGGGGCCCCCGTCTGGTGATTCGGACTGCCCGTGGGGGTGGTCGACGTCGAGGTGGTCGAGCTTGTCGTCGAGGTGGTGTTGGCGGTGCTCGTGCCGCTGCCCTTCCCCGCCGTCGTCGAGTTGCCAGTCGTCGACTTGCCCGCCGCGCCCCCCGCGTGATTACCCTTGCTCTTCTGCGGACCGCTCGGAGTGTGGGACTTTCTCGACTTCCCCGACCCGGTCTGCGGGTGACTGCCCGTGGCAGCCGAGGGCGGAGTGCCGACGGTGATCGGGATCTCGGCGCCGCCACCGCCACCGGCGCTGTCACTCACCTGAACGGTGACGTCGTACTGCCCGGTGTTGCCAAAGGTCACCTGCGGACTCGCGGCCGTCGAGCTCGGCGCGCCTCCGGCGAAATTCCAGCTGTAGGAGAGCGGGCTGCCGTTCTGGCCGGTGACGTTGGCAGTAAAAGTGACCGCTTCGCCGACGGGAACTGTCGTCTGCGAGGCGGACACGGTGACGGTGAGCAACGGTCCTTCGAACACCTCGATTGCGATCGGCAAAGGCTGACCATTGTCGCTCCCCTGCACCTCATCGAGGAAGTCGTAGTCGGTCTGGCCCTGACCGTTTCCCCGCCACGGCCGGTCGTACTGATTCAATGAACCGAGCGCCTGCACGACCGGAGCCTCCTGGGGATTGTTGAAGTCGGTCGAGCCCTGCGGAGCCAGATCGGCCGGAGTGAGCGTCGAGCCCGAATCCTCCTCGGGGTCTCCCTGGCCATTGATCACAGTGACTCCGTGCACCGCCGCGACCGGAACCGGGGTCGACAGGCAGCCCAGCACCGTGGACAGCGCCCAGGTGCCCGCCGGTGCAAGCTGAACGTCCACAAACCCGGTTCGCCCTAGCTCGTTCACGTCGGTCCCGGAATACGGCGTGCATCTCGGGTTCGACTGGAGCTGCGCGAGCGAAACGGAGTCGTTCTGCGTGGTTCCGCTTGGGGAGTACACGGTCGCGGACACGACCTGATCAGAGCTTGGATCGGCGACGGCGACAGCCGGCAGCAATCCCAGCGCGGCGAGCGCGCACGCGAGCGTCAAACCGAACCGCCGCCCCGGGATGAGCCCGAGGCGGCGGTTGACCGGCCGTTGATGCTCGTCCGAGCGGGTGCTCCGGCGCGCCACGGGCCTAGTGTATGGCGACCGTCCTCAGCCCCGAGAAGCTCGGGGCCTCACCGGGTCGGACGTACTCGAGTTGGAGCACCCAGGTGCCCTTCCTGACCTTGGCACGGAACGTGGCCTTGTTCTTGCCGGCGCCGAGGTTCGCGCTTCCGAACACGGTGAACCGCGCCGGTGCACCGGGCGTCGCGTTGAGCCTCAGCAACTCGATCTTCGCTCCTGACTCCCCGGACGGCGTCGCGGTTCCGGACAGTGTGAACCCGCCCTTTCTCGTCTTGAGCGAGTTCAGGCTGATGCTTGAGGCCGGGCTCGCGCCGATCGTGACCCTCACGGTCCGCGACGTCGCGGCCACCACTCCCTGCTTCGGATCCTCGAACTTCACCTTGACGTCCCAGGCCCCAGCGGCGAGCGGCACGGAGATCGCGAAGTTGCCCTGGCTTGTGGCCAGTCGATCGGTCGCGACCTTATTGAACGCGCCCTTTGCGCCCACGGCGCGGGCGAACACGGTCACCGTGCCCTTGACGTGCCCGTTGCCGGGAGCGACGGTGCCGAGCACAAGCGCCTTGCCGCCCTGGGACTGCACCCGGAGGTTCGACGCCGCACCGTGCACCTTTATCTTCACGGGTGACGTCGACGCGGGCGACAGGAGGTCACCGTACACAGGGCTCAGCGTTGCGTTCTCGATCATCGATATCTGACCGGTCGACACCTCGTACTGTCCGGTCGATGTCGGGGTGAACTTGATGCTGAACGCGCCCGTCGAGTTCGTCTTACCGCTGGCGACGGTGAGCGGGACTCCGCCGACGATCTCGTCAACGTTCACCGTCTGACTCGCCAGCGCCGGATAACCCGGCTCGGCGTTGACCAGCGTGCCCTTGACGGTGAGGGGCTTACCGGCGTGGTAGTTCTTCGGCAGCCCGGAAGACACCTTCAGATTCGGTGACGCAGTCGCCACGAACGGCGGCCCCGCAGGGTCGAAGTTCGGCAGGTATGTCTTCAGCTGCGACTGGAAAGCCTGCGAGGTGAGGAAGCTGACGAAGTTCTGCGCGGCGGGCAGGTTAACCGTCTCGCCGGGCTTGGATGGGTTGATGATGTAGACATGGAAATAGTTGACCAGCGCATTGACCCCGCCGGGCGCGTTTGCGCTCTGCGGGCCGCGGGTGACGATCTTCAGGTTCGGGATCGTTCCGGCCGAATCGGTCCCCGAGGCCAGGTAGTCAAACGTGCCGCGGTCCGTCAAGACGTAGCACGTGCCGGCCGGACCGTGAGTGCACGCATTGGCGGCGATCACGTTCGCGCCCTGGGAGGCCCCGGCGTTGATGAAGTACCACGATGGGTTGTCCGGGCTGGCGACGGTGCCGCTATCCGGGCACGGGGCGCCGTTGGAGGGGACGGCACTCGCGTTGACCGGGGACATGCCTCCGCCGTCCGCCGCGCTGACCGTGCACAGCGTCAGGCTCGCCGGCTTCAGACCCGAGCTGTTGACGAGCGACCAGATCTCGTGCTCCTCGACGGTCGTCCCGGAAGCGGTTGTGGTGCCGCCACGCGTGTAGAACGTGGCTTGCCCGTTCGCGCCGGCGGCGGCGAGGTCCGCGAACGCCTGCGCGATGTTGTTCGCGCCGTTCGCGGCCACACCAGCGGGATCGCCGGTCGGCCCGGCGAGAACGAAGTCGTTGATGAAGATCGCGTTGCCGTACTGATTGTTGTACGAGAAACCGTTCGCGACGAACTGGTTCTCGAGCGACGCGGCGTGGACGATCAGGGCGCTCGGCCCTCCGACGCCGTTCTCGGCGTTTTGGATCGCGACTCCGGTGGCCGAGCCCACGTACTTGAACGTGTACTGCGGGAACGCCTTGTTGAACATGGGCTGGATGAGGTTCGGGATGAGGCCCGAGTCGCTGACGTCACTGGTGCCGAGCACCGTGAGCGTCGACGAGGTGTCGGCGCTCGCGAGCGCGGGGGCCACGAGCAGCGCGGCGGCGGTCAGGAGGCCGACCAGGGGGACGGCGAGTAGCCGGCGTCTGGCGCCGGACTGGCCATCGAACGCACCCGGCCGTGCGAGATGACGTAGGGAAAGAGAGGTTTTGCGCATCGCGCCAATATATAGGCATTGCATATGCAAGCAGTTTTAGATAACGCGCATGCGTGACGACCGCCGCTACGCTGTTGCATCGTGTCGGGCGCGCGGAAAGGTTGGCGGTGCTGCCTCCTCGCAGCGGTCATGGCAATTGCGGGGTGCGGGGGCAGCAGCTACACGAAGAGCGACTTCGTCGCGCGCGCGAACGCCATCTGCACAAGCACGCTGCGTCAAACGCGGGCGCTGTCGCCCCCGGCCTCGACGTCGCAGCCGGGCGGGGCGCTTGCCGCCTACCTCGGACAGCTCGTGCCGCTCGTGCAGTCCGAAGCGGACCAGCTACGCGCGCTGAAACGCCCGCCCGACGATAACCACGACAGCGCCACGCTGAACTCCTACTACACCGCGCTGGGACAGATAGTCGTGAACTACCGCCAGCTCGAGGCGGCGGCGAGGCGCGGCGACACCCAAACCGTGACGGACATCGAGGCGACGCTACGGGCCAGCCCCGTCGCCGGCCTCGCCGGGAGCTACGGGCTCGGGTCGTGCAGCACTCCTGGGTCGACGACGGCCTGACCGTCCGGCGCCCTGTACCGTCTGCTCTCGGATGCCCGAAGACCTCTCGCTCGGTGAGGCGGCCGCGGCGCTCGGGGTGAGCGTCGACACGCTGCGGCGCTGGGACCGCAAGGGCCGGATCACCACGACCCGCGACGCGCGCAACCGCCGGATCGTGCCCGCCTCCGAGGTGGAACGCCTGAGCACGCGTCCGACCCGTCACCGCACCGGGACCGAGCGGTCGGCGCGCAACCGTTTCGCCGGCGTGGTCCGGTCGGTGGAGTCCGACGGCGTGATGGCGCTGGTCGAACTCGAGGCTGGGCCGTTCCTCGTGACCGCCGCGATCACACGCGATTCGGTCGAGGAGCTCGGTCTTGCCGCCGGCGTCAGCGCAACCGCCGTCGTCAAGGCGACGTCGGTGATGATCGAGCGCGGCGCGTCGGACTGACGCACACCGACGGGTCTCTGCCGTTCTGCATAGGATGTACCTAGGCAAGATCATCCAACGAGTCGATGGGGGTGCTGACGTGATCCGCAGGTGTTGGCTTCCGATCGTGCTGGCCGCGATCTTGCTCGCCGTGACCGCGGGCGCGGTCGCGGCATTCCCCCGTTCGCACCAGGCGTCGGTGAGCGTCGGTGGCGCGGTCGCGACGCCGGCGACGTACTCCCTGGCGCAGCTCGGCGCGCTCCCGCAGACGAGCTTCTCCGTGTCACGGCGGTGGTGGTTGGGATCCCGCACCGAAACCGACCAGGGCGTGTCAGTCGAAGACCTCGTCAACACGGCCGCGCCGACGCTGCCGAGCGCCAAGAACGCGCTGCTTCGCGTCACCGTCGCCGTCTCGGGCCGGTGGGGCCGTTCGGTCACGTTCGCGCTCGGTGAGCTCGATTCGGGCTTCGGAAATCATCCTGCCTATCTGGCGCTCGACCAGAACGGACATGCACTGCCGGCTCCCGAGCTCGTCGTGCCCGGCGACGTGAACAACGCACGCACCGTGTCCGACGTCGACCAGATCACGGTCGCCGTGCAGAACCCGACGCCGACGACACCACCGGCCGGCTCGGTGACGATCGAGGACGGATCGATCACGCGCACGCTCAGCACGAACCAGCTGGCGGCGCTGCCGTCGCGCACGCTGAACGTCAGCTTCCTGGCCGGGACCGCGAGCCAGAGCCACACCGAGGTCGGGCCGACATTGGCCGACGTGCTCCGCGCCGCCCGCATCTGGTGGGGTCCGAACACGTGGGTGGCCGCCGTCGGCTCGGACGGCTACGTCGCGACCGTGACGCCGGCCGAGGCGTTCGTCGGCGGGCGTCCCCTGCAGATCTCACTGAACGAGGACGGTCAGGCGCCGGCGCAGCCTCGTCTGGTGGTCGACGGCGACGTCAAGGGCGGCCGGTACGTCTCTGGCGTGGTCGACCTCGTCGTCGGCCAGGGGGTGCCGCCGCATCCCGGCTGGTAAGCGGGAGGCCGGCGCCGTCCGGCATCGTTCGGATGCGGGCTGAGTGCGCCCGGACTCAATCGAGCTGTCGAGAGAGCCGATGACCGATCGGTGGATGCATCTTCGTACGCGCTGGTGCATGGGGTGCGCCGAACGCGAGCGACGCTCACGGCGTGGCGGGACCGTCCGTGGCCGGTGCTGCGGAGATGGCTGTTCGGCGCGCTAGCCGCGGCGAGCCTGTTGCTCGCAGCTGTGCTGACGATCGCTCTGATCGCCGCGGCGTCGGCCGGCTCGGGCGGGCTCGGGCAGCCTCCGTTCGCAGTGGGGAACGCCGGCGACGTCCTCGAGATCCTCCAGGCCAACATGCTGGTGCTGGCGCTGCACGCGATGGCCTGCGTGGCGGGCTTCATCGCGGGGAGCTCGCTGCCGCTGCAGGCCGAGCACAAGACCGGTTGGGTGCGCTTCGTCCACGAGCGCGGACAGCCGGTCGCGATGGCATTCGTCGTCTGCGCCACGGGGTTCTCACTCAGCTTGCAGGCGTACACGATCGGGATCGCCGCCGGACAGGACGCCGCCACCCTGCACGTCTCCCCAGCTCTCCTGCTGCTCGGGCTGCTGCCGCACGCCGTGCCCGAGCTGATGGCGCTGTTCCTGCCGCTGGCGGCATGGATCGTCGCGAGCCGGCGGGGCGAGTGGGAGCGGCTGCTGGCGGCGACGATCGTTACGGTCTCGCTGGCCGTACCGACGCTGATCGCGTGCGCGGCGTGGGAGGTCTACGTGGCGCCGCACATCCTGGGCGCGATCCTGGGCTACCGCTAGGCGCCCCGGTCCGACTGCTCGGCGAGCAGAGTTTCCGTGAACCGCAACGAGGCGGCGGTGTTTTCCAGCCGCCACAACAGCAGGGTCCGGTCGAACCCCTCCGTTCGGTCAAGCGCCGCGGTCAGGCTGTCGGCATGCGACGCGAACCGGGCGCGCTGCGCGGTCAGCAGCGGCGCGAGGTCGGCGTCGCGCCGGGTCAGGAACAGGAGCTTCAGCATCAGCAGCGACCGCGCGTCGCGGACATGGCTGACAGGCTGGCTGAGCCACCCGGTCACGGCCCGCGCACCCGCGGGCGTCACCTCGAGGATCGTGCGCTGAGGGCCGGTTTGGCTCGGCACGGTGCCGGCGGGGCGGATCATCTCGCGCTGCTCGAGCGTTTCGAGCGCGCGGTAGACGAGCGGCCGGCGCATCGCCCAAACCTGGCCGACCTCGCCGCCGGGCGCCATGGCGCGGGCGAGCGCGAACCCGTGCGCCGCCCCCTCGCTCAGCAGCGCCAGCACGGCCCACTCACCGGCCGAGAGTTCGTCACGAGCTCGCGGCATCTGACGCGAACGCTAACGCCGCCCACAGATTGTGTAGCCGTCGTGAATCCGGGTTGCTCGGTAGTCAAAAATGGACTACCGTGCGCACAGACCGGTGAGTTGCGCGCGCCGCGTCGCGCTCAGAGAGGAGATCGCGATGGCAGTTGGTGCACCCACGGAACACCACGCGGATACGTTTGTACGGTCGGATCACAAGCTGTTGATCGACGGCGAGTGGGTCGAGGCCGCCTCGGGCAAGAGTTTTCCGACGATCAACCCCGCCACCGAGGAGACCCTGACCGAGGTTGCCTGGGGCGAGAAGCAGGACATCGACCGCGCGGTGCGCGCCGCCCGTCGCGCGTTCGCAGACGACTCCCCGTGGCGCCGGATGAACGCTTCTGATCGCGGGCGTCTGATCTGGCGGATCGCCGAGCTGATCGAAGAGAACGCCGACGAGCTCGCGATGCTCGAGACGCTCGACAACGGCAAGCCGTTCGCGATAGCCCTGGCGGCCGACGTCGCGCTGGCCGCCGACCTGTTCCGGTACATGGCCGGGTGGCGGCGTGGAAGCTGGGGCCGGTGCTCGCATGCGGCTGCACGGTCGTGCTGAAGCCGGCCGAGCAGACGCCGCTGTCGGCGCTGCGGCTCGGCGAGCTGCTCCAGGAGGCCGGGCTCCCGGCGGGCGTGAACATCGTCACCGGTTTCGGCGAGGCCGGCGCCGCCCTGTCGGCTCACGAGGACGTCGACAAGGTCGCGTTCACGGGCTCCACCGAGGTCGGGAAGCTGATCGTCCAGGCCGCCGCAGGCAACCTGAAGAAGGTCACGCTCGAACTAGGCGGCAAGTCCCCGAACGTCGTGTATGCCGACGCCGACCTCGAAGCGGCGATCCCGGGGGCGGCGAACGCGATCTTCTTCAACCACGGCCAGTGCTGCAACGCGGGTTCGCGGCTGTACGTCCAGAAGCAGGTGTTCGACGACGTCGTCTCGGGCGTATCCGACGCGGCCAACTCGATCAAGGTCGCTCCCGGGACCGAGCCCGACTCGCAGATGGGCCCGCTGATCTCGGACGAGCAGTTAGAGAAGGTGCTCGGGTACCTGCAGTCCGGCAAGGACTCCGGCGCGCAGGCGGCCGTGGGCGGCGATCGCTTCGGGGATCGCGGCTACTTCGTGCAGCCGACCGTGCTCACGAACACCTCGCCCGACATGAAGGTCGAGCGCGAGGAGATCTTTGGACCGGTCGTGTGTGCGATCCCGTTCGACTCGCCAGACGAGATCATCGCGCCCGCCAACGACACCAACTACGGACTCGCCGCGGGCGTGTTCACCCGCGACGTCTCGAAGGCTCACCGCACTGCCGAGCGGCTGCGCGCCGGGACTGTGTGGATCAACACCTACCACGTGTTCGACGCTGCGATGCCGTTCGGCGGCTACAAGGAATCCGGTTGGGGCCGCGAGATGGGTCACGCGGTCCTCTACAACTACCTCGAGACGAAGTCCGTCGTCACGGCGCTGTGATCCAGGACCCACCAGCAGCCATGGCCATCATCCGTCCGGCTCCGGCACCGCCTCCAGGACCGGGCCGGGCGGGTGTAGACCAGGAGCGGCGTCGGTACGAACCAATGCCACACCCCGGCACGCCAGGCAGATGGAGCGACGAAACGATCCTTCGCGCGCTCGCGCATTGGACAGATGAGATGGGCCGTCCACCGCGGCGCGAGGAGTGGTCGGGCAAACAGCCGGAGAACGCGTCGCCCGCTCAGCGGAAGTGGATGCGCGAGCATCCGTACTGGCCCAGCAGTTCGTGCGTGGCCGCCCACTTCGGTTCGTGGACCAAAGGCTTGCATGCCGCCGGGCTGATCGAGAGCGCGTTCCATTCCGAAGAGACGGTCGCGGAGCGCATCGAGACAGCCTGGCGCCTCCGAGCCCACGGCCACTCGATCCGAGCGATCGCGGGCCAACTCGGTGTCGGGACCTCGACGGTGCACAACTACCTGCGCGCCGGCAGCTGTCCTCAATGCGGAGGGCCGGTCGCCAGTCCGCGCGCGGACCGGTGCATCGCGTGTACCGCGCATGAGCCGACGATCCAGGCCGCGTGGACCCGGGACACAGTGCGCGAAGCGATTCGCGAGTGGAGCGCCGAGCACGGGCGGGCACCGAGTTATCACGAGTGGACGCCCGCGCGGTCGTTACCCGGCGTGTGGGAGGCCGAGAGCCCCCGCTGGCCGAGCGCCGCGGTGGTCTGCGACGTGTACTGCGACTACCGCAACCCCTGGACGGCGGCGATCGTCGACGCCGGAGCGGCCGTGAGGTTCCAGCGCTGGGACGACGACGCGATCCGCGCCGCGCTCGCCGACTTTTGGACGCGCGTGGGGAGAGCCCCGGCCCCCGCCGATCTGCATGCAGAGCACTGGCGCGGTCCAACGTTGCGAACGTTGCAACGCCGCTACGGAGGCATCGAGCGAGCGTGGGCGACGCTCGGGCCGGTTCCCAACTAATTGGTCTAAGGAGAGATGGCTGCGACGGTGAGGACGAACTGATCGCCCACCCCGCGACCCGGAGGATCAATTTCACGGGCTCGACCAAGGTCGGGCGGATCATCGCCGAGAAGGCGGGCCGGCACCTGAAGCGCGTGCTGCTCGAACTCGGTGGCAAGGCGCCGATGGTCCTACTCGAGGACGCCGATCTCGACCGTGCCGCCGCGGCCGCGAGCTTCGGCGCGTTCTTCCACCAGGGTCAGATCTGCATGTCGACCGAGCGAATCGCGGTCGACAGGGCAGTGTCAGACGCGCTCGCCCAGAAGCTCGCCGAGCGCGCGCGAGCACTGCCGGTTGGCGATCCGCGGGAACACACGACGGCGATCGGCCCGCTCGTCAACCAGGCCGCGGTAGACCGCGTCAGCGAACTCGTGCGCGACGCGGTCCAGAAGGGCGCGACGGCGCTCACCGGCGGCGAGTCCGACGGGCACGACGAGGCTGTGCGAGTCGCGAACGACAGCGAGTACGGCCTGTCCGCGGCGGTCTCCAGCGAGAACGTGCCCGCGGCGCCCGAGCTCGCCCAGCGAATCGAGAGCGGCATCTGCCACGTCAACGACACGACCGTTCACGACGAGCCGCAGATGCCGTTCGGCGGGGTCAAGGCAAGCAGCTTCGGGCGCTTCGGAGGGCGCGCCGTGCTCGAGGAATTCACCGAACTGCGCTGGAGCAGCGTCCAATCGCTGAAGAGGGATTACCCGATCTGAGCAGCGCGGCAGGTCGCTCACCAATGCGTGCAGACGAATTGGGATTTCGGTGCTCAGTTTGTGACTACTACCTATGTAGCACTTGAGCAGAAAACGCTTGAGCTGTAAACTGCTTGCCGAACGACCTAGCTCTCAGGGGTCGCTCCACTGGGGGGCGCCCGGGGCTTCGAGGGAGGTTGTCGATGACGGTTGTGCCGATCCGTCGGATCCTCGACGCCGCGTTCGCCGAGCGCTATGGCGTGGCTGCGATCAACGTGGTGGACGATCTGAGCCTCGAAGCTGTCCTGGCGGCAGCGACCGACCTCGACGCACCGCTAATCGTTCAGACATCGCTGAAGACGGTGAAATCGATTGGGGCAAAGCCGCTCTACAGCATGTGGCGCGCGCGTGCGGACGAGGTGCCGGTGCCGGTTTCGTTGCACCTCGACCACTGCCCCGATCGCCAGTGGATCAGCATCTGCCTCGACGCCGGCTGGAACTCGGTCCTGTTCGACGGTTCCCATCTCGACGTCGCCGAGAACGCGCGCCAGACGATCGAAGTCGTAGCCGAAGCCGAGCGTCACGGCGCCCATGTCGAGGGCGAGATCGAGAGCGTCCTCGGCGTCGAAGACGGCGTGGGCTCCGACGAGGCGGGTGAGATCCACCCGGTCGAGGTGTCGGCACGGTTCATCGAGGAGACCGGTGTCTACTCGTTTGCGCCCGCGATTGGCACCGCGCACGGGCTCTACCAACGCGCGCCGGAGCTCAAGCCGGAGCGCGTTACTGAGCTCATCCAGCTGCATCCGATTCCGATGGTTCTCCACGGCGGCACGGGCCTCACCGAAGCGCAGTTCGCGGATTTGATCTCTCGAGGCTGTGCGAAGGTCAACATCTCGACGGCGCTGAAGATCGCGTTTGTGGATTCTCATCGTGAGTACCTCGACGCGAATCCCGGTAAGCACGATCCGCCGGCGATGCTCAGTCACGTCAGCGCGGCGGTCAAGAAGATGGCCGAGTACCACATCGGCATGTTCGGATCCGCGGGACGGGCGAGCGCGCTACCCGCTTCGGTCGGCTGAGCACGTGCCCGCGCTGATCTTCGACTGCGACGGCGTGCTCGCGGACACCGAGCGCGACGGTCACCGGATCGCCTTCAACGAGACGTTCGCCGAAGTCGGACTGCCGGTGACCTGGTCCGAGGAGGAGTACGGCGAGAAGCTCAAGATCGGCGGGGGCAAGGAGCGCATGGCGTCGCTGCTGACCGACGACTTCGTCGAGGCCAACGGACTGCCAACCGACGCCGAGGGCGAGAAGGATCTGCTGGCCGACTGGCACAAGCGAAAGACCGCGCGGTACAAGGCGATGGTGCAGGCGGGCCGGCTGCCCGGTCGCCCCGGCATCGCTCGGATCGTCGACGAGGCGCTCGGCGCCGGTTGGACGCTCGCCGTGGCGTCGACGTCGGCGGAGGAGTCCGTCAGGGCCGTGCTCGAACACGCGGTCGGCGACGAGAACGCGGCGAAGTTCGCGGTGTTCGCCGGCGACATCGTCCCCGCTAAGAAGCCGGACCCCGCCATCTACGCGCTCGCGCTAGACCGGCTCTCGATCCCTCCGGACGAGGCGGTCGTGATCGAGGATTCGCGCAACGGCCTGCTCGCGGCGGTAGGCGCTGGGCTGCGCTGCGTCGTGACCGTCTCGAGTTACACCGCGGACGAGGACATGAGCGAGGCGGTGCTCGTCGTTTCGAGCCTCGGCGACCCGGGCGAGGCGGCGGTGGTGCTGGCCAACCGCGGCGCCGCGGACCCGAGCGAGCTGGTCACGCTCGCCGATCTCGATGCCTGCCGAACACAACCCCTACTCGACAAGGAGGCCGTATGAGCGACAACGCGCTGACCCGCGCGGAGATGGTCGTGCGGGTGATCGCCCAGACCGCCGTCGACAACGAGACCTATTTCTGCGAGCTCGACGCCGTCGTCGGAGACGGTGACTTCGGCTACTCGCTGGCGCGCGGATTCGAGGTCGTGCTCGGAGATTGGGACGCGATGGAGTACAGCGACGTCAGCGGCCTGCTTAAGAAGACCGCGATCGTGCTCTCGAAGCGGATCGGTGGCACATCTGGACCGATCTGGGGCACCGCGTTTCTGCGCGCCGGCGGGGCGCTGACGATTGCACCGGAGCCGAGTGGCGAAGAGGTCATCGCCGCGATGCGCGCTGCGATCGAGGGAATCAAGCAGCGCGGCAACACCGATCTGGGCGACAAGACGCTGCTCGATGCGCTCGTGCCCGCTGTCGACACGCTCGAGGCGACGCTGCCCGAAGGCGCCGGCGTCGCGATTGAACGCGCCGCGGTAATCGCACGCGAGCAGGCTGAAGCGACGAAGGGCATGATCGCGATGCGGGGGCGGGCTTCATACACCGGCGAGCGCAGCCGGGACTCGGTGGACGCGGGAGCGATCGGCATCGCGGTGATGTTCGAGGCCGTGAGCAAGGCCTGGCAGGAGGCTGAGCTCGAGCTGGCCTGATAGTCGGGGCGGCAGGCGGGTGCGGGGCGCGGGTTCGACGCTGGGCGAGATCCGTTCGGCGCGGTTAAACGGCAGAACACTCGAGAGGAGATCAGGTGAAGAAGTTCGTCAATGACCCGCAGCAGTTCGTGCCAGAGATGCTGAAAGGGATCGAGCTCGCCAACCCGGGCACGCTCCGCTACATCCCCGAGTACAACCTGATCATGCGGGCCGACGCGCCGCGCGACGACAAGGTCTCGATCATCCAAGGATCGGGATCGGGTCACGAGCCGGCTCATGTCATGGTCGTCGGCAAGGGGATGCTCGACGCCGCATGCCCCGGCGACGTGTTCGCGGCCCCGCCGTCTGACTATGTGTATGAGACGACCAAGCTGCTCGCCACCCCGAAGGGCGTGCTGCACATCATCAACAACTACACCGGCGACCGCATGTCTTTCGAGATGGGCCGCGAGCTCGCCGAGGCCGAGGACATCAAGATCGCGACGATCGTGGTCGACGACGACGTGGCCGTGAAGGACTCGACATACACCGTCGGCCGCCGCGGCGTCGCCGGCAACTTCTTCGTGATCAAGGCGGTCGGCGCGGCGGCGGAGCGCGGCGCGGAACTCGACGACCTCGTCAAGCTCGGTGAGCGCGTGAACTCGGTCACGCGGACGATGGGCATGGCGCTCACGTCGTGCACCCCGCCGGCCAAGGGATCTCCGCTGTTCGAGCTCAGCGACGACGAGATGGAAATGGGCGTCGGTATCCACGGCGAGCCTGGACGCAGGCGCGAGAAGCTCGCGAACGCCGATGCGATCATCGACGAGCTGCTCGAGGCGGTCGCGTCCGATCTTCCATACTCCTCGGGCGACGACGTCGCACTGATGATCAACGGTCTCGGTGGCACGCCGATTTCCGAGCTGTACATCCTCTACGGGCGGGCGCACCAGCAGCTCGCCGATCGTGGGATCAACGTCACGCGTAGCTACGTCGGCGAGTACTGCACCTCGCTTGACATGGCTGGGGCATCGTTGACTCTCGTGAAGCTCGACGATGAGCTGAACGAGTTGTTCGACGCCCCCGCCGAAGTGGCGGTGCGCATCTTCTAGTCGTGAGGTCGCTGGTCGGTGCCGGCGGGGCTGCTCGCCGGCACCAGCCAACGTAGTGCGAGCGCGCCGCAGTTGCACAGCACCCCGGTACCGCTGTTCATCGCTCGGCACGGCGAGACGGTCGACAACGCCAGCGGTCTGATCCTCGGCCGCCGAGATCCGCCGCTGTCCGAGGTCGGTCGAGAACAAGCGGCACGGCTGGCGGCCCAGGCCGCCGCCCTTAGCGTGGTCGCGCTCTGGTGCTCTCCACTGCTCCGCGCCCGGCAGACCGCGACCGCGGTAGCCGACGCGATCGGCATCCCGCCGACGATTTTGGACAGCCTGATCGAGTCCCGCCGGGGGACCTGGGAGGGCCGGCCGGTGGCGCAAATCGACGAGGACTCGCCCGAGCTTTTCGCCGCGTTCGAAGCCGGCGCGCCCGACTTTGCCTTCCCGGGCGGCGAATCGCTGCGGAGTCAAGTCGAGCGCACTCGCCAGGCGCTGGATGCCGTCGCCTCAGGTTCCGGGCCTGCGCTGGTCGTCGCGCACGCGGGAACGATCCGCGGCGCGCTGATCGCACTCGGTCGTGCGGTGCCGCCGGAACGTGAGCTGCCTCATGCGCAAGCGATCCCGCTGGACTGGGGTGGGTCCCGGCGCTGACAGCCAGGGTCAGATCTCCCGGCGCAACCTATCGACGTCGACCTCGGCGATCCGCAGCGCCCGCGGCACCCGGCCGTGCTCGGCGGCAAGCACTCCGAGCAGGACGTGGCCGGCGGTCAGGCGCCGGTCGCCGCGCTTGGCCGCGGTCGCGACCGCCCGTTGCAGCGCGAGCTTGGACGACGTCGCGAACCGGGGCTCGTGCCGGGAGCGACCGGCGGCGCGCGGCTCGAGCTCGGCGGCGTCGACCCCGACCGCGGCGAGGCTCCGCTGCTCCTCCAGGGCGAGGGCGTCGGCGAGCTGATCACGGTCGAGGCCGAACTCGGGCCGTGCCGCGAGCGCGAGCAGCAAATGCTCCGACTCGACCGTGTGCCGGCCGGTCGTCCGCGCCTCCTCGCGGGCGGCGACAACCGCCGCGCGCGCATCCCTCGTGAACCGCTCGAACGCCATCAGCGTCCTCCTCTCGCAATCCCGGCGCGCTGCACGCGACGCGCGTGTTTCTTGTGGACCGCCTGGCGCGTTACCCCGAGCGCCTCGGCGATGTCCGCCCACGACCAGCCGTCGAGCACAGCCCGCTCGACCGCGGCGTCCTCGACGCGATCCGCGAGCCGGCGCAGAGCGCCGACGGCGGCGAGCGCGTCGGCTGGGTCGTCCGGGAGGGTGGGCGGAGCGGTAACCACTTGCCGCGTCAACCATAGTTGACACCTGTGAGCTTGTCAACCTAGGTTGCTGATAGCGTCCGGTTCGTGCAGGACGGGGACCTCCGCGCACGCTTTCGTCAGGGCGATCCGGACGCCGTGCGGGAGGTCTACCGCTCTTACGGGAGGCTCGTCTACGCGGTCGCATACAAGGTTCTCGGTGACCGAGGCCTGGCCGAGGAGGCGACCCAGCAGACGTTCGTGAAGGCGTGGCGGGCGGCGCAGAGCTTCGACGAGCAGCGAGAGCTCGGGCCCTGGTTGGCCGCCATCGCGCGCCGCGTCGCGATCGACCTGTATCGCCGCGAGGCGGTTCGTGCGACGGACCCGCTCGAGTCGGCGGCGCCGGGCGAACCGGCGCTCGTGTCAAGCCCGCAGTCGGCCGAGGCCATCTACGACGTCTGGGAGGTCCGGGAGGCGGTGGCGCAGCTTCCCGCCGAGGAGCAGGAGGTCGTCCGCCTCCAGCACCTCGACGGGTTCACCCACGCCCAGATCGCGGAACGGATCGGGGTCGCGGTCGGGACCGTGAAATCGAGATCTTTCCGGGCCCACAAGCGCCTTGCGGCGATGCTCGGGCATCTGCGGGAATGAACCGAATCGGGGTCGTCTACCGTATGCAAACAAGAGAGGCACGGAAGTGAGCACCAGCGACGACGACCGGATTGCGTACTTGTCGGGTGAGGCTGTCGGCTCGCTAAGCCCGCAGGAGCGGGCCGAGCTCGACGAGGTCCGCGGGCTGCTGGCGACGCCCGCGACCTGGGAGGAGCCCGACGCCGCGCTCGAGGATCGCATCGTCAGCGCGATCGCCGACGAAGCGCGCCGCACGCGTCCGGCCGAGACCCAGCCCGTGGCGGCGGCCACGCCGCCGGCAGAGCGCCGGCGCGGGTTCCGCTGGCCGTTCCGCCGCCCGGCACTCGTTCTGGGCGGCCTCGCCACCGCCGCGGCGGCGATCGTGGTGGCGATTGTGCTCGCGGTCGGCAGCAGCTCGCCGGCGCCACTCCAGTTCGCGATGGTCGTCTCTGGCACCGCGCTGGCCCCCGGCGCGCACGGATCGGCGACGCTGACCAAAATGGACTCGGGCTGGGAGATCCAGCTGTCGGCGACGGGCCTCCCGCATCTCGCGAACGGCCGCTACTACCAGGCGTGGCTGAAGAACGCCGCCGGCATTCTGGTCCCTGTGGGCACGTTCAACGACGCCGAGCACGTGATCTTGTGGTCGGGCGCTCCGGTCACGCAGTTCCGCAGCTTCAGCGTCACCGAGCAGCTCGCCAACGGCAACCCCGTCTCGTCCGGCCGCCGCGTGCTCGTCGGGACCGCCCACCCGGTGCACTGACGTAGAACCCGGGGGGCCAAGATCCGTCCAGACCCCCCGGTGAGTCAGGGTGGTTGGGGGCTCTCCCCTGACCCGCGGGACGAATTTCTTCGTCCCAAACTCGCAAGTAGTCAGTTCTTGTCGGTACGTCCAGCTCAGAGAGCCAAAACGGCCCCCACCCAAAAACCGTATCAATGGGGGGATTTCTTTCATTAAGCTCGTCGAAGTTGACCAACCTTTTTGCCCCCGCTGCGTTCTTATGACTGAGGGGCGATGACGAGGGGGCATCTGAGGGGTAAGCGTTTGGCTTGCTTCTTTTCCGTCTGTCGCATTCGGTTGGGGGCACGGCGTCCCGGGATTACGGTTCCCGGGACGCCGTCTGGCCGACCTCGACGTCGTCCTTAGTCGAACAGAACCCCTGGACTTTCTACCTTCCGTAGCGGACACTGTCCGTATGGGGGCGAACGCGGCACTAGCCGGGTTCCACACTGGGCCCAACCGCCGGACCATCGTGGGCGAAGCTGACGAGCATCTTGTGGCGCGGCTGCGCGCGGGCGACGATGCTGCGTTCGAGGCGATCTACGATCGATACGCCCGCGGCGTGCTCGCGTTCTGCGTGCACATGCTGGGAAACCGCGAGGCGGCCGAGGACGCACTTCAGCTGACCTTCGTCTCGGCGTTTCGCGCGTTGCGCGCCGGCGAGGGCGAGGTGGCGCTCCGGCCGTGGCTGTACACGATCGCGCGCAACCGTTGCCTGTCTGAGCTCCGCACCCGCCGTGATCTCGATGATGACGTGGAGACAGCTCGACTCCCCGCCGAGGGTGTGGCAGATCAGGTCCAGCGCCGGGAGGACTTTCGCGAGATGTTGGACGACATGCAGCGGCTGCCGCCCGACCAGCGCGCCGCGCTTGTTCTGTTCGAACTCGCGGATCATTCGCACGACGAAATCGCCGCGGTGCTCGGGGTCCGCAAGGAGAAAGTCAAGGCGCTCGTGTTCCAGGCGCGGGAGGCGCTGGTCCGCGGACGGCGGGCGCGGGAGCATCCGTGCGCCGAGGTACGCGAGGGGCTGGCAACGATGCGCGGCACCGTCCTACCCCGGGGCGTCGCTCGCGCCCACATCGATCGTTGCCCCGGCTGCGCAGCCTTCGAGAGGGAGATGCGACGTCAGCGTGCCGCGCTCGCGCTGATTTTGCCCGTGGCGCTGACGGGCGAGCTCAAGGCGTCGGTGCTTGGCTCTGCGCTGCGAGGTGCCGGTCCGGTCGCCGCGGGTGGCGTGACCGCCGCCGGCGGGGTGGGCGGTGCCGGTCTGGTAGCCGCGGGTGGCACATCTGCGGCCGGTGGCGTAAGCGGCGCCGGTGCGGTGGCGGCGGGTGGCGCGTCTGCCGCCGGTGGCGTGAACGGCGCCGCCGCCTTGGCCGCCGGCGCGACCGCCGCGGGAGGTGTCTCTGCCGGCGCAGGCGCCGCGGGCACCGCGCTGATCGCGGGCGCGCCGTCAGTCGTGGCTGTCGCCGGCGGGGCCACCGGCGTCGGGGCGGAGTATGTCGCGTCCCTGGGTGGAGTTGGGGGGCTGGGTGCCGGCGGAGTTCTTGTCAAGGTCCTCGCCGCCGCTGCGATCGGAACAGCAGGCGCCGGTGCAGTCCATGCCGGCCACGCCATGGGGCCGCTTCCGGCGGTTCCGGCGCCGGCGGCCGCTCTGGTCGCGCCGATGCCGTCCCCCGGCCCCGCAGCGGCGCCGGTCAGCGCGTCGCCGCCTCCGACGGCGGTTAGCCCCGCCACCCCCGCGACGACCGCACCTGCTGCGGCGACAACGACGCCTCCCGTGGCCGCACCGAGCACCACCGTCGCCGCCACCGTCACGACGACCCCGGGGGCGACGCCGACCACCACCACCGCCACCACCACGACTGCGCCCGCCGCCGCGACCAGCACACCGGCCG
>Ga0335076_10000968_pt1 | contig 27468 bp, 23 predicted proteins | sample Lox_Sample_25_FD_206717 | JGI IMG/M metagenome (GOLD analysis project Ga0335076, IMG submission 206717) | Soil microbial communities from Loxahatchee National Wildlife Refuge, Florida, United States - Lox_Sample_2.5 | ecosystem: Environmental > Terrestrial > Soil > Wetlands | place: USA... | reverse complement strand
TGCAAGGGACCCAGCGAGCAGGGTGGGGCCCCGACGAGCTTGGCTCGGCGGGGCGGGGCGCAGCCCCGTCTCAATGCTGCACGTTGTGGAAGAGCCGGTCCCAGCGGGGACCGTGCGGGCCCCAGGAGACGAGCGCCATCCAGGCGCGCCCCTTGATGCGCCCCACCGGCACCGGGCCGAAGACCCGGCTGTCGGCCGAGTGGTCCCGGTGGTCGCCCGCCAGCCAGACCGTCCCCTCGGGCACCCGCTGCTCCTCCACGTCGCCGCAGGAGAGGTAGGGGGTGCAGTAGGTGTGGTAGCGGTGCGGCCCCAGTTGCTCGAGGAAGTCGACGCAGGGCTCCTCGCGCCACTCCCCCCCATCCGCCTTCTCCACCCGGTTCCAGTAGGAACACGCCCCTGGCACCCGCTCGAAGGGGGAGGGCTTCCCGTTCACCACCAGGTGGCCCTCCCGGATCTCGACCGTGTCGCCGCCCACCGCCACCACGCGCTTGATCAGGTCGTCGCTGGTGCGGTTGCCCGGGGGGGCGAGGAGCACCACGATGTCCCCCCGCTTCGGCGAGGCCCAGGTGGCCTGCGCCGTGGCGGTGAAGGGGAGCCGCGCGCCGAAGGCCCACTTCTCGACGATCACGTAGTCCCCGATCTGCAGGGTGGGGATCATCGAGCCGGAGGGGATGTACACCGCCTCGTAGAGGAAGGTGCGGAAGGCGAGCACGGCGAGGATGGTGATCGTCCAGCCACGGACTTCCTTGAGGAGCTTCGCTCGATCCACGCGCCGGTCTTCTCCTATTCGATGCGCATCGCCTCGACCGGGTCGAGCTTCGAGGCCCGGGCGGCGGGGTAGATCCCGAAGAGCAGGCCGGTCCCGCAGGCGGCGGCGAGGGAGACTACCACCGCCCAGGCCGGGATGCTCGCCGGAACTTGGAACACCTCGCGGGCGGTCACCGCGATGCCGGCGCCGGCGAGCACGCCCGCCAGCCCGCCCAGGGCGGAGAGGGTCACCGCCTCGACCAGGAACTGGGAGAGGATCCGGCGCCGCCGGGCCCCGAGCGCCTTGCGGATCCCGATCTCGCGCGTCCGCTCGGTGACCGAGACCAGCATGATGTTCATGATGCCGATCCCGCCCACCAGGAGCGCCAGGGCGCACACGCCGAAGGTGGCGGCGCCCACCAGGGTGGCGAGGCTGTCGAAGGTCTCGGAGAGCGAGTCGTTGGAGAAGATCTCGAAGTCGCTCTCCTCGTCGGGGGCCACCCCGCGCAGCCGGCGGAGGACGGCGGTGGTCTCGTCGATCGCCTTCCCGGCGGCGTCGGGGGTGGTGGCCGACACCCCGAGCACCAGGTCCCGGGCCCTTCCCAGCGCCGCCTCGTAGGCCGTCCAGGGGACGGCCGCGAAGCCGTCCTTGGACTCGAGCCCGAGGATCGAGCCGCGCCGCTCCGCCACCCCCACCACCTCGAAGGGGACCCCCCGGATCCGCACCTCGCGGCCCACCGGCTCCTCGCCGGGGAACAGCATGTCGGCCACCTCCGGGCCGATGAAGGTCACCCGGCGGCCCAGCTCCAGGTCGCCCTCGGAGAGGAACCGGCCGCGGGCCACCTGCAGGCCGCTGGTCTGCTCCCAGTCGACGTTCACCCCGGAGAGGGTGATGTTGGTCTTGGTCTCGCGCTCCCGGGTGGCGAGCCGCTCCGGCTTCCAGATCGACTCCTCGATGGACACGTGGGCCACGTGGGGGAGGCCGCGGAGCGCCTCGGCGTCCTCGCGGGTGAGGTTCCGGCGCCGCTCGTACTTGCGCCAGTCCATGGGCCCGAAGCTCACCGCCGGGTACTTCGAGATCACGAAGGCGCCCGCGCCGAGCACCGAGAAGTCGGAGTCGAGCTTGAGCCGGAGCCCCTCGGTGAGCGACATCATCGCCACCACCGTGGTGGCCCCGATCACGATCCCGAGCAGGGTGAGGATCGAGCGGAGCACGTTGGCCCGCAGGGTGGCGAGGGCCATCGCCACGGTGTCGAGGAGGGCGGTCATTCGTAGCGCAGCGCCTCCACCGGATCGAGGCGCGCCGCCCGCCAGGCCGGCCAGGAGCCGAAGATCAGCCCCACCGCGGCGGAGAAGCCGAGCCCGAGCCCCACCGCCGAGGGGGTGACGGCGGCGGCGAGCGGGGTGAGGGCCGCCACCAGCTGCGCCACCCCCAGCCCGAGGGCGGTCCCCGCCGCGCCGCCCAGCGCCGCCACCACCGAGGACTCGACCAGGAACTGGAGGAGGATCGTCCGCCGCCGCGCCCCCAGGGCCCGCCGGACCCCGATCTCCCGCGTCCGCTCGGTGACCGAGACCAGCATGATGTTCATGATCCCGATCCCGCCCACCACCAGGGTGATGAGCCCCACCCCGATCGCCACGCCGTAGAGGGCGCCGGTGAGCTGCTCGTACATCCGGATCATCTGGTCCTGCTTGTTGACGGCGAAGTCGTCCTTCTTCCCCGGCGGCACGTGCCGCACCCGGCGCAGGATCCCCACCAGCTCGTCCTCGAGCGCCTCCAGCTTCCCCGGCTCGGTGGCCACCGCGATGGTGATGGAGCGCTTGCTCCCCAGGTCGCGGAGGAAGGTGGAGTAGGGCACCATCACGTTGGTGTCCATGTTGAGGCCGAGCATCCGCCCCCGCCGGGCCACCAGCCCCACCACGGTGAACGGCCGCTCCTCGACGGTCACCTTCCGCCCGACGATCTCCTCGGGGCGGAAGCCGGGGAAGAGCCGGTCGGTGACGTCCGCCCCGAGCACGATGCTGGAGCGGGAGAGCCCCTCGTCCACGTCGCTGAGGAAGCGGCCGTGGGCGATCTGCACGCCGTTGGTGTCGAGGTAGCGGGCGGTGGTGCCGATCACCAGGATGAAGGGGGCCTCCTTGTCGGCCCGGACGATCGTCCCGCGCAGCTGGGCCATGGGGGCGACCGCCACCGCGGAGGCCGCCTCGCGCTCCACCGCCTGGAGCTCCGGGCGCCCCAGGTTCCTGCGGTTGCGCATCTCCCACCACTCGTCGGAGGTGTTGAACCACTTGAACTTGGAGACGTAGAGGGTGTGGGCCCCCAGGTTCCCGATCTGGGCCTCGAAGGAGCGGTTCAGCCCCTGGATGATGGCCACGATCGCGATCACGGTCATCACCCCGATCACGATCCCCAGGGTGGTGAGGAAGCTCCGCAGCCGCGCGCCGGCCAGGGCCTGCACGGCGATCCGGACCGCCTCGGAGGTCTCGGCGCCGGCCCGGACCGCGCCGCGCCGGAGCGCGCGCCAGCCGCGCCTCACGCTGGCACCACCCGGGCCGGCCCGGCCGCCGCCACCTCCGCGCCCGGCCCGTCGCCCACCACCCGCCCGTCGGAGAGCCGGATCGCCCGCGGGCAGCGGGCCGCCAGCCGGGGCTCGTGGGTCACGAGGAGGATGGTGTGGCCGCGGGTGTGCAGCTCGGCGAAGAGCCGGACGATCTCCTCCCCGGTGGCCGAGTCCAGGTTCCCGGTCGGCTCGTCGGCGAGGAGGAGCGAGGGGTCCCCCACCAGCGCCCGGGCGATGGCCACCCGCTGCCGCTGCCCGCCGGAGAGCTCGTTGGGCCGGTGGTGCATCCGGTTCTCGAGCCCCACCGCGCGCAGCGCCGCCTCGGCCCGGGCGCGCCGCTCCCGCCGCGGGAGGCCGCGGTAGACCAGGGGGAGCTCGACGTTGGCCAGGGCGCTGGCGCGGGGGAGGAGCTGGAAGGTCTGGAAGACGAAGCCGATCTCGCGATTGCGAAGGTCGGCCAGGGCGTCGTCGGCGAGCTTCTCCACGTCGGCCCCGGCGAGCCGGTAGCTCCCGGAGGTGGGCGTGTCCAGGCAGCCGATCACGTTCATCAGGGTGGACTTGCCGGAGCCGGACTGGCCGACGATCGCCACCCACTCGCCCCGCGCGATGGCGAAGGAGACGCCGTCCAGGGCGCGCACGATCTCGCCGCCCACCCGGTAGTGGCGGTGCAGCCCCTCCACCGCGATGAGCGGGCCGCTCACGGAGCCTTCTTCTCCCCGGAGGCGCCCTTCTTCCCGGGCTGCTCCTCGGTCACTGGCTTCCCGTCGGCCAGCTCGCGGGAGAGGATCCGATAGGGCCCCTCCACCACCTTCTCCCCCTCCCTCAGCCCGGCGGTGATCTCGATGTCGCTGTCGCTGGCCAGCCCGGTCTCCACCGGGCGGAGCCTCGCCACGCCGTTCTCGATCACGAACACCACCTTGCGGGTGGGCTCGCGCCTGGGCTTCTTGCCCGCCGCCGGCGCCGCCTGGGGCAGCGGCCGCTCGGTGGGCGCCGGGCCGCCCTCCACCTCCTTCTCCTGCCGCACGGTCACCGCCTGGATGGGCACGACCACCGCGTCCTCGCGGGTGTCGGTGGCGATCGACGCCTGGGCGCTCATCCCCGGGAGGGCGCCCGGCACCGGCTCGGTGAGGGCGAGCCGGACGAAGAAGGTGGTCACCTCCGCGTCCGTCCCCTGGTTCTTCACGGTGGCGTTGCGGGCCACCTCCACCACCTGGGCGGGGAACTTCCGCTCCGGGAAGGCGTCGATCTCGATCTCGGCCGGATCGCCGATCTTCACGAACACCACCTCGTGCTCCCCCACCTCGATCTTGGCCTCCATCTGGGAGAGGGTGGCGATCACCAGGATCACGTCCTCGGAGAAGTCCGAGCCGCGCACCCGCTCGCCCACCTGCTTCTGCTTCTGCGTGACGATCCCGTCGATGGGGGCGACCAGGGTGGTGAGGGAGAGGGCGTGGCGCGCCTCGGAGAGCGCCGCCTCGGCCTGGGCCACCCGCTCCTGGGCGGAGTCCTGGCGGGCCCGCTCGGCGGCCAGGTTGGAGCGGGCGGTGTCGAGCTCGGCGCTGGAGGCGTTCCCGGTCGCGGCCAGCCGCTCCACCCGCCCGAGCTCCTGCTCCAGCTGGACCACCTTCACCTTCTCGAGCTGGAGGTCGGCCGCGGCGCTGGCGCGGTTGGCGTCCTGCTGCGCCACCTGGGCGGCGTAGCGCCGGGAGTCGATGCGTCCGAGCACCTGGCCCTTCTGCACCCGGTCGCCCTCCTTCACCGTGAGCTCCAGGAGGTCGCCGGAGATGTTCGAGGAGAGCTTCACCTCGGTGGCCGCCTGGAGCTTCCCCCCGGCGGTGACCAGCCGGGTGATCGGGGCACGGCGCGCGGTGGCCGCCTGGATGGGGATGGGTGGGGGCGGCCGGGGCCGGAGCGAGAGGGCGGTGACCGCCGCCACCGCCAGGGCGAAGAGGACGGCCACGGCGCGGCGCGGCCAGCTCATGCGCGCCGGGGGCGGCGGGGCGAGGGTGGGCACCTCCGGGGCGGGGCGATCGGGCTCCAGGGGGGAGGGGCGCGGGCTCGGGTTCTGGGGGGGCATCTAGAAGGCTCCTCCGGCGGCGCGCGCCAGGTCCGCCACGGCGACCGCGTGATCGATGCGGGTCTGGGCCACCGCCAGCTCCGCCTGGGTGAGCTTCAGGGAGGCGTCGCGCACCTCGAGCTGGCTCGCGAGGCCGGCCTGGAGCCGCTCGCCGGCGAGCGCCAGCGCCTCGCGCGCCACGCGCAGCGCGTCGGTGGCGAGTCCGATCTGGCGCCCCAGGGTCACCACGCGGGTGCGGGCGTCGGCGAGCTCCTTCTCCACCTGGAGCTCGGTCCGGTCCCGGTCGGCCCGGGCCCGCGAGAGGGACGCCTCCGCCCGCTGGACGCCGGCCTGCGTGCTCCGCCCGGCGAAGAGGTTCCAGGAGAGCACCAGCTGGGCGGTGGCGGTGTAGTCGCGGGTCGGGTCGTCGTAGACGCCGCCGGCGCCGGTCAGGTTCTGGGCGTTGCGGGTGTAGGTGCCCTGGGCGGAGAGCGTGGGGAACCACCCGGCCTGGGCGCTCCCCACCGCCGCCTGGGAGGCCTCGACCAGGGCCCGCTGCGCGCCCAGGGTCGGACGCTTCTCCCGGGCCCGCTCGAGCAGGTCGGCGAGCGGGGGCGGCTCGGCGTCGGGGATCCCCGGGGCGTCGAGCGTCGCCGGGGCCACCACCTCGAGGCCCTCGCCGGCGTCGCGGGTGCCCATCGCCTGGGCGAGCGCGGTCCGGGCGGCGGCCACCTGGATCCGCTGGGCCTCGGCGTTGATCCGGTCCTGGGAGAGGTTGGCCCGCGCCGACCAGGTCTCGCTCTTCGGCGCCCGGCCGGCGGCGAAGAGCGCGTCGGCCCGGTCCACCAGCTCCTCCGAGCGGCGGGTGGTCGCCTCCAGCACCGCCAGCGTCCGCTCCGCCTTGAGGAGCTCGTAGAAGCGCTGCGTGACCGTGAAGGCCACGGTGAGCACGGCCTCGCCGTACTGCCGATCCACGGCCCGGGCGGCGGCGCCCGCCCGGTCGATCTCCCGGAAGGCCCGCCAGTCGAAGACCGGCTGGACGAGCTGGAGCCCGGCGTTGTAGTCGGAGGTGGTGGTCGCCGGCCCGCCCGCCACCGGGAACGCCTGCCCGCCGAAGAAGACGTACTTGGGCTGGGAGGGGCCGGCGTGGTTCTTGGCGAAGCTGGCGGAGAGGTCGAGCCGCGGCAGCACCCCCGACCAGGCGTTGGTCCGGTCGGCGGCGGAGGCGTCCTGGTCGGCGCGCGCGCCGGCCAGCTCGGCGCTGCTCCGGGCGGAGAGGGCGAGCGCGTCGTCGAGGGTGAGGGGGGGGAGCGGGGCGGCGCCGGGGGCGGACGCCGCCAGGGCGATGAGGAGCGCGGCGGGGAGAGGGCTCATGCGGTGGGCTAGGGGCCGGGCCTGGGAGGTGGCGCGTTCGCCGCCAGGGCGGCGGGGACGACCCGGAGCAGGGCGATCCAGGCGACGAAGAGCAGGACGGTCACCGCCAGCGCGCGCGCCCGCGAGGTCCCGGCGGCGCGCGCCATGCCCGTCGAGACGAGCCAGAGCGAGGCGAGCGCGAAGAGGTCGAGGCCGGAGAGCGCCGCCGCCAGCGGGCCGGGCGCGCCGGGCGGGAGGAGCGCCGCCAGGCTCGAGGGGAGGAGCTGGGCGGCCTGGTCCGGCGGGATGGGCGCCCGCGCGATCGCCGCGGGGATGGCGAGGATCCCGGCGAGCCAGACCGGCAGGAGCCCGTGGGCGGTGACCGCCAGGGTGGGCCGGAAGCCCGGCCGCGCCCCCGCCACCCGGAAGCCGAGGGAGAGGAGCGACGCCGCGGCCAGCGCGGCCAGGGCGGGGAGCGCGGCCGCCCCCGCCCAGCCGCGGATCTGGCCGATCTTCCGGGCGGTGGCCGCGGCCTGCTCGCGCTCGAACGGGGTCGGCTCCTCGCCCGGCTTCACCTGGACCTCGGCCGCGGCGCCGTAGTCCACCCGCGGGACGATCACCGCCGCCGAGGCCAGGGCCGCGGCGGTGGCGACCGCGATCGCCAGGCCGGCGCGGCCCCGCCCCGCCACGCGGGCGAGGCCGCTGGCGGGCGAGACGAGCGCCCGCGCGAGCACCGCGCCGTCCGTGGAGAGCTCCGATCCGATCATGACCCCTGGTCCCCACCTTACGGGCGGGGGGCCCGCGGTATTTCACGCCCGGGCGGCGGCCTGTCAAATGAACAGGGAGGCCGCGGCGGGATTCCTGTGACATCCGGGGGGATCGGGTCGACCCCCGCCTGCGGCCGGGCGCCGCCTACCGCGAGGGGACCTCGTCCCCGCGGTCCTCGGCGGGGCCAGGGCCCGCCCCGAGCGCCGCGACCCGCGCGGAGCGGTCGGGGACGCCGAAGAAGGCCAGCCCGACGATCGACCAGGACGGCCAGGCGCTCGACTCCCGCCGGACGAAGCCCGTCACCCCCTCCTCGATCAGCCGGGGCGAGCCGCGGGAGGAGGTGGCGTGGCGGACGCGCCGGCTGCCGTCGGGTGCGGTCACGAGCAGCGCGGCGTGGGTGATCCGGGTGGCGCGGTCGGGCGCGTCGGCCCGGACCACGAAGACCACCGCGGTCCGGGGGAGCGCCGGCAGGGCCGCGGCGACGTCGGCGAGCGGGACCACCTCCACCGCGTAGGCGCCCACCGGGAGCCGCTCCCGGGGGAGGCCGGGGATGGCCCTCCCGGCGCGGCGCACCGCCTCCCAGGAGGCTGGGGTGTAGACCTTCTCCTCCCGCCGGGCGAGCGGCCCCGCCGCCGCGGCGGTGACCTCCTCGATCCACCCCTTGGCCAGGTTGGCCGGGATCCACTGGGAGAGCACCTCGTGGTTCCGCCGCTCGTAGGCGGGCGCGCCCGAGTAGCGGATGTCGTCGAGGGCCCGCTCCGCCTCCTCCACCGTCCCCGCGCTCGCGAGGGCGAGCGCCGTCTCCACGAACGTCATGCAGTCGAAGGCGTCGAGCCGGAACCGCGGATCGGGGTCCCGTCCGAACCCCTCCCCGAGCGGCGAGGAGAGGTAGGGCGCGCCCAGGAGCGGCCGGGTGGCCGCCTCGGCCCGGGCGCCGCCGGCCGGGACCTCGCGGAGGGCGGCGAGGAGCGCGGGAGGCGCCTCCGCGCCGGCCGGCGCGCCCGCCGCCAGCACGGCGGCGAGGAGCGCGGAGACGAGGGCGGTGGCCACGGGTCGAGCCTACGGCCCGCCTCCGCCCCGGGCAAGCCGGCGCCCGCTCTACCCGCGGGAGGCCACCACCTCGAGGCGGCGGCCGAGCACCGCGCGGAAGAGCCCCGCCTCCCGGGCCACGTCCCAGAGCTCGAGGTCGGGGGCGTGGCGGCAGCGAGCCGCGATGCGGACCGCCCCGTCCCGGGTGGCGATCCGTAGATTCTGGACGGGCTGGTGGTGGCTGCGGTCGAGGGCGTCGGCGACCCGGAGGAGCGCCACCAGGCGCCGCACGGTCCGGAACTCGCCGGCGGAGAGCGGCTCCAGATCCTCGCGGTGGCGCTCGGGGTGGCTCCGGCGGTGGTAGCGCGCCACCAGCGCCACCAGCCGGCGCTCCGCGTCGGAGAAGCCGGGGATGTCCGCGTTCTGGACCAGGTAGAAGGTGTGCTTGTGGTGGCGGCTGGGCGAGACCGCGTGGCCGATGTCGTGCAGGAGGGCGGCCGCCTCGAGGAGGCCGCGAGCGGAGGCCGGCAGGCGGTGCTGCTCGGGCAGGGCGTCGAAGAGCGCGAGCGCGAGGCGCGCCACCTGCCGGGCGTGGGGCTCGTCGAAGGCGAAGCGCCGGCCGAGCGCGAGCACCGCCTCGGTGCGCCCCTCGGCGACCGCCTCGGCCTGGCCGGGGCTCCGCCGCGCCAGGTCGCGGAGCACGCCGTCGCGCAGCCCCCGGTCCACCGAGGTCACCGCCTCGAGGCGGAGCTGGCGCATGGCCGCCTCGAGGATCACCGCTCCGGCCACGATGATCTCGGCCCGGCGCGGCTCGTAGCGGCGCCGGCGCTCGGCCAGGGTCATGCCGGCCATCTCCTCCACCGCCCGCTCCAGCCGCCGGCGGGTGAGGCGGCGGTCGTCGCCCTGGGCGGCCACCACCGCGTTGATCGTGCCGGACGAGCCGAGCGCGCTCCGGAGCCGCGGGAGCCGGGGTGGGAGGGTGTCGCGGAAGGCCTCGGCCGCGAAGCTGCGCATCGCCGCCAGGCGCTCCCGCGAGATCCGGTTGGACGAGGAGAAGATCTCGGTGAGCCGCACCGCCCCCAGGGCCACGCTGTAGAGCCCGGTCGCCTTCTCCCCCACCGCGGGCGCGATCTCGGTCGAGCCGCCGCCGATGTCGATCACCAGCGAGCGGGCCTGCGCCGGGCGTCCGGCCAGGACCCCGAGGCAGATGAGCCGCGCCTCCTCGCGCCCGCTCACCACCTCGAGCTCGATCCCCGCCTCGTCCAGGGCCCGGCGGACGATCTCCTCCCGGTTGCGCGCCTCCCGGACGGCGCTGGTGGCCACCGCCCGGACCCGGGCGTGGTGGCGCCGGCAGAGCGCGCCGTACCGGCGAAGGGTGCCGAGCAGCCGGTCCGCCACCGGCCTGGGGATCGAGCCGGTGGTGAAGACGCCCTCGCCCGGCCGGACGGGGTCGCGTTCCTGGTGGAGCGTCTCGAGCGAGCCGTCGGGGAGCGGACGCGCGATCTCCAGCCGGACCGCGTTGGTCCCCACGTCGATCGCCGCCAGGATCCGTTCCCTGCCCTGTCGCACGCGCACCCTCCGCCGGCCGTCCATGCCGGCCGAGCAGTCTATCCGGGTTCCGCCGATCCGGCCGTCCGTCGAGGTCTCCGTCACCCTTTCGCCCCGGCCCGCCTTGCGGTAGAAACCGGCCTCCACGGCAGCCCGGCTGCCGCCCCGGCGCGCGGGTGGGAGGGCAGCGGTCCGCCCGGCGCCTGGAGGGAGGCTCGCCAGCCGGCGGCCGCCGCCAGAGGTGCACATGCGAATCGGTTCCAGTCTCCAGCCCCTGCGTCCGGGGGAGAAGCTCGCCGTCCTCCTCCCCGGGATGGGCGCCGTGGCCACCACCGCCATCGTCGGCGTGCACGCCGTGCGGAGGAAGCTCGCGGCGCCGGTGGGCAGCCTCACGCAGCTCGGGCACCTGATGGAGGAGGGCGGCAGCCACGGGGCGCCGCTCCGCGAGCTCCTCCCCCTCGCTCCCCTGGAGAGCCTGATCTTCGGCGGCTGGGACCCGTTCCCCGACGACGTCTACGCGGCCGCCTCGCGCGCCCGGGTGCTGGAGCGCCACCACCTCGACCCGCTGCGCGAGGAGCTCGAGGCGATCCGGCCGATGCCGGCGGTCTTCGACAAGGAATGGGTGCGCCGGCTCGACGGCCCGAACGTGAAGAAGGGATCGCTCCGGGCCAAGGCGGAGGCGCTCCAGGACGACATCCGCGGCTTCCTCGAGAAGCACCGCTGCCCGCGCGGCGTGATGGTCTGGACCGGCTCGACCGAGGTCTACGCCGAGCCGGGCCCGGCACACCAGTCGCTCAAGGCCTTCGAGGCGGCACTCGACAAGGGCGACGCCACCATCGCCCCGTCGATGGTCTACGCCTACGCCGCGCTCAAGACCGGCCTGCCCTTCCTGAACGGCGCACCCAACCTCTCGCAGGACATCCCGGCCCTCCGCGAGCTGGCCGAGCGCCAGGGGATCGTCACCGGGGGCAAGGACTTCAAGACCGGCCAGACCCTGATGAAGACCACCATCGCGCCCATGCTCCACGCGCGCCTCCTCGGCCTGGAGGGGTGGTTCTCCACCAACATCCTGGGCAACCGGGATGGGGAGGTCCTCGACGACGCGGCCAGCTTCAAGACCAAGGAGGTCTCGAAGCTCAGCGTGCTCGAGCAGATCCTCTCGCCCGGGCAGCACCCCGAGCTCTACGGGGACGTCGAGCACAAGGTGACCATCCACTACTACCCACCCCGGGGCGACAACAAGGAGGGCTGGGACGCGATCGACCTGTTCGGGTGGCTCGGCTACCCCATGCAGATCAAGGTCAACTTCCAGTGCCGGGACTCGATCCTGGCCGCGCCGCTTGTTCTGGATCTGGCACTGCTCGCCGATCTCGGCCAGCGGGCCGGAGAGAAGGGACCCCAGGAGTGGCTGTCGTTCTTCTTCAAGAGCCCGGTGACGGCGCCCGGCCGCGCCCCGCTGCACGACCTCTTCCTGCAGCAGGCGAACCTCCACGCGCAGCTCCGGCGCTACGCCGAGGCGGCCGCCGCCGCGAAGGGCCAGAGCGCGGTCGGCTAGCCGCCGTGGCTAGGGCGGGCGGCGGGGAGGGTGGTACGATTTCCCCAGCCGCGAGGCCCAGATGAGCGCCTCCTCCTCCCGCGTCGCCATCCTCCTCCTCGCCGCCGTGGCGGTGACGTCGGGCCTCGCCCTGGCGCTGGTCCGGCCGCCCACTCCGGCGCGGCTCTCCGGCTACCGGGGCCCCATGGTGCTCCTCGGCCGCTGGGCCCACTTCGTCTCACGCCCGGTGCTGGCGGGGGCGGTGGCCCTCGGGATCTCCGCCAACGGGATGACCGGGCTCGGGGCCGCCCTCGCCTTCCTCGCGGCCGGGGCGGCGGCGATCGGCCCGGGCGCCTGGGGCTGGGCCGGCGTGCTCCTCCTCCTCGGCTCCTGGTGCGACCTCCTCGACGGCGAGCTGGCGCGGACCACCGGCACCCAGAGCCCGGCCGGCGCGTTCCTCGACTCGAACGTCGACCGGCTCTCCGAGATCGCCCTCTTCGCCGGCCTGGCCGCCGCCCTCCCGGAGCGGTCGGGCGTGCTGTGGGCGGTGGCGGCGCTCGCCGCCTCGCTGATGGTCTCCTACGCCCGGGCCCGCGGGGAGGGGCTCGGGGTGGCCTGCCCGACCTTCGGCCTGGAGCGGCCGCACCGGCTCATCCTCCTCATGTCGGCGCTGCTCGTGTCGGCCTTCCTCGCGCCGGAGGCGGCGCTGGCCCTGGTCGAGGGCACCTGCGGGCTGGTGGCGGTGGGCGCGGGCGGGACCGCCCTGGCGCGGATGGTGGTCATCCACCACCTCCTGCGGCGCAGCGAGGCGTCGGGGCAGGAAGCGCCTGCCCAGGCCCAGGACGCCCCCGGCGCGCCGACGGCCGGGGCGCGGTAGGGAGCCGCGATGCGGATCTGCATCGTCACCCCCTACGACCTCTCGCACGACGGCGGCGTGAACCGCCACGCCCGCAGCCTGGCGGCGGCCCTGGCCGGGCTCGGGGAGGAGGCCCGGGTGGTGGGGCCGGCGAGCGGCAAGGTCCCGGAGGGCTGCGACGGGCTCCCCGGGGTGGTGCCGGTGCGGGCGAACGGATCGGTCGCGCGGATCGGGCTCCTCGTGCAGCCCCGGGCCACCCGGGCCTACCTGGAGGCGCACGCCTTCGACCTCGTCCACGTCCACGAGCCCATCGTCCCCGGCCCGGGCCGCCACGCGCTCCGGCTGGCCCGGGGTCCGGTGGTCGCCACCTTCCACGCCAACGCCGAGAAGGAGCTCCGCCTCCAGAAGGTGATCCGGCGCTTCGTCGCCGGGGGGATGTCGCGGATCGCCTTCGGGATCGCGGTCTCCCGCCAGGCGAAGCGGTTCTCCCGCACGATCTACCGGGGGCGCACCGCGGTGATCCCGAACGGCGTCGACCTCTCCCGCTTCGCCGGGCTCTCCTCCGCGCCGGCCGAGCCCCGCCCCCACCAGCCGCTCCGGGTGCTGTTCGTGGGGCGGTTCGGCGAGCCGCGCAAGGGGTTCTCCGCCCTCCTCGACGCGGTGGCGCTCCTGCGGGCCCAGGGGCGGCCGGTGGCGGTGGACGTGGTGGGGGCCGGCCCCACCCAGCGCTTCGCCGGGCGGGCCGCCGCCCTGGAGGTCACCTTCCACGGCCGGCTCTCGGACCAGGCGCTCGCCGAGCGCTACCGGGGCGCCGACGTCTTCTGCGCCCCCTCGCTCGGGGGCGAGAGCTTCGGGATGGTGCTGGTCGAGGCGATGGCCGCCGGCTGCCCGGTGGTCGCCTCCGACCTCCCCGGCTACGCCGAGGCGGCCCGCGGCGCCGCCCTCCTCGCCCCCGCCGGCGACCCCGGCTCGCTCGCCATCGCCCTCTGGCGCGCCGGGCAGGACGCCGAGCTGCGCGGCCGGCTGGTGCAGCGCGGCCGGGCGCGCGCCGAGGCGCTCTGCTGGTCCCGGATCGCCGCCCGGGTGCTGCTCATCTACCGCTCGGCGCTGGCGGCGCAGCGCGCGCCGGCGCTCGAGGCCACGGCCTAGGGCGATGCGCGAGGAGCCGCTCCCCGCCGCCCCGGCCGACGCCCCCGGGACCCCGCCGCGGCTCGACCCGCACCACCCGTTCTACGGGCGCATGCTCGCCTTCGCCCGGCGGCTGGTGCGCTACCACCGGATGACGCTCGAGGGAGGGCCGGTGCCGCGCGGCCCCTGCATCTACGTGTGCCACCACGGGGCGGGCTACCTGGTGCTGGACCTGGTCCTGTCCGGCTACTTCCTCGGCTGGAAGGAGTTCCACGAGACCGGCCGGATCGAGGACTGGCGGCCGCTCCGGATCGTCGCCGCCATCTCGCGGATCGAGAAGGTCCTGCCCGGGCTGCCGCGCGCCAAGGAGCTGGTCGGGATCGTCGGGATCGAGGAGGAGCGCTGCCTGGCGGTGCTGGAGCGGGGCGAGTCGCTGCTCGTCACCCCGGGCGGCTCGCGCGAGGCGCAGCCCTCCCGGGACTTCTACCGGCTCAAGTGGGAGGGCCGCTACGGGTTCGTCCGGCTCGCCCTCAAGACCGGGGTGCCCATCGTGCCCATGGCGGTGGTGGGCGGCACCGACGCCTACCCCGGGGCGCGCTGGGGCAAGCTCTCCTTCTGGTCGCCCGTCCCCCTCCCGGCCCGGCTCGAGCTGGCGCTCGGGGAGCCCATCGCCGTGCCGCGCCGGCCGGAGTCGGCCCGCGACCTCTCGGTCCTGAAGCCGCTGCACGCGCTCGCCTGGGAGCGGACGCAGGCCCTGCACGACCGCCTCCTGGCCCGGCGGAGGGCGCGGTGAGCCTGGTCCGGATCGCGAGCGACTGGCACCTCTCCCCGGGCAGCCCGTCGCTGCACGGCGCGCTCGCCCGCGCCTTCCTCGCCCGGGCGCGCGCGGACGGGGCGCTGGTGGTCCTGAACGGCGACGTCTTCGACGACCTCTTCGCCGGCCCGGGGCGCTCGGAGGCTGCCCACCCCCTGGTGGCGGGCGAGCTGGACGGGCTGCGCCGCGCCGGGCTGCTCCGGCGCACCCGCGGCAACCACGACCCGGACGCGGGGGAGGAGCGGGTGGTCCTCGACGTCCCCGGCCTGGGGCGCGTGCTGGTGACGCACGGGCACGGGGTGGACCCGGTCAACTCCTCGGTCCTGGGCCGCCTGGGCGACTCGATCTCCCGCCGCTTCGGCCGGCTCGCCCCGGTCCGGGGCGCGGCCTGGCTGGCGGAGGCGGCCGCCCGGGCGATCGCGGCCGACCGGATGGTCGCCATCTTCCGATCCCGGTGCCTGGCCCTGGTCGAGCGCGAGGGCTTCGACCTGGGCGTGTTCGGCCACGTGCACGTGGCCCACCTCGCGCCCGGCGATCGTTACGCCAACGCCGGGGCGCTCACCGGGGACACGCTCGGCTACCTGGAGCTCGGGCAGGGCGGGGCGCGCCTGGCGACGCTCCGGGCGGACGAGCTCGAGGCGCGGAGCGCCGCGCCGGCGCCGCCCTAGCCCTTCGCCGCCTCCCGCCGCAGGAGAGGAACGACGCCCCGATGTCGCTCGCCGAACGCTGGGTCCACCTCGCCCACCGCCGCCGCCGGCCGATCCTGGCCCTCTGCGCGCTCGCGACCCTCCTCGGCGCCGTGGGGACCGTCCGCCTCTACTCCGACCTCCGCCCCGACGTCTCCGAGCTGCTCCCGGCCAACAGCCGGAGCGCCCGGGATCTCGAGGTGGTCACCGCCCGGGTGGGCGGCTACGCAGAGCTCTCGGTGGTCCTCGCCGGCAAGGATCCGCTCGCCCTGGAGCTCCTCGCCGACGACCTGGCCGAGAGGCTCGCCGGCGCGCCCAGGGAGCTGGTCCGCTCCGTCGAGTACCGGGTCGACGAGCTCCGGGACTTCTTCAAGCCGAGGCTGCTCCTCTTCCTCTCCCGGGCGGACCTGGTCCGGCTCCGGGACGCGCTCGCCGCCCGGATCGCCTGGGAGGCGGGGCGCCGCACCGGAAGGGCCGCCGGGCCGGCGCCGGACGTGGAGGGGCTCCTCGAGGAGCTCTCCGGCCCGCGGAAAGCGCTCCTCGGGCGCTTCCCCGACGGCTACGTGATGGGCGAGGTGCCCGGCCGCCGGCCGGGCGAGACCCTCACCGCGCTCGCCCTGACGATCCGGCTCGGGGCGCCCCCCGGCGACTACCGCCGGGTGGTGGCGCTCGACCGGCTGGTGCGGCGGACGGTGGCGGAGCTCGCGCCGGAGAAGGCCGGGATCGAGGTGGGGTACGGCGGCTACGTCGCCTCCAACATCCTCGAGCACGACGCGCTCGCCGAGGACCTGGTCTGGGCCACCCTGCTCGTGCTCGGGGCGGTGGCGGCGGCGGTGGCGATCTACAACCGGACCTGGAAGGCGATCTTCGCCGTGGGGGTGCCGCTCCTCGCCGGCACGCTCGTCACCTTCGGGCTCGCCGACCTGCTGGTCGGCCACCTCAACTCCAACACCGCCTTCCTCGGCTCGATCGTGGTGGGGAACGGCATCAACGTCGGGCTCATCTTCTTCGCCCGCTACCTGGAGGAGCGCCGCCACGGGCAGGCGCCGGTCCCGGCGATGGTGACCGCGGTCCGGGCCACCTGGCTCGCCACCCTCACCGCCGCCCTGGCGGCCGGGGTCTCCTACGGCTCGCTCCTCTCCACCGACTTCCGGGGGTTCAACCAGTTCGGCCTGATCGGCGGGCTGGGGATGGCGCTCGCCTGGGCGTTCGCCTACCTGATGACCCCGCCCCTGGTCCTCGCCTGGGAGCGGGTCTCCCCCATCCCCAGGGCCGGCCAGCGCCCCGCCCACCCGATCTTCACCCGCTTCGTCTCGCACGCGGTGGACCGGGCCCCGCGGCTCACCGCGCTGGTGGCGGCCCTCCTCACCGCCGGGGCGGCCTCGCTCGTGGCCCGCTTCGCGGCCGATCCCATCGAGCACGACTTCCGCAAGCTCCGCTCCCAGGCGGCGCTGGCCGAGGGCGGGCCGGCCTGGTGGGACGCCCGCATCGACGCGCTCCACGGGGAGCACGTCTCGCCCACCGTCCTCCTCGCCGGAGACGAGGGGGAGGCCCGCGCCGTGGCCCGGGCGCTGGAGCGCCACCGCGAGGCCGACCCCGGCACCTTCTTCGGAGACGTCCTCTCGATCGCCTCGGTGGTCCCCGAGGGGCAGGACGCCAAGCTGCCGCTCGTCCGGGAGCTCCGCGCCCTCGCCACCCCGGAGCACCTCGCCTTCCTCCCCCCCGACAAGCGGCTGGCGGTGCAGCAGATCCTCCCCCCCGCCGGGCTCGGCCCCTTCGGCGTGGCCGACCTCCCGGAGGCGCTTCGCCGTCAGCTCACCGAGCGCGACGGCCGGGCCGGGACGCCGGTCCTGCTCTACCCGGCCGAGCGGATGGACGTCTGGAACGGGCGCGACGTGGTCCGCTACGCCGCCGAGCTGCGCGCCGTCCCGCTCCCGCGCCCCGACGTGCCCATGGCGAGCTCCACCCTGGTCTTCGCCGACGTGCTCGCCGCGATCGAGCGGGACGGGCCGCGGGCGACGCTCCTCTCCCTGGCCGGGGTGGCGGCCCTGGTGCTGGTGGCCTTCGGGCTGGGCCGGCGCAACGTCCGCTCGCTCAAGGACGCGGGCTGGGTCCTGGCGGCGCTCGCCCTCGGCGTGCTCTGGTTCGGCGGGCTGGCGGGGGCGTTCCGCCTCCGGCTCAACATGCTCAACTTCATCGCCCTGCCCATCACCTTCGGGATCGGGGTGGACTACGCCACCAACGTCTTCCAGCGCCGGCGGCTGGACCACGCCCGCTCCATCGCCGACGTGGTCCGGACCACCGGCGGCGCGGTCGCCCTCTGCTCCTTCACCACCATCGTCGGCTACGCCTCGCTCCTCGTGGCCCGGAACCAGGCCCTGGTCTCCTTCGGCCTGCTGGCGGTCCTGGGCGAGGTGGCTTGCCTGGCGGCGGCGCTCTTCGCCCTCCCCGCCTTCCTGCGCTGGCGGGAGCTGGTGAAGGCCGCGCGCCGGACGGCGCGGACCGGCGTGGACGTGCAGCCCGGGCCGTGAGGCGGGGCGCGGCCCGGCCCGCGAAGGTCAGGGAGGCGCGGCGCCGGACTCGGCCCCGGCACCGGCGCGGGCCTGCGCGGCGGCGCGACGGCGCAGCCGGGCCCGCCAGAGGAGGACCCCCACCGCCAGGGCGGCGGCGCCGGCCAGGGCGAAGGGCCAGATGGCCTCGAGGTCCACGCGCCCGGCCAGCCGCTCGTACCCCGCCCCGAGCGCGTAGCCGAGCCAGAAGTAGATCGTCGCCCAGACCAGGCCGGCCACCAGCGTCCCGAGGGCGAAGGTGGCGTGTCGCAGGCGCAGGGCGCCGGCCACCACCGTCATCACGATCCGGAGCCCGGGGATGAGCCGGCCCACCACCACCGTGAGGACGCCGCGCCGTCCGAGCCGGGCCTCGATCCGCCTCTCCCGGGCCTCGGTGTAGCCGAAGCGGCGGGCCACGCGGAGGAGGAGGGGCCGGCCGGCGTGGCGGGAGGCGAGGTAGAGCGCCGACGCCCCGACCACCGTGGCCGCGGTCACGATCGCGGCGGTGGGGAGGAACCGCGCCCTCCCCGAGTGGGCGAGGAAGCCCATCGCGGCGATGAAGAGATCGCCTGGGAGCGGGAGGGGGATCCCGGCCTCCTCGGCGAGGATCACGGCGCCCAGGCCGGCGTAGTGCCAGCGCTCGAGGAAGTTGGCGGGGCTCTCCACCGGGCATGCATGCCATGGGGGCCGGGCGGGCGGAAGGGCGTCCGGCGGCCGGTCCGGGAGAGGCTGCGCACCCGAGAGAGCCCGTTCCACCGCCGGGCGCGAGGGCATCATGTCGGCCATGGCACTCCGACTCCGCGCGCTCGTCCTCGTCCTCGCCGCCGCCCTCGCCACCTCCCTCGTCGGCTCCCTCGGCGCCTGCGCCACCGCGCCAGCCAAGCCGGCCGCCGCCGCGGTCGGGCCGCCGAAGCCGCTCCCCCAGCGCCCCTGGGAGGACGAGATCCTCTACTTCGTCCTCGTGGACCGGTTCGCCGACGGCGACCTGACCAACGACCAGAACGTGGACCGGGCGGGCAAGGGGACGTTCCACGGCGGCGACCTGGTGGGGCTCACCGCGCACCTCGACGAGATCGCCTCGCTGGGCGTGACCGCGATCTGGGTGAACCCGCTGGTGAAGAACATCGACGGCTACGTCACCGGGGCGGGCTTCCCGGACTGGGGCTACCACGGCTACTGGATGGACGACATCCACGAGCTCGACCGGCGCTTCGGGACCCCGGAGGAGCTCCAGGCCTTCGTCTCCGCCTGCCACGCCCGCGGGATCCGCGTCCTGCTCGACGTGGTCTACAACCACGCCGGGTACGACTCGCACTACGTGTACGACAAGGCGACCCGCGACTGGCTCCGCTCCAACGTGAAGGGGGACTGCGGCGAGGACGACCTCACCTCCTGCCTGGCGGGGCTCCCCGACTGGAAGACCGAGCTGCCGGCGGTCCGCGACTTCCTCCTCGACGCCCAGCTCTCCTGGGCCAAGCGGTCGGGGGTGGACGGGTTCCGGCTCGACACCGTGAAGCACGTCGACCACCCCTTCTGGCAGGAGCACCGGCGGCGGGTGCGGGCCGAGCTCGCCCCCGGCTTCTTCCTCCTCGGCGAGGTCTGGGGGGGCGACCGGGAGTCGCTCGACCCCTACTTCGCGGGCGAGGAGCTGGACGCCGGCTTCGACTTCGGGTTCCAGGGGAGCACGGTCGGCTGGCTCGAGGGCCGAGGCCGGACGATCGCCTACGAGCGCTACCTCGAGTCCCGCATGAAGGTCCGGCCGGGCCACCTCCTCGCCCAGTTCCTCTCCTCCCACGACGTCAAGGGCGCGCTCGCGATCCTGGGCGGCGACCGGGAGGCGTTCCGCCTGGCGGCGGTGCTGGAGCTGACCACGATGGGGATCCCCGTCATCTTCTACGGGGAGGAGGTGGCGCGCGACATCGGGGCCTGGCCCGACAACCGGAGCGATTTCCCCTGGGGTGACCGCAGCATCCTGCCGGGGGCCGGCAAGCCGCGCGACGAGGGGATGCGGGCCTTCTACCAGAAGCTGATCGCCATCCGCCGCGCCCACCCCGCGCTCTCGCGCGGGTCCCACGAGGCGATCGCGACCGACGGTGATCTCCTCGCCTTCGCGCGGCGGGAAGCCGGGAAGGACGCGGTGATCGTCGCGGTGAACCGCGGGAGCGCCCCCTCGACGCTACGTGTCAATCCGCCGCAGGAATGGGGGGGTGCGCCCCCGGTCGATGCCCTCGGCGGGGCGCCGGCGAGCCTCGCCGACGGCATCGTGGAGGCGGTCGTTCCTCCCCGCTCCGCGCTCGTGCTGTCAGTCGCTGCGCCCAAGAGCGCACCTTGAGATTCTCGCTGAGCGACAAGCAAAGCGAGCGCCAGGCGCTCACCCCCAGTACCCAATTGGCCGTCCCTCGTCGGGTCGCTTAGGGCTTAGACAGGGAGCGCGAATCGTCACGCATCTCTGGACCGCGAGGGGCCGGGCATGGCTGGCGTCGTGCTGAAGGACGTCGCGAAGCGCTTCGGTGAAACGCGCGTCATCGAGCACCTGGACCTCGACGTGAAGGACCACGAGTTCATGGTCCTGGTCGGCCCCTCCGGATGCGGGAAGTCCACCGCCCTCCGGATGATCGCCGGCCTCGAGGAGATCACCTCGGGGACCATCGCCATCGGCGACCGGGTGGTGAACGACGTCCCGCCCAAGGACCGCGACATCGCGATGGTGTTCCAGAGCTACGCGCTCTACCCGCACATGAGCGTGCGGGAGAACCTCGAGTTCGGCTTGCGGATCCGGAAGACCCCCAAGGCGGAGATGGACCGCCTGGTGGCCGAGGCGGCGCAGATCCTGGGCATCGAGAAGCTCCTCGCGCGGAAGCCCAAGGAGCTCTCCGGCGGGCAGCGGCAGCGGGTCGCGCTCGGCCGGGCCATCGTGCGGAAGCCGGCGGTCTTCCTCTTCGACGAGCCCCTCTCCAACCTGGACGCCAAGCTCCGCGTCCAGATGAGAGCCGAGATCAAGAAGCTCCAGGCCCGGCTCGGCACCACCTCGATCTACGTCACCCACGACCAGATCGAGGCGATGACGATGGGCAACCGGATCGCGGTGCTCAACGAGGGGCGGCTGCAGCAGGTCGGGGCGCCCCTCGAGCTCTATGCCCGCCCGGCCAACCTGTTCGTGGCCGCCTTCATCGGCAGCCCGCCCATGAACTTCTTCAAGGCCACCGTCCAGGACGGGTCGATCGCCGGCGGCGGCTTCTCGGTGCCCATCCCCGAGCGGCTGCGCGGTGCGCTCGCCGGCCGGCAGGGCTCGGCGGTGGTGGCGGGGATCCGGCCCGAGCACGTGATCCAGCCCGGCGGCGCCGCGCGCGGCGCGGCCGCCCGGGTGGCGGTGGCGGTCGAGATCGCGGAGCCGCTCGGCGACGAGGTGATCGTGCACGCGCGCGCCGGCGAGGACCTGGTGGTCTTCCGCCAGGATCCGCGGCGGATCCCCGGGATCGGCGACAAGCTCGAGGTCCAGCTCGAGCTCGACGAGCTCCACGTCTTCGACGCAGCCACGCAGGTCAGGCTGGGGGCCTGACCGGCCGCCAGCTCGCCCCCGGGAGGAACCATGCGCAAGCACCAGGTCCTGGCCCTCGTCCTCGCGGTCCTCTCGCCCCTCGAGGCCCTGGCGGCGGACATCGTGGTCTGGCACGCCTACCGGGGCGGCGAGAAGGCGGCGTTCGAGAAGGTGGTGGCGGCCTACAACGCCAAGCCCGGGAACCCGAACAAGGTCACCACGCTCGCCGTCCCCTACGACGCCTTCGCCGACAAGATCACCGCCGCGGTCCCGCGGGGCAAGGGGCCGGACGTCTTCATCTACGCGCAGGACCGGCTGGGCGGCTGGATCGAGGCGGGCAACACGGTCGAGCCGATCGACTTCTACCTCGACGACGCGATCCGCGGCCGGTACGTCCCCGCCACCTTCGAGGCGATGACCTACCGGGGCAGCGTCTGGGGCCTCCCCCTCAACTACAAGTGCATCGCGCTCATCACCAACAAGAAGCTGGTGAAGGACCCGCCCAAGACCACCGCGGAGCTCGAAGCCCTCGCCAAGAAGCTCACCGCCCGGGACGCCGGGAAGTTCGGGCTCGCCTACTCCTACGGTGACTACTACTACCACGCCGCCCTGCAGAACGGCTTCGGCGGCCGGGTCTTCGATCAGGGCAAGCCGGTGATGGACAACCCGGAGAACGTGAAGGCCGCCCAGTACCTGCAGGCCTGGATCAAGGCGGGCTTCATGCCGGCCGAGCCCTCGAGCGCCCTCATCACCTCGCTCTTCAACGAGGGGAAGGCGGCGATGGTCTTCTCCGGGAACTGGTTCCTGGGCGAGATCGCGAGCGGGATCGACTACGCGGTGAGCCCGCTCCCGGTCATCTCGGAGGCCGGCGGGAAGCCCATGCGCCCCTGGATCACGGTGGAGGGGGTCTACGTGGCCGCCCCCTCGAAGGCCAAGGACGCCGCCTTCGACTTCGTGAAGTACGTGACCGACGTCGAGGCCGCGAAGGTGATGGCGCTCGAGGGCCGGCAGAGCCCCGCCAACGCCAAGGTCTACGCCGATCCCAAGGTCGCCGCCGATCCGATCCTCTCCGCCTACAAGAAGCAGGTCGACGTCGCCGTCCCCATGCCGAACCTGCCCGAGATGACGATGGTCTGGTCGCCGGCCACCACCGCGCTCGGGGCGATCATCCGGGGCGGCGACCCCAAGGTCGCCCTGGCGAAGGCGCAGGAGAAGGTGGCCGCCGACGTCGCCAACCTCCGCAAGGGCAAGTGACCGCGCCGGCCTCCCAGGATCCCCGCCTCCAGGCGGTCCACGTCGCCCGCTTCCACGCGGGCCTGGCGGCCGGCCTGGTGATCGCGCTGGGGCTCTCCTGGGCCTGGCTGCGGGGGACCGCCTCGGCGGGCTACGAGGGGCGGGCGCGGAAGGAGGCGGTGGGGGCGCTCACCGGGCTGGCGGGCGAGGTGGAGCAGGCGGGCGGCGAGGGCGACGGCGTCCGGGCGGCGCTCCAGGCCTGGCAGGCCGGGCAGCCCGCCGGGACGGTGGGGCGGGTGGTGGTCCTCTCCGGGGCACGGCTCGAGGCCTCGACCGACCCGAAGGACGCCGGGGACCGGGCCGCACCGCGCCGGCTGGCGCACGACGAGAAGCCGGTCTTCGACCGCGCCCAGCGCATGCGCGGGATCGTGATCGAGAACCGCGACCAGGAGGAGAAGAAGCCCGAGCTCGAGGTGGTGCTGGAGGACGGGCGGTTCTCCATGGCGGCCCCGGTGCGCAAGGGCGGGGAGGTGATCGGGGCGGTGGAGGTGGTGCGCCCCGCGGCCCCGCCGCCCGCCGCTCCCGGCGTCCCGGCCGCGCTCCTGGCGCTGGCCCTCCCGGTGGTGGTCTTCCTGCCGCTCCGCCGCGCGGGGAGGATCGTCGCCGGCCTGGCCGCGCTGGCCCTGTTCGCGGCCGGGGTGGCGGGCTTCGGGGCCTATGCCCAGCGGCTGGTGGGCGGGGCGGCGGACGCCATCCAGGCGCTCTCCGCCGCGGGCGTGCTCGGGCTGGGGGTGCTCCTCTTCGTGGCGCTCGGGGGGGCGGCGCGCTTCCGCTCGGCGCTGGTCCGCAACCGGGTGGCCTACGCCTACACCTTGCCGGCGATGGTGGGGATGCTGGTGCTGGTCTTCTTCCCCTTCTTCTACGGGATCCTGATCTCCTTCACCGGCCAGACCATCTACAACACCAGCGCCCCCCTGACCGAGATCTGGAACGGGCTCCACAACTACGCCTCGATCCTGGGCGACTTCTCGATCGTGCACCGGGCCGAGGACGGCAGCCTCGCCCTCTCGTACGGCAACTTCTACTGGACCCTGATCTTCACGGTGGTCTGGACGGTCACCAACGTGGCCATCGGCGTCTCGGTGGGCCTGGTCCTGGCGCTGGTGCTCAACACCAAGGGGCTGGCGCTGCGGCCGATCTACCGGGTCCTGCTCATCCTCCCCTGGGCGATGCCGAACTACATCACCGCCCTGATCTGGCGGGGCATGTTCCACCGGCAGTTCGGGGTGGTGAACTACGCCCGGATGCTCTTCGGGGCCGAGCCCATCTCCTGGTTCGACCAGCCGTTCACCTCGTTCCTCACCGCCCTCGCCACCAACGGCTGGCTCTCCTTCCCCTTCATGATGGTGGTGTCGCTCGGCGCCCTCCAGTCCATCCCCGCCGATCTCTACGAGGCGGCCCGGGTGGACGGGGCCTCGCGCTGGCAGCAGTTCACCTCGATCACGCTCCCCTCGCTCAAGCCCGCCCTGGTCCCGGCCGTGATCCTGTCGGTGGTCTGGACCTTCAACATGTTCAACATCATCTACCTGGTCACCGCGGGCGAGCCGGGCGGGGCGACCGAGATCCTCATCACCCAGGCGTACAAGTACGCTTTCCAGCAGTACCGCTACGGCTACGCCGCCGCCTACTCGACGGTGATCTTCATCATCCTCCTCGTCTACGGCGTCTTCCAGAACCGGGTGACGCGCGCCACGGAGGGGATCTGATGGCCGGGCGCGGGCGCGAGGAGGGGTTCCCCCACTGGCTCTTGCACACCTTCCTGGTGCTGATGGTGCTCGTCACCGTCTACCCGCTCCTCTGGGTGCTCACCATCGCCTTCTCCGGCGGGCAGAGCCTGGCGCTGGCCGGCCTCCCCGCCCAGCCGAGCAAGCTGGACCTGCTGCGCGCGGTGACCCCCTGGCCGGAGCGGGTGTCGGCCGACAACTTCACCGCCGTCTTCCGGGACCAGCCCTTCGCCCGCTGGCTCCTGAACAGCGTGGCGATCTCGGCCGCCACCACGGTCCTGGGCGTCTTCCTCGCCTGCACCGCGGCCTACGCCTTCTCCCGCTTCCGCTTCCCCGGCCGGCGGAGCGGGATGATGTCCTTCCTCGTGTCCCAGATGTTCCCGGGCACGCTGATGCTCATCCCGCTCTACATCATCATCGTGCAGTGGCTCGGGCTGGGCAGCTCGCGGATCGGCCTGGTGCTCGTCTACTCCACCACCGCCATCCCGTTCTGCGTCTGGATGCTGAAGGGCTACTTCGACACCATCCCCCGGGAGCTCGAGGAGGCGGCGGTGATCGAGGGGGCGGGGCCGGCCCGGATCTTCTGGACCGTGGTCCTTCCGCTGGCCAAGCCGGCGATCGCCATCACCGCCCTGTTCTCGTTCATGACCGCCTGGAACGAGTTCATCCTCGCCGCCACCTTCATGGACAAGGAGGAGATGTACACCGCCCCGGTGGGCCTCCGGTTCTTCGTCGGCGGCTTCTCCCAGCAGTGGGGCTACTTCGCGGCCGGCTCGATCGTGGTCTCGATCCCGGTCGTGTTCCTGTTCCTGTACCTGCAGAAGTACCTGGTCTCCGGCCTGACGGCCGGCAGCGTGAAGGGCTAGGCGCGCCGCGCCGGCCGGAAGGGAGGACGGACATGGTGAAGGAGATCCTGAGGGCCGGAGCCGTGACGCTGGCGGCGCTCGCGCTGGTGGCCGGGCCGGCCAGGGGCGCGGAGCCGAAGAAGGACGCGAAGCCGGCGGCCGCGCCCGCCAAGGGCGCCATGGAGGTCGAGTTCAAGGACCCGGTCGGCGATGACAACGGGCCCGGCACCTACACCTACCCCACCGACCCCGTCTACAAGAAGGGCTCCTTCGACCTCACCGGCCTCAAGGTGACGGAGAAGGACGGGAAGGTGACCTTCGCGGTCTCGGTCAACTCGGACATCGAGGACCCGTGGCAGATGCCCGAGCCGGCCCACTTCTCGGTGCAGATGGAGATCATCCACATCCAGACCGGCCAGGGGCCGAGCTTCACCAAGGGCATCCCCGGCACCAACGTGCAGTTCGCCCCGTCGGACGCCTGGAACAAGGTGGTGATCCTCTCCCCCCAGCCCGCCGGCCGGGTCCGCTCCGAGGCCAAGCAGAAGGCCGCCGACCTGCTGGCTGCCATCGTGGTGCCGGACGACACGCACGCCGAGGGGCGAACCATCTCCGGCACGGTCGACAAGAAGCTCCTGGGCGAGGGCGACATCACCAAGTGGGGCTACCAGGTCCTCAGCCAGTCGAACGAGGGCTTCCCGGACAAGACCGACCTGCTCACCCGCAAGGTGAACGAGTACGAGGGACAGCACCGCTTCGGCGGCGGCACCGACACCGACTGCGATCCGCACGTCATCGACATCCTCGCCGGCAAGGCGGTGGGAGATCCGAGCGAGGTCGAGGAGCAGCACCAGATGCTGAAGTACGAGTGCAACCCGGACGGCACCGCCAAGACCATGGCGACCTTGAAGATGGTCCACAGGTGAAGGAGGGAGGTCACGCCGAGTGTAGGGAGGGGGCGGGCCCCGGTACCCGGCCCGTCACGAACCGTCGGTAGCAGCAGTTCCCACAAGGAGGCAGCATGAACGCGCGATACACGACGTTCCTGATCGCTGCGGCCCTGATGGCGGCCATCGCCACCCCGGCCACCGCGGTCGAGTTCCACGGCTACCTGCGCAGCGGCATCGGCGGCAACGGCAGTGGCGGGCAGCAGGTGTGCTTCGGCGAGGGCACGCCGTTCACCGCCAACGGCTACAAGTTCCGCCTCGGCAACGAGTGCCAGAACTACGCCGAGCTCGAGTTCGACCAGACGCTCTACAAGGACAAGAGCGGCGTGACGTTCAACTACGTGGGCATGCTCGCCTACCAGACCAACGCCGCCCAGGACTACGAGACGCTGAAGCAGGACAACGGAAACGGCGTGAACGACATCGCCCTGCGCCAGAACTGGATCGGGGCCACGCTGCCTCAGCTCGGGAACACCACCTGGTGGATCGGGAAGCGCTACTACCACCGCAACGACGTCCACATCATCGACTTCTTCTACTGGGATCCGTCGGGTCCCGGCGCGGGCGTCGAAGACATCGACCTGGGCGGCTTCGCCAAGCTGGCGGTCGCCGTGTTCCAGAGCCGGCCCGCCGGCAATCAGGGGAACGAGACTCGGGTCCAGGTGTGGCGTCCCGACATCCGCGTGTACGGCATCCCGATCAACCCGGACGGCACCCTCGAGGTCGGTCTGGATCTCGCCTACGCGAGCGATCAGAGCGCGGTGGTCGGGCCCCCTCCCAATTCCGCGGCGCCGACCGGCCGCCAGCAGATCAGCCCGTGGATCACCGTCCAGCATCAGCAGAACTTCTGGGGTGGCTTCAACAAGCTCGCCTTCCAGTGGGCGCAGGGCATGGAAGCGCCCATGGCCCAGGCGCAGTACGGGAACAAGAGCAACTCGCAGCAGTGGCGCATCATCGAGCACATGGCGGTGAACCCGACCCAGGACTGGTCGGGCTCGTTCGTGGCGACCTACTCTGACTTCACCAGGCGTTATGGCGAGGTCGATGGCAACGGCAACCTCCAGACGGGGCCTTACCACAGCGCCACGCAGTGGGGCGTCGGCGCCCGGCCGATCTACCACTTCAACCCGAACTTCCAGCTCGCGCTCGACCTCGGCTACCAGTCGCTCACGCCGAAGTCGACCGGGGGCTTCACCGACACCAAGGAGCGGAACCTCTTCAAGGTGACGCTCGCCCCGGCGATCGTCCCGGCTCCCGGGCCCGGCGGCGCGTTCTTCACCCGCCCCGAGCTGCGGCTCTTCGTGACCTACGCCACCTGGAACAAGGCTGCCCAGACCGACAACATGGTCGGCCAGGGAAGCTGCGCCTCGAGCGGCACCAGCACCAGCGTGTTCAAGTGCGACACGAGCGGCGTCACCTTCGGCGCGCAGGTCGAGGCCTGGTGGTAGCCGGATCCCCGGATCCGGGCTGAACCTCGAGGCCGGGAGGGGCTCCC
>Ga0335076_10000967_pt1 | contig 27474 bp, 22 predicted proteins | sample Lox_Sample_25_FD_206717 | JGI IMG/M metagenome (GOLD analysis project Ga0335076, IMG submission 206717) | Soil microbial communities from Loxahatchee National Wildlife Refuge, Florida, United States - Lox_Sample_2.5 | ecosystem: Environmental > Terrestrial > Soil > Wetlands | place: USA... | reverse complement strand
CGGACCGGACCGCGGCGCGCTCGGGCGGCGCGGCGGCGGAGATCTTGCGCAGCTCGCCGCGCACGTCCTCGATCGCCCCGAGCCACTGGTCGCACTGCGCCGCCTCGGCCGGCGTCCGGCCGCGGAGTCCGTGCGTGCGCCCGAGGTGGTTCACGATGGCCAGGCTCTGGGCGAGCCGGAACCCTCCCGGCTCCTCCCAGACCGGCACCGCCTCGAAGGGCAGGTCGCCGGAGGCCTTCAGCGCCGCGAAGTCGGTGGGCCGGCCGTCGCGGGGGGGCGTCCCCTTGCCGACCGGGTGCTCCTGCCAGTCGACGCCCGCCTCCGCCAGGACGAGGCGGATCACCTCGGCCCGGCCGCGGGAAGGGAAGTAGACGAGGGTGGGCTTGGTCATGGGGGAGGACTTAACACGGCGCAGACCTCCTCGCGCAGCCAGCGTGCCGTCTCCACGAAGGAGGGGCCGTCGTGGATGAGGTTCCGCCCGCGGTCCACGGTGGAGCGGACGATCCGGCGGCCGACGAGCCCCTGCCAGCCCCGCTCCTCGACCAGCCGGTCGGCGTCGACCGGGTACTCCGGCTCCTGGAAGAGCACCAGCCACTCCGGCCGCCGGCGCGCAGCCTCGGCTGGGTCGAGGGGCGCGTAGGCGTCCGCCTCGCCGCCGAAGACGTGGTCCAGCCCGGCCAGGGCGAGGAGGTCGTGGACGAAGCTCCGGCCGCCCGGCCGGCGGGCGTGGCGGCCGAACCAGAGCTCGGCGTAGGCGCGCGGGCGGGGCGCCGGGGCCGAGGCCGAGAGCGCCGCGCACTCCCGCTCGAGGCGGTCCGCCAGGGCGCGGGCCTCGCCGACCCGGCCGGCCAGCGCCCCGAGCGCCACCGCGTTCTCCAGGATCCCGAAGCGGCTGTGGGGGACGGGCAGGACGAAGGCGGGCAGCCCCGCGGCCGCGAGCCGCCGGGCGAGCGGGAGCTGGACGCCGTCGGTGAGGAGGACCAGGTCCGGGCGGAGGGCCCGGATCGCCTCCGGGTCCGCGTCCAGGTACTCGCCCGCCACCGGGGTGCGGAGCCCCGGGACGTAGCGCGCGCAGTAGGGCGAGACCCCCACCACCGCGGGACCGGCCCCGATGGCGAAGAGGGTCTCGGTGGCGGAGGAGACCAGGCTCACGACGCGCGCCGGCGCGCCCCGGAGCGCCAGCTCGGTGCCGAGGACCGGGCAGCGCGCGCGCACGGGGGGTCAGTTCACGATCCCGCCCGAGGGAAACCCGGGCGCGTCGCCGAGCTCGATGGTCCCGAAGCGAGACTCGTAGCGGGCGATGTTGTCCTGGATCGCGAGCAGGAGCCGCTTCATGTGCTTGGGGGTGGTGATCGCCCGGGCGCGCACGGTGGCCTTGGGCGCCTGCGGCTGGACGTAGATGAGGTCGACGGTGAACTCGGTGTCGGTGTGGTTCACCATGGCCATGTTGACGAACACGCCGTTGGCGGTCACCGGGTCGAGGTCGATCTGGATCTGGATGGCGTGCGGCGGCGGCGCGGGGGTGGGGGGCTTGTCGGCCATGGTCCTGCCTTAGCAGGAATCCGGGGCCCGGGCGCCGGAAACGTTGAAAGGCGGTCCGGGGAGGGGTAACCGTTCTCTCCGAGTGGGGAGCGCCTTCGAGCACGGCGGCGAGATCGACCTCCCGGGCGGCCCGGACGCGGTCCTGCTCCTCCACGGCCTGACCGGCTCCACCTTCGAGCTCCACCCGATCGCCGAGCGGCTGGCCGGCGCGGGCATGCGCTGCCTGGCGCCGGTGATGGCGGGGCACGGGGGGAGCGCCCGCGACCTGGTGGGCGTCCCCTGGGAGCGCTGGGTCTCGCAGGCGGCCCACGATCTGGCCCGGCTCGAGGGGGCGCGGCGCACCTTCGTGGTGGGCTGCTCCATGGGGGCCCTGGTGGCCTGCGCCCTGGCCCACGATCGCCCGGAGCGCGTGGACGGGCTGGTGCTGCTCGCCCCCGCGCTCGAGCTCCAGCTCCAGGGGTGGCTCGGGGCGCTCCTCGGCCGCACCTCGCTGCTCCGCGCCGCGGTGATCCCGAAGGCGTCCGGCTCCGACGTGCGGGACGCGGAGATGCGGGCGCGGAACCCGGGGCTTCCCGGCGTCCCCCTGGGAGCGGTGGCCGAGCTCGGCGCCCTGGCGCGCCACGTCGACCGGCAGCTCCCCGGGATCGCGGCGCCGGCCCTGGTGATCGCGGGCGGCCACGATCACACGGTGACGCTGGGCGGCGTCCGGCGCCTGGCCCGGCGGATCGGCAGCGGCCCGGCCGGGCTGCTGGTCCTGCCCGAGAGCTGGCACCTGGTGGGGATCGACGTCGAGCGCGACCGCTGCGCCGGGGAGGCGCTCCGCTTCCTCGCGGCCCTGCCCGTACCGGGCCGCCGCCCGGCCGCCGGGCGGGCGCCCCGCGACGGCCGCCGCCCGGGCCCCCGCGCCAGCTCCCCCCGAACGTCGCGCAAGAAGCGCGGGAGGTGATCCGTGGCCTCGCACGTCCTCGCCATCGACCAGGGAACGACCGGGACGACCGTGCTGGTGCTCGACCGCCGCCTCGCGCTCCGGGCCCGGGTGAACCAGGAGTTCCGCCAGATCTTCCCCAGGCCGGGCTGGGTGGAGCACGATCTGGAGGACGTCTGGGGCTCGACCCAGGCGACGGTGCGGCGGGCGCTGCGCGAGGCCGGGCTGCGTCCGGCGGAGGTGGCGGCGATCGGGATCACCAACCAGCGCGAGACCACCGCGCTCTGGGACCGCCGCAGCTCGCGCCCCCTCCACCACGCCATCGTCTGGCAGGATCGCCGTACCACGGACGCCTGCGCCGCGCTCAAGGCCGCCGGCCACGAGCCGCGGGTGAGGGAGAAGACCGGGCTGGTGCTCGACCCCTACTTCTCGGCCACCAAGCTGCGCTGGCTCCTCGACAACGTGAAGGGGGCGCACGAGCGGGCCGAGGCCGGCGAGGTGGCCTTCGGCACCATCGACAGCTTCCTCGCCTGGCGCCTCACCGGCGGCGCCGCCCACGTCACCGACGTCTCCAACGCCAGCCGGACGCTCCTCATGGACCTCCGCACCCGGCGCTGGGACCGGGAGCTGCTCGACCTCTTCGGCGTGCCGAAGAGCGTCCTCCCCGAGATCCGGGCCTCCTCCGAGGTCTACGGCACCACCCGCGGGCTCGACTTCCTGCCCGACGGCATCCCGGTGGCGGGGATCGCCGGCGACCAGCAGGCGGCGCTCTTCGGCCAGGCCTGCTTTCAGCCGGGCGAGGCCAAGTGCACCTATGGCACGGGAGCCTTCCTCCTCCAGAACGTCGGGCCCGAGCCGGTGCTCTCCTCCCGCGGGCTCCTCACCACGGTGGCCTGGACGGTGGGGGGGGAGACCGCCTACGCGCTCGAGGGCTCGTCGTTCATCGCCGGGGCGGCGGTCCAGTGGCTCCGCGACGGGCTCGGGCTCATCAAGAAGGCGCCCGAGGTGGAGACGCTGGCGAAGGAGGCGAGGTCCACCGGGGACCTGGTCTTCGTCCCGGCGCTGGCCGGCCTGGGGGCGCCGCACTGGCGGCCGGAGGCGCGCGGCGTGATCCGCGGCATCGATCGGGGCACCACCGCCGCCCACCTCGCCCGCGCCACCCTGGAGGGGATCGCCTTCCTCATCTTCGACCTCGCCGAGGCGATGCGCGCCGAGGCGGGGAAGCCCTTCCCGGTCTTCAAGGTGGACGGCGGGGCCTGCCAGAACGACCTGCTCATGCAGTTCCAGGCCGACCTGCTCGACGTCCCGGTGGAGCGGCCGAGGATGATCGAGACCACCGCCTTCGGGGCGGCGTTCCTCGCCGGGCTCGCCGTCGGGGTCTGGAAGGACCGGGAGGAGATCCGCAAGGCCTGGAAGGCGGGGAAGCGCTTCGAGCCGAGGATGAAGCCGGTGGAGCGCGAGCAGCACCTCGCCAAGTGGCGCCAGGCGGTGCAGGCGGCCTGACCTGCGGCGCGGTGACCGCCAGGTCGTGGTGGCGGTCGGAGCCCCCCTGCGTCGCCACGTAGAGCTCGAAGTGGCGGTACTCGACGGGCTCCGGGTCGTCCGTGACGCACGGCGGCCCCGCCAGCGCCCAGGCGGGCAGGAGGGGCAGCAGCAGGCGGACCCAGGCACGCATCCCGGGGCCCTAGCCGAGCCGGTCCAGCGCCTCGGCCACCGTCGCTACCCCGACGAGGTCCATCCCGCCGGGCGCGTCCGCGTGCCGGGCGCTCGCGGCGGGGAGGATCGCCCGCTCGAACCCGAGCCGGGCCGCCTCGGCGAGCCGGATGGCGGGCTGGGAGACGGCCCGGACCTCGCCCGCCAGCCCGACCTCGCCGAGCACCAGGGTGCGCGCCGGGAGGGGCCGATCCCGGAAGCTCGAGGCGAGCGCCGCCACCGCCGCCAGGTCGGCCGCCGGATCGTCCACCTCCAGGCCGCCCGCCACGTTGACGAAGAGGTCGCAGGAGAGGATCTCCATCCCGACCTTCTTCTCCAGCACCGCGGCGAGGAGGGCGATCCGGTTCGAGTCGATGCCGAGCGCGGTGCGGCGCGGGGTGCCGTAGCCGGTCGGGGCGACCAGGGCCTGCACCTCCACCAGCACCGTGCGGGTCCCGTTGAGCACCGCCGTCACCGCGCTCCCCGGGGCGTCCTCGGGGCGCTCCGCCAGGAAGAGGGCGGAGGGGTTCGGGACCTCGGCCAGCCCGCCGGCCTTCATCTCGAAGACGCCGATCTCGCTGGCCGAGCCGAACCGGTTCTTGTGGGCGCGGAGGACGCGGTAGGGGTGGGCGCCCCCGCCCTCGAAGTAGAGCACCGTGTCGACCATGTGCTCGAGGACGCGGGGGCCGGCGATCGCCCCGTCCTTGGTGACGTGGCCGACGAGGAAGACCGGGGTCTCGGTGGTCTTGGCCAGGGCCATGAAGCGCCCCGCCACCTCGCGGATCTGGGTGACGGTGCCGGGCGCGCTCTCCAGCTCGGGCAGGTACTGCGTCTGGATCGAGTCCACCGCCACCGCCGCCGGACGCAGCGCCTCCGCCGCGGCCAGGACCTTCTGCGCGTCGGTCTCGGCGAGCACCCGGAGGTTCTCCGCGGCGACCCCGAGCCGGTCGGCCCGGAGCTTCACCTGGCGGGCCGACTCCTCGCCGGAGACGTAGAGCAGTGGGCGGTCGGGGGTGGCGCGGGCGAGCCGGTCGAGGGCGGCGAGGAGCAGGGTGGACTTGCCGATCCCCGGGTCGCCGCCCAGGAGGACGAGGGCCCCGGGGACGACGCCGCCCCCCAGCACCCGGTCCAGCTCGCCGATCCCGGTGCGGAGCCGCTCCTCCTCCCGCGCCTCCAGGTCCCGGAGCGGGAGCGGGCGGACCGAGCCGCTCGTCCCCCAGCCCCGGGGCGGCTGGCCGGGGCGCGCCGGGGCGGCCGCGACCTCCTCCTGCATGGTGTTCCACTTCCGGCAGGACGGGCACTGGCCCAGCCACTTGGGGCTGGAGTGCCCGCACTCGGCGCAGGCGTAGACGGTCCTCGGCTGTCCGCTGGCGCGGGCCACCGCCGGAAGGTGGCACGCCGCTCCGACACGCCTGTCGCCCTCGGGAAATACCCGATGACATCCTCGCGGGTTACCCCCGGACCGGCCAATGTCAACCGAATGTCCGGCACCCGGTTGACGATTGGATCCGGGCTGGTATGGTGCCGGCCCATGTGCGAGACCGCGAAGACCCTCCCCCCCGGCATCGAGCCCATCTCCGGCGAGGAGGCCCGCCGCCTCATCCACCACACCTCGGGAGCCGCGCTCGAGGCGCTCTTGGATCGCGCCGACGCGATCCGGCGCGCCGTCCACGGCGATGAGGTGAACCTCTGCGGGATCACCAACGCCAAGAGCGGCCACTGCCCGGAGAACTGCGGGTTCTGCTCGCAGTCGGCCCACTTCAAGGACGCCGAGGCGCCGGCCTATCCGCTGGTCTCGGCGGGGGAGATCGTGGAGCAGGCGAAGCACGCCGAGCGGGCCGGGGCGCGCGAGTTCTCCATCGTCACCAGCGGGACCCGGGTCTCCCGGGAGGCGGAGCTCGCCACCCTCGAGGAGGCGGTCCGGCGGCTCCGGGCCGAGACCGCCGTCGAGCCCTGCGCCTCACTGGGCCTGATGCACGAGCCCGAGCTCCGGCGCCTCAAGGCGGCCGGGCTCATGCACTACCACCACAACCTCGAGACCGCCCGGAGCTTCTTCGACAACGTCTGCACCACCCACACCTTCGACGAGCAGCTCGAGACCATCCGGGCGGCGAAGGGGCTCGGGCTCAAGCTCTGCACCGGCGGGATCCTGGGGATGGGCGAGACCGCCGAGCAGCGGGTGGAGTTCGCCGAGACCATCCGCGACCTGGGCGTCGACTGCGTGCCGGTGAACTTCCTCAACCCGCGCCCGGGCACCCCCATGGCCCAGGTGAAGGCGATCACCGCGGGGGAGTGCCTGGCGGCGCTGGCGGTGTTCCGGCTGATGATGCCCACCGCCCACATCTTCGTGATGGGCGGGCGCGAGGTGAACCTGGGCGAGGATCAGAAGCGCATCTTCCGCGCCGGGGCGAACGGGACGATGGTGGGGAACTACCTCACCAGCGCCGGCCGGGCCCCCGACCAGACGGTGGGGATGGTGGAGGGGCAGGGGCTCCGGCTCCGCCCGCCCGACACCGGGAAGCCGTGGGCCTACGACGGGCACGCCCCGCACGACGCCGACTGGAACGTCCGCGCCGCGGAGCAGCGGCGGCGGGCGCTGCCGGTGGTGCGGTGATCGCCACCGGGTCCCCCCGCGAATGAGCCGCCGGGCGCTGGACTGGGTCCCGGCGGAGCTGGACGCGCTCTCCGCCAGGGGGTTGCGGCGCTCGCTCGAGCCGCTCGGCTCGGCGCAGGGGCCGGTGGTCGAGGTGGAGGGGCGGACCCTCGTCAACCTCTGCTCCAACGACTACCTGGGGCTGGCCGGCGATCCCCGGCTCCGGCGCGCCGCCGCCCTGGCGGCCGAGCGGGAGGGGGCGGGGAGCGGAGCGGCCCGGCTGGTGGCGGGCGATCTCCCGGTCCACCGCGCCCTGGAGCGCGCCCTCGCGGCCTGGAAGGGGACGGAGGCGGCCCTCCTCTTCAACTCCGGCTATCACGCCAACGCCGGCGTCCCCCCGGCGCTGGTGGGGCGCGACGACGCCGTCTTCTCCGACGTCCTCAACCACGCCTCGATCGTGGACGGCTGCCTCCTCTCCCGCGCCGAGCTGCAACGGTACGCTCACGGCGACGCCGGGGAGCTGGAGGCGCTCCTCGCCCGGAGCAAGGCCCGCCGGAAGCTGGTGATCACCGACGCGATCTTCTCGATGGACGGCGACGCCGCCCCGCTGCGCGACCTGGCCGACGCCTGCGACCGCCACGGGGCGATGCTCTACGTGGACGAGGCCCACTCGGCCGGCGTGCTCGGGCCGACCGGTGCGGGGCTGGCCGAGGCGGAGGGGCTCTCCGGCCGGGTGGACGTGCACATGGGGACGCTGGGGAAGGCCCTGGGCGCGTTCGGCGCCTACGTCGCCGGGACGCGGCCGCTGGTGGACCTGCTCGTCTCCCGCGCCCGGACCTTCGTCTTCACCACCGCGCTGCCGCCCGCCGCCTGCGGCGCGGCCCTGGCCGCCCTGGAGATCGTCCGGGCGGAGCCGGAGCGGCGCGCCCGGCTCCTGGCGCTCGTCGCCCGGATGAAGGCCGGCCTCTCGCGCCTCGGGTTCGACGTCGCCCGGGTGGTCTCGCCCATCTTCCCGGTGGTGCTCGGGACCGAGGCGCGGGCCCTGGCCGCGGCGAAGGCCCTGCGCGAGCGCGGGCTCTTCGTGCGCGCCATCCGGCCCCCCACCGTGCCCCGCGGGACGAGCCGGCTGCGGGTGGCGCTCTCCGCCGGCCACCAGGAGGGGCAGGTGGACACGTTCCTCGGCGCCCTGGCCGAGGTCCTGCCGACGCTCCCGCCCCCGGCGCCGTGACGCGGGAGGCCGTTCACGCGGCGATCCCGGCGGCCCGCTCGGCCCCGGGGAGCTGGCGCCTCCGCCAGAGGAAGTAGATGGCCGGGTAGACCAGGAGCTCCAGGAGGAAGCTGGTCACCAGCCCGCCCACCATGGGGGCGGCGATCCGCTTCATGAGGTCCGCGCCGGTGCCGGTGGACCACATGATGGGGAGGAGGCCGAGCATGGCGGCGAAGACGGTCATCGCCTTGGGCCGGACCCGCTTCACCGCCCCGTGGATGATCGCCTCGACCAGGTCGCCCTCGGTCCGCAGCAGCCCCTTCCTCCGGTACTCGTCGTGGGAGAGGTCGAGGAAGAGGAGCATGAAGACGCCGGTCTCGGCGTCGAGCCCCATGAGCGCGATGAGCCCGACCCAGACGGCGATCGACACGTTGTAGCCGAGCAGCCAGAGGAGCCAGACCGCCCCCACCGCGGAGAAGGGGACCGCCAGCATGACGATGCTCGCCTTGAAGGCGCTCCGGGTGTTCAGGTAGAGGAGCCCGAAGATCAGCACCAGGGTGAGGGGGAGGATGAGCTTCAGCCGCTCCTTCACGCGGAGCATGTTCTCGTACTGGCCGCTCCAGGTCATCGAGTAGCCGGTGGGGAGGGGGACGGCGGCCGCCACCGCCTTCTTCGCCTCGGTGACGTAGCTGCCGACGTCGATCTTCGAGGTGTCGAAGTCGACGTAGACGTAGCCGGCGAGGAGCCCGTTCTCGTCGCGGATCATCGAGGGGCCCTGGGCGAGCACCACGTCGGCGATCTCCTCCATGGGGATCTGCCCCTGGCCGCTGGGGAGGGGGAGGAGCACGCGCCGGAGGGCGGAGAGGTCCTCGCGGTAGTCGCGGGCGTAGCGGACGTTGATCCCGTAGCGCTCCCGTCCCTCGACGGTGGTGCTCTGGTTGTCACCGCCCACCGCGGTCATCACCATGGTGTTGGCGTCGTCCACCGAGAGGCCGTAGCGGGCGAGCTGGTCGCGCTTCAGGACGAAGTCGAGGAAGTAGCCGCCCGCCACGCGCTCGGCGTAGGCGCTGCGCGTGCCCGGGACGCGGGAGACGGCCGCCTCGGTGTCCCGCGCGACCTTCTCGATGGTGGCCAGGTCCGCCCCCATGATCTTGATGCCGATGGGGGTGCGGATGCCGGTGGAGAGCATGTCCAGCCGCCCCTTGATGGGCATGGTCCAGGCGTTGGAGATGCCGGGGAGCTGGAGGGCGGCGTTCATCTCGGTCTCGAGGTCCTCCTGGCGGATCCGGTCGCGCCAGAAGGGACGGAGCACCGCCTTGAGCCAGCCGGGGGCCCAGGGCGAGTACCAGCGCGGCGTCTCCCGCCACTCCGCCTCGGGCTTCAGGATGACGGTGGTCTCCATCATCGTGAAGGGGGCGGGGTCGGTGGAGGTCCCGGCGCGCCCCGCCTTGCCGAAGACGCGCTCCACCTCGGGGAAGGTGCGGAGGATCTTGTCCTGGAGCTGGAGGGCCTTCTGCGCCTCGGCCACGGACATGCCCGGCTCGACCGCGCTCGGCATGTAGAGGATGGTCCCCTCCCGGAGCGGGGGCATGAACTCGGAGCCGAGCTTCAGGTAGGCGGGGACGGTGGTGAGGACCACCAGGACGCTCACCGCGATGGTCGCCCTGGCGTGGCGGACCACGAAGCGGCAGGGGCGCTCGTAGAGCCGGTGGAGGAGCCGGGAGATGGGGTGGCGCTCCTCCGGGTGGTACCTGCCCACCAGCGTCCGGGTGGCGAGGGAGGCGAGGAGGCGGGGGCGGAACCGGAACGGCTCGATCCGGGCGAACATCATGCGCAGCGCCGGGTCGAGGGTGATGGCGAGGACGGCGGCGATCGCCATCGCCAGGTTCTTGGAGAAGGCGAGGGGGCGGAAGAGCCGGCCCTCCTGGTCCACCAGGGTGAAGACCGGGAGGAAGGCGACGGCGATCACCAGGAGGGAGAAGAAGACCCCCGGGCCGACCTCGAGCAGGGCCTCGAGCCGGACCGCATGGAAGTCGCCCTTCTTCCCCTCCTCGATCCAGCGGTGGATCTTGTTGTAGGCGTTCTCCACCTCGACGATCGCCCCGTCCACCAGGACGCCGATGGAGATGGCGATCCCGGCGAGCGACATGAGGTTCGCGTTCAGTCCCATGAAGTACATGGGGATGAAGGCCAGGGCGACCGAGACCGGGATGGTGACGATGGGGATGATGGCCGAGGGGACGTGCCAGAGGAAGACGAGGATGATGATCGAGACGATCACGATCTCCTCGACCAGCTTGTCCTTGACGGTCTCGATCGCCCGGTCGATGAGCTCGGAGCGGTCGTAGGTGGTGATCACCTCGACGCCCCCGGGGAGGGAGGGCTTCACCTCCTCGAGCTTGGCCTTGACCCGCTGGATCACGTTCAGGGCGTTCTCCCCCTGGCGCATCACCACGATCCCGCCCACCACGTCGCCCTGGCCGTCGAGGTCGGCCACCCCGCGGCGCATCTCCGGGCCGAGGGCCACGGTGGCCACGTCCTTCACCTTGACCGGCGTGCCGCCCTCGGCCCGCAGCACCAGGTTCTCGAGGTCGGCGATCCCCTTCACGTAGCCGCGACCCCGCACCATGTACTCGCGGCCGGAGAGCTCCATCAGGCGACCGCCCACGTCGGCGTTGCCCCGCCGGACCGCCTGGATCACCGCCTCGATGGGGAGCTTGTAGGCGGCGAGGGCGTTGGGGTTGACGGTGATCTGGTACTGACGGACCTGGCCGCCCACCGTGGCCACCTCCGAGACCCCGGGGACGCTCTGCACGGCGTAGCGGAGGAACCAGTCCTGGTAGGAGCGGAGCTCGTCGGAGGCGTGGCGGCCGGTCCGGTCGACCAGGGCGTACTGGAAGACCCAGCCGACGCTGGTCGCGTCCGGGCCGAGCTCGGTCTGCACGTCCTTGGGGAGCTGGGGCTGGATCTTCGACAGGTACTCGAGGACGCGGCTCCGCGCCCAGTACATGTCGGTCCCGTCCTCGAAGATCACGTAGACGTAGGAGAAGCCGAAGTCCGAGAAGCCGCGGATCGCCTTCACCCGCGGGGCGCCCAGGAGCGCTGCGGTGATGGGGTAGGTGACCTGGTCCTCGAGGATGTCGGGGCTCCGGTCCCACTTCGAGTAGACGATCACCTGGGTGTCGGAGAGGTCGGGCAGGGCGTCGAGCGGGATGTTCCGCATCGTCCACCAGGCGCCGGCCAGGGCCACCAGGGTGGCCGCCACCACCGCGTACTCGTTCTCCGCGGAGAACCGGATGATCCGCCTGATCATGGCTTGGCCGAGGCGGCGGGGGCGCCGGCGGCGGCGCGCGCGGGGGCGGCCGGCGGCGTCCCCGCGTCGAGCGCGGCCAGGGAGGCCCGCAGCCGGGACTCGGAGTCGATGAGGAAGTTCGCCCGGGTGACCACCCGCTCCCCCTCCGACACGCCGGAGATCACCTCGGTGAACTGCCCGTCGGAGTCCCCCAGCTTCACCTCGCGCGGCTGGAACCTGCCCTCGCCCAGCGAGATGAAGACCACGCTCTTGGTCCCGGAGTCGATCACCGCGTCGGCCGGGATCCGGAGCGCCTGCCGGGCGTTCCCCTGGAGGACCACCTCCCCGAACATCTCCGGCTTGAGCTCGCCGCCCGGGTTGGGGAACTCGAGCCGCACGCTCACCGTGCGGGTCTTCGGATCGAGGAGCGGATCGACGAAGGTCACCCGCCCGTGGAAGGCGCGGCCGGGATAGGCCTTGAGGGTGAGCGAGGCCGGCATCCCCACCTTCACGTGGCGGAGCTCGCCCTCGTAGACGTCGGCCAGCACCCAGACCCGGGTGAGGTCGACGATCTCGATGGGCGTGTCCCCGGCGACGAGGCGGGCCCCGTCCACCGCGTCCTTCCTGGTGATCACCCCGCTCGCCGGGGCGAAGAACATGACGTCCTTGGACGGCCGCCCCTCGCGCTGGATCCGGGCGAGCTCGCTCTCCGGGACGTCCCAGAGCTCGAGCTTCCGCCGCGCCGCGGCCACCAGCTCGTCGCCGTCGTTGCCCCGCGCCCCGCCGGAGCGCAAGCCGTCGCGAGTCCGGACCGCGAGCAGGTACTCCTCCTGGGCGGCCACCAGCTCCGGGCTGTAGAGGCAGAAGATGGGATCGCCCTTCTGGATCGCCATCCCCACGAAGTTGTTGTGGGCGTTGGAGACGAAGCCCGAGACCTTCACGTTCATCCGGTGGACGCGGACCTCGTCGATCGCCACCTTCCCCACCGTGCGCCACCCGGCGGCCACCTGGCCCCGCTCCACCGGCGCGGTGGTGAGGCCGATGAGCTGCTGCCGCGAGGGATCGATGTCCACCGTGGCGAGCCCCTCGACCGGCGGGGCGGCCCCGACCTCGTCCGAGTAGACGGGCAGGTAGTCCATCCCCATCTCGTCCTTCCGCGGCGCGGGGGAGGTCTGCTTCGGGTCCATGGGCGAGCGGTAGAAGAGCACCTTCCGCTCCGCCTTCTGGCCGCCCCCCGCCGCGCCGCCCTCCACCTTCACCAGCTTCATCCCGCAGATCGGGCAGTCGCCCGGGTGATCCTGGACGATGGTGGGGTGCATCGGGCACTGGTACTGGGGCTTCCACTCGGCGGCGGCTCCCTTCCCCGGTCCGGCCGCCACCTTCACGAGCTTCATCCCGCAGATCGGGCAGTCGCCCGGGTGGTCCTGGACGACGCTCGGGTGCATGGGGCACTGGTACTGCTCCTTGGCGGCGGCCTCGGCGGCCGGGGCGCCGCCCGCCGGGGCGGGGCGGTGCAGGAGCGTGCTCGCGCCCAGGCCCAGCGCCCCGGCGGCCACCGCGACCGCGAGCAGGGTGCCGGCGCCGAAGCGGCGGGGGGAGGGCTTCGCCGGGGCGGGATTCTCGGGGGTCATGTTCGAGGTTCCTCGGTAAAGCGGGAGCTACATGGAGGACGAGGCACCGGCGCTCGCCGCCGGCGCGGCGGCCGGCGCGGCGGTTCCGCCGCCGCGGCTCCCGCCCATGCTCGCGCCGCCGGACGGGCCGGCACCGGGGAGGGAGGTGCCACCCATCGCGCCGCCTCCGGTGACGCCGGTGCGCTCGAGCGAGACCTCGGCGGCGGCGATGGCCAGCTTCTGGGCGTCCGCCACGGCCAGGAGGTGGCCCTCCTCGTCGCCGATGTAGCCGGCGTTGGCCTCCAGCACCGAGGCGAACGTCACCTTCCCCACCCGGTACTGGGAGAGCGTGCTCTCGGTGGTCGCCCGCGACTGCAGCAGGAGCCCCTCGCGGTAGAGCTGGATGGTCTCGGCCAGGGAGGCGAGCGCGGCGCGCCGCTCCGCCACCCGCAGGCGGAGTACCTGCGCCACCGCCTCCGCCCCCTGGGCGCTGGCGGCGGAGCGGGCCTTGGTCTCCTCGACGGCCTTCCCCTGCTTCCGCCCCGACCAGATGGGCAGCCCGATCGACACCGAGGCGAGCCACATCGGCTCGAGCGAGCCCCGCGGCATGATCCCCAGGTTCACCCCGAGGTCCGGGAAGCGCTCGACCTTGGCCAGGTCCACCTGCGCCTCCGCCTGGGCGGCGTCCAGGCGGGCGCCAGCCAGCTCCGGGCTGCGCGCCTCGGCGTCGGCCACCGCCTCCTCGATGCCCGGGACGGGCGGGACGGGGAGCTCGCTCGGGCGGACGGTGGTGGGGATGGGCTCGTCGAGCGGGCGCGCCCGGAGCCGGTTCAGCGCCTGGATCTTGGTCGCCTCCTCGGCCTGGAGCGACCAGCGGCGCTGGCGGAGGCGGTTCAGCTCGAGCTGGGCGCGCAGCAGGTCCGACTGGGCGCCCTCGCCGGTCTCGTAGCGGGCGCGGACCGTGGCGATCGACTTCTGCCAGATCGCCTCGAGCCGGTCGAGCAGCGAGAGCCGCTCCCGCGCCACCAGGAGCTCCAGGTAGGCGCGGCGCACGTCCGCCTCGGTGGTGAGCCGGAGCCGGCTGAGCCCGGTCTCGGCCTGCTTCGCGGCGAGGCGGGCCACGTCGCTCCGCTTGTCCCGCTTGCCAGGCCAGGGGAGCCCCTGCGTGACCATCACCTGGTAGTAGCTGGTCTCCATCTTCCCGATCTGGAGCCCGTTGAAGCCGTCGTTCTGGATGCCGAGCGTCAGCACCGGGTCGGGGAGCGCCCCGGCCTGCGGGATCCGCTCCTGCTCGGCGCTCACCGTCGCCTGCGCCTGCTTCACCTCGGGGCGAACGGCGAGGCTCTCGGCGATCAGGCGATCGAGCAGGAGGTCGGGCGGAGGCGCCTCCGCGGCGGCGCGGAGGGTGACGGCGGCGAGGAGGACGGCGGCGGCGGCGCGGGCGAGAGCAGGCATGCGATATCCGGAGGAGGGCGGGTCCCGTCAGGAGGTCCGTAGCAGCCTCCGTGCCAGGCGGACCCGGACCAGGTCCGGACGGCGATCCTGCGCCGGCCGCGGCCGGAACCGAACCCCGCGACCCTCCTGGAAGGGTCCGGAGCGAGCTCGAGCCCGGGGCCCGCTCGCCGGGGAGGAGCCCCTCCGGTCACGGTGTGACCGGGGAGGTCACGGTCCGGCGCGCCGCCAGGCGTGGATCTGCCCGGCGTCCCCGATCACCACCGGGTGGGGGTGCGGAGCGAGCCGGAGCGCCCGGCCTCGGCGCGCCCTTCACCGCCGCGCTCGCTCGCGGCGCCCCGGACGCGGGCCGCGCGGCGATGGCGGTGGACGACACCCTCGTCGGGCGCCCGGGCGCTCGGCCTCTCCCCCCGGGAGCTCGATCGGGTCGTCCGGGAGAGTGTCTCCGCCGGCCCCGGGCGGTGACGTACCCTGCGGCATGGCGAGGATCCCGGAGTCGGAGCGCGTCCGGAGGATCTGGGACCGGCTCGCCCCCCGCTACGACCGCTCCATGGAGCGCGGCGAGCGGTTCCTGATCGGCGGGGGGCGGGAGTGGGTCTGCTCGCGCGCCCGCGGTGACGTGCTCGAGCTGTCGATCGGCACCGGGCGGAACCTCCCGCACTACGCGCCCGGGCTGCGCCTCACCGGGGTGGACATCAGCCCGCCCATGCTGGATCGGGCCCGGGCGCGGGCCGCCGCCCTGGGCCGCGAGGCGGAGCTCCGGGTGGGCGACGCCCAGGCCCTCGAGCTCGGGGACGGGACCTTCGACACGGTGGTGTTCACGCTGGCGCTCTGCAGCATCCCCGAGCCGCGGGCCGCCGTCGCCGAGGCGCGGCGCGTGCTCCGGCCCGGGGGGCGCCTGCTGCTCCTCGAGCACGTGCGGAGCCCGCGCCCGCTGGTCCGGGCCGTCCAGCGGACCCTCGACCCGGTGGCGGTCTGGCTCGCCGGGGACCACCTCGTCCGCGAGCCCCTCGAGCTGCTCGCCGCCGAGGGGTTCGTCGTCGAGGAGCTGGAGCGCGCGCGGCTTGGCGTCGTCGAGCGCGTGGCGGCGCGGAAGCCGGGCGGCGCCGCCGGGCCGCCCCGCCCGTCCGGCGGCGGAGCGGCCGCCGGCCGAGGGGGGACGGTCTAGCGCGCCGTCCGCCCGCGCCGCGGCTCGACCGTCTCGAGGAAGAGCGCGAACGCCTTGTCCGAGCCGACCACGTGGCCCTTGAGCCAGTCCACCATCCACGTCCGCAGCCGGTCCTCGGCGCCGGGCTCGCGGGCCTCGAGGCGCTCGCGCAGGTCGCGGTAGGCGCGCACGAACCAGGCGTGCTCCACGTGGTGGGAGGGGAGGTCCGGGTAGCACGACCTGAGCATCAGCCCCTCTTCCGCCTGGAAGTGGCCGACCACATAGTCGTCGAGGAAGGCGAAGAGCCGGGCGGCCTCGGCGCCGTCGATCCGGCGGCCGACCTCCTCCACCAGCTCCCCGACGTGGCGGAAGAGCTGCTCGTGCTGGGCGTCGATCTCGGGGTGGCCGATCGCGAGCGCGTTGGTCCAGAAGATGCCCATGGTGACCGTCGCCACGTTGCAGGGGGCGGGCCAGGAGGGCGGAAGGGAGTCCGCGGGGTTGCGGGCGGGTGGCGGCGTCCCTGGGTCCCGGCGCCCCGCGGCTGCCGCCGGAGATCGGCGGGCGGGCTCGGCCTCACCAGTCCGGGGGCGTCCCGGCCGGCGGCGGCTCGAGGATGAAGAGCGTGGCGATCAGGATCACCGCCGCCTGGCCGGCCCCGAGCACCACCAGCACCGGCAGGGCGCTCGGGGTGGAGACGGCCAGGATCCCCCCGAGCGCGAGCCCGAGCACCCCCAGGCAGGCGACGGCGGTCACGCCCACGCAGAGCGCCTTCCGATCGGTGAAGCGCTTCAGCGCCTTCGCCACCGACCCGCCGTAGACCAGGCCTGCGCCGATGCCGCCCAGGGCGGACCAGCCGAGCTGGGCGCGCGGCCCGCGCGCCTCCGCGCCGGCGAGGGCCCCGAGGGCGACCAGGGCGAGGCCGGCGCCCACCAGCGACCAGCGCGGGAACCGCTCGCCCAGCCAGGCCTCCAGCGGGACGAAGACGGTCTCCGCGATGATGAAGGCGGCGAAGGCGTTCTCGGTGGCCGCGAGCGACTCGGCGAGGCTCGCGTTCCCCGCGCTCCGGAGCAGGGGCCAGACGAAGATCGCCCCCGCCACGGCCATCATCACCGCCACGCCGGCGACCAGCTGGACCCACCGGCCCGCGGGCCTGGAGCGGGCGGGGACGCCGAGGGCGGGCGGGTGGTCCGGCGCGGCGGAGGCGGCGGTCATCGGGCGCTCCCGGGTCGAGGTCAGTGCTTGAAGGCGGGCCGGAGCGTACCAGCGTCGACGGCGTGGTTCCTCGGCACCGGCACCTTCATCTTCCGGAGGACGAAGTAGGAGAGCGAGGCCGCCGCCAGATCGAAGAGGATCGCCATCTGGAAGACCCCCACCCAGCCGATCTTGGGCAGCGTGAACTTCGAGGCGAAGGGGGTCCAGACGTTCGGCACCACGGTGAGCACGACGCCGTAGGCGACGAACAGGAGCCCGATGGTGAAGAGGGTCTCCCTCGCCCGGTGGCTGATCTTGAGGTGGAGGATGGTGGGGGCGAGGAAGTGGGTGAAGAGCGCGAGCGCGCCGCCGATCGCCAGCAGGACGTCTGCGCGGAAGTCGAACGCCTTGCCCGCCGCCAGCGCCGAGCCGATGGGCACCAGCACAGAGGCGGTCCCCTTGGCGGTGTAGAGGAAGCCGTAGTTCATGGTGGCGTGCTTGCGGCCGAAGAAGTCGCCGCAGGCGGCGGGGAAGAGCGAGAAGATCTCCCCCCAGCCGAAGAAGGTGAAGGCGCTGAAGACCACGAACATCAGCGGGTTGTGGGCGAAGTTGACGAGGGCGAAGATGGCGATCGCCTCGAGGCCGAAGGCGAGCGTCATGGTCCGCTCCCGCCCGATGTGGTCCGAGGTCCAGCCCCAGAACGGGCGGCAGACGCCGTTCACCAGCCGGTCCGCGGAGAGGGCGAACTGGAGCGCCGGCATGGTCAGCCCGAGCAGGCTGACGTGGATCTTGTCCACCTTGAAGTCCACCGCCATCGGGTTGAGCTGGGCGACCGCCATGAGCCCGCCGGTCGCCACCAGCACCATCATCAGGTACATGAGCCAGAACTGCGGGGTCTCGGCCATCTGCTCGGAGGTGAACTCCTCCTGCGACTGGCGCTGGCTCACCTGCTGGGCGACGGCGGCGCGCCCCCACTCGCCCGGCATCCAGTCGGCGGGCGGGGCGGACAGGAACAGGGCTGCGACCACCACGGTGGCGCCCTGCAGGATCCCCCAGACGATGAAGGCGTGCTGGTAGCCGGACGCGCTGATCATGTTGGCGATGGGGGCGACGGTGAAGGCCGACCCGGCTCCGAAGCCGGCCGCGGTCAGGCCCGCCGCCAGCCCGCGGTGGTCGGGGAACCACTTCATGGCGCTGCCGATGGCGGTCCCGTAGACGATCCCGGCGCCCAGCCCGGAGAGGGCGTAGGAGAGGTAGAGGGCGGTCAGGGTCTCGGCGTTGCCCGCGGCCACCCAGCCGAGCCCGGCGCAGATGCCCCCGAAGAGGACCAGGAGCCTCGGCCCGAACTTGTCCACCAGGTAGCCCTCGAAGGGCACCAGCCAGGTCTCGAGCAGGACGAAGACCGTGAAGGTCACCTGGATGGCGGCCTGCTCCTGGCCGAGGTGCTTCTGCAGCGGCGGGACGAAGAGCGTCCAGCCGTACTGGAAGTTCGCCACCGCCACCATGCTGAGCACGCTGAAGAAGAGGATCAGCCAGCGGTTGCCCAGGACGGCTCGAATGCCAGCCTTGCGCTCCGTCGGGACGACGGCCATGGACCAGCCTCCTCACCCCGCTACGGCCGGGGCGTCGTGCTCGAGCTCCTTGCGGAACGGGATGACGCCGGGCACCAGCCAGCGCTCCCACATCTCGTCCACCTTCGACTGGAAGTAGTCGATGTCCTCGTCCAGGAAGTGCGCGAAGCGCCCCTGCCGGAGCAGGTAGTCCCGGACCGGCTTGCGCTTGGTGCGTCCCTGGGCGATGTCCCTGGTCTTGCCGACCAGCTTCAGGACGCCCTCCTCCACCTCGTAGAGCGGCCAGATCCCGGTGAGCACCGCCAGCTCGCCCAGCTCGTGTGAGAGCATGGGGTCGTAGTCCCAGCCCTTGGGGCAGGGGTCGAGCGAGTGGATGAACGTCGGCCCGCCGATGGAGAGCGCCCGGCGGACGGCGTTCATGGCGTGCACGCTGTACGACATGCAGACCGTCGCCACGAACTTGCACGTGGGGTGGCCGGCGGCGATCATCCCGGCCATGTTCTTCTTCCACCGGTGGTGCATGATGCGCCGCACCTTCCCGGGCGTGCTGAAGGTGGTGTTGGCGCCGTAGGGGGTGGAGCCGGAGAGCTGGATGTCGGTGTTGGCGTACGACTCGTTGTCGTACATGAGGATGAGGACGTTGTAGTCGGGGTGGGTGAGGGTGGCGGAGATCGCCGAGAGCCCCATGTCCGCCCCGCCGCCGTCGCCGCAGAAGGCGATCACGTTGATCGGCTCCTGCTTCATCTTGCCCTTGCGCATGAGCGCCTTGAGGGCGGCGGCCGCGCCCAGCCCGGCGGAGCCGCTCGAGCCGAGCTGCGTGTGCATCCAGGGCACCACCCACGACGTGCTGTAGTAGGTGGTGTTGGCGACGTACATGCAGCCGGTGCTCCCGAGGATGATCGTCCGCGGCCCGGCCGCCTTCGCCATCATCTTCATCACCAGGGCCGACTCGCAGCCCTGGCACGTCCGGTGGCCGGACGTGAAGTACTCCTCGAGTGGAAGCTTCTTCACGCCCTTGAAGGGATCCAGCCTCTGCGGGGCGTTCAGGTTCACGAGCTCGTTCGCCGGGATCGACATGTGTTGTCCTCCGAAAGGCTCGGCTCGCTGCGTCACTGACGCAGGCCGATCCACTGGGTCGAGGGTTGCGGCTTGCCCTGGGCCGCCGCCTCGATGCTGTCCACCATCTGCTTCACGTCCGGGACCGTCACCTCGCGCCCGCCCAGGCCGGCGATGAACGCGAGCAGGGTGGGGCGGTGCTCGACCGGGTAGAGGGCGGCCCGCACCTCGGTGGCGAGGACGCCGCTCTGGTGCGGCGCGCCCAGGGAGAAGTCGCGGTCGATGATCCCCACCGCCTTGAACCGGGAGAGCGACCGGGCCAGCTCGTCGGCGGCGAACGGGCGGAACCAGCGGACCCGCACGAAGCCGACCTTGTGCCCCTCGGCCCGCAGCTGCCGGATCGCCACCCGCACCGGGGTGGAGAGGGTGCCCATCCCCACCAGCACGACGTCGGCGTCGTCGGTCTCGTACTCCTCGAAGAAGGGGTTGCCGTAGCGCCGGCCGAAGACCCGCTCGAACTCGGCGTAGGCCTCGCGGATCACGCCTGGGCTGCGCTCCATGGCGGCCGCGTTCTGCCGGCGGATCTCCATCAGCCAGTCCTCGTTTGCCTGCGGCGCGACGGTGATGGGGTTGTCCGGGTGGAGGAGCAGGTCGCCGCGGTCGTAGGGCGGCAGGAAGGCCCGCACCTGCTCCTGGCTGGGGATCCTCACCAGCCCCTGGGAGTGGGTGAGGAAGGCGCCATCGCAGCTCACCGCGCAGGGGAGGAACACCCGCCGGTCCTCCGCCACCCGGTAGGCGATCAGGGCGGTGTCGAGCGCCTCCTGGGCGTTGTCCACCCAGACCAGCTGCCACCCGAGATCGCGCACCGCCAGGGCGTCGTTGTGCTCGACCCCGAAGGCCCCCGGATCGTCGAGGGCCCGGTTTCCCACCATCGCCACCATGGGGATGCGCAGCGCCGGGGTGACGGTGAGCGCCTCGAAGGCGTACATCCAGCCCACCCCCGAGGAGCCGCAGAAGACCCGGGCCCCACAGGCCGAGGCGTGCTTCACGATCTCGAACTGGGAGTGCTCGCTCTCGGCCACGATGTACTCGCAGTCGAGCTCCCCGTTCGACACCAGCTTGGCCACGTACTGCATGACCGTGTCGTAGGGCCGGATCGGGTAGGCGGTGATCACGTCCACGTCGGCGAGCTTGCAGGCGACGGCGATCGCCTCGCTGCCGGTGATGAGCGAGGTCTCCTCGCGGTGGCCCTCGTGGGCCGGGGTGCTGGTTGCGACCTGTGCCATGGCGGTCTCCTCGCGGCGCTAGGGCCGCTGGGCGGCGTCGAGGACGCCCGGAACCTGCTGCTGGTACTGCCCCCGGAAGCGGAAGCCGTGCGAGCGGTCGGCGGGGCGGTGGGCGATGGTCTCCGCCACCCAGCGCTGGTAGGCGGCCGGGTCCTTCCTCCAGGCCTCCCACTGGCTGGAGTTGTCCGGGAAGTGGGTCTCGTTCACCATCGTGACGCAGTCCTTCTCCGGGCAGACCGCCTCGCAGACCCCGCACCCGCAGCACGCCTCCATGTTGGCGTCGTAGAGCCCCTCGGGCGTCACGTCGAAGCAGGAGTCGGGGCACTGGAGCCAGCAGAGCGTGCACTTGATGCACTTGTCGAAGTCCACCACCGGCCGCATCGTACGAGTGGTGAACTTCTTGAAGGTCGGGTTGCGCTCCGGCCGGTACCCGCCCGTCTTGCCGGTCTGCGGGTCCTCCATCTGATGGCCCCGGGCGATGCTGGGGATGGCGATCCCCTCGCGCATCTCGTGCCACTTGGGGAGCTGGAACTCGAAGGGCTTCTCCGGGTTGCCCTGCGTCGGCTGCACCGTCACGGTCACGGCGCGCTCGTAGGCCCGCAGCGCCGAGGTGGCCTTGAGGCCGTCCTTCCACTCCTCCTGGATCACCTCCTGGAGCGAGACCAGGCTGAACAGGTCGGGGAGGAGCTTGGCGATCGCCCCCAGGATGCGGACGTCGGTGTGGTCGTCCTTGTAGACCCAGAGCCCGGAGAAGCTCGGCGTCGCCTTGATCACGCAGAGCTGGTACGGGTGCTCCTTGCGGTGGGCGATCGCCGCCAGCGTCTCCGGCGCCTCGAGGGAGGTGGCGATCAGCGTCCCCCCGGGCTTGAGGAGCCGGTTGATGGGCTGCAATCCGTACCAGGCCCAGGACTCGACCCCCTTGAAGAGGGTGTCGTCCACCGCGATGGTGAGGTCGACCTCCTTCGGCTCGTACTTCGCCATCCCCTCCTCGAGCGTCAGCTCGTCGGTGGCCACGATGGCGAAGCTCTTGGCGGGGATCCCGTTGCGCTCCGGGCTGTCGCCGTAGCGCCCGAAGGAGATGCCCGGCTTCCCCTCCCGGTGCGCTGCCAGCACGATGGCCCGGCTCAGGTTCCTGGCCAGGGTCTTCTGGAAGATGCCTCGGTAGACGATCTCGACCGCGTACAGCCGACCCATTGGAACACCTCCGGTGTCACAGCTTCTTCAAGACGATCGCCTCGATCTCCTCGACGTGCTTGCGGACGGCGCGCTCGGCGGCCGCCGGATCGCGCCGCTTGATGGCCTCCAGGACGCGGACGTGGCCGGCCAGCGACCGCTGGGGCCGGCCGCGCGACTGGAGCGATCGGGCTCGCGTCTCCTGCAGGAGGCGCATCAGCACGTCGAGCACCCCGCGCACCACCCCGTTCTTGGCGGCCACCGCGATGAGGTAGTGGAACTCGTTGTCCTCCTCGACGGCCGGCTCCCCGCGCGCGATCCGCTCCCGCTGCCGGCGGAGGGCGTCCTCCAGGCGGGCGATCTCGTCCGGCGTGGCGCGCCGGGCGGCGCGCGCCGCCAGGGCCGGCTCGATCATCTTCCGGATGTCGAGCAGCTCGGCGATGAGCTCGCGCTTGCGGAGGAGGATGCCGGCGATGGGCGTCACCACCGCCTCGGGCGACACGTCCGCCACCACCGTCCCCTCGCCCTGCTTCGGGATCACCAGCCCGGCCAGCTCCAGGGTGCGGATGGCGTCGCGAACCGAGTTCCTGCTCACCCCGTAGCGCCCGGCGAGCTCGCGCTCCGGCGGGAGGAGGTCGCCCGGCTTCAGCGCGCCGTTCACGATCAGGCGCTGGAGCTGGTGCGCCACCTCCTCGAACAGCCGCGTGCGGCGCACCGCCTTGAACGCGACTTCCGGTGAGGCCACTCGGTCCTCCTCCCGCGGAGAGCTCAGCGCCACAGTGGTCCAATCATTGGACCATTGCGCCGCAGGCTGTCGCAGACCCGATGGGTAACGCCCACGAGGGGCCGCGATGCCGCAGTGCGCCGCGCTCGCACCCGCCGGAGGACCCCAGGCGGCGTGAGCAACGGGCGGGGCCCACGGGTGTGGCGGCGGCCTCCGGCACGGGCGCCATCGCCTGAGCCGCCATGCCATCCTCGAGCAGTCCGGCGGCGCAGGGCGCAGGCGCCCGGCCGCCGGGCCCTCCACCGCCGGCTCAAGGCTCCTCGAGCTCGACGGAGCCGCCGCTGGTGGGGACGAGGAGGCCGAACTTCCCCTCGGCGCTCGACCACGTCCCGGCCGGCGAGGGCGCCTGGAGGTTCGCCGTCACCTCGGTCCAGGGCTGCGCGCCGTCGCGGAAGTGGAGCCTCAGGAACGTGTCGGTGATCACCCAGGCCATCCGGCGCTCCCCGACCGGCGACGCGCGGCCGCCGGGGCCCCCGTCGAAGACGCACACCGGGTCCTCCCGGGCGATCGACTCCGTGCCCCAGGTCCCGGACACCCGCTCGACCGTCACCAGCTGACACGTCGCGTAGGCCGACTCCGGGGGAGGAGGGAGGGCGCGGTACTGCACCGCGCCGATCCCCGACGGCACGGCGTACAGGGCGCCGCCGCCTCCGACGCCAAAGGTGGTGAAGGGGACCGCCTCGACGAGCCACGCCGTCGCCTTGCGGAGGAGGGTCAGCTCGGCGCTCCGCCCCACGAGCAGCGTGGGAATGCCGCTCGGGTCGACGTCCAGGCCCGTCAGCCGGGCCGACGGCGGCAGGAGCGCGGTCAGGTCCTCGACGCTCCAGCCCGCCGGTCCGCGGAGGGCGAGCTCGGCGACCGGTGCGGCACCGCCGATGGTCCAGGCGGCGGCCAGGTCGCCGCCGAGGCCGGTGGCCAGCCGCACCGTGAAGACGTCGTCGAAGCCGCGGCGGGCGACCTCCTCCTCCTGCCAGGCCGCGCCGTCGTGCCATGCATGGACGAGCGCGATCACGCCCGGCTGGCCGGAGACCGGGCGGAGCACCAGGGCGTGCGGGTGGTCGGCGGGATCGAAGGCCACGCCGCCGGCCGCGAAGCCGTGGTTCGTGCCGAGGTCGAGGACCGGCGGCGCGCCCGGGCCGAGCACGGCGAGCCACTGCTCCCCCGTGCCGTACGGGATGACGTAGCTCTGTCCGAGGCCGAGCGCGAGGCGCCCCTGCGAGTCGCGCGCGGCCACGCTGGGCCCGGCCGGCAGCCCCGTGAGGTCGAGCAGGCTGGCGAGCAGCGGCGGAGTGCCGGTGGGGTTGGCGAGGCCCAGGACCCAGAGAGAGAGCACCCCGGGCACGTTCGGGTCCAGGAACCGGGTCTCGACCTGGTACCCGTACACGCCGGGCGCCGCCGGATCGAGCCACTCCTCCGTTCCCGGCGGGACGAGGGGCGACACCGGGCCCCCTGGATACCCGAAGAAGGGCGCCCCGCGGTAGACCAGGAAGCCGGCGACGCCGGACTGGCTCGGATCGGTCCAGCGCAGCCGGACACCCCCGACCTCGGTCGTGGCGGTGAGATCGGTCACGGGGAGCGCCGGATAGCCGGGGCAGGAGGTGATCGCGGGAAGGCTCTCCTCCGCGCCCGCCGTGGCGATGATCCGGTACTGGTTGTCGCCCGGCTCCGGCGACGCGTCGAGGTAGCGGGTCTCGCCGGGCGCCAGCGTGACCATCGGCTCCCACGCCCCGTTCACCCACCGCTCGATCCGCAGGCCGGTCGCCACCGCCGAGCCGTTCTGCCACTGGAGCTGGACGCCCCCGCCCGCCACGGCGCTGGCGGAGAAGGCCGCGGGGAAGCGGACCCCGCGCCGGAAGGGCACCTCGTCGCTCCAGGCGCTGGTCGCCGAGCCGTTCACGCTCCGGAGCCGGAAGGCGAGGTCGAGCTGCTCGGGGACCGACGCGTCGAGCTGCAGCGTGCCGCCGACCGCGTCGGGGGGGAGCTGCTCCCCCAGGCTCTCCCAGGGGCCCGAGCCGAGGCGACCCTCGCCCTCGTAGCCGGTGATCGCGCTGGCCGGAGGGGTCCAGGTGAAGTCGATGTCGTCGAAGACCACGAGGTCCTGCGTGGCGGTCAGCCCGGTGGGCGGAGCTGGCGTCTCGTCGCTCTTGCCGCACCCGCCGCACCTCGCCAGGCCCAGCACGACCAGCAACGACCAGCCGGCTCGCAGCGCCACCGAGCGGATCATGGCGCACCTCGATCCCGGACCCTGCGGCGCGCGCCCGGGACCGAGGGACGAGAGCGGCTCGAGAAGCGGACCTGGCCCGGACGCGCGGCCGAGCATCCTGGCAAATGATCGCGCCGCCGCGCGCCGGGGGGACGCGGGGATTGCGGGTTCGCTAGCCGGAGGGTGCGACACGCTCGAGCACCACCTCGGGCGACTCCGCGGCGGCCCCCCGCGCCGGGCAGGCCAGAGTGCGCTCTAGCGCATGGCGGCCACCTCGGCCTCCAGCCGCCGGAGGTTCTGCTCGTTGCCCGGCTCGGCGAAGCTTCGCACCCGCTCCCGGGCCTCGGGCGTCTCGAAGCGCTGGGCCATGGTCACCCGCGTCCCGCCGCCCTCGTCGGCGAAGTGGAAGGCGAGCCGGAACCGCGGGGCGGAGTGGTCGAGGACGATGAGGTGCGTCGGGGCGATCTCCACGAAGACGCTCTCGTTCCGGTAGTCGGTGCGGTCCGGGCCGTGCATGACGAACCGCCAGCGCCCGCCCGGCCGGAAGTCGAGCTCCTGGAAGGTGTTCCGGAAGCCGTCCGGGCCCCACCAGCGCGCCAGGTGCTCGGGCTCGCTCCAGGCGCGCCAGACCAGGTCGCGCGGGGCGTCGAGCAGGCGGGTGGCGACCAGCTCCCGGCCGGCGATGCCCAGGAGCTCGCCGAGCCGGTCCAGGCTCTGGCCCCAGCCCTCCCGAGCGCCGCGGGTGGCGTCGGTCTCGAAGCTGTAGACCTGGTGGACGGTGACCCGCGTCTGCTCCCCTTCCTCGGCGAAGGTCACGGTGGTCTCGACCACGTGGCCGGGGAGGTCGTGGATGACGCCGACCGAGACCAGCCGCTCGGGCTCGACCACCTCGCGGAACTCGCCCCGGTAGGGGTAGTCCCGCCCGTCCGGACCGCGCATCACGAGGGCGAAGGCCCCGCCCGCCCGCAGCGCCTGGTCGCAGCGGGGAAGGGCGAAGCCGCGCGGGCCCCACCAGCGCGCCAGGTGCTCCGGCCGCGTCCAGGCCTTCCAGACGAGGGCGCGGGGCGCGTCGAAGACGCGGGAGAGGGTGAGCTCGGGGGCCTTCCGGGGCTCGGGGCTAGGGCTTGCGTGCATGGTGCCGCTCCTTGCGCTTCAGCTGCTGCAGGTAGACGTCGAGCCGGTCGAACCGCTCCTCCCAGAGCCGGCGGTACTGCTCCACCCAGTCGGCCGCCTCGCGGAGCCGCTCCGGCGCGAGCCGGCAGGGGCGCCGCTGGGCCTGGCGGGACCGGGTGATGAGCCCGGCACGCTCCAGGACCTTGAGGTGCTTGGAGATGGCCGGGAGGCTGACCGAGAAGGGCTCGGCCAGCTCCAGCACGGTGGCCTCCCCCGAGGCGAGGCGCGCCAGGATCGCCCGGCGCGTCGGATCGGCGAGGGCGGCGAAGGTGCTGTCGAGCGGACTGGGGCGCATGTGAGGAAACCGGTCGGTTAATTAACTAATCAGCTAAATATGGTCCAGCCAGGGCCCGGGCGGGGGGTCGGGGTACCGGACGGCGCGGGGAGCGCGGCGGGCGGCGACCGGGTGCGATACACCTTGGCCTCGCATGCGCGACGACCACCTGGCGCTCGGGCCCGATCCCTCCGCCGCCGCGGCCCTGGCGGTGCCGGCGCCCGCGCGGCGGTCGAGGGTCCGGCTGGCGGCGCTCACCGCCGGGGCGCTCGCCTGCTTCGCGGCCAACTCGCTGCTCTGCCGCGCGGCGCTCGGGCTCCAGCTCGTCGATCCGGCGACGTACACCTGGGTCCGGCTCGTCTCCGGCGCGGCCTTCCTCGCCCTGGTCCTGGCCGCGGCCCGCGGGGCGCGGCCGGCGGGAGGCTCCTTCGTCTCGGCGCTGGCCATGTTCCTCTACGCGGCCGCGTTCTCGCTCGCCTACGTCCGCATCGGCGCCGGGGTGGGGGCGCTGCTCCTGTTCGGGGCGGTGCAGGCGTCCATGGTGGGCTGGACGGCCATCCGCGGCGCGCGGCCCCGGCCGCTGCAGGCGGCGGGGCTCGCCGTGGCGCTCGCCGGGCTCGCCTGGCTGGCCCTGCCCGGCGCGAACGCCCCCGATCCGTGGGGGAGCGCGCTCATGGTGGCGGCCGGGTGCGCCTGGGGCGCCTACTCGCTCCGGGCGCGGGCCGCCGACGACCCGCTCGCCACCACCGCCCACAACTTCCTCCTGGGCGTCCCGCTGGCGGCCGCCTTCGGCCTCGCCCTCCTGCGCAGCGCCTCCGCCACGCCCGCCGGGATCGCGCTCGCCGCCGCCTCGGGCGCGCTCGCCTCCGGCGGCGGGTACGTCCTCTGGTACGCGGTGATGCCCGAGCTGGGCGCCACCCGGGCGGCGGCGGTGCAGCTCGCCGTGCCCGTGCTCGCCGGGGTGGGCGCGACCGCCTTCCTGGGGGAGCGGCTCACCCCCCGGATCGCGGTCGCCGGCGTGGCGATCCTGGCCGGGATCGCGCTCACCCTGCGCCGTTGACGAGGTCGATACCCCGCGGCGCAGCGGAAGCCTGGTCTCCCGTCGCCGGCCGCGGGTGCGCGCGTCGGAGTTCGCGATCCGTGGACGTCCCGTCCGGATGCGCTACCCTTGGGGCGATGACCCTGCAGCGCGACCTGCGCGCCCTCCGTGACGGAGGTCCCGTTCCGCCTCCGCCGGCGCGGCGGCCCAGGCGATGGGACCTCGCCCTGGCGTGGTTGGTCATCCTGCTCCCTGCGCTCACCC
>Ga0335076_10000966_pt1 | contig 27479 bp, 24 predicted proteins | sample Lox_Sample_25_FD_206717 | JGI IMG/M metagenome (GOLD analysis project Ga0335076, IMG submission 206717) | Soil microbial communities from Loxahatchee National Wildlife Refuge, Florida, United States - Lox_Sample_2.5 | ecosystem: Environmental > Terrestrial > Soil > Wetlands | place: USA... | reverse complement strand
GCATAAGGGTGGGCCGTACTGGATTTGAACCAGTGACCTCTTCCGTGTCAGGGAAGCGCTCTCCCGCTGAGCTAACGGCCCTCGATGCCTCGTCGAGATGCTACCAGAGCCACCCTCCCTCCGCGCGCCGCCAGCACCGCGGTCAGCCGGGTGACCTCCGCCGCGTTCGGCGGAGCGGGCCTGGATACCTGTACATCACCGCCGCCCGGGACAACCTCACCCCCGCCGGCCTGGCCGCCCAGTCGCACGCCGGGGACATTTTCGCCTGCACCCCCCGGCGTGACCGGCCGGCCGCCCTTGCGTTTCGGCCGCTGACGCCGATAGCCGGACAGGTCGCGTGGCGGGACAGATCGCGGTTTCCCGGGCACCTCAGGCCACGCGCCCGGTTAGCATCGCGTCTCGTGGAACCTGACTCCCCGACGCCCCCGCTGGCCGGACTACTCGAGCGTTATCAGCCAGAGGGCGATACAGAGACCGCCGACATCCAGCGGGTCCGTGCCCTGGCCAGGACCGTCGCCGACCCGTACCGGCGCGATCTGCCGCTGCACGTCACCGCGTCCGCGCTGATCGTGCACCCGCCTACCGGCCGGGTGCTGCTGCGCTGGCATCAGCGCCAGCAGGCCTGGCTGCAGGTGGGCGGCCACGGCGACCCTGGCGAGACCGACCTCCTCGCCATCGTCGCCCGGGAGGCCGAGGAGGAGACCGGCCTGACGGACCTGGTCCCGTGGCCAGACGGCTCGATCAGGCACGTCGCCATCGTCGAGGTTCCCCCGGGCAAGGGAGAACCCGCGCACGAGCACGCCGACATCCGGTTCTTCATGGCTACGCAGACACCCGGTGCGATCCGCCCGGAGAACGCGAACGCCCAGCTAAAGTGGCTGACCCTGGGCGCCGCCCGCGACGCCACCTCCCAGCCCAACCTCAGGGAAACCCTGGCCCGGATCGAGCCATTGCTCGCATCGCAATATCCGGACTCGCAGCGTAACGTGTTAATTGATTGATGTAAGGCTCGGGTGCTGCGGGCCGCGTGATAAGCGGCGATGGCAGCGGCGCATCGAAGAGTCTCATCCACGCCGCCGTATCAGATTCCTTTACCTTGACAGCAACTTGAGAGTAGCTCGCCACGTCGCGCGGGTCGGTACCATGCCTGATTACCGTCTCGTACACGAACGGTGACGCAATCAGGCCAAGGCCGGCCGTACTATTGGTGATGGCCTGCTTGAAGCGCGGAGCCTCGATGAGCCTGGCCACGACGATAATCGCCTCGCCGGAAACGCCCATATCGCTTACCACTGGACCGACGTTAACAGCCAGTCTCAGCTTGAACCGGGCAGATTCGCGTTCGGTGTTGTTATGCAATCCGAGTGCGGACGGCAGCTCGCTGAGTAGTTGCCCGAGGACGCGGGCAGTGGGAACGTTCGGCGGCACCACGGTCAGGAAGCCGTCGCCGCGGTCTTCGGTTCGCGCGCCGACTATCTCCTGCATGGCCGCTTGTGTCATCATGAAAAGCACTTCCCTGATCAGCAGGCGATCACTGTCGGTCCGCATGCGGCTGCCGAACCCCATCACGTCCGTGAGGAATACAGTGCAATTTTCCCCGTTCAGCGGCTGCGGCGAATGGCCGGCCGCGTGGTTGCCACCTGCTCGGCCGGTCATGGTCCGGCCGGCCACTTGCGCCGAACGATCACCTGGGTCCTGATTCCGCGCGGCGAGCGGCTCGGTCCGCCGTTCGTAGCGCTGGGCCTGCACGAGATGCAATACCCGGCGATGGGCGCTGACGAAGGCGGCGAAGTCCTTCGTCTGCACGACCAGAGCCCAGATCATCTCCAGCGCGATGACGGTGGCCGAACGGATGCTGACCTCCATGGCTGCCCGTTCGCCTACGAGCTGCCCTATGCCGCGTATGGCCAGCACGCGTTCGAGGCCATTTTCATAGACGCAGACCTTGACCCTGCCGCCGAGGATCACTATCACTTGATCTGCTCGCTCGCCCTCTTCCATGATCGTGGCGCCCGCCGCGAACGTGCGCCAGGAGGCCACCGACCTGAGCGCTTCCCGCTCGGTCGGATCAAGGGCATCCCAGAAGCTGACAGAATTATCCTCTCGGGGCGGCTCGCCGGCCTCGGGGCGCTCTTCTTGCGGTTCGTGCCCGGGACCGGCCGAACGGGCCTGGACGCCATCACCTGGCGGCGACGGCCCGGATTGCGCGGACCGCGTCTCGGCATCCGGCGGAGAGCTTTCTGCCATCTCTTCGCGATCTTCCCCAGACTCCCGGGACCGGCTTATTGCCAAATCCACTGAGCGCTGCCCGATTGAGAGCCTCAGCCGCAAGAGGCTATCCCGATGGCCCGGCGCTGGACGGTCTGGATCGCCCGGCGGCCGACGGGAATCAAGCCGGGTGAAAAACTTGCCGAGCGGGCCCATACCTCTTCCTTCCCCAGTCCTTGCAGCAAGACACATTGCGCGGAATGCGGGAGCTGCCGGAGAATACCCGTAGGCTGATCATTTGCCGACGATTTTGCTCGCCCCTCTTGCAGAATTGCGTCGTTCGAGCCCTATGGTGTTCCGTGCTGGGGAGGCGTACACTTCGGATACTGCTGCGAACGATTTGCCGGCAAGAGGAGAGGGCGCTGGTTATCGCGCCGGGCTCGTCCCGGTCCGGTGAAGCCGACGGCTGAAATGTGCACCGATCTTCGTGCGGTGTCATTCGCTGAACCTTTCTTGTCGCAGGTACGTTCGAGCGGGCACAGGGGTCGCCCCTTGTCTTCGATCGTGGCTCCCGACCAGTCGATCGAAGAGGCGTTAGGGGCGGCCCTTCCGCCGTGAACCTCGTTGAATCTCGCTCACGCCGCGCCGATGGCCTCAGTTCCCGGATGCCGCTGCCTGGCCAGGCAGGAAGTTATAGTGATCATTGTTAAGTATGCCTCCAGATCATAACCTTCCACAAGGCAAGCGAGAGGTTTGTTACCAGGCAGGTTGCCAGGTAGCACTCTTGTTGGTAACAAATTTCAATCGACTGCCCAGCATGAGCAAACCCCTGGTACAACTGAGGCGTCCTACTCCAGTAGCCGGGTGGTGCCTTGACTGCCGCCATACCGGTGGCTTCCTCTTTGCCAGGTAGCAAGGTGTAGACTGTCAAGCTGTCCGGACGATTACAGAAAGTAACATTTGTGGCCACTGACCAGGGACCGGTTGTACAGAGCGCCATGCTCCGCAGCGAGCTCGTCCGCTTGCGTAAGGAAAGTGGGCTGACCCAGGAGCAGGTCGCCTCGGGGCTGGAGTGGTCGCCGTCCAAGCTGATCCGCGTCGAAGGCGGGCGAAGCTCGATCACCAAGGTGGACCTCGACGCCCTCCTTACCGAGTACGGAGTCAGCTCGGAGAGCACCCGTGAGCGGCTCCAGGCCCTGAACCGGGGGGCTCGCGAGCGAGCCTGGTGGAACGAGTACCGCGATGATGTCGCCGAGCCTTATCTCAGGTACGTCGGCTTGGAGGCTGGAGCATCGTTCATCAGGCAGTACGAATCAGTTTTCGTGCCGGGAACTCTGCAAACCCGCGAGTATGCCGAGGCGGTCACCGTCGGCCTGGCTGACCCGGTACAGATCGCCTCGCTTGTCGGTATCCGGCTACGCCGCCAGTCCGAGCTGGCCCAGCGACTGGTTCCGCCCCGCAGATATTACGTGGTCGACGAGGCGGTCATCCGTCGGCATGTGGGAATTACGAAGGATCCCGCCATCATGCCGAATCAGCTGCGCAGCATAGCTGACAGAGCTGAGAGTGATGATACGGTGACGGTACGGGTAATCCCATTTGACGTCGGCGCTCACCGCGGCCTCCTCGGCCCCTTTACGCTACTGGAGTTCGACGGAGGCCTGCCGGACGTCCTTTACATTGACGCAGGCCGGGGTGAGTTCGCCAACGTGGTTTCGGGCGGCGATGTGGTCTCCGACTACCGGGACGACTTCGAGGCCCTGCTCGAGGACGCATTGCCTGCTCACAAGTCGATTGAGTTCTTGCGCGGCGTAGCCGAAGAGATGTCTTAGCCGGCCTCCTCCCGGGTCGGCCCGCAGCCCTCACCAATCCAGGTCAGCACACGTAAGGAGCCGCATAGCCGCAGATACCGCAAACAGAGCCGGGCGCATCTCCCGCCGAGGCTATAGGCCCACCGGGCGTTGCCGTTTACACTCTATGGCGAAGGATTGCCACAGAGTAGTGGTTTTTTACGCTTTGTGAAGGCTTATTGTGTTCGAAGTCCTTATGCCAGATGTTGGGTACTTCGAAACAACCGGCGAACGAAGGATCTGCCCCATGGCCGCTCAGCCGAACCGGGACTCCACACTGACCTGGCACAAAAGCCGCGCGAGCGGATCAACCGGCCAGTGCGTAGAAGTAGCCAGATCAGCTTCGTCAGTACTGGTCAGGGACTCAGGCGACGGAGCGGGTCCGGTTCTAGCCTTCACCTGCGGCCAATGGCTCGGACTCCTGCGGCGTATCCGGGACGGGGAGGAGTTCGCTGCGGCAGGCGGCAGGCCCGCAGTAACGCCGTCGTCCGGCGGCTCCCTCTGAGTCACTGCCGATCCCTTCGAGCGCGCCAACTCGGTCGGGAACATCCGCTTCGCGCTGGACGCCATCAGGACGCAGCTCGGCCAGGGCGCCGATCGCCTTCGTCCTCCTCCTCGGTGAGGAGGAACTCTTTGGCGGCTATGCCCATCGACAGGTCACCGGGCTGGATGTCGTCCCCCAGGCCGGGATCGCTCTCCGGGTTGATCTTGATGAAAGGCGGCAGCTGCGGCTCGGACCAGACGACCTTCTTGCGCTTACCGGTGACCCAGCGCTTAATCCTGACCATGCCCCCTAACTACCCACGCCATCAGGAATAACCGCGCCGCGGGGACCGACCAGGCTCCATTTGCGGCGCCGCCGCCAGCTCCGGAGGCTGGATGTCACGGCGGGTGACGGCGAGGTAGCCGACCAGGCCGGCCACGACCAGCGTCACGATCACCGCGATCCGGCCGGAGCCGAAGCCGAGGCCGCTCAGCGACTGCGGCCGGCCCAGGTAGTCGGCGACCGACGCGCCAAGCGGGCGGGTCACCACGTAGGCGAACCAGAAGGCGGCCACCGCGTTGAGCCCGAACCGCCACCAGAACACGGCCGGGATCAAGATGATGAAGAAGAACATGATCGCCGAGGCCAGGTAACCGAGCCCGAGCACGCTGGCCGTGAAGTCGCCCAGGGCGGTGCCGAGCGCGAAGGTGGCGAACACCACGGCCCAGTAGTAGCACTCCCGGCGCCGCGTGACGATGCTGTGGATCGACAGCGTGCCCTCGCTGCGGTACCAGAGCCAGAAGACCAGCGCGAGGATCACCGACCACAGCAGCGTGGTACCCGCGTAGGGGATGCCCACGAACAGGTGCAGGCCGTCCGACACCCCGGTGCCGAAGATCGCGATCGCGTAGGCCAGGGACCAGTAGGCGGCCGCGACGTAACGGCGGGTCCTGAACTGCCACATCAGGGCGATGAGCAGCAGGCCCGCCTCTACCGCCGCGCCGAGAAGCCGGTTGCCCAGGGCCAGGTAGTCCGACACGGCCTCGCCGCCGCACGTGGTCAGGAGCTTGATCACCCAGAACAAGAAGGTGATCTCCGGCACCTTGGCGGCGAGTGGTTCCGGGAAGATCCCCGTCCGGCGGGGTACCCGGCTCACCGATCCGGTCCCGTAATGAGCGCCGCAACCGCACGCCCCGGCTGGCCCAGGTCCGTATCCGACCGAGGCGGCGGTTGAACGGGCACGTCCCCCTCCATAGGCAGACAGCGTGAGGCCACGGTATGCCGTGGCCCGCAGCAGGCGGGATATCCCGGAGGACGAAATCTGGCCTGCCCGCCTCATCCTCAAGTCGGATACGAACCCCGCGCAGCGACTCCTACCAGCGGCGATGCCGCACATCCCGCGATGGCCGCGAGCCGGCCAGGTACGCTGCCGGTAAGTCGGCACGAAGGACGCACTTTGGGCACCACGACGGGCTCCACGACGGGCTCCACGACCAGGCTCGCCGCCCCGCCCCCGGCCCCCGCGGCCGCGTGGTCGGGAGAGCAGCCACCTGACGAGATCACCCGCGGCCTGTTCAGCCGGGGCCGCCGGCTGATGCGTACGCATCCGCTGGTCACCGACACGATGCTGGCCGCGCTGCTGCTGACCCTGTCCACGGGCTGGCTTGCCAGTTCCGGCTTCGCCGGGCACCTCGCGGCCACCGTGCAGACGGCGCTGATCGTGCCGCTCACGGTCCGCCGTCTCTACCCGTCCGCGGTCTTCCTGGTGCTCAGCGCCATCGCGTTCGCCCAGTGGCTGCTTGGCTTCCCGCTGCTCGGAGACGCGGCGCTGCTGGTCGCGCTGTACACGGTGGCCGCTCACGAGTCGCGCCTCCGGGCCCTGATCGCCACCGGGCTGCTGGAGCTGGGCGCCGTCATGGCGGCGGTCAAGTGGAATCCGGCCGGCACGGTGCCGCGCTCGCTGCTGTTCCTGTCCGCCACCGTGATCGCCGCGTTGTTCGCCGGGCTGACCGTCGCCTCGGGGAGCAGGTACCTGGCCTGGATGGACGAGCGCGCCCGCAGGCTCGAGGTCGAACGGGACCAGCAGGCGGTGATCGCGGCCGCTGCCGAACGGACCAGGATCGCCAGGGAACTGCACGACATCGTCTCGCACAGCCTGTCGGTCGTGATCACCCTGGCCGACGCGGCCGCCATGGTCAGCCGGGCCGACCCGGATCGCGGCGTGGAGGCGATGACCGAAGCCTCCGAGGTCGGCCGCCGCGCCCTGACCGACATGCGGGCGATGCTCGGCGTGCTGCGCACCGACGAGCCGGCCACCGGGCTGGCACCGCAGCCCGGCATCGACGACCTCGGCGCGCTCGTCGATCGGATCCGCGCCACCGGTCTGCCGGTCGACCTGACCGTCGAGGGCACGCCGTTCCAGCTCGGCGCCGCGACCGAACTGACCGCGTACCGCATCGTCCAGGAGGCGCTGACCAACACCCTGCGCCACGCCGGGGCGCGGCGTGCGGCCGTCACCATCTTCTACGACCAGCCCCAGGTCCGGGTGCGCGTCGCGGACGACGGCGCCGCGAGGCCGCCGGGCGCGCAGCGCGGGCACGGCATCGACGGCATGCGCGAGCGGGCCGCGTTGCACGACGGCACCCTGCGCGCCGGCCCGAACCCGGATGCCGGGGAGGGCTGGTTGGTCGAGGCCACCCTAGGGAGGCGGGAGTGAGCATCTCCGTCCTGCTGGCCGACGACCAGGCGCTGCTGCGCCGCGGGTTCCGCATGATCCTCGAGACCGAAGACGACCTGACCGTGGTCGGCGAGGCCGGCAACGGCGAGGAGGCCGTGGACCTCGCGGGCCAGCACACGCCGGACGTGGTGCTGATGGACATCCAGATGCCGGGCACCGACGGCATCGAGGCGACCCGCCGGATCACGGCTGCCGGACCGCTGCCCAAGGTGCTGATCCTGACCACGTTCGACCTGGACGAGTACGCCTTCGGCGCGCTGCGGGCCGGCGCCAGCGGCTTCCTGCTCAAGGACGTGCGCCCCGCCGAACTCGTCGCGGCCATCAGGACGGTCGCGGCCGGGGACGCCGTCATCTCGCCCCGGGTGACGCGCCGCCTGCTCGAAGAGTACGCCCAGGTCCTGCCGCTTTCCCCGGGCCAGCGGGAGCAGCAGTACCCGCAGCTGTCCACGCTGACCGAACGGGAGCGCGAAGTCCTCATCGCGGTCGCCCGGGGCCTGTCCAACACGGAGATCGCGGCGTCGTTGTTCGTCTCGGAAGCCACGGTGAAATCCCACGTCGGGCGCATCCTGTCCAAGCTCGAACTGCGCGACAGGGTACAGGTCGTGGTGCTCGCCTACGAGGCCGGGCTGGTCCATCCCGGCGTCCGCTAGCGGCCTAGGTCAGATCCCCGGCCCGGCTCCGGGCCGGGTGTCCAGTTCCGCCCACACTGCTTTGCCCGTTTCGGTCTCGCGCACCCCCCACTGGCCGGCCAGGGCGTCCACCAGGACGAACCCGAGACCTGACTCGTCGAAGCCGGCCGGGACGCGTGGCTGCGGCCAGTCCCGGTCGGTGTCCTGGCACTCGATCCGCAGCCAGGTCGGCGCGGCCAGCAGGTCCACGGTGATGACGTCGAGGCCCCTGGCATGCCGTACGGCGTTGGTCGCCAATTCGGACACGATCAGGACGGCGCTCTCTTCCACGTGGGCCAGCCGCCATGCGGTCAGCACGACACGGGTCGCCCGCCTGGCCAGCCGCACCGAGTGATCAGTGGCCGACAGCATCACGCGCAGCGTCCGTGGTATTGCCTCCCCCGCACCGGAGGACATGCCGGTGCCGTAGTGTCCGCCCTGACCAGCCGTCGTCGCTTTCAATGCCTCAACCTCGTCATCCCGCCCGGAGCCCGGCGCCGCTCACGCGGCCGCTGCGGCGGGCTCGCCAGCGCTGCGGCGGGCTCGGCAGCGCGGCGTGGCCGCGGCGGTCGTGACGCCGCCCGCGACGCGATCACGAGTGCGCGTTCCCCATGCTCTGTGTCGTCTCAGAGTCGGGCTTCGAACCGAGCCGTAACTCAAGGCTGACTGACCGTTTGCGCTAGATTTACTGGCCGGTAGCCGATCGTTGTCTGATGACAGGCTGAAGACGGACAACAATGAGCGGCGCGCCCGCAAGGGGCCGCGCCGCTCAGCGTTCGGGGGATCGTGGAGGCGGAGACGGGAATCGAACCCGTGTACAGGGCTTTGCAGGCCCTTGCCTAAGCCACTCGGCCACTCCGCCGCGCGGGGCATGCCGCAAGGGCATACGGTCCCCCTAGAGCGGACGACGGGATTCGAACCCGCGACCCTCACCTTGGCAAGGTGATGCTCTACCAACTGAGCCACGTCCGCGTGCACCAGAACTGTAGCCTATCCGGCCGCTTACGCAAACTCAGATCGCCGCCACGTTTCGATGCAGGTCGAAAAGATGGCCGGGTTACCGTCGGACCATGTCCGTACCGGCGCAAGCCTACGATCCTGACATCGCTCCGGCCGCGGCGCTGGTCGCGGACCCGACCCGGGCCGGGGTAGAGCTGCTGGACTCGCTGCTCCGCCGCGGCCTGCTCCAGGAACGATCATCGGGCCGAACGGACCCGGCTGATGCGTCCGCCGTACGCTTCGAAGTCACCGGGGCCGGAGCGTGGGCACTTGGTTCGTTCGGCATCAATATCAGCGGAGTACGGCGGTCGCGTTGTCACTTCGCCGGCTGCTGCATCGACTGGACCCAGCGGCGCGGGCACCTGAACGGCGCGCTGGCCGCGGCCGTCACCTCCCGCTTGTTCGAGCTCGGCCGGATCGAGCGCGCCCCGAAGAGCCCGCGCCGCCGCAGCGTGCGCGTCACCCCCGCCGGGGCCGAGGGCCTGGCCTGCACCTTCGGGCTGGACCTCGGCTAGCCGCCTGGCCCCGCGCGTGGGAGGCTGTCGATCATGCGAGAAGTCGTGGTGGACGGGAGCGCGCTGACCGCGGAGGACGTCGTCGCGGTGGCGCACGGGCAGGCACGGGTCACGCTGGGCGCGGACGTGCCCAGGCGGATGGAAGCGAGCCGCTCGGTGGTGGTCAAGGCGCTCCGCGGCGGCGCACCGGTGTACGGGGTGAATACCGGGTTCGGCGCGCTGGCCGACACACCGGTCGGGGAGGACGACCTGACCACGCTGCAGGGCGCGATCGTGCGCTCGCACGCGGCGGCCTTCGGCGAGCCGCTGGACGACCAGACCGTGCGCGCGCTGCTGCTGCTGCGGGCCAGGACGCTCGCGGCCGGCTACTCCGGGGTCCGCGTCGACCTGCCCGCCCGGCTGCTCGAGCTGCTCGCGCTCGACCTGCTGCCGGTGATACCGGGCAAGGGCTCGGTGGGCGCCTCCGGCGACCTGGCCCAGCTCGCGCACCTGGCCCAGCCGCTGATCGGGGAGGGACGGCTGCGGCCGGCCGGCGGCCCGCCGGCCGGCCGCCCGGCGGCCGAGGTGCTGCACGAGCACGGACTCGAGCCGCTGACGCTTGCTCCCAAGGAGGGCCTGTCGCTGGTCAACGGGACCGAACCCATGCAGGCCCTGCTCGCGTTCTCGGTGCACGACGCCGCGATGCTGGTGCAGGCGGCCGACGTGGCCTGCGCGCTGTCCGTCGAGGCGCTGCTCGGCACCGACCGGCCTTACGACGAGCGGGTCCAGGTGATCAGGCCGCACCCCGGGCAGCTGGCCAGCGCGGCCAACCTGCGCGGGCTGCTGGCCGGATCGCCGCTGCTGGCCAGCCACCGGCACAGCAGGCACGCGGTGCAGGACGCGTACTGCCTGCGCTGCGCGCCGCAGGTGCACGGCGCGGTGCGGGACGTGCTCGCCTTCGCCCGCCAGATCATCGCCACCGAACTGGGCGCGGTGGTGGACAACCCGGTTATCGTCCCCGACGGCGAGGTCATGACCACGGGGAACTTCCACGGCGAGCCGCTCGCGTTCGCCGCCGACATGCTCGCCATGGCCCTGGCCGAGCTCGCGTCTATCAGTGAGCGCCGTGTAGACCGGATGCTCGACCCCGCGTTTTCCCGCGGCCTGCCGCCGTTCCTCGCCCCCGCGGCAGGCACCAACTCCGGCTTCATGCTGGCCCAGTACACTGCGGCCTCGCTGGTCAGCGAGAACAAGGTGCTCGCCCACCCGGCCAGCGTGGACACCATCCCGACCTCGGGCAAGCAGGAGGACCACGTGTCCATGGGCTGGACCGCGGTCCGCAAGCTGCGCGAGGTCGTCAGCAACGTCCGCGCCTGCCTGGCGGTGGAGATCTGCTGCGCCACCCAGGGGATCGACCTGCGCGCCTCCGTGGCCGAGCCGAGCGTCCCGCTGCGGGCCGTGCACGCCGTGGTCCGCTCCTCGGTGCCCCGGATGGACGTCGACCGCGAGGTAGCCGCCCAGCTAACCGCGATCGACGACCTCCTCCCGGAGATCTGCCAGGTCGCCGCCGAAACCTTCGCCGCCTTCCAGTAACCCGCGCCGCCCTGCCCTGCCCGCGCCGCCCTGCCCTGCCCTGCCCTGTCCGCGCCGCCCGCGCCCGTCCCTTTGGGACGATGTACCGTTGGTCCGGTTCTATGCGACCCGATGCGCCATCGACTTGGCCTCAGCCCCGCGCAAGAGCAGCCCCGGCCCACCACGGGGGAGCGGACCGGGGCGGTCCCGGCTCGAAGGGCGACGAGCTGGGAGGTCTTGCTTATGCCTTGCGGAGCAGGTTGTTGAGCTCCGCCTCGATGTCGATGGAGTTGCTTTCCCTACCGGGCGGGACGATCTGGTAGGTGCGCCGGAGGAACGCGGACACCGCCTGAGCCGGCGCCTCGAAGTGGGCCTGGCCGAACGGTGACGACAGCTCGATGTTCAGGACCTTGCCCCCTGGTCCCGCCGACGCGATCACATCCAGGTCATCGGTTTCCGCGCACGACACCGGTGAGGGCCATACCTGGACGTCGCCCTCGCCCTGGCGGGACTCGATCCCGGCGGCCAGCAGGTCCCGGGCGAAGATCCATTCGACCGGCTCGTCGGTGCCGACATGGAACGCCATGCGCACCGCGTATGGATCGCTGCCGCTGTAGTACATACTGGCCACAAGCGGGACAATCGTTTGCTGCGGGACGACAAGCCTAAGACCAAGCTCGGCCGAGATCGTGGTGCTGCTACTTCTGTTCATCGCCTACCCACCCCTACCTAGCCGGGTCCCGGACAACCGGGCTTTCCGATCTGACGCGGCCGACGGGCGACGATGGCGCGTACGGAGGGTGAAGTTTTCCCAAGTGGAAAGCACTCCGGTTTGCGCCCTTCGTTCCCAGCCGGAAGACCAGCCCTCATCATTGCCCTGACTTGGACAAATGCCGTTCAGCTCAGGCTACGACGTTGATGCAGTTTAGTGTTCCGGCACGTCGATTGCATAGCCTGTGATGCTCATCTCACACATTTATCTACCGGGAGTTTCAATAAAAATACTCAGCGTAATTAGAGGCATTCCGATGCGCACGTTTGCAGGATTCTGTCATTACACAGAGTAATGAGAGGTCCCGGCGTACCCGTCATCGTGGCGGACGTGCCGTGAGCGCTGAAGATGCGCTAACCTATGGGAGCGCCGGACGATGACCGGCGGGCGATTGGCTCAGCGGGAGAGCGCCTCGTTCACACCGAGGAGGTCACTGGTTCGATCCCAGTATCGCCCACCCAGCTCACCGGCCGGTTCCGTTTCGCGGAATCGGCCGTTTTATGTGCCGTACAACACTGAAGTACAGCAACGCCCTAACTGCCCAGCCACTGGCTGAGCTTCAGCAGCGCGGCGCGGGTAGCGGCCGAGGGCACCTCGGTGTAGATCTCCATGGTGACCGCGGTCTTGCTATGCCGCAGGATCTGCATCGCTACGCGCGGATGGACGTCCAGGGCGGCGAGCAAGGACCCGGCCGGAGCCTGCCCGGACCGGACGCGGGCCATCCCCTGCAACGTGCGGGCAGTCGCGGGGCAATTCCCATGATCCGGAATATACGCGGAATGATCACGGCAGCCGGGGAGAAGAGCGAGCGAGTCCATGCAGGTAGATAGCATTATTCGCTAGATTGCAGAGGCGGCCTCCGGAGCGGTGAACGTAGTCAGGCTGGTTCCACGCGCGAGGCGTCGTTGGCTGCGCGCCTTCCACGCGGTCGTCCCGCCGCTGCTGGCGCGGTTCCGGCCGTAGATCCTGGTCAGCCAGCACGGCGCCGAGACCCACCGGCGGGATCCGCTGGCCCACTGCCAGTCCGCACCTGCACGGCAACGGTAGCCCTGAGGCTTGTGATACTTACTCGGCGTCGTCCCGTAGCCGGGGATAGCCGTGGGCTTCCAGCCAGCGGTTAAGCTCCGCCCCTTGCAGCGACGCCAGGCGGGTCGCCTCGTCTATGTCGCCGCGGTCCATGGCGGCATCGATCGCCCGGCTCAGGGCGACAACCGCGTCAGCGCTAATCGCGGACCTGCCGTCCATAGCATCGTCCCAACCTTGTCCGGGCCCCCGGTGCAGGGCCCTGGCCGGGAGCCGACTGCGTTGTCTTCATTTCCGGTCTACGCCCGCGGCGAGGCCTGCGGCAGGGCCGTAGGTCTGGTGCCCAGAGGCCTCGTGTCGGGGAATCCGGGGCAATCCTCGTTGGCTAGCCGCTCTCCGAGGCGGGCATGAGTAGGGACGATCAGCCCAGGAAAGCCCAGCCACCAGGCAGAACAGCCACGGCTGCTAGCCTTGGGTGTTATGTGACAAAGGACCCTTACCGGTCGCGTAACCCTTTCGGCAGGCGATCATGGCCACTCGCAACGCGGTCATCCCCCTGCGCCGACGGCCGCCGCCCTGGCCCTCGGCTGAGCCGAGGCGCCGAAGCCGCCGGGCGAAGAGCGCGGTGTTAACCCGTGCCGATCAGCGTGCCGAGCAGCCGGGCGTAACGCAGCAGGTGTACATCGCCGACGTACTGCTCGCGGACGTGGGCGTGCGCGGCCTGCCCCATCCGCGCCGCCTGGTCCTGATCACTGAGCAGCAGGCGGGCCGCCGAGCCGAACGCCGCCAGGTCGGCCGGATCGGGCAGCAGGATCCCGGTGCCCTCGGCAACCTGGTCGATGATCCCGCCGACCGCCGAGCCGATGACCGGCCGCCCCTTCCACATGCCCTCCGCGACGGTCAGCCCGAACCCTTCGGCCAGGCTCTTCTGGGCGATGACAGTGGCATGGTGCTGCAGCGCATTCACCATGGCCGCGTTCTCGTCGATGTCATCCAGCGGCAAGGTCACCAGCAGGATCCGCGCCCGGGCAGCAGGCGGCAGGTCGCGCCACTGCAGCAGGCACTCCCCGTAGACCGCGGCGCCCTCCGGGTCGTCGCTGACGTCCTTGACCGCCGGGCCGACCAGCATCAGGTACCCCTCGCCGCCGGGCGCGACGTGGTCGGCGAAGCCGCGCATGACCCCGGCCATGTCCTTGAGGTGGTCCCAGCGGGAGACCTGGACCAGCACCGGGTCATCGGGTCCGGGGCGGCCATCGCCCATGATCACCGCGGGCCTGGTGACGATGCCCGCATCACCGTCGCGGCGCACGAACGTCGCGGGCACCGTCGGCGCCGCACCGTCCAGCACGCCCAGCTTGACCAAGATGGCCCGCACGGTGTCCGCGGCGAGTTCCTGGTTTTTCGGGGCGAACGGGTCGATCGACGGCGGGATGATCCACGCCTTGTCGGCGGGGATCCACGACGGAACGTATTGCTGGCGGGAGAACACGTAGGCCTCCGCGGCGGCCAGGTGCGGCCGCAGGAAGTCCCACCCGGCCCGGGTCACCTCGTCCTCCCAGTCCACGCCGATGTGGCAGCGCCACACCACCTGGGCGCCCGCATGCGCCAGCGGCGCGGCCAGACCGGCGGTCTGCGGGTCGTGCAGCAGCACCACATCGCCGGGCCGGACCCGGGCCACCAGCTCCACCGCGTTCGCGGCCAGCATCTGCGCATAATGACCGGCCTCCGCCACGCCGAGTGGAGCTCCGGACAGTCTGCCGTGGATCTGGTTGTGCAGCTGCTTGGTGATCGCGAAGAACCGGGCATCGCCGGTGATCACCAGCCAGCCGATCGGAATGTCCAGATCTTGGACGTATCCGACCAGGACCTGCAGCATCTCCGCGACCCCGCCGCCGGCCGCGGTCGAGTTGATATTCCAGATGGTGCGTCCGGCCAGCACCGGACGAACCTGGTCAGCGGTCCGGGCCAGCTCCGCGTACCGCGGCCCGCCGATGACCGGTTCCAGCAAGGACACAGGCCGCCGCGGCACCTCTACCGCATGCACCAGGCTCACGTCATCCGCCCTTCCCGCCCGCACGCCGCCGGGCCATCGGTCTAGGCGTAGCGTTCCCGCCAGGTCGGGCGATAAGAGTCAACCACGGTCATTGACCGACGATCAAGCCCATCGACCGAGGCCACAGTATCCGCCAGTCGTAAACGACCAGCGCCAGCGACTTCCCCGCCTGATAGTCGAACCTCTCAGCCCAATCCTGGGCCGCGCGGGACATGCGTGGGATGCAGCGCAGCCGTCGATCAAGGCCGCGAGCGTCACCGCAGATCACAGGCCAGAGACCAACTTGAGCCGTGGCGGTCGGGACAACCGCGCGCGATGACTGGCGTGTGCACGAATCTGTGCACGAGACTTCCCGGAACGGAGTTTGAACGCTGAGACGACTCGCCTCGTCAGAGACAAGCCGCATCATGTTTACCCAGGTGAATCCAACTTCGAGAGACTGGGCGAGACACCGGAAACCTGCCTCGCGCTTCTCATAACCCAGAGGTCGCAGGTTCAAATCCTGCCCCCTCTATCAGGTAAACGGCTCCAGAGATGACCTGGAGAGCCGTTTTCGTCGCACGTGTGACCAACTTTCTGACCGGCGGGTGCGTTAGTCCGCCTCGTCGGTCCCGAGCGCCTCGGCCCCGAGCCGGGCGATCATTTCCGCGGTAGGACGGTCATTCCCTGTTGACGGTGTAGATCTGCTGTATCACAGTTTCGTTGGCGTGGCCGAGCCTTTCGAGGGCAAAAGCAAGTCTCGATGACGGCATCTGACCTGCGAAAACATCGGAGCATTGGCGTCTGTTGGTCCGGCTGGGATGTGCGGCTCTGTGCGGTCTAGGGCACCTGGATGCGGCTCGCTGCGGCAAATACGCGCCGGGCGCGGTCCCCGCCTGGCCTCACGCGAGACTGCGCCGTCCCCGGTCGGCCGCCGTCACACTCGTCGAGGCGCCCAGGCGAGGGGCGGCCATTCTCCTCGGCGCTCCAGTCTTGAGCCGACCAAGATCACCGTCAAGAGCGCTCCAGCCTGCGGCCTCCGCGTCTTTCGGATGGCGGCACGCGCCACTCTGGACTGCGATCTTGGTCCACTCGGTGGACAGCAGCCCAGCACCCCGCATCCCGCATCCCGCATCCCGCATCCCGCATCCCTAGCGCAGTCGCCTTGCCTTTAGGACGCTAGGGTGTCGACCAGGGACTTGCCCGGGCGCGGACCACACAGCCCAGAACCCTGGCTGTGGACCGGCACCCGCGAGGTCGAACCGGAACTGTACGTCGACGCCTCTCAGTCCGAGGGCTGGCCCTGGGATTCCGATCCCAGCAAGTGCACTTGGCTGATCCAGCTGTACGCAATTCCTGTAGCCAAGTGGTCAACGAGCCGGTACGCTGCGGGCCATGGCAGCCAGGCGTGGCTGGCCGATGGACTCGCTGGCCGGGCACCGAAGACGGTCAGCACCCAGCGGGAAGTCCTCGAGCCGCTAATCGACATCATTGGGGGAGTACCGCTGCGTGAGCTCTCGGCGGCTAACGTCCGGACAGCATTGAAGGACCTGGCGGCTACCCGCGCCACGCGGACGGTGGCCATGACGCACGCCGGGCTCGCGCGGGCCATCAGGCACGCCGAGGCCAACGACAAGGTACGCCGCAACGTCGCCACGCTGGTGGACACCCCCGCCGGCCAGGAAGGGCGTCCATCCAAGTCGCTCACCTTCGAGCAGTCCGCTGCCCTGATCCGGGCGGCACGCTCGTACGGTTTGTACGCCTACGTCGTCTTGAGCCTCCTGGTCGGCATCCGGACCGAGGAGGCGCGGGCCCTGCGATGGGATCACGTCGACCTGGAGGGCGACCCGGACGCCCACCCGCCGGTACCTCCCCATGTCGACGTCTGGCGCTCCGTCCGTGTCCACGGGGACACCAAGACGAAGAAGTCCCGGCGCTCTTTGGGGCTGCCCAGGATGGCGGTGGAAGCGCTCGTTGAGCACCGAAGGCGGCAGGCAGTTGCCAGGCAGCGGGCGGGCGTTCTGTGGCAGGACAACGGGCTCGTCTTCACGACAGCGCTCGGGACGCGACTCGATGCGGCGGATGTGCGCCGCTCGCTCCGGACGATCTGCAGGAAGGCGGCCCTCCCCGGAGCTCGCTGAGGTCCTCGATGAGCGCTTGGCGGCCGACGGGACGTTGCGCGCCCTGGCCCCTCAGCCAGCGCCACGTCGGAACCAGCCGGTCGCAACCCAGGACGACAGCGTCGTCGACGAAATCGCCGCCTTGGAACTCGTCCGGCTCGCTGAAGCCAGCGAGGTCGGCAACGGGACCGTCGAGCGGCTGGAACTGGCCGTCGACGAGCTGGCTATCGCCTACCCCGGCACCCCGCCCGCGGACTTGCTGCACCGGGTGCGCGGCTACCTGCGGTACGTCGGCCGGCTGCTGGACGCCCGCACGACGCTGGCTGAGCACCGCCGCCTGCTGGTGGTATGCGGCTGGCTGTCGCTGCTGGCCGCCACGACCCTGATCGACCTGCGCCGCGACCATGCCGCCGCGGCGCACCCGCGCACTGCCAGGCGACTGGCCCGCGAGACCGGCCATGCCGAGATCGCTGCCTGGTGCCTGGAGACCCAGGCCTGGCAGGTGCTGACCGCCAGGGACTACCGGCGAGCAGCGGACATCTCCCAGGCCGCGCAGCGGATCGTCCCCAAGTCCGGCAGCGCGTTCATCCAGGCGACCGCGCAGGAAGGCCGCGCCTGGGCCAGGCTCGGGGATGCACGCGAGACGCGCGCCGCGCTCGGCCGCGTCGAGGCGCTGGTGTCGCCGCTGCCAGTACCGGACCAGCCCGAGCACCACTACCGGTACGACCCGGCCAAGTCCGAGGCCTACACTGCCACCACGCTGGCCTGGCTCGGCGACCCCGCCGCCGAGGGCTATGCCCGGCATGTGCTGATCCGGCTCGAATCCGCGACCGACGGACCGCCCCGCCCGCGCCGGGCCGCCACGGCCCGCCTGGACCTGTCCCTGGCGCTGATCGCGGCAGGCCGCCACGATGAGGCAGCCGGGACCGCATTGGAGGCGATCGCCTGGGGCCGCATCGTGCCGTCGAGCTACTGGCGCGCCCGTGAGGTCATCCATGCCGTGACTGAGCGCGGCGTGCCCGAGGCCGCCGAACTGGCCGAAGCGTACCGGGAGGCCTGCGGCCACGACGGTCGGCCAGCCCTGCCTGACGACCGGGCCGAATCTTCGCCGCGCAAGTCAGGAACCTGCTGGCCAACTCTCTGAGCCCGAGATGTCCGAGTTCGGGTAGGTACTTGACCATACCCCGGGCCGCGACGTGAAGATTGCGACTGCCAAGGTATAGCAGTCGGCGAATCACATCATGCAATAGCATCTCTTAATTTTCCCACGCAGAGCAGGCCCGATGGGCATGGCTAGCTCTTGTTGTTAATAGCACCGTACTATGCTGAGTTGCTATATAGTACCCTGCCATGCCACGGCACTATTGGACAGTCCTTTCCGGCCGCGTACTGTCTCAGTCACGAGACCCCTAGACACCGGGAACGGCAATGATTCCGAATTGGGGATGTGCCAGCACAATGGCATCGCAATATGTTCCCCGCATGCATGGGGCCGGTGATGTGCGGCGAGGGGGGGTGCGCTGACCGGGCATGGCAATGAATTCCGACTCACCTGCAATCGGGGCCGGCCAGGAAGGGCCGGACATAACTGCCTGGCGACTGGCCTACTCGGTCGACGAGGTGGCTCATCTGACAGGGCTGTCCCGGGACTTGCTATACGACCAGATGAGACGCGGGAATCTGCACTACCTAAAGATAGGCAGGCGGCGGCTCATCACTCGCCAGCACCTGGAACAATTCCTGGACGTCGTGCCGTGAGACAGGAGATCAGTAACTATTCGGAAGTCCTGTGGTCCGGTTCGCGTTCGCCCTGGTAGACGCGGTCCAGCTCGCCCCAAGCCACACGATTCCCGAATACGTACGGAGATCACGTCCGATCGGCCTGTCGCTAAATGACACGAGCAGCCATCTAGCGGCTGTTGTCTCATGACAGCCAGTCCCATCGGTCGGCCATCGCTGCAAACTCTCAAAACAATGACGGAGGGTGAGCATCGACTGAGACACTTGGATCGGTAATGACGAACATAACGCGGATTCGGGCGTTGCTGTGAGGAGCCGCCCGACCTGTGGAGATGGTGACCAGAAGCTCCTGTTCGGTGTGCGCTCGGCCCTTACGATCGCTCGGCCGCCTGGGCGCCGTTCCGATTGCATCCGAAGCCGGGCCAGCCATCCGGCGTCGGCTGCTCGTGCGGCAGCCGGGGGACGCTGAGGAACTGTCACTCCTGCCGGATCGGGGTGGTGAGCAGCCACAGGGTCGGTGCCAGGATCGCGAGGATCGTCAGTCCGACCACGGTGGCGCCGATGACGGCCATCGGCGGCCATGTCAGGTACGGCATCCAGGTGCCTGCCAGCTGCTTGGAGACAACCACGACGGAGGCAGCGCCCGCCGCCACGCCGAGGATGAGCCCGGTCAGGTCGAGGATCACGGTCTGCCAGATCGTCATGGACAGCAGCTGTCGTGTCGTGGCGCCGACCCGGCGGAGCAGGAAGAGCGCCCCTCGCCGTTCGACGGTGGCCATGACGAGCGTGTTGACCAGGGCGACCGCGGCGAGCAAGGCGATGACTCCCAGGAAGAGGTTGTTTGAATACGATTGCTGGGCCAGGTAGACCTGCGCCTGGGCGTTGACGACACTGCGGCTGGCGACGGTGAGGCCGGGGAAGCGGCCGGCGAGTCGTGCTAGCTCGCTGGACAGTGTCACCGGTGCGACGCCAGGCGCGCCGCGGACGAGGACTTCGCCGAGCGTGGCCGATCCGAGGTGCCCGCCGCCGGCCGCACTAGCCGGGATGAGGACGTCGGCGAAGCCGAGTGACTGGGAGTAGATCGCGGCTACCCGGGCCCGGTAGAGGGTGCCGTCGGCCAGGTAGGTAGTGATCGTGTCCCCGGCTTTCGCGGTTACGGCATTGGTGCCGGTGATGGTCTTGCTGAGCGCTATGTCTCCGGGACCGAAGTGGTCGAGGGTTCCGGATATCACGTTCAGGTTCAGCACTGCGCCGAGCGGGCCGGGGGTGACCGCCTCGGCCAGGTTGTTAGCGCTGCCCGGGTAGGGCACGAAGACGGTCGTTGGCGTCAGTCCCACCGCGGTGGAGATTCCCGGCTGGGAGGCGATCGCCGGCAGCGCCGCGGGAGCCAGTCCCGGGCCCGGGGCGGATACCGCGGCGTCGGCGGCCAGCCGCTGAGCGCCTTGGACGACGGCGCCGTGGGTCTGGGTCACGTCGATGAGGTAGTTGACACCGACGAACGAGACGCCTAGCGCGACCGCGCAGACCGCTGCCGCCATCCGGCGCGGACGCCGCCTGATGTCGGCCAGGGCCAGGCGGCCGCCCACCCCGCTGACCAGCAGCAGCGGGAGCCGGATGAGCATTTCGGCCAGGCGGACGAGGACCGGGCCCAGCAGCGCGATGGCGATCAGGAAGAGCAGGCCGGTGAGGATGGCGAAGAGGTCTATCAGGTTGGTGCTGAAGGTAACGGCCATCATCAGGTAGCACATCGCGGCGCCGCCGCCCAGAGCGCACAGGCCCAGCAGCAGGCGCACCGGGTGGATGAGCCGCGGTTCGACCGTCGCCTCGGTGAGCGCCGCGGCCGGGCGGATGCGGCTGACCCGCCGCACTGACACCAAGCCGGCTATCTCCGCGAACACGATTCCCGCGCCGGCGGCGATGAGCATTACCACGGGACTGGTCCAGGCGTGGGGCGAGGGCGGCAGCAGCTGGTGCGCGGCCAGGCCGCGCAGGGCCCAGTTCGCCAGCCACAGGCCCGGCAGGTACGCGGCCAGGCCCGCCACCGCGCCGAGCACGGCGAGCTCGAGCCAGATCATGCGGCGCACCTGGCCCGGGGTCGCGCCGACCGCCCGCAGCAGGGCCAGGTTGCGCCAGCGCAGGGCGATCGACAGCGCGATGGTCCCGGCCACGACGAAGAACGCGATGGCCACCACGGCGACACCACAGAACTTCGCCAGCTGCAGCAGGTCGAGCTTGTCGGTGCCGACGGCGAGGTCCTCGGCCTGGCCGGTCTTCCCCGGCCCGAGCACGGTCAGGTCCGAGCCGCCCAGCGCGGCCTGGACGCGCCCGGCAAGGGTGGCCGCGGACACCCCTGGCCGGGCCACGATGCCGATCAGGTCGGCCTGTCCCGGGTGGCCGTACAGCGCAGCCGCCTGGGAGTCCGAGAGGAACACGGTCCAGTCCCCGGCCGGGTTGGCGCCGCCGGCCGCGGCCACGCCGGCCACCGTGAACGCAGGAAGGTCCTGGCCCGCCAGGCGGACGGCGGACCCGATACGCAACCCTGTCGAGGCGGCGACGCCCGAGCCGAGGACGATCTGGCTGGCTGTGACCGGCGCATGTCCGCTGGCCAGGCGGAACGGGGTGAGCGCGGCACTGGCCCAGCCGTGCGCCTGGAACGGCTCGGCCGCCGAGCCGGTGGCAACGTTCCCGCTGGCCGGCTCCAGGGCCACCGGGACCGAGACGTCGGGAACCGCGGCCGCCACGCCATCGACCGAAGCCAGATGGCTGGCCAGGCCGAGCGGCACGCGCCGGTAGTCCGGCAGCGGCAGCACGTCGGTCTCCACGTTGTCCCCGGCGCCCGCGGTCACCCGGACGTCCGGGTTGCCGGTCACTACCACTGTGGTGCCGGCCAGGCGCTGGGCGGGTGCGGACAAGGTGACCCCGGTCCCGATGAAGATCGTGGTCGCGGTGACGAGCAGCGCAGCCATCGCGAGCGCGACGAAGGTGCCGATGAGCGGGGCGGGACGGCGGCGGAGCGTCGCCAGGAACTCACGCATGACCCGCGACCTCCCCCGCACCCAGGCGCCGCAGATCGCCGGCCAGCCCGGCCGGGTCGGGCGACTCCCTCACTCCGGCGATTCGCCCGTGATCCAGGAGCAGGACCCGGTCCGCCCAGGCCGCCACGTTCGGCGCATGCGTGACCAGGACAACGGTCTGGTGCAGCTCATCGACGGCGTGACGCAGCAGGCCAAGGACGGCGTCTGTGGTGTACGGGTCGAGCGCCGCCGTCGGTTCGTCGGCGAAGATGACCCAGGGACCGGTGATCAGCGCCCGGGCGATCGCCACGCGCTGCCGCTGGCCGCCCGAGAGCGTGTCCGGCAGTCGCCGCAACTGGCCGGCGATCCCGACCTGGCCGGCGACCTCGCGCACGCGCTTATGATCGACGTGCCGGCCGTCGAGGCGAAGCGGCAACGCGATGTTCTCCGACACCGACAGCGTCGGCACCAGATTGAGCGCCTGGAAGACGAATCCCACGCGCTCACGCCGGAACACCGAGAGCTTCTTCCGGCTCAGGCGCGTCACGTCGGTACCGCCGATACGGACGCTGCCGGTCGTCGGCTTGTCGAGCCCGGCCGCGCACTGCAGCAGCGTCGACTTGCCGCACCCGGACAACCCCATGACGGCGGTCAGAGTTCCGCGGGGGAAGCTCATTGTGACGTCTTGGAGTGCGTCGACCCTGCGGCGGCGACGGCCATAGGACTTGCTGATCGAGACGACCTGCACAGCATCAGCTGCTGAACCGGCGGAGGCTGCCTGGCCGGCTCCGGAGGGCGGCGGCGGGTGGACCCGTGTTCCGCCTTGGTGGGTTTCTGGCCTGGTTGCCATCTTCATCACCTGCCACGTAATCACCAGTTGGCGCGGTCGGGCGTCAGGGGGCGGGGGCGGATCCGAGGCTGTCTTTGAGCGCCTCGGTGACCGTCCGGGCGATGCCGAACTCGTTGATGATCCGGCCGATGATCAGCCCGCCGCCGTGGACGCGGAAGGTGGTGGCGTTCCCGTCCCGGTTCAGGTACACGGTGGCGAAGGCCAGGCCGCTGTGCTTGACGGTCAGCGAACCGCTGGGGTGCGAGGCGATGGTGTAGCCGCTGCCGAGCTGTTGCTTGAGGGCGTCTGCGGCCTGCTGCGGGGTGATGGCGGTGGGTATCGTGGCGCTGGGCATGTCGCGCCTCCTTACTGACGGACGGTGTTCAGCCGCCGCGGGGGAGCCAGCTGAACCGGCGGACAGCGATGATCAGCCCGGCCAGGCCCCAGGCGGCCAGGATGGCCAGGTAGCCCCAGTTCAGCCCGGACCCGGTGGTGTGCGGGTTGTAGGCCTCCAGCAGGGCGGCGGCCAGCGGATGGATGGGGAAGACGTAGCCGATGCGGGCCAGCCAGGCGGGCAGCACGGAGGTAGGGATGAAGATGCCGGAGATGAAGCACAGCGGCAAGACGATGGCCCACACGACGGGCTGGACCGCGTCGACGCTGCTGATCAGGGTGGCCAGCGCGAAGCCGAGGCAGCAGAACACGACCGCGCCGACGATGACGTCCAGCATGAAGGCGGGCGCCGTACGGCCGGGGATGGACGCGGCGTAGGCAGCCCAGCCGATCCCCAGCATGACGGCGGCCATGGCCAGGGCGGTGAGCACGGCGACCGCGGCCCGGGCCGCGATGACGGCGCTGGCGGGCAGCGGGGTGGCCCGGCGGCGCTTGTAGATGCCGGCCTCGCGGTTGCGCACGACGCTGGCGGCCAGGTTGGAGAACGCGGCGGCGATCAGGCCGTAGGCGATGATGCCGGGCACGTAGTACACCGACTCGCTGATGGTGCCGCCGGGCACCTTGACGGTGCCGTTGCGGAAGATCGAAGCGAAGATCACCAGGAACAGCACCGGCATCAAAAGGGTGAAGAACACGCTTTGGGTGTTGCGCCCAAAGCAGCGCAGGTCGGCGTGGAACTGGTGCCCGATCAGCAGCGGAAGCCCGCGCCGGGTTCCGGCGGCGGGACCCGGGCGGGCGGTCACGGCGGCGGTCATCATGGCTCCCTGGTCAGTTGCAGGTAGACATCCTCGAGCGTGGGCCGGTGCACGTCCAGGTCGGGAAGATCGAGGCCGCGGGCCTGGGCCCAGCCGGCCAGGGCGCCGAGCAGCGGCAGCGGGCTCGGGGTCCGGGCCGCCACCTTCCGGCAGGGGTGATCGGTCACCGCGGCGGCCACCGCGGGCGGCAGGTCCGTGGCGGAGGTCCCCGGCGGCAGGGTGAAGCTGACCACGGACGCCTCGGTGTCACGCCCGCCCAAGGTGGCTGCGGTACCCTCGGCCACGATCCGCCCCGCGGCCAGGACCGCGATCCCGTCGGCCAGGTATTCGGCCTCCTCCATGTAATGCGTGGTCAAGAAGATCGTCTTGCCCAGGTCCCGCAGCCCGGCGATGACCTGCCAGGCGGATTTGCGGGCCGCGGGGTCGAATCCCGTGGTGGGCTCGTCGAGGAAGACCAGCTCCGGGTCGCCGATCAGGGCCAGCGCCACGTCCAGCCGCCGCCGCTGGCCGCCGGAGAGTCGGCCGCACCGGGAGGTGCGGTGATCGGCCAGGCCGACTAGGTCCAGCGTCTCGGCGACCGGGCGGGGCCGGGGGTAGTAGCCGGCGTACAGCGACAGGCACTCCTCGGCGGTCAGCTCGTCCTCCGGCTGGGATTCCTGCAAGACCACGCCGATGCGGGCCCGCCAGTCCCGGCCCGCCCCGGCCGGGTCGGTACCCAGGACGCAGACGTCCCCGGCGGTGCGGCGCCGGTAGCCCTCCAAGATCTCCACCGTCGTGGTCTTGCCCGCGCCGTTCGGTCCCAAGAACGCGAACACCTCCCCGGCGCGGACCATCAGGTCAATGCCGGCCACCGCCTCGACCCCGTCGTAGGACTTCCGCAACCCGCGGACCTCGATCACCGGAAGACGGGAAGACCGTCCGCCCCCCGCCGGCACCGGGGTGTCGGCTTCACGGCGGACCGCCTCCGCGACCTTTGCCCGCCCGTCCGGCCGGGGTGCGGCCGCGGTGCCTGCCGGGCCGTCGCGTGCGGGCGTGTGCGGCACACCGACGCTGACCGCTGCGCGGACGTCCGTCGGCTGAGGAGTTCCGGGTGGGCCTCCTTGAGTCGGCGGGGGGCCATCCGGTGAGGGGCGCTGTTCGCCTTGGGCTGCGGCTGCCGCTCGTCTGTGGCGCCGGTGGCCTGCGATGCTCTTGGAGATGATGGCCATGGCGGCCTCCAGGCAAGACCGGGAGTCCGCCAAGGGAATCTCCCCGAGGGGGATCTCCCTTTGCTGTTGGCAGCAGTTTGCTCACGTCGTAGGCCGCTGGTAGGGGCCTAGGTCCCGTACGGGCAGGGCAAAGGACCACGGCCGGCCCGGCCCGGCCGTCCAGCTGGATGGACCGGATCGGGATCCCGGAAGGGCCATCTCGCTGTTCCCCAGCAGATGCCGCCCGGGGGCGGGCGCGGGCCGCTCGGTTCGCCGCGCGGGCGCCTAGTCTCGTCACCAAGCTGCGAGATCTCCGATCGCGCATCACGAAGTCCGGAGGCCCATCGTGACGACGCCTGCTAGCCTGCGCCCCGCCCGCCCGCGCGATGACCTGCCCAGCGTGGCGCGCCTGCTCACCCTGTCCGACAACGTCGTGGCCATCGCCTTGACGCTGCTGGTCTTCCAGCTTAAGGTGCCCGCCACCGCCCAGGTCCACGACCCGGACTCGGCCGCCGACCTGGCCGCCCAGCTCGCCAAGCGGGCCGACCAGCTGATCAGCTACCTGATCGCGTTCTACGTCGTGGCCCAGTTCTGGCTGGCCCACCACCGGTTCTTGTGGGTGGCGCTGGTGCTGGGCGCCGTGCTGCTGGTCCGCTCGCTGACGGGCACGCCTGCCCGCCGCGAACGCCCGTCCGGCCGGCCGCGGCGGCACCACAGATACCGCGACGACGACCAGGCCCGGCAGTAGCCGCAACGGCTCTGTGGCCGGCAGCCCCAGCTGGACCGTCTGGCAAAAGGCCTGATGCAGCAACGATAAAGCGCCCACGGCAGCCTTCAGCACCCCGGTCCCGGGATCCTGCCAGTGCCGCGCTGGGAGCGAAGTTCCTGCCGGACGATCCGTGGCCCGCAAGCGGCCCTTCCCGGCCAGCCGCATGCCGAAGACGAGTTCCAGTGACAGCTGAAGTCAGAACAGAACTGCCAGTTACGCGTCGCGACCAAGACGGGAAAGCCACAATCGCAACCCGACCAGATCGGCGGCTCCGCGCGCGGCTGCATGAAGGCTCAACTTGCTCTCGGTGACGAGCCCCATCAGTCTCGGCCTGCAGGCAACAGAGTCCACGGCTGCCGATCGAGCACGTGGCACGACCAAGGTCCCAATGGCCTTGCCTTAAGTGATCATGTGCGGGCTGAGCAGGTGAAACTCGATTTTCCGGATGACGTTGGTGACGCTCGGCTGGCCGGGCTTGCGGGCGCGGAAGTCACCGGACTTCTTGGTCTTGCGGGGGCTGGCCCGGTCCGGGCGGTCGCGGGTGAAGGTGCCCGGGGCGAGGATCTTGAGCAGGAATGTGGCGAGCGCGAGATCGGCCTGCTCCTCAGGGGGAAAAAGCCGCGACCGTGTCCGTCGCGGCGGCCAGGGCGTGCGGGAAGCTGATCGTGTCCGGGGGGATGCCCGCGGCGGCCGCCCCGATCCCGATGATCTTGCAGATCGCCTGGTAGACGGCGAACAGTGCCCACATTTCCTGTTCGACGCCGGCCGGGTCCTTGCTGCGCAGCACCGGCTGGCCCTCGCCCATATCGGTCTTGTGGTGCCCGATGACGGTCTCGCATCCCCACCGGGCCGGGTAGCAGCACGCCAGGTCCAGGGCCGGGTATTCCCCGGGATCGAGCAGGTCGGTGACCAGGCAGAACAGCTCGGAGGTCTCCTCGCTCCCGCCGTCTTCGGGCGTGGTGCGCACGGTGTACTCGATGACCCGGACGGTCAGCGGCGGGCCGTCGCTCTTGCGGGGCGGCGTCAGCTGGGCCAGGTAGGTGCCGTCGGCCAGGACTTTCACCGGTTTAAGGGTGAAGGACGCCGAGGCGCGCCACAAGATGTGCGCCCCGGCGGCCAGGAACTCCCGGGCCAGCGCCCAGGACAGGAACTTGCGGTCGGCCAGCACCAGCATCCCCGGCCCGAAGCATCCGGACTCCAGCAGGTCGCGGGCCAGCGCCTGCTCGCTGTCCCGGTACGGGCCCAGGGACGCCCCCAGCAGGCTCCCGGTCCCGGACTCGGCCGCCGCCAGCCTCCGCACCTGCGGGAACGCCCCGTCCCGGGTCTGGTTGGACGGGCGGCCGAAGTGCTCCTCGTCCGGCGGGGCTGTCCGGCACGTCCGAGGTTGACCCGTCGATCGAGACGACCCGCAGCCCGCAACGGGACACCCCCGGCACGTCCAGGTCCCCGATCGGCCCCGTGACCTGCTCGAACAGGAACCGGACCGGTGCCGGGCCGAGCTTGCCGCGGCCCCGCGACAGCGAGGAGATGTTCGGCAGCTTCCACCGCCGCCCGCCGCCCGCATCGACCCAGCCGCCCGGGTCCAGCTGCCCGTCCAGCAGGTCCTTCCCGCGCCGCTGATGGTACAGCCCGTCGGCCAGCTTGGTCATCACCTGCCCGTACCCGCAGTTCCGGCCGCGGAACAGCCACAGCGCCAGAACGAAGTACATCACCAGCCGCGCCGGCAGCAGCCGCCGCCGCTGCTCCCGCGCCCCGGCATCCTCTACCGCCCTG
>Ga0335076_10000965_pt1 | contig 27496 bp, 14 predicted proteins | sample Lox_Sample_25_FD_206717 | JGI IMG/M metagenome (GOLD analysis project Ga0335076, IMG submission 206717) | Soil microbial communities from Loxahatchee National Wildlife Refuge, Florida, United States - Lox_Sample_2.5 | ecosystem: Environmental > Terrestrial > Soil > Wetlands | place: USA... | reverse complement strand
AGCTGACACCTGCGCTCGGCCTCCAGGCGCGGGTGGCACGGCTAGACCAGAACTTCGGCCTCGGCCTCCAGAGCCAGTTCCAGTGGTCCGCTTCCCTGACCGCCTCGCCCTTTCCGACGTTGACAAGTGCCCTCACCTACAACGGGATCTGGGGACACGATCAGATCGGAATCGTATCGCAGGAGAGCGTCTACCTCTTCAACAACGCGGCCCTCTACGACGGGCTCAGCCTCCTCGTGAACGGTGGCTACTCCGTCAACCACGGAGACACCGGACGGGTGACCACCACCAGCTCCGCAAACCTGGGCCTCACGGCGGTGCCGCACCGGTCGCTGACCCTTTCCGTCACCTACACCTTGCAGTACGTTGTCCAATCCGGAGGCCCGATCGCCCCGAGTAGCGGAGGGCAGGGAAACCTGACCGGCTCCATCATTTGGACGCCGTTCCCCGCGCTGTTCTTCTCGGGTAGCGTCTCCAGGATCATGCAGCCCGTCAACCCGACGACGCTCGCAACGGTCAACGCGAGCTTCTCCCCGTTCGCCGGGGGCGACCTGTTGTTGCGGTTCTCGTACAACGAGACGCTCGACACCTTCAACCAAGTCGACCAGCGGACGATCGTTCCCAGTCTTCGCTACACCATTCGGCCCGGTTGGTTCCTCGACGCGGGCTACACAATCCAGGAAACCAGGGCTCCACAGTCCACCCAGAAGCAGAACGTCTTCCAGTTGCAGTTGACCATCCTCTTGTGAAGCAAGCTGACATGGATCGGATCATGAGAAATCGCGTCCTTATCGCCTCCGCGGCCACTCTTTCCTTCCTATGCAGTTGCGCCGGCAGCCAGTCGCGAAAGCCGTTCCAGGACGCGAACATGGACTTCGCCTCCATCCGAACGGTCGTGGTGTTGCCGTTCGGCAACCTGTCTCGCGACTCGTCCGCCGGGGAGCGCGTGCGGGAGGTCTTCTCGACCATGCTCCTCGCCACCGGGGCCGTATATGTGGTTCCGCCGGGCGAGGTTTGGCGCGGCATCTCGCGCCTAGGCGTGCAGGACCCGCGCTCCCCGACGACGGAGGAGGTGACGAAGCTTGGCGCCTTGCTCAAAGCGGACGCGATCATCCGCGGAGTCGTGCAGGAGTACGGCGAGGTGCGGGCCGGCTCCACGGTCGCCAACGTCATCTCCGTGAGGCTCGAGATGTACGAGACCTCGACCGGGAAGGTGGTGTGGTCGGCCGCCTCCACCAAGGGCGGGGTGGGTTTTGGTGACCGCTTGCTGGGCGGAGGGGGCACCCCGCTCAACGACACCACGGAGCAGGTCGCGGATGATCTCCTCAACAAGCTCTTCCGGTAGGTGGTCCGCGGCGCTTCTGGCCCTGCTGGCGGGACTCCTGCCGGCCTGCGCCTCGCGCCAGGCTCCCGTCGAGGCCACGAGCCCGGTGGCTCGCTTGGCGCTTTTCCCGCTCGAGAACCTGTCGGGCGTCACCGTACCCGTGAAGGAACTCAGCGCTGCGCTCGAGTCGAAAGTCGCGGCGAGCGGGATCGAGGTGGTGAGCGGCGACATCCTCTCCCGCTTCTTCAACGCCCATCGCGTCCGCTACACGGCAGGGCTCGACGCGGAGACAGCTCGCGCAGCGCGGGAGGAGCTGGGGGTGGACGGGGTCATCGTCACGAGCCTCGAGACCTACAGTACCGCGGGAAGCCCTCGCTTTGCGGCCAGCATGCGCCTCATCTCGGTGGACGATCCACCTGTGATTCGCTGGAGCGATGGCGAATCCCTTGCTGGCGACGGATCCCCGGGCCTCTTCGCGCTAGCCATCATCCCGACGATGGACAGGGTCCAGGACATGGTTCTCACGAAGCTGGTGGGTTCCTTGACCGCCTTCCTCGCCGGCAGGCCAATCCCGCCGCCGTGCCCTCTGACCGGTAGAGCGAGCCCCATGGTGTCCTTTCGTGCACCCTCCGCGGAGCCGGGACGCCACTACAGCATCGCGGTGCTGCCGTTCATGAACCAGACCAACCGGCGAAGCGCCGGCGACCTGATGGCGCTGCGCTTCGTGCAGCAGCTCCAGGCCTCGGGCCGATTCTCGGTGGTAGAGCCGGGGGTGGTGCGCGATCAGATGCTCGAGTACCGCGTCATCATGTCCGGTGGCGTCTCCCTCGACACCGCGCGCACGCTCCTCGCCCTGCTCAAGGCCGACCTGGTCCTCGCCGGCTACGTCCGGCGCTACGAGGAAGGGCTGCAGAGCGCTCTCAACACGCCCAAGGTGACCTTCACCGTGATCGTCCTCGATCGGAAGACCGAGCGCGTCGTGTGGCAGATGACGTCGTCCCACGAGGGAATGGACGGCGTGTTCTTCTACGACGCAGGGCGCGTCGAGACCGCGAGCGATCTGACCTGCAGGATGGTGAGGGCCGCCGTAGAGCAGATGGGGGGTTCGCAGTAGCTCGGCCTCGTCCCACACCGACGAAATGACCCCTCGACCCGACATGCAAGATGGTCTATGGATGCGCGCGAGAGCGCATTCCTTGCGGTGGCGCCCAGCATGAGGCGCCTAACAACATACAATCACGGCGGATTCTCGCCGAACGAGGTGAGGGGAGCGGCATGTCCATTGCACACTGCTGTGGTGCCCCGAACCTGGCGGCCTCGACAAGGGAAAGGACCAGCAAGACCGTGACCCACTCCCTCACCCGCGTGCTCCTCCTCGCCCTGCCCTGCCTGGCGGCCGCGGAGACCGCGCCCCAGAAGGCGACTCCAACTCCGGAAGGAACGGGCGCGCCGCCGGCGGCGACCGCGCCCACCGCGAAGCCGAGCCCCCCGCCGCTCGAGGTGAGCGTGCACCTCAAGGTGCCGCTCTTCGCCGAGCGTTTCGGTGAGACCCCCGTCGCGACGGTGGACGACGACGCCATCACCCTTCACCAGGTCGCCGACGCGCTCGCCGAGATGCACGAGGCGCAGGGACCCGCCGCGGGAGGGACACGGCCGCGGGACTTCGCTCCGCTGCTCGACCGGCTCATCGAGATCAAGCTCATCGTCCTCGAAGGTCGCGAGATGGAGTTAGACAAGCTCCCCGAGGTGAAGGCGGCCGTCGCCAACTTCCGCGAGGAAACGCTGCGCGCGGTGCTGGAGCGAAAGGCGACGAAGGACGTCACCTTCGACCCCGCCGAGGTCGACCGCGCCTACAAGGACGCCGTGCGCGAGTGGCAGATCAGCTCCGCCCTCCTCGGCACGGAGGAGGACGCCAAGGCGCTCGTAACCCAGCTCAAGGCCGGGAAGTCCTTCGCGGAGCTGAGCAAGCAGCTCCTCGCCGAGAAGAAGGCCCAGGGTACCGTCGATCGCCAGTGGCTCTCGCGCCAGCAGGTGGTGCCGGAACTCCTCCAGGTCGTGCTCAAGATGAGCGAGCCCGGGGTCAGCCAGCCCGTGCTCGTGAAAGGCGGCTTCGCAGTGGTCCAGGTGCACGAGGTCCGCTACCCGGACGACCCCGCCAAGCGAGCGGAGCTCGAGAAGACCTCGCGCGCAGGCAGGCGCGTCGCTGCGCTCGAGGACTACCTTCGCAGCTTGCTCAAGAAGTACGCCAAGGTCGACCAGGGGCTGCTGAAGCGTCTCGACTACGAGGCCCCGAAGCCCGGACTAGCGGCGCTCGCCACCGACAAGCGGGTGCTCGTGGTGATCAAAGGAGAGAAGTCCATCACGGTGGCGGACCTAACGGCGCGCCTCTCTGCCGGCTTCTTCCACGGGATGGAGGACGCGATCAAGGAGAAGCGCGTCAACTCACAGAAGAACGATGCGCTGCGCAGCATGCTGACGAAGATCCTCTTCCTCAAGGAAGCCAAGCGTCAGGGCCTCGAGAACACCGACGAGTTCAAGTCGCAGATCAAGGAGTTCGAGGATCGAGCCGTCTTCCAGATGTTCATGGAAAAGGTCATCGGACCGGATGTGCGCGTGACCGAGGAGGAGGGCAAGGCCTACTACGATCAGCACAAGGCCGAATACAGGTACCCCGCCTTCTACAAGCTCGAAGGGCTGGGCTTCGTGGACTCCAAGTCGGCCGAGGCGGCGCTCGCCAAGATGAAGGCAGGGACCGACCTCCAGTGGCTTCGCGGAAACGCGGACGGCCAGCTCAAGCCGGACGTCCAGAAGATCCAACTCGACGGGCACACCCTGAGCGCCAGTGCCATGCCGGCGGACCTCGCCAAGGTTCTCGCGGGAGCGAAGGCCGGCGACTACCGGCTCTACGCCGCTCCCGACTCCCAGTACTACGTCATCCGCGTGGTGGAGGAGACGCCCGAGCGGTACCAGGAATACTCCGAGGCCAGAAACGCCATCGGGAGCACGCTCATCGGCAAGCATCTGGCGACCGCCATTCGCGACTACGCCGCAAAGCTGCGCAAGGTGCACGACGTACGAGTGTTCGTCACTAACACCGACAGCTAGGGCTGCGAGGCATCGAGGTGATCGCCGTGACCAGGCAAACTCCACGTTTTGAGGTCCTCGGGCTGATGGCGAGTGCCATCCTGCTGGCGCACGTGCCGCAGACGACGCGCGCCGCCGACCGCCAATTCAAGAAGAAGGATTGCTTCGAGTGCCACACCAAGGAGCGCGACAAGTTCGCCGCCCTCAAGTTCGCGCACCCGGCGGTGAAGCAAGGGGCTTGCGAGGACTGTCATCTCCGGCACGGCGTGGTGGGCAAGTTGGTGCTGAAGGAGCCGGGCGCCGGGATGTGCTTCAAGTGTCACAAGAAGGAGACGATCGGCCTCAACCGGCCGAACGTCCACGCCGTCCTCCGCTCGGGCGCCTGCGGACAGTGCCACGATCCTCACGGAACGGACTCGCCCCACATGCTCCGGGCGGCGGGCAGCGACCTTTGCTACAAGTGTCACAAGCCCGAGCAGTTCAAGCGGAAGAACGTTCACAAGGTCATCTCGTCCGAAGGTTGCCTCGCCTGCCACGTGGCGCACGCATCGGACGGCAAGAGCCTCCTCGCCACCGATCAGCCGAAGCTGTGCCTCAAGTGCCATGACGCCTCCGCAGGCGACTTCAAGAAGAAGCACGGTGCGTATCCTGTCGACACCAAGGCCTGCACCAAGTGCCACGACCCCCATTCTGCCGATGGGCCCAAGCTCCTCCGGGCCTCCCTGCACTCTCCGGTGGAGCAGGCCTCCTGCGACTCGTGCCACGTAGCCGCGAGCCAGAAGGAGCCCTTCGCGTTGACGGAGAAGGGCCAGAAGCTGTGCGAGAACTGCCACGACATCCCCAAGCTCGACGGCGGCGGCAAGATGGCTCATGCGCCCGTCAAGAAGGGCGATTGCCTGGCCTGCCACGACCCTCACTCGGGGATGGGAAAGAAGCTCACGAAGGCCGAGGGCGACAAGCTCTGTACCGGCTGTCACAAGGAGAAGGGCGAGCGCGTCGCCGTGGTCCACCAGGCGGGCGACTGCGTCACCTGTCACAAGCCACATGCCGCCAACGTGAAGCCCCTCCTCTCGAGCGACGCGAAGACGCTCTGCGCCACTTGCCACTCCGACGTTCAGGAGAAGAAGTACAAGGTGGCCCACGCTCCCGTCGGGAAAGGCGAGTGCGTCAGCTGTCACAACCCGCACGGGGCGAACGTCCCCGGCATGCTCAAGAGCCGCTCGGACAAGATCTGCTACGGGTGCCACACCGACGCGGAAACTCGCTTCACCAAGGCGCACACCCACCGCCCGGTCCTCGACGGCAACTGCACCGCCTGCCACGCGGGCCACGGGTCGGACAATGCCAAGCTCCTCAAGGCGTCCGGGGCGAAGCTCTGCCAGCCGTGCCACGCCAACCTGATGAAGCCCTTTCCCGACGGGGTCGTGCATCCCCCGTTCGGGAAGGGCGATTGCCTCGGCTGCCACGACCCGCACGGCTCCAATGTGAGCGGCATGCTCGCGATCGACGCCAAGTCCTTATGCCTCAAGTGCCACGAGAAGACTGCCAAGGAAGCCCAGGGCGCGAAGAGCGTCCACCAGGCCTTCGGCGATGGGGATTGCAAGGGCTGCCACAACCCCCACCAGTCGAGGCTCAAGTCGCTTCTCCTCGCGCAGTCCCCCGACCTATGCCTGACCTGCCACAAGGAGTTGAAGCAGCGGCTATCCTCCGGGATGACGCATGCGCCGGTCTCGGACTGCTTCACCTGCCACAAACCACACGCGTCGGCTGATGTGAGCCTGGCGGTCCAGCCCGTCGGCGAACTGTGCGCGCAATGTCATGACGAGAAAGAGAGCGGCTTCGCAGCCGCGCACCTCTCCATCGACCCCAAGGACATCCGGTGCACGCAGTGCCACGACCCGCATGCGTCGAAGGACGCGAAGATGTTCAAGAAGGATCTCCACCCCCCCTTCGCGGCCCGGCAATGCGACGCCTGCCACGTGGTAGAGCAGAAGAAGTAGCGAGGCCCACATGAACTCCGGACTGGCGCTCCTCATTGTTGCTCTCGCCGCCGCGGCCGGGTCGCCTGGCCCTGCCCCCAAGTACAAGCTGAAGCCGGGCGCCTCCGGCCAGCTTTGCATCGGCTGCCACGCGGACTTCGACGACATCCTGAAGAAGAAGTTCGTCCACACGCCGGTGAAGTCCCGCTCCTGCACGGATTGTCACAGCCCACACGCCTCGCAGCACGGGAAGCTCCTCGCTGCCGAGCCCAACGGGGTGTGTGGCACCTGTCACTCGGTCATCCCGGCCCAGGCGAAGAGCACGCACCGGCCCGTGGTCGAAAGCAAGTGCAACTCCTGCCACGACCCGCACGCTTCGGACGCCAAGTTCAACCTGGTGAAGGTCGGCAACGACCTCTGCAAAACCTGCCACCAGAAGATCGTCGAGGATGCCGCGACTGCCAAGCACAAGCACCGCCCCATCGAGCAGACCGGCTGCGTCACCTGCCACGAGGCGCACGGCTCCACCGGCGCCCCGAAGCTCTTGAAGGCTGACGTGCCCGCGCTCTGCGTCCGCTGCCACAAGGCGGAGGGCCCCATATTCCTGAAGCAGCACATGAACTACCCGGTGGGCAAGGCGCGCTGCACGAGCTGTCACGATCCGCACGGATCGAACGGGCGCAGCATGCTGTACAACCGGGTCCACTCACCCGTCGCCCGGGGACAGTGCGCGCAATGCCACGAGCCGGCGTCGTCGCCCGACCGCTTCAAGACCCGGCAGGCGGGCGCGGAGCTCTGCCGCACCTGCCATAGCGAGCAGGTGAGCCAGATGCTCGCCAAGAGCCGCGTGCACCGGCCAGTGGTGAGAGGCGACTGCCTCGCCTGCCACAACCCCCATGCGTCGACCCGGCCCAAGCTGGTCAAGGGAGACCTCGTCGAAGTCTGCGGAGAGTGCCACTCCGACACGGTCAAGCGACAGGAACACTCCCCGACGAAGCACGACCCGGTGCGAAACGGCGACTGCGCGGCGTGCCACGATCCTCACTCAGCGAACGCGGCCCTCATGCTTGCCGATGCGGATACCGTCAACCTCTGCGGCAAGTGCCACGACTGGCAGAGGCACGCTACCCACCCCATCGGTGACAAGGTCAAGGACCCGCGCAATGCCAACCTGACAGTGGCGTGCCTCAGCTGCCATCGCGCGCACGGGACCGACTACAAGCACCTGATCCCGTACGCCACGACCACCGACCTCTGCACCAAGTGCCACGAGAAGTTCAAGAGGTGATCCCCGTGCTCACCAAGCCGATCGCGTTGTCCGTCGCGCTCAGCGCGCTCCTTGCCTCCGGCGTCGCCCGAGCGGACGGGGTCACCTACGTGCCCGTCACTTCGGTCTACCAGGACTCCAAGGAGGCGCCTCTCAAGGGCCCCGAGGGCGTCGCCTGCGCGGATTCGGGCGCCATCGCCATCGCCGACACCGGCAACGGGCGTCTCCTGATGTTCACGTTCAAGGACGGCGCCTTGAGCGGAGGGACCGAGGTGAAGCTGGCGGAGGCGCCCTATCCCGTGCGCCTGCAGTTCGATAGCAAGGGGAACGTCCTCGTCCTCGACCGGAAGACCCACCACATTCTCCGGCTCGACGGGAAGGGAGCCCTTCTCGGGCCAGTCGAGGTCAAGCACGGCGTCGGCAAGGAGATCATTCCCGCCGCGTTCAAGCTCGACTCCGCGGACAACCTGTACGTGCTCGACGCGGCGTCGGGAGCAGTCGTGGCTCAGGACGCCAACGGAAGCGAGCTCAGGCGGCTGGACGCCCCGAAAGGTGCAATCTTCACGGACATTGCCGTCGACAACGCCGGCACGGTCTACGCCACCGACGAGGTGGGCACGATCGTCTACTCGGCCCCGAAGGACGCCAAGGCGTTTTCGGCCATCACTCCGAGCCTCAAGGATCGAATGAGCTTCCCTTCCTACATCGCGGCGTACCGGGGAAGGCTCACGCTCGTCGATCAGAACGGGAGCGGGCTCGTCATCCTCGGCACCGACGGTAGCTTCCAGGGACGCCACCTCAGCATGGGGTGGTCCGACGGTTTCCTCTACTACCCGTCGCAGGTCTGCTTTCCGGGAACGAACTACGTCCTCATCGCCGATCGGGGCAACAACCGGGTGCAGCTCTTCTCGACCGGCGACTGAACGCGCTCGGGCTCGGCCGAGCCGCTCGATCCGTGGCCCCGGAATCGCCCCCTCGCTCGATGTGGTGGGCGCCAGCCATCGCGCTCGTCACCCTCCTCGCCTACCTGCCCGCCTTGCGGGCGGGGTTCGTCTTCGATGACCACGTGCTCGTCGAAGGGAACCGGTTCCTTCGAGGGCCCCTGTGGAAGGCCTGGTTCACGACCGGCCCGAGCGATTTCTGGCCCGTGACCTGGACCGCCTTCTGGCTGGAGTGGCGGCTGTGGGGCGATCAGGCTTGGGGGTACCACGTCGTGAACGTGGCGCTGCACGGCGTTGCCGCCATTCTCCTCTGGGTGGTCCTCCGGCGCCTCCGCGTTCCGGGGGCGGGCCTCGCCGGCCTGCTTTTCGCGGTCCATCCTGTGGCAGTGGAGTCGGCGGCGTGGATCTCGGAGCAGAAGAACACGCTGTCCGCCGTGCTGGCGGAGTGCGCCGTCTTGGCATGGATCGCCTTCGACGACGACCGGCGGAAGTGGAGGTACGCGCTTGCGCTGGCGCTCTACGGACTCGCCCTCCTCGCCAAGGCGTCCGTCGTCGGGGCTCCCTTCGTCCTGCTGGGCATCGCCCTCGCCCGCAGGCACCGCCTGGATCGGCGGGACCTAGCCCTCACGGCACCGTTCTTCGGCCTGTCCGTCGTGGTCGGGCTAGTCAACATCTGGTTCCAATCGCGAAATGCGATGGCAGGAGGGTGGGCGCCGCCGCGAGGGCTCGGCGAGCGTCTGGGTGGAGCGGCCTGGGCCCTTCTGTCGTACCTGAAGAACGCGTTCGTCCCGACCAACCTCGCCTTCGTCTACCCAGCCTGGCCGGTCGAACCCGCCTCCATCCTCTTCTATGTCCCCCTGGGCGTAATCGTCGCCGTCGGACTCGGGGCCTGGGCCTTCTTCCGCTCAGCGTGGGTGCGCACCTGCTGCTGGGGCCTCGGCTACCACCTCGTCCAGGTCCTGCCGATCCTGGGACTCGTCGACATGGCATTCCTCGCGATCGCACCAGTCTCGAACCACCTTCAGTACTTGGCGTTGATGGGCCCGGCGGCACTCGCCGGCGTCGGGTTCGCGGCGCTGGCGAAGCGCTACGGGCGGGCCATCTGGGCCGCAGCCGGTCTCCTGGTCTTTGGGCTCGCCGCGACGACTTTTCATCGCGCGCAAGCATTCGAGAACGATCTCGCGCTCTGGACCGCGGCCGTCGGCGAGGCACCTAGTAGCGCATACGCCCACCTCCAGCTCGCCGGCGAGTACATGGAGCGAGGAGACGCCCGGGACGCGGTGCCGGAGCTCGAGCGGGCAGCGATCCTGGCTCGAGAGGCCGGGGATCGCCACCGGCTCCGCGCGCTGGCGCTCCTCTACTCTGACCGAACCGAGGAGGCGCTCCTCGAAGCGCGCGCTGCGATCCGCGAGGGTGGGAACCCCGACCTTCGGCGCGACGCGGCCGTAGTGCTACTGGAGGCTGGGGACGCCAATGAGGCCATCCCGGTGCTCCGGGCTCTGGCGGCCGCGGCCCCGGGCGCTTCCGACTACACCTATTGGCTCGCAGCCGCCCTGTCGCGCGCCGGCCGGACCGACGAGGCCTTGCAGGTCCTCCTCGCCTGGTGCGCGGAGCGGCCTGGGCACCCGCGCATGGAGCGGACCCTCGCGGTGCTCCTCGCCCGGACAGGCCGGAAAGCGGAGGCCCGGGAGCGGGCCGCGCGGGTGCTGGACGTCGAGCCGCGCGATCCCAGAGCAGAAGCCCAGCTCGACGAGTGGCTCCGCGGCCGGTAGGGCGCGGCTCCAGTCGCCGGGACGCGCCTGGTTGCCTCAGGGAGTGAATGGCGCGGTCAGCGTGCTCGCATAGCCATAGGTGTTCGCCTGGCGGAAGGGGGCATTCGGACGGAACGGCAGAGGGCTCGCCACGGCCGTGATGCGGGCGTAGTAGGTGTTGCCGGGATTGAGCACGCCGGGCGGAAGCGTCACCTGCGTGCCGAGCGTGGACCACGTGGCAAGGCGAGTGCTGACCGTCGCGCCAGATACCGGCGACAGCAGGTAGACGTCTACCGTGTAGCTCGTGGGGACACCGAGGACGGGCGCCGCCCAGGCGATCGTGGGCGTAGCGCTCACCCCCGCCAACACGGCTCCCGGTGGTACACCAAAGGCATTCGAGGTGGTGACGGATGGCGTCTGGACCGGCCGCGGGGCGGTGACGGCCGGGTACTGAACGGGGCCGACGGTCGGCGCCAGGGCTGAGCCCGCCGGTGGGGTGTTCGGCTCCCGCCAGCCCACCGCCACCGTCTCGTCGAATCCGCTCGCGGCTCCTGCGGCCACATAGGTGAGGTGGGCGGTGAAGTCGAGCCCAAGCCACTCCGCCCAGGGCGGACCGAGGAACTGACCGTAGGCGAGTGCGCCCAGCGTCGGATCCGGCGAGGTCCCGCCCGGCAACTGAAGCGCCAGCATGGTCGGGACGGCGCGAAGCGCCCGCGGCGCCGCCGTGGCGAGGGAGCCCGCGCTCGCCGCCACGTAGAGGGAGTGCGCGTGCGCGTCGGTCGTCGCTCCTGGATTCATGGCGGGCAACAAGGCCTCGAAGGCCGCAATGCTCCAGGTGCCGCCGGGCAGCGACCCGGTGGACAGCACCGTGCCCGCCGGGAAGGTGAGGACGGTCGTCGAGTTCGCGAGAACCACGGCGCCGCTCATGGCCGCGTAGCTCACCGCGGCGAGGTAGCTCGCGCCGCTCGCTGAATCCACGACCGCCGTCAGTTGGTGCACGTAGACGGTGTCGGCCGGATCGAGCAGGCTCATGGGGATGCCGGGGACCTGGATTCCATCGAGCCCAAGCAGCGCGAGCGGGACTCCGGCAACGACCTGGCTCCCGCCGACGGTGCTCGAGAACCAGTCGTCGACGATGGTCCCCGCAGGAGCGACGAGTCCTGCCGTCCCAAGGACATCCCAGAGGTCGGCATCCGACGAGGTCACCTGGAATTGATCGCTCGCGCTGACGCTGGCGAGGCCGCTCAACGCGAACGTCACCGGGGTCGAGGCACTGGGCGCCGCCAGGTCTGGCCGGCCGAGCGCGTCGAACCCTAGGTCGACGCCGCTCGTCGCTGCACCGTCCACGATGTGAATCACGCCCTCGCCGTCCACCAGCACCAGCAAGAACGGGCCGGTGGGCACGTTCGGGATGGAGAAGCTCCCGTCGGCGGCGAAGGTGCCCGCGTAGGGCGGGCCGGCCCAGCCCCCGGCGCCGTCGGGGGCGAAAGCCTCCACCGTCGCCCCCGGCACAGTGAGGACGTCAGGCGCCGGGACTGGCGTCGACGCTCCCGAGTCGGGCCAGTAGGTGACGAGGCGCGTACCCGTGACCGCGCCGCTCGACCCGCACACGCCCGCATTGCACGTCCCTCCTGGGCACGGGGTGCCGTTCGGCTGGTTGCCGATGTCGGTGCAGACAGGCCCGCTGGCCTGGCAGACGGAAGTGGCGACGTGGCAGGGGTTTGAGGAGGTGCAGGTCGCACCGGCGACACAGGTATCGAAGCTCCAGCTGACCTCCACGGAGCCGCCGCCAGCGCCGCAGGAGATCAGGTAGTCGCCCGTCGACTGGGTGTTGGTCACGATGGGTCCACTGACGTAGGCGCCACTGCAACCTTGCAGGTTGATCCCCAGCGTGTCGAACTGGGTGGCGAGGGTGGGCGTGGAGCCGTCCGCGCAACTGAGCACCCACTGCGCGCTCACACCCCAGAGAAACACCGGGGTGGCGTTCGGCGGCACCGGGAAGGCCTGGACCAGATCAGAGGTCTTGTCCGCCTGAACGTAGAACGCGTCCCCGGGGGGGACGACCGCGATGCAGGTCGTCGCTCCGTACGCAACCGGCTCGACGAGCGCCGTGGTTCCCGTCGGTAGGTAATCACTCTCGGCGGGCCCGCCTCCGACATCGCTCAGGGCCCAGGAACCCTGCGCCGTGTAGCTGGCGTCCACGATGGAGCCGGCGCGGGAGGTGTAGGTGAACGACCCGAAGAGATCGCTCGGGGAGGTTCCCACCACGGACCACTCACTGAAATGAATCGCCAGGACCGATACCGTCCCCTGGGCAGGATCGGGGATCGCACCCGGAAGCCGGACCCAGAGATTCGTGGTGTCGCTCGTGTAGGCCACCGTCACCGTGCTCAAGTCGGTGCCGGCGGGTACCACCTGAGCCACGATCGTCACCGGGACCGCGAACACGAGGCCGTCCGGCTCGAGCTGGTATGCACTCCCCAGACCTCCCGGGGCCGGATTCGGCGAGACGGTGGTCACGCTCACGTTCGTATCCGAGCCGAGCGCACCCGCGGGGATGACCACCGTGAAGAGCCCGTCTGCCGACGTGAGAGTTCCGCCGGCCGTGCCGACCAGCAGCCGGGTCGTTCGGCTCGTGGGCTCCGCCTTATGCGAGCTGCCACAGCCACCGTCCAGGAGGCCGAGACCCAGACCGACCCCCAGAGCGATCCATCTGCGGGATCGACGCGGCATCCGAAAAGTATAGTCTCCCGGGTCCCGCGCGCCCTTCCCGCGGAGGTTGCCCCAGGAGCGCTCGCACGACTCGTCGGGACTAATCCGTCGGTCCTAGCCGGAGGCGGAGCGGGGAAACAGGGTGCCGATTTCAGTCCCTCGGCTGCAGCGCGTACACGTTCCAATAAGGAGTCGAAACGATCGGGCGAACCCCCGGCTCGAGAGCCAGGCGTGCGAAGAAGCCCTGGAAGCGCGTCTCGCGCAGGCACATCACGTACTGTGCCCCGAATCCCTTGCGGATCACTTCGGCGACGTCCGGCGGTGGCTCGCGCGGGATGCTGAACCAGAGCCGGTAGAGGCCCGGATCCCGGACAAGGAAGAACGTCGGGTCGAGCGCCACGACGAACCGCCGATCCGGCAGCGCAAGCATCATCGTCCCGGTGAGGAGCCAGCCGCAAGTGAACACCTGGGCGCCCGGGGGAATCCGCTCCCGCAGGCTGGCGGCGAGCTCATCCGGGATCAACTCCTCTCGCTCGCGCAGGCCTCTCAGCAACTCGGCCAGCGGCGCCGCCGAATACAGGACCAGCCCCAGGGTGACCACCGCCACGAGGTTGCGCCAACGCAGGTGGCGCGAAGCGAAGGCCAAGGACACGATGGCGAAGGGCACGAAGTACTCGGCGAAGCGCGCCGTCAACAAGCTCAGCAACCCAAAGGCGCCGGTGGCGAGGGAGAAGGTGAGCGCGAGGGGATCGTCCCTCCGATGGCGCCAGCCGATGGCCAGTGCGCACCCCGCGGCCAGGACCGCGGCTCCGAGGTACCTCCACCATTCGTAGAGCGTGAAGTGCCTGAACTCCTCGCCGAGCTCCAGCCCCGCAGTGCCTGCCCACGCGGTGCCGACGAGGAGTTTCACGTCCACGAGCCAGCTGAGCCGCAGCAGGTTCAGGTTGTTGGGGTGGACCGCGATTCCAACAGCCAACGCGCCCAGCACCACGGCCAGGGGTCGCCAGGCCAAACGGTCGCCGGCGACCCGGCGAGCGAACTCGGCGAGGAGCGTGAGTAGGATCGCCAGGTACCATCCCACGTAGGCCCACGGGTAGAGCGCCGCTGCGGTCGCCAAGGTGAAGTAGCGGCACCGCGCTGCCGCCCACAGGACCACGAGGGCGAGGGCCACGGACGCCACGTGAGGACGGACGAGGACGAAGCGGAACGCGTAGACGAGGGAGGCAACGAGGGGCAGCAGGGCCCAGAGGCCGGCGGCGCGCACGCCCTCGCTTCGGAGGATGAGGTAGGTGCAGAAAAGGGTCGCCGCCCCGACAAGCGTGGCGACGGTCTTGGCGCACAGAATCCAGTCGAGACCGGCAAACGGAACGAGCAGCAGGTGGAAGAGCAGCTCCTTGTCCGCGTAGTGGTCGGCGAGCCAGCTGAAGGGCGTCCAGGGAAATGAGTGCAGGATGCCGTGTTCGCGGATGAGCCGCGCGACCGCGACGTGGTAGGAGGTGTCGGCATCCCAAGGAACGCGCGCGTCCGCCTGCAGCAGTCCGGCGACCGCTAGGTAGGCGAGCCCCCAAAAGAGCACCAGCCACCGAGCGCGTGGTGTCGGCCGTTCCGACCGTGAAAGCGCGTCCATCGGGACGGCAGGCTACCACGCCACTTCAGAAACCCGCTCCCAGCCGACTGGCGACCGGTCGTGGGCGCGCTGAGCGGCCCGCCGGCACTCTTGCGTGTGGACTCTGCGAGGCCGGAGAGGGGTCGGGTCTCGCAAGAACTCGTCAGTTTAGGAACTTCCGGCGCGGGCGGAGGCGCTCGGTAGGGTGCAGTGGGCGTATTGACCCGGATCAAGAGATCGTTTTTTGAGGAGCCGTCCGGCGTGGAATACAATGAATGTAATAGCACCATTAGTAAAACGCTGGCGGAGGAGGGGATGCCACGTTTTCGGTCGGACGGCGCTGCTCGGCTGAGAGGGCCCGCAGCTGCGGCGCCAGGTGGTGCGCGTCGCGCGAAGGGGTGAGGGGGGTCAGTGGCGCGACTTCACGAGGTCGCATCGCGAGCGCGCGACCCGTTCATGCCGTGGTTCACATTGGGGGCTTTGCTCCAGTCGGTTCGGCACTCATAGCCGGTCGTTGCGAAACTCGTGGGTATTGCTCGGTCCATATGCCGAGCGGGAGGGTCACATGCGGCGCGCCGTCGTCCTGTCGTGCGTTCTCACGGTCCTAAGTGCCTGCGGCAGCAGCCAGCCGACGTCGGGAGTCGAATCAGCTCACGGGCAGCGGAGGAACATGCTCGCCAGTCTTCCCGCTCAACCGCCCGGCACGACCATCCTCTATTTGAACATCTCCGGAGTGAGCCTGGGCAGCGTCGCCACCTCGCCCACGTTGACCTGGTATTGCGACACCGCGGGAGACTCTTGTGGCGCATACACGACTCCCGGCACGCTGGTGACGTTCACACCCAACGCGAACTCGGGCGCCATCTTCACCTCCTGGGGTGGCCAGTGCAGCGGCAACGGTCCCTGCCAGCTCACGACGGCGGGAACCCAGTCGGTCCTCGCGGTGTTCCAGCCGTGGACCGTGACCGTGGATCTGACGGGCCTGGGCAGCGGGACCGTGACGTCGAGCTACGGGACGCCGATCTGCAGCGGGAGCCAGTGCGTCCTGAACCTCAACGCTTCGGCCCCCGGGCAACTGACGCTCACCGCGGTTCCAAGCGCCGGCTCCTACTTCGCGGGCTGGTTTGGCGCGGGGTGCACCGGGACCAGCACGTGCGTCGTCCCGACGAGCCAAGCTCAGACCGTCAACGCGATATTCCAGCCCAACCAGACGGCCGTCACCGTCTTCGTGCCAGGGAACCCGGTGCTCGGAGATGGCGGCGGTGGGAGCATCACGGCCACCGGAACGCAGGAAACCAGCTGCAGCGTGAACGGCGCCACCACCTGCACCTTCCACGTCAACACCAAGCTGTTGCCGGTGAGCGTCTCGCTCACTGCCACGCCCAACTCCTACTCCGCGTTCTCGGGCTGGGGTGGGTCGTGCTCCGGAACGGGTGCGTGCAGTCTCAACGTCACCCAGGCGACGAGCGTCACCGCGGTGTTCCTCGCCTACGAGCTCTCGGTGACAGTCTCCGGTCAGGGGACGGTGACTTCGAACCCGAACGTGGGCCTCACCTGCTCCACCGGGACGTGCACCGTACAGTTCACGAGCTCGTCGCCACCGATCCTGATGCTCACCGCGACGCCTGCGGCCGGCAACAGCTTCGTCGGCTGGTCGGGAGCATGCAGCGGAACCGGGACCTGCCAGGTCTCAACCTCCACCCCTTCCAACGTCGTCCTCGCCTTCTTCCAGGGGCAGGGTCCAGGCAACGGGTCGCCGCCGATCATCAAATCGTTCGCCGCCAACCCGTCCTCCATCCCCGCCGGGGGCAGCTCGACGCTCTCCTGGGTTGTGGCGGGGGCCACGGGTATCACCGTCACCGGGAGCGCCACGGCCGGGATCGGCACCATCAACGGGTCGACCGTCGTGGTCACGCCCACGTTCTCGCCGACCACCTACACGCTGACCGCGACTAACGCGAACGGCACCAGCACTGCGTTAACGACAGTCACCTTCACGACACCCACGTCGCCGACGGCCTACTACCACCCGGACGGATGGACGGACCCGACCCTGACCCAGCAGTGCTCGAACATGGTGCAGGTGGGCGGATCCCACGCCTGCGGCGGTGACATGACCTTCTACATGCCCGGGCAGTGCACCACCTGCCACGGGAACGGCAGCGACTTCACGCCTGACGGCGGTTCGTCGAACGTGTCCTGTGCCGCCTGCCACGTGAACGCGTTCGCCAGCTCCACCTGCGGCGGGTTCGGCGTATCGAGCCCCTGCTCCTGCGACCTCTGCCACGGATCCGTGCAGATGTCGCCCATGATGGGGACGGGCTGCACGCTCTGCCACGGGAACGTCGCGGTGACGTCGGCGAGCACCCAGGCCGCCCCCCCCCGGGATACCCTCGGTAACACGGCCACGACCGCCCCGTTCGTCGGAGCCCACCAGTCACACCTCAACGCGGGCGCCATCAGCCAGGCGATCGCATGCACCGAGTGCCACGCGGTTCCGACCGACATCACGCACGCGGCCCTGCCGATCAGCTTCTCCTGGGGACCCCTGGCCACCTCTGCGGGCGTGAATCCCGTCTGGAACGGCTCGCCAGCGTACACCTGCACGAACTACTGCCACGGAGCGACCCTGCCCGGCGGGACCAACACCAAGCCCAACTGGACCGCGGTGAACGGGACTCAGGCCGCTTGCGGAACTTGCCACGGCGTTCCGCCCCCGTCTCCGCATCCTGCCGCTGCCCTTACTCAGTGCCACGGCTGCCACTCGGGCACGGTCAACGCCGACGGCACCATCAACGTGGCCGGCGGGCTTCACGTCAACGGAACCGTCGAGATCACCGGAGGGACCTGCACGAGTTGCCACGGCAACTCAAGCATCTCCACGTTCCCCCTGAACGCGGCACCGCCGGTGGACACCCTCGGCAACACCGCGACCACCTTCCCCGGCGTAGGCGCGCACCAAGCGCACCTCGTGAACACCAATCTGAGATCCAGCCCCATCCCCTGCACCGAGTGCCACGTCGTTCCGAGCGACTTCACGCACTCGACGGAACCTCTCAACCTCACGTGGGGCCCCTTGGCATCGTCGAACGGCGCAAAGCCGACGTTTAACGCAACGACTCACCAGTGCACGAACTACTGCCACGGATCGACCTACGCCGCCGGCGGATCCAACACCACCCCGACCTGGAACGTGGTGAACGGTACCCAGGACGCGTGCGGGACGTGCCACGGCATCCCACCGCCTCCCTCGTCGGGACATCCGTCGCTCACCGATTGTGGTGGATGCCACTGCGGGTACACGTCCACTTCGGTCAATCCGGTCAACCACATCAACGCGAGCGTCGACGTAGACTGCGAGTAAGTGACGTTGAGCGGACCGTCACCGGCGCGTTCCGCGCCGGTGACGGTTCCGAACTCGAAGATCCCCGGCTGCCCGTGAAGGCCGCACCGAGGTTCCGCTGCATCCGGGCCGTGAGGTTCGGCCCGATCAACGCAGGGAGAAGACGAAGGGGTACTCGACCTCGGCAGCCTCCGTCGGCCGAAAAGGCGTTCGCCACGCGCGGATCACCCTGAGGATGCAAGCCTCCACCTCCGACGACGCGAGTGTGCTCTCGACCGTCGCGAGTTGCGAGACGCTTCCGTCCTCGAGAATCTTGAACCGAACGCGAATCCGGCCTTGCAGCGCCGGTTCTCGCCGCAGCTGGGACTCGTAGCAGGCCTTGATGCCGCCCGTCCGCGCGCGGACGAACGCGGTGACATCGGCCTCGCTCACCGAGGACGAGCTCACCGAGCCACCTTCGGTCCCTACCAGGCCGGCCCCCACGAGTTCCCCCGTCCCGCCGGTGCCCGCTCCTTCTCCGGAGCCGCGGCGGACTCCGATCGCGCCGAGCGTGGCTGGACCTCCGGTGCCACCTCCGCCCCGGTCGAACGCCAGGGTACCGCTGCCAGTCGGAAACTCCGCGGGCCCCATCCCCGCCGCGGGAGCACCCTGGGAGGAAGGCCCGCCAGCTGGGCCGCCTGGCGGCGAGCCGGCCGCGACCCCACCGAGGGAGGCGAAGGCACGCAGGATTCCCTTGTGCTGCACGACCTTGGACACCTCGGCCTCGGTCGGCGGAGGCCGCGGCGCTCGCACCGGAACTGCGACCGCCCTGGGCGCCTCCGGCGCGCTCTGCGCTGGCACTGGCACCGAAGCCTCCTGTGGGGCGGGTACGGGCTCGGACCAGACCTCGATGGCGACCGCACCCGAAGCTGAGATCCCAGGACGGGGGAACCATACCGGCGAGAAGTACACGAACGCTGAATGGGCCACGATCGAGACGAGGAGGCACGCCACGAGCTTGCCGTGCCCCACGCTGGGGTACGCGATCGCCGCACTGGAAGGGGTCTCTGCCACGTTCCCTGTCCTGAGGAAGCTCGCGAGCTAGAAGGGCTCCTTGTCGAGAGCGGTGAAGACCTTCGGAACGAACGACTCGACGTGCTCGAACTCGACGGGCACGGCCAGCGTCGGCGGAGTGATGGGAGCCGCCTTGGGTTTCTGGGCCTCTCCCTGGACCTTGAGCTCTCCCGGGCGAAGCACCTTACGCCCCTGCTCGGTGGGCTGGCTCTTTCCGGTGCCGGTGCGCTCCTTCTCCTGCGCCAGCCCGCCTCGCGGGAAGCAGAGAGCAAGCGCGACGGCAGCCATGGCCAGGGCGCGGCGACCGATCATGGGTTGGCTCCCCGTGGCGCGTCGGCGGCTCCCTCGGCGCGCCCAGTGGTCTGCGCGCGCTGGTCGTGGAGGCGCCTCTCCTCCTCCGCGAGAAGCCTGCGAGCATCGGCGCGGCACTCCTCGAGTGTGGGATCGGCACCTCCCCGACCCACGAACTGATCGAAGGATGCGAGCGCGTTTTGGAGGCGAACGGCGGTGGGCATCCCCTCCAGGTCTCCCTCGAGATAGAGGACGCCAAGACCGAAGTAAGCGTCCGCGAGACCCGGGTCGAGAGAGAGCGCACGATCGTAGGCCCGCTTCGCGTCTGCGAACTTGCGCGCGCCCAGATAGGCGTTCCCGAGGTCGAGCCAGGCGGTGGACCTCTCCGGAGCCGCCTTGACCGCGACCTCCAGGGCCGCCACCGCGGCCGGGAACCCGCCTGCCTCGCCCGCCGCGCGTCCGTAGTTCGCCTGCGCCTCTCCCAGATCGGAGCGCAACTCCGTCGCCTTCTTCCAGGCCTCGAGCGCCTGCCTCGGGCGGCCGAGCCCCGACTCCACCCACCCCCGGCCGTTCCAAACCGTAGCATCGCCGGTGGCGAGTCGCGCCGCGTCCTCGAGCACCGCCCGGGCAAGCTCGCTCCGCCCCTGCTGCCGGAACGCGCTCGCGAGCGCGACCAGCGCTGCGACGTTCCCCTTGTCCGCGCGGATGGCCTCCCTGGCCAGGTCCTCGGCCTCCCCGAGGCGCCCGGCGGCGACAAGCGCCGCGGCGAGACCCCTCCACGTCGCGGCATCCCCAGGAGCGGCGTCGAGGCGTGCCCGCAGGACGTCCACCCTCGCCGAGGCCTCGCCCCGGCCACCGGGGGCTGGCGCGAAGGAGTCCGCTACCGGCTGCCACCTTGCCTCCCGCTGTCGGGGGTACTCGCGCGGGCGAATACGCGTCAGTGCCGCGGACGCTCTCGCTGCCCACTCGCTCCTCACCAGGAACTCCCGGGCTTCCTGCACGGTCTTCGCGTACGCCTCCAGGGCCTGCTCCTGGTACGGCCTCGCCACCTGCGCGAGTTGAGCGGTGTACGCCGCGAGATAGGCCTCTTGCCCCCGCAGCTTGAGCTCCGGAGGGATGGGGGCGTCCGCGATGGACCGGGCGAAGCCCTCGAGGACGTACCCCTCGCGATAGGAGGCCGCGAGCGTCCAGTCCGGGCGGCGGAAGGCCTTCACGGCCTCGTAGGAGGCCGTCAGCTTCTTCATGGCGGCGAGCTTGTCACCGAGAGCCTTCTCGATCCGGCGCCCGTTGCCGGCGGGCAGCGAGAGGTGCTCATAGCGCTCCAGATCGTCCTCTGCGAGCTTGAACCGCGCCTCAGCGGCAGCCGCAGCAGCAGCAACCTGGGTCAGCGGATCCAGCCGCTGCCGAGCGAACTCGTCCACAGCCTGGGCATAGTGCTTCTTCGCCGCGGCGCCGCGGCCGAGCCGCTCCTCCGCGACCCCCATCCGAGCGTATGCCTCGACGAGGAGACGGCGGTCGCCGGACTTCGCGGAACGCTTCTCGAAGGGCTCGAGGGCTTGAAGGGCACCGGCCCAATCTCTCGTCCGCTCCCGGAGGAGGGCGGCGCGGAGGATCGCGTCGGGCGCATCCCGGGCCGTGGGAGAGGCCTCTGCGTAGCGGGTGAAGGAACGCGCGGCGTCGTCGTACCGACCCAGGTACTCGAGGCTCAACCCGCTGCCGAAAAAGGCGTCGCCCCGCCGCGAAGACTTGGGGTAGCGCTCCAGGAAGAGCTGGAAGTACGACAGCGCCTTCTCCGGCTGGTATGCGCTCCCCGCGTACTGGGCAAGCCGGAACAGCGCCTCCTCGGCAAGCGGCGACGCCGGATGCTGCGAGACCAGTTGTTCGTAGGGAGCGACGGCGAGATCGAGTCGATTCTGGCTCTGCCTGCAGATCCCGGCGTTGAAGAGGGCCTTGTCGGCCGACTCGGCCTTGGGGGCCTCGGCCGCGACCGCCGCGAAGAGCTGCGCAGCTTCATCCCATCTCTTCTGCTCCATGAGAGCGAGGGCGCGCTGGAACCGGGCACGTTCCTGGACGTCCCGCAGTTGCATGGCGAGCTCCGGGTTCCTGTCCCCGAGGGCGCCCGCCATCCGCTTCGCCGCCGCCTCCGCCGCTGCCCAGTCCTTCTCCGCCAGGGGGCGCTCCACGCTCGCAGTTACCGCCTCCCGGGCGGCCCCGGCGTCAGGCCACCTCCGGACGACCTCCTCGAGGCGACGGTGCCCCTCCTCCACCTGACCGAACTGGGAGGTGACCTCGGCTGCCTGATAGGCGACGGCGGGAGCACGCGGATGATCGGGGAAGCGCTCCACCAAGGCGTCGGAGGAGCGAACGAGCCCCGCGGCCGGCGCTGGGAGCGGCTCGGCGCCGCCCGCGGCTCTCTCCTGGGCCGGGAGGCCCTTCAGCTCACCCGCGCGTCGGGCGCGCGCCAGCTCCGCACTCCAAGACAGGACCGCATTCAGCGCGGCGTCCTTCTGGCTCTTGGTGCCGGCATCGTCCCTCGCCCGCTCGTAGAGCTCCGCCGCCCTCCGGTAGTCCTCGCTGTGGTAGGCGGAGTCCGCCCAGGCGAAGAGGATGTCGCCGCTCACGTTCGCGGAGGGCGACGACTGGAGGTAGCGGGAGAAGCCCTTCTCCGCCCGCTGGTACTCGGCGGCCGCCGCCTGGCTCTGGCCGGCCTTCTTCAAGGCCTGCGCCGTGGCGAGGTGGATGGTGGCGGTGGAGTAGAGGCTCGCCTCGCGAAGCGAGCGCACTTCCTTCGCCAGATCCGCATCCCCGCCGTTCTTGCGCCACCAGGCCCCCGATTCATCGTAGGTGGAGAGGAGAACCTCTCGCTCCTTGATCTCCTCCTGGGAACGATTCTCGCGGGACCAGGCCGTCACGATCTTCGCCTGCGCACGAGGCGCCTCGGGAGAGAGGGGAGCCCGCGAGATGAACCTCTTGTACGCTTCCACCGCTGCCGGGTAGCGCGCCTGGTCGAAGAGTCCCTCTCCCAGGCGGAAGAACAGGTCCGCCTCGTAGGTACGGGCACCGTGCTTGTCGAACCACTCCTGCGCGCGCTTCTGGCCATCCCATCTCGGCTCGGCGAAGCAGGCGACGAGCTGCCGCAGCGCCTCCCCCCACTCGTCGCCCGAGGGGCGGCCGTCCGGGGCCTTGGCAACGTACCGGTCGAGGAGACGCGTGAAAGCGTCGATGGCGCGATCGAGGTCTCCCGATCGATAGTGGGTCCAACCGAGCATGTAGAGTGCGTGTACGTAGAAGGGGTCGTCCGGCCAGGCGTTGAGCGTCGAGTAGGCGTCGAGGGCCCGGCGCAGCGACTCCGGCTTTGCCTCCTCGAAACTGAGGTCGCCGATGCGCACCTCGGCCTCGGTGACGTAGGAGCTCTCCGGGAACTTACGGACGAGGTCCCCGTAGACGCGAATCGCGTCGGCGGTCCTCCCCATCTCCCCCAAGCAGTAGCCGAGCAGGAAGTAGGCGGAGTCGCCCTGCTGGTAGCGCGGGAACTCGGTCGCGAGATGCTCGTAGAGGGACACCGTGGCCGCGCACCCCCTCGGCTCGGGGCGTGCCGCGGCTCCGGGGGGAAGGGCCGCCGGTGGATCCTGTCCCGGCTCCTCCGGCGACCGATCCTCGTTCGCCTTCAGGTATTGGAGCTCACCGAGGCGAGCCAAGGCCTCGGGCGTGAAGAGTGGGTCGTCGGGGTGGTCGCGTACGTACGCCTCGAGCTTGGCAATGGCATCGTCGCGCCGGAGGCGATCCTCCGCCTGAACCGCGCGGCTCTGACGTCCGTACTCCTCGGTCATCGCCGCCCTGCGCTGCGGCGACATCGCGATCGTCCTCTCCACTATTCGCCGGAAGAGCAACGCCTGCGTCCGGTGTTGAGCGCCGCCGGAGCGGGCCAGCGCGACCTGCGCCGTCCCCCTGTCGGCGGCGAGGAGGACATAGTGAAGCCGCGTTCGCATGTCCTGGAAAGACCCGTACGAGAGCCGCGCGGCGAGTTCCCTCGCCTCGGAGCGCAGGGTGACGAGCTCGGCTGCCGCACGGTCGAGCTTCCCCCCTTCCGAAGCCGCTCGGGCCCGAAGTGCCGCCGCCCGTGCTCGAGCAGCGGTCGGGAGCTCCCGCTGTTCTCGCTCCGCGCGGGCGAGCACGGCCCCGACCCGTATCTGCAGCGCCGCCAACTGGTTCGCGTCGAGCCCTTGGTCGGGCGAACCGGGTACCGGCGCCGCCAGCCGGGCGCCGAGGCGGAATGCCGCCGCGCTCAGGGCTTTGGAATGCTCGTAGCGTGCCTCGAGATCGGGAAAGAGGCGCATGTCCACGCCGCGCGAGAGGTCGAGTTGCACTCGCGCCACCAGGGTCTGGGCGTTGCCGGCTATCCTTTGGGCGACCTCGATGTCGTCGATGACATCGAGCGCCCCGTCGATGTCGCTGGAGGCCTTCTCCCAGGCGAGGAGGATGGGCGGTAGCGGCCGCGCCGGCGCCGCTCCTTCAATCGCCCTTCCCCGGGCGGACGCGAGGCGGTCGAGATAGTGGACGGGGTCGCGGTCCGCGTCGAGGAGTCGGTCGAGCTCTTTCGCAGGCGGCTCGTAGATCCTCTTGACCTCGCCGTAGGCCTCGACCGCATCGTCATAGCGACGAACGTGCAGGAGCACCGTTCCGCGGAGCAGGTGGATGTCGGGAGCGAGGGCAGACTCGGGCGAAGGGTCCGGGATGCGGGCGAGCGGGAGTAGCGCCGGCTCGTGAAGGTCGTCCTTCTCGTAGGTGTATGCCCACTCGTAGAGCGCCTCGGTGAGGCGAGGCGACTCGGTCGGGACCTGGCCATACCAGAACGCGGACTCGGTGAGGTTCTGTGCGGAGTAGAGTCGACCGAGAGCGAGCCAGCACATCTCTCGCTGAGCCCTCTGTCGCTCGTCGCTCGCGAGAATGCGATCGCACGCCTGGAATTCCGTCACCGCTTCCTCGACGTGCCCGGCTCGCAGGTGGATGGCTCCACGGTAGTAGGTCGCCGCCAGGTCGAAAGGAGGGCGAGTCGCATGGAAGAAGCCGAGCGCCTGGGAGTCCCTGGTCGTGGCCGAAAGGTCCGTGCGCCGGTAGGCAGCCTTGCCCCCCAGGTACATCGCCTCGGGTGGGACCTTCTCGACCCCCCAGGCCTGGAGAGCCGCGGTGAGCGTGTCCGCCGCCTCCGCGTAACGGCCAAGCCGCCACGCGCAATCCATGGCTCGGAGCAGAGCCTGCTGCGAAGCCGGAGAGGGCCGCGAGACGGCGCGCTTGAAGAAGGGGATCGCGGCGGCCCAGAGCTTCTGCTGCCACAGGGCCTCGCCGAGCTCGACGAGAGCAGACGGGTAGTCGCTGCTGTTCACGTCGAGAGCCTCGCGGAGGACTGCTGCCGCGCCCGCCCAGTCGCCGCCGCGGTAGAGCGCGTCGCCCTCCCGATACAGCCGTTGGGAGCGCGCGAGCGCGGACTCCTGCTCGCCGAGATTGCCCGCACCGGACTCGAGCTCGCTCAAGCGCTGCTCGAGCTCGGCAACCAGCCTCTCTGCCGTCGCGGTGGAGTCCCCCTGTGGAGGCCACTCGCCGGACGCGTCCCGATCTGCCGAGGGCTCCTCGCTCTTCGCGTCGGTCGAGCGGGCCCGGCCCACCTCGTCTTCCAAGCTTCGCACGGCGGCCTGAGCCGCGAGCACTCGTTCGGTCACGTCCTCGACGCGCGAGCCGAGTGTCGACAAGGCGGCCATGGCCGCCTGCTCCGGACGAGTCGGTACCTTCTCCGAGCTCCCCTGCCGAGCATGACTCGACGCCGCTGGAGCGACTTGGCCGTAGGCTAGGGCCCCGGCGGACGCGCACAACAGTGAGATGGCTATCCGATGCCTACGCACGGATGGAAGCGGGGAACCGCGCGGGATAACTTGGGTTCTGGAGCATAGAGTCGTCCTGGGCCTGGGAGCATTCGCGGCTTAGGTACGCAGAACGTGCGCTGCCCAGAGCCCATCTACTGTGGGCCCAGTGAATCGCAAGAACCACACCAGAATCCATCCGAGATCGCGGGGCCTAGCCCCTTGGGCGGAGGACCCTCCACCATTCACGCGTACCTCTGGGCGCCGGGACCCGACTCGAAGCGGGGCCCGCGCTCGGGTGGAGAGAACTGACCGCCATCGGAACATACCCGCCGGGATGGACCGTTTCAGCCGCAGACCGAGTATTTTCGCGCCGATGCTCGCGAACGCACCCCGGACACCGCTGGCGATCCGAACGTCACCGTCGCTTGGGCCGGAGTGCGCAAGGTGAGCACCGGAGCAGGACCCACGGAAGAGGTCGCCGGGACATCGACCCGGCGGTTCTCTGCCGTCGCCGGCTCATGGGTTGCCGGCGTCGTGCTCATGGGCGCGATTGCCGTCGTGTACTGGCACGCCGGCGCTCTGGGGTTCGTCAATCTCGACGATCCCCAGTACGTCTACCAGAACGACGAGGTGAGTCATGGGCTCACTCTAGAGGGGATCGGTTGGGCATTCACGACGTTCCATGCCTCCAACTGGCATCCGCTCACGTGGATTTCGCACATGATCGACGTCCAGCTCTTCGGACTCGATCCCGGGCCGCAGCACCTAGTCAGCGTGGCACTCCACGCCGTCGCGACCCTGCTCTTGTTCCTCTTCCTGCAGGCCGCCACCGGAAAGCCGTGGCGCGCCGCCGCTGTCGCCTTGCTCTTCGCCGTGCACCCCCTCCACGTCGAGTCCGTCGCGTGGATCTCGGAGCGCAAGGACGTCCTGAGCGCCGTCTTCTGGATGGCAAGCTGTCTCGCCTACGTCGGCTATGCACGGCATCCGGGGCCCCGGCCCTATGCCCTCGTCCTCCTCTTCTTCGCGGCGGCGCTGCTTTCGAAGCCGATGGCGGTCACCCTACCCTTCGTCCTCTTGCTCCTCGACTACTGGCCCCTCGGACGCCTGGCGCTCAGCGCGGGAGCGCTGCGACGGGCCGGGAATCTCCTTCTCGAGAAGGCACCGCTCTTCGCCCTCGCTGCGGCCTCCGGTACCTTCACCTATCTTGCGCAGTCACGCGGCGGGTCCGTCTCGCCGCCGTCGGCGCCCGGCGGGCCGCTCGGGCTCGCGCCGAGAATCGGAAACGCGTTCCTTTCCTACGTCGTCTACCTGGCCAAGACCGCCTGGCCCGTCGACCTCGCTGCACTTTATCCGCATCTCGGGCTATCCGCCGCGGGGTTCCCGGGGTGGAAGGGTGTTGGAGCGACGTTGGCGATCGGCGCCGTCACCGTTGCGGCCGTGGCGCAGTTTCGCAGGCGCCCCTACCTCCCGGTAGGCTGGTTTTGGTATCTCGGGACTCTGGTGCCGGTCGTCGGCCTCGTGCAGGTCGGCCTCCAAGGAATGGCCGACCGCTACACCTACGTCCCCCTCGTGGGGATCTTCATCGCCTTGACATGGCTCGCTGCCGACATCTCGAGCGTTGCGGCCTGGCGTCGGGTTGCCGTCTCGGCGTGCGCCATCGTCGCGGCCTTGGCTTTGGCGTCGGCGGCTCGGCGACAGGTGGCCTACTGGCGGGACAGCCTCACTCTCTTTCAGCACGCGGTCTCGGTGACCGAGCAGAACTGGCTGGCGTGGCGGAACCTCGGAGGGGCGTACCAGGAGATCCACCTCCACGGCGAAGCCGTCGCCTGCTTCGAGGAGTCCCTCAAGTTCATGCCCTACGCCGGAGAGACCTGGGCGGCCCTCGCGATGAGCTACGGCATCGTCGGCCGCCACGAGGACGCCATCCGGGCCTTCCGCGAGGCGGTCGGCCTCCGGCCCGACGACGCCGTCGCCTGGTACAACTTCGCCATCGAGTGCGCCGGCCAAGGAAGGTGGGGCGAGGTCTCGAGTATCGAGCAGCGCCTTCGGGTCCTCGATCCCGCGCTGGCCACGAGGCTCTTGAGCACGTTGGGGAACGCGCGATAGGCGCGCTTCTACGGCCCGGGCACTCCGTGCGTGGTATACACGAGCCCGGTCCCGCCCCTATGAACCGAAAGACCATCCTCTACTACTGCATCGCCTTCTTCTCGGGCTCGGCCGTCCTCATCATCGAGACCATGGGCGTCCGCATCCTGGCGCCATACCTGGGGGCTGCGTACGTCGTCTG
>Ga0335076_10000964_pt1 | contig 27543 bp, 22 predicted proteins | sample Lox_Sample_25_FD_206717 | JGI IMG/M metagenome (GOLD analysis project Ga0335076, IMG submission 206717) | Soil microbial communities from Loxahatchee National Wildlife Refuge, Florida, United States - Lox_Sample_2.5 | ecosystem: Environmental > Terrestrial > Soil > Wetlands | place: USA... | reverse complement strand
CGTGTGGTCCAGGGCCTCATGGGCGTCGACGATCTGATCGTCGCGGGAAGCCACGGTTTCGACATCTGGAGTCCTACCGAGGGCACGTTGGAACACGAGGCGGGCGCTGGCTTTGAGGAGTTGATCGAGCGCGTCACGGAACGCGTGCGTGAGGAGGCCGACCCGATCGAGGGCTCGCTGGTCGAACCCAAGAAGGCATCGGTCGCGCTGCACTACCGCCTCGTCCCTGACGCCGACCGGCCGGCCATAAAGCCAATCGTCGACCGCGTGCTGGCCGAGCATCCCGGCGAACTCAAGGTCACACCCGGCAAGATGGTCTATGAGATCCAGCCGAAGCTCGAATGGGACAAGGGCAAGGCCGTGCTGTACCTGCTAAAGGCGCTCGGACTGGACGGCGACGATGTTGCTCCCCTCTATCTGGGTGACGACATCACCGACGAGGACGCCTTCCGGGCGCTCTCCGGCAAGGGCATCGGCATCTTCGTCGGCCAGGCCGACGATCCGGAGATCGGGGGCCGCGGCACATCCGCCGCGTTCGTGCTGGACTCGATCGAGGAGGTGGAACGATTTCTGGACACGCTGGCCCGGTGAGCGGCGAGCGCGTCGACGAGGCGGTCGTCGCCTACGAGAGCTTCGAGCCCGACGGGGAGGGCCTGCGCGAGGCCCTGACCTCCACCGGCAACGGCTACTTCTGCACACGCGGCGCGGCCGAGTGGGAGGACGCGGGTGGCGCCCATTACCCGGGGACGTACGCGCACGGCGGCTACAACCGCGAGACGACGCTTATGGGCGGGCGTCCCGTCCTCAACGAGGACCTCGTCAACCTGCCCAACTGGCTCGTGCTCAAGCTGCGGATCGAGGGCGAGGACGCGATCGGCCTGGACAACGTCGAACTGCTCGAGTACCGCCACGAGTACGACATCCGCTACGCGCTCCTCTCCCGGACGGTGCGCTTCCGAGACCAGGCCGGGCGGGAGACCATCCTGCGCAGTCGTCGCTTCGTCAGCATGGCCCACCATCACCAGGGAGCGATCGAATGGGTGATCACCCCGGAGAACTGGTCGGGCCGGATCGAGGTCGTCTCCGCGATCGACGGGCGCGTGACGAACCGCGGCGTCGCACGCTACGCGGATCTCGAGGGCCGCCACCTCGACCCGGTCTCTCCGCGGACGTTCGGCCCCGGAGTCATCGCGCTGAAGGTTCAGACCCGCAAGTCGAACCTCTACTTCGCCCAGGCCGCCCGCACCAACGTCTTCCGCGCCGACGAGCCCGTCGATGTCCGGCGCAGCCTGTTCCAGACGGAGGACTACATCCAACAGGTCCTCTTCTGCGACGCGCGCGCGGGCGAGCCTGTGCGCGTCGAGAAGATGGTCGCCTTCTACACCTCACGCGACCGCGGCATCAGCGAAACGCTCGGGAGTGCCGGGGAGTCCGCGAGCCGCTATCCCGGGTTCGCCGAGGCGCTCGAGCGCCACAAGCGAGCGTGGGACGAGCTGTGGCGCGCTTGCGACATCAAGCTGCCGGGAAACGATCGCGTCCAACTCCTGCTGCGCCTCCACATCGCTCACGTCTTACAGGTGTGCTCCCGCTACACGGCCGACCGGGACGCCGGAGTCCCGGCGCGAGGCCTCAACGGCGAGGCCTACCGCGGGCACGTCTTCTGGGACGAGCTCTACGTCTATCCGTTCCTGAACTTCCGCCTTCCCGACATCACCCGTGCCCTGCTCATGTACCGCTTCCGTCGTCTCGGCCAAGCCCGGTCCGCCGCGAGCGACGCCGGCTACCGCGGTGCGATGTATCCGTGGCAGAGCGGCAGCGACGGCAAGGAAGAGACACAGGTCGTTCACCTCAACCCGCTATCGGGCCGCTGGGAGCCGGACCTCAGTCACAACCAGCGGCACGTCAACGCCGCGATCTTCTACAACATCTGGAGCTACTACGAAGCCACCGAAGACCTCGACTTCCTGCGCCAGTACGGCGCCGAGATGATGCTCGAGATCGCGCGCTTCTGGGCCTCAATCGCCAGCTTCAACCCCGACCGCGACCGCTATGAGATCCACGGCGTGATGGGCCCGGACGAGTTCCACGAGAAGTACCCCGACGTGGCCGAGGGCGGGCTGCGCAACAACGCCTACACGAACGTCATGGTGGCGTGGATCGCGGAGACTGCCCGCAAGGTGCTCGACCTCCTCCCTGAGAGTCGCCGCGAGGCACTGTCCGACCGTCTCGGGCTCACGGAAGCCGAGATCGCTTGCTGGGACGAGATGAGCCACAAAATGTTCGTGCCGTTCCACGGCGACGGCATCATCAGCCAGTTCGAGGGCTACGAGAAGCTTGCCGAGCTCGACTGGGACGCCTACAGGGAGAAGTACGGCAGGATCCAGCGGCTCGACCGGATCCTACGCTCCGAGGGAGACGATCCCGACCGCTACATGCTGGCCAAGCAGGCCGACACGGTCATGCTCTTCTACCTGTTCTCCGACGAACAACTGCGGCATCTGTTCGAGCGGCTCGGCTACGAGTACGGGCCCGACACCGCCCGCAAGAACATCGACTACTACGACGCGCGGACCTCGCATGGCTCGACGCTGAGTTTCGTCACGCACGCCGCGGCCCTGGCCGCGCTGGACCCGGAGAGCTCGTGGGAGCGCTTCATCGAGGCGCTAGAGAGCGACATCGGAGACGTCCAGGGCGGCACGACCAAGGAGGGTATCCACCTCGGGGTGATGGCAGGGACGCTCGATCTCATCCAGCGCGGATACGTCGGCAGCGACATCCGTGACGGCGTCCTCCACTTCCGCCCCAGGCTCACCGACCGGTTAGACGGGCTCTCGTTTCCGATGCAGTTCCGGGGGACGCCGATCAGGGTCACGCTCAAGGACGGCGGGCTGACGGTCGTCGCGCACACCGAGGGATTCAGCCGCCCAATCCGCGTCGCGGTGGACGACGAGGTTCGCGAACTCCGCGCCGGCGACCACCACACATTCGCGCTCAAGCAGACGACGAGCATCACAAGGTAGGAAAGGAGGAACCATGGCCACTGGCTTTCGCGGCGCCATCTTCGACGTCGACGGCGTGCTGGTCGACTCGCCGCACGAACGCGCCTGGCGCGACGCGCTCAAAGAGCTCATGGAGACGCAATGGAGCGACGTCCAGCCCCAGACGAGCTACTCGCCCGAGCGATTCACCCCGCAGGTCTATCAGCAAGTCATGTCCGGCAAGCCGCGCTTCAGCGGCGCCCAAGCGGCGCTCGAGTACTTCGACGTCCCCGACGCCGAGACCCGGTCGAGGACATACGGCGACCGCAAACAGTCCATGGTCATCGAACTCATCGAGGCGGGCGAGTTCACCGCCTACCCCGATGCGCTGCGCTTCATCATCGCGGTAAAAGACGCCGGGATCCGCGTCGCCGCAGCCTCCTCCTCAAAGAATGCGGGCCTCTTCCTGCGCCAGATCCGCCTGGACACCTTCGCACAAGAGAACGGTCTGGAGTCCGAGCAGGTGACACCCGCGCTGACCCTCCTAGAGTTCTTCGACGCCGATATCTCGGGCCGTGACTTCGCACGGGGCAAGCCGCATCCCGAGATCTTCCTCACTGGGGCCAGCGAGCTCGGTGTGCCACCCGAGGAATGCTTCGTCGTCGAGGACGCGGTCTCCGGCATCCAGGCGGCCAAGGCGGGAGGGATGGCCGCGCTCGGCCTATCGCGCGCCGACGACGAGGACCTCCTCGGCGCCGCCGAGCCCGACGTGCTGGTCACCTCCCTGGACCATGTCGACCTCGACGCGCTGGCCGAAGGGCGCCTGGCGCGGAGGGCCGCCTCATCGCCGCAGATCACGCTCGACGAGGGGAAATAGCCACGGACGACCTGCGCTTCGTCGCCGCCCGGGCGGGCTTTGAACTGGAGCTCCACTCGGACGGTGTCTGTTCCTCGTAGGCGTCCGCCACCACCTCACCCAGGGTCACAATCTTGCCCACCGTTGTGAGACTCCTGTTTTCCGGCTTAACACGCGTCACGTCTCCGAGCGGAGCTATGACGCCGATCGAAGGCTACGCCTGTATTCGAGTTGCCCAACGACGTCCCCTGGCCGCGATGGCGCGCCGGGATCGATCGGCCGATCAGATGGAGCCGGCCACGGGGGCCGACCTCAAGGCATCATCCGATATCGCCGAACGCGGGTTGACGTGTCGCACCCTTAGTGGGTAGAAGTGCGTTGAGAAGGTGAGGGCGGCGCGAGAGGAGCGTGACGCCGTTGAGCAGCATCGCCAAGCCCGTAGTGGTCGCACAGCCGGAGGCGACGCGAAGCCAGCCGCTGATCGGCAAAGGCATGGTGGTGGTGTTTATCGCGCTCATCTGCTGCTTTACGGCTTGGGGTATCGCGCAGGATTTGACGACGCCGATGGTCGCTGGGTTCAAGCGCATCTTCGACATGAGTACGTTTCAAGCGTCGCTGGTGCAGCTCGCGTATTTCGGCGCGTACTTCCTGCTGGCACTCCCAGCGGCCTTCATCAATCAGCGGTTTGGCTATAAGACGGGCATCCTGAGCGGTCTTTCGCTTGCCGCGCTGGGGGCGTTTCTGTTCTTTCCGGCGAGCAAGATCATGACCTACGACGCGTTCCTCGTCGCCCTGTTTGCGATGGCAGCAGGCTGCTCAATGCTCGAGACGTCAGCGAACCCGTATGTCATCGCGCTTGGTCCGGAGAGCACGGCAACGCGTCGCTTGAACCTCGCCCAGGCGTTCAATCCCGTCGGCACGAACCTCGGCGTATTCCTCGCTGCGACGCTGATCCTGCCCAAACTCGCCGATCCGGTCGATATCTCGTCGCTCACGCCGGATCAGCTACACACCATCCGTGCCGGCGAGCTGGGGGCGGTCATGGCGCCGTACGTTGGCCTCGCGATCCTGCTGATCCTGATCGGGATCGCCATCGCAACCCGGAAGGCGCCGCCGATCGTGGAGGAGTTCCCAGACGCGAGCTCGTACGAGGGCGGCACTCGCGCGCTGTTTGGCGTCCTGTGGCGCAACAAGCGCTACCGCTTCGGCGTGGTTGCTCAGTTTATGAACGTCGGCGCGCAGGTGTGCACGTGGACGTACCTGATCCAGTATGTGGGCCAGGCGCTGGGCGGCAGCCTCACCAAGGGAGCCGCATACCTGCAGGTGAGTCTCTTGATCTTCCTCGCCTCGCGCTTTCTCATGACCTGGGTGATCGGATTCGTCCGGGCGACCAAGGTGCTCGCGGTGCTCGCGTTCCTCGCGGTTGCGCTGTGTCTGTTTGCGATGGGGAATCCGAACATGGCGGGCGTGATCGCCGTCGTCTCGCTGTCGTTCTGCCTGTCGCTGATGTTCCCGACGATCTACGGCGTCGCGCTGAAGGGCCTCGGACCGGCGACGAAGTTTGGAGCGGCCGGCCTCGTCATGGCGATCGTGGGCGGCGCGATCATGCCGGTGCTTCAGGGCAAGGTCGTGGACGCGACCAGCCCCGCGTTCTCGTTCATCGTCCCGGCGTTCTGTTTCGCAGTGGTCGGCCTCTACGCGCTCTACGACCTTAAGGCCGAGTCGAGCGTGACGGCCGGCCGGCCAGCCCACGATGTCGCTCCTCCGACGGCTGCGAGCCCGCCGCAACCCGCCGGGGGGGCTGGGTGAGCGGACGTTGGCGGGTCACGCTCCTCGCCGCCGCCGTAGGCGCCGTGGTCAGCGCGTGCGGCAGCGCCTCGCCGACGAGCCCCGCGACGAGCACCAAGAAACTCGAGGTCGTGTCGTGGTGGACCTCAAGATCCGAATCAGCTGCCCTGAACGAGTTGTTCGCCGCCTTCCGCCAGTCAAACCTGGGGGTCACGGCGATCAACGCCGCTGTCGCGGGCGGCGCCGGCTCTAACGCGATCGTCGAGCTCGCGAAACGGCTCCAGCGCAACGATCCGCCCGATGTCTGGCAGACGTTCGTCGGGAAGTCGGTCCAGGGGTATGCCAGCCGCGGCCAAGTTCGCAGCGTGGCGTCAATCTTCGCGAGCGAGCATCTCAATGCGACGATGAACCGCACGATCCTCACCGCGCTCATGCACGACCACCAGCCCTATGGCATCCCTACCGGCGCTCACCGCAGCAACGTCCTGTGGTTCAACACGAAGCTCCTCCAGCGGGCTGGCGTCGCACGCCCCTCGAGCGGCGACACGATCAACTCGTTCGTCCGCGACCTCAAAAAGATCAAAGCCTCCGGCGCAACGCCGCTGTGCCTAGGCGCCAAAGACCCGTTCACCACGGTCGAGCTGTTCGAGAACACGCTGCTGAGCTCGATCGGACCCCGGGGCTGGCAGCACATGGTCCACAACGGCCTCGATTGGCGCAGCAAGCAGGTGCGGACCGCCCTCAATAACTTCGGCGCCATCCTGCGCTACGCCGACCCCGAGGCGAACCAGCTCACCTGGGACCAGGCGACCAAGAAGCTCGCGGCCGGCGGGTGCGCTTTCGAGTCGATGAACGACTCGGCCTTCGGCGAGCTCATCGCCGACGGCGCCCACGAGGGCACCGGCTTCGACGGCGTCCCCTTCCCCGGCACCCAGAGCAGCTTCCTCGCCGTGGTCGACGTCTTCGTCGCCGCAACGAAGGCAAAGAACGCCAAGAACGCCCTGGCGTTCCTGAGTGGGATCAGCAATCCCGCCACGCAACTCGCGTTCAGCAGGCATAAGGGCTCAATCCCTGTCGTTCACGACGTCGACGTCTCGTCCTTGCCCGCATATCAGCGGGAATCCTCGAAGGCGTTCTGGACGTTGCCCGTGCTGCTGTCCGTCGCCCACGGCGAAGGTCTCAGCCCCGACTTCCAGGAGGCCTTCTACGACGCCGTCGCGACCTACATACGGACACGCGACCCGAACGCGTTCGCGGCAGATCTGTACAAATGGATCGCGCAGAGCACGGTCCCGCAACCCTGACCCCCGGCAGACCCTCAGGCCCCAACGCGCAACTGAGCGCGTCGCGCTTAAGGAACGACAACCCCGTCGTCAACGCAGAAGCAGGACCTGCGGTCGTGCGGGCGCCGTCCATGCCTCGGTAAATTGCGCCGCGACCGGTTCCTCGGTAAGCGGCAGGCAGCTGTTTGGGAGCTGACCGCAGGCGCTCCGGGTTGCCCGAGCGGAGGTGCGATAGGAGAGATCAGGCCGTGTTACTCCCATCAGCATCTCGCAGGGGCGCTCGTCCATCGAAGTCGCGTGCTCCGCGGTGGAGCCGGTAGACCGGCGTCCCGTGGCCGTTGGCGGCGCCGGAGACCCGGTCGATGGTGTAGCCAGCGAGCTGCAGCGTGTAGATCGCCTGGGCCGGCGCATTGATCCCTTGCTCGCGCATCGCCTCGACCGTCACGCCGCTCCATGGCTCCTTCCTGAGCAGGGCGAGCAACCGGGCGGCGTCACGGCCCCAGGCGCGCTGGAGCTCGGTCTGATCGGCTTTGCTGCTGAGGTCCGGGCCTGCAGTCATCGTCGTCCTTTTAGCCGTGGGTCTTCAGCCCTATCGATCTGGCTCGAGGCTGAAGGCGAGCGCCGCCTGGAGCGCTTCTGACACCACTCGCACGGCGGGAAACCCGCTCGTGGCCGGTCATCGTGACCGTGATGTCATAGCGCCAGGCGACGCTCGCCGGCCGCGCGCGGGGTCGTGTGCCCCCAGCTGACCGGTCGCGCGTGCCGTCTCGGATCCGTCTGAGAGAACTCAGCCGCCCTCGCCCCCGATCACGATTTCCGTCGGGATGCCCTCCGCGAAGGTGATCGCCGATATGCCACCAGCGAGCGCTTGCCGCGCCTCGAGGCGCCCGCGCCGGCGAACAGGCGTCAGCAGCACAGCGGCGTTCGCGGGCAACCGCTCGATAGCGGCCAACGCGAGCTCTTCGGCGGAGCGCGCCCGTGACCCGTCGATGCTCCGCGCGACGGGCTCGGTGAAGCGCGCGGCGGCCCGATGGCCCCGGCGGAGCTGACCGAAGGGGCTCCCGGTGCCCGTCGGTTAGGCGGCTCGATTGTCGGCTGCTCATCGCGACCAGCTCCTGTCGGTCACGGGAGCGCGGTGCAGGCCTCTCCTCCCCGCCGCGAGCTCGTCGTAAGGATCCCCCGTGGCACGTCCCGAGGCGATTCAGCCTCACCGGGAGGCGGGCGCGCGCCAGGCAGCGTGGGCAGTGCTCGACCGCCAGCCAGCGGGCCCTAGGTCTGATGCTCAAGCCGCAGCGCGGACAACGCAGGAGCAGCGCACGGATATCACTGGGCGCTGGCGTGCCGGACTTGATCACAGCCATCCTCCCGCTCGGGCCGGCGGTGCGTTGACGGGCGCTCTGGCCTCGGTGTCGGGAAGCGCCGGCGAGCTCCTCCGGCGGGGATCGCGTCGCGGGCTGGTGTGTAGCGGTGCTGAACAGCGCGGACAAGCGTCGCCTGTCGCCCACAGGAGGGTCACGGGCAGTACCGATCGGCATGTCGGGCAACGCACTCGGGCTCGGTCAATCATGCGGCCTCTTCAAAGAGGGTTTTCTTGACGAGCCGATCGTGGGCGTGCACAACCCGACCACGCACTCGTCAACTCGAATCCGCGGCGGCGCCACCCTGACGTAGCACGCGACCGCTCCCGGGGACGGTAACGGCCGTTCCCGCTCGGTCCATCCGTAGTTCTCCGGCCCTGAATAGCGTGGTTGCCCACGATTTCTCCGCGAGCGGGCTCGGCGAAGACTAGGACTGGCATTCGGTCCGGGGAGACCCGGGCGGTTGGTGCGGTGAGCCGTTGCGCGTTGCTAAGTGACCTAGCGCTCGACGAAGCCGATTTAGCGGTAGTTCGCAGAATCGCGCGGGCCCGGGCAACTAGCTGGCGCCCGCGGCGGGCGTGTTCCCATTCGTACGCCGCGTAGTCTGGTCGTCCGGCGCGCTGCTCGCGTTCCGCATGCCGCTCGGCCAACTCGGCGGACCGCTCCAGAGCCTCGACTACGCGCTCATAGAGCGCTAGGCGCGAGATGGAACCGTGGCGAGGCCCGCTGGTCATGGAATGAGACCCAAGGACTCGATCATCTCGGGGTCGGTGAGGTACTGGTGGACGGCGACGATCAGGTCCCCGTCCAGTTGATGCAGCGCGCAGAACGATCCGACGTTGGAATCTCCGGCCAGACTCAGCGAGCCGGCGGCGAGCACTCGATCCTGCCCTACCTCTCGTGTCTCGTGGAGGACGATCCGGACCTCGTGGCGTAATTGCCTGAGCCGCGCAAACCACTCCTGGACCCCGTCGTGGCCGCGGTAGGAGGCGGCGATACCGCTCAGCCTCAACGGGTGAAAGTCCACGTTCGCGGCGACACAGCCGAGCATGCCGTCGAGATCGCGGGCGTTGAACGCGTCCACCCAACGCGAGACGACGCTCTCCGGCAGCTGGCGGGCGGACAGGGACAAGCTCACCGCCCGGCCGCGCCGGGATGGGCCGCAGGCTGACGGGGGCGACGCCCGCAAGCACACGTGCGGGCATCGGGGATCGCCGAGCGAAACGGCCGACTCGAGTTCAGTTGGACCAACGGGCCTCCACCGACGAGGCTCAGTTAGACGAGCCGCCCGAGTCGGTCTACCCGGCCCGCACCCATCGTCCGCAAGTTACGCCTACGCCACCCCGGTGGAGCACGCCAACGCCGACAAGGAATCTAGCGCGCAGACAGCCGATGATCAACCCGGTGACGACGATCGGCTCCCGATTCCCCTACCTGGCCCGCTCCTCTACACTGCGTCCTCCTGCCCGCTGGGTTTTTCTTGGGGCTCTCAATCCTCCGCGCAGACTCAGCCGTCTGAGAGCCCCGGGAAAGCGCTGACATGGAAGCAGCGGACAGGCTCACTGGTGGCGAGCTAAACGCCGCCCTGACGAAGACGTTGGTCGGGATCCAAACCGAGCACCTGGATCGCGGCCCGGCGCGCGCGGTCGCGTTCCACCGGGACAACGTCGTTGTCGCGGTGATGCATGGCGTCCTAACCAAAGCGGAGAACGTCGGGCACAGAACGGGAATCACGACGACATCTGCGAAGCTCGCGGCCTGTTCCGGCACGGGATGGAAGACGACTTCCGCGCCGCGGTCGAGCGCCTGACCGGGCGCAAGGTGCTCGCATTTTTCGGGACCAACCACCTCGAGCCCGACGTCGCGGCCGAGAAATTCATCCTCGCCGCGTCGCTCTGAGCCCCGAGCTCGCGGCCAGCGGGCTGTGCTAGGTTTGGCGCGAGCAAGCGCGCTCGCGAGGAGTGGCGTCTGCGACTCTGGTCAAGGATGGGTTCGGGCCCCGCGTCGGCTCGTCGGAAGCAAGCCTCCACACCAGCATTCCCGAGCGACTTCAGCGACCGACCCGGCGTCTGCCGAACCCATCCGCAGGATCGGTTCGCTGATGGGCGATTCAGAACAGCTCGCCGGCGTCAAGCTGAAGGCCGCGGTCACCAGCGCGCTGGTCGGGATCCACAACCGCACCTAGGCCGCGGGCCGAAGACAGCCTCGACGTTTCACTACGGGAACGTGCTGGTGACGCTGATGCACGACGTACTGACGCACGCCGAGAGGTCCCTCACCCAGACCGGCCAGATCGACGCGATCAACCACATCCGCCACCTGTTCCAGCACACGATGGAGGCCGACTTCCGGGAGGCCGTCGAGCGCCTCACCGGGCGCAAGGTGCTCGCGTTCATCGGCGGTAACCACGTCGACCCCGACATCGCGGCGGAGCTGTTCGTCCTCGACGGACCGCCAGGCAAGTCCTAGGCGGTCGGATGCTCGTCAGCCGGGTTCGATGGGACGCGGCTTGAACAACGGGTAGCTGACCGTGACCGCCTGCGCCACTTCGAACACGCTCTGGTTTGTATTCCGAGCCCGGGTCCTGAGCTCGGCGAACGCCTCATCAGGGCTGATCGCGTGGCGCTCCATGAGGATGCCCTTGGCCTGCTCGATGATCGCGCCGGTGCGCAGCGCCCCGTGCAGACGACTGAACTCGGCGTACCGGTTCAGGACGATGTCGATCGCGTGCTCCATCTCCGGCGTCTCGCCGTGCTTGACGTAGGCGAAGATCCCGCGCCTGGCGGCCCGCTCGATGAACGAGTCATCGTCGGCGGCGATGTCGGCGATCACCGGGCACGCGGCCTGCTTGACGATCGCCGAGATCAGGTCGAGCGCGTGGCTCTGCTCGCCGTCCAGGCCCACGACCGCCACGTCCGGCGCCTCGCGGTCGGTCGCCTCGGCGATCTCTGAGACATCGAGCAGGCGCGCCACCACCGTGTGACCGAGCCCGCTGATCACGCCGGCGATCTCCGCGATCCGGCGCTGATCCTGATCGGCAATCAGGACGCGCAAATGAGGCCGCTCGTCGTCCACTCGGGATCAGTATCGCGCTTTCCCTGCCGCCCAAGGAATTCGTTATGCTCGGGAGCGTCCGCTCCACTGCCCAACGGCCCGGCGGACACCGCGCGGCTCGACTCGCGGCCCGCAGCTCGTCAGCTCCACCCCGGCTCGGCTGGCCGTTTCGCCCCCCGAGTCAGCAGAGGTAGCAGTGTCGAGTCACCCCCAGCGCGACGCGCACGCCCCCGGTCACGAACAGAAAGCAAGCCCGGAGCAGACGCGCGCCCCACAGTCCGCAGTACGCCTTGAGGACCCCGCTGCCGCCACGCGCCCGCTTCCAGAGGCGTCCGAGGGCGGCGACTCTGTCGAGGCTTCGTCGCCGCCCGTCGAGCAAGGCCCGCTGAAGGGCGGCGAGCTGAACGCGGCGATCACAAGCGCGCTGGTCGGCATCCACACCCAGTACCTCGGCCGCGGGCCGAGGAGCGCGTCGACCTTCCACTACGGGCACGTCCTCGTGACGCTGATGCACGAGGTGCTGACCCCAGCCGAGAAATCTCTCGCCCACACCAACCAAAGCGAAGCCGTAGACCACATCCGCCACCTGTTCCAGGAGACGATGGAAGCCGACTTCCGCGAGGCTGTTGAGCATCTCACCGGGCGCAAGGTGCTCGCGTTCATCAGCGGCAACCACATCAAACCCGACATCGCCGCCGAGCTGTTCATTCTCGACGGGCCACCATGAAGAAAAGAGCCCTCCGCTCCGGCACCAGGTACCTCGAGCTCACTATCGGCTTCGGGCCTGATTCCCGCCCGCACCCAACGCAGCCGTGCCCCCCGACCAGCTCGAGCTCACCGCAGCGGCGCACGTGATCGTCCACGAGGACGGGCGGCGCTGACGGAGGTCATAGCGCGCTGGGGTAGGTCTCGGGCAGCTCTTCCAGATCCCAGCTCGGTCTCCGCTCGAGCGGCTCAACCGCCCGGGTGCGGTCGAGATGGACGCGCGCGTCGTACTGCTGCGCGAGGCTGGCCGCGAACCAGTGGCTCTGGCGCTCGGTCTCGGGGCGGTAGATGACGCCGATCGCGCGGTGAAGCCGGGGCTCGCGAAGCGCCCGTCCGCTGTCCCCGGCGAGCAGGGGCAGAGGAGGAACGCGCGTCGAGGTGGGTGCGGTGAAACAGCGCCTCGTAGCTGTCGGGCAATGCGGCGCGGACGCGCTTACGCTCGGCCGGCCCGCCCCACTCGGAGGCGGCGGTGACGGTTCCCGTGTAGGTCGAAAAGCCGACGTTGACCGCGTCGTGGCCGTGGCGCTCGCGCATCAGCTGACCGATGTTGAGCTCGCCCCGGGACGCCATCTCGGTGGCGCGGGCGTCGCCGACGTGCGAGTTGTGCGCCCACACCACGAGCCGTGAGGTGCCGCCGTGGCGGTCGAGGTGGGCGAGCAGCTGGTCGAGCGTGTCGGCCATGTGCCGGTCGCGGAGGTTCCAGGAGCCCGCGCGCTCTGAGAACATCGTCCGGTAGTACTCCTCGGCGTTGGCCACCACGGCGGCGTTCTGCTCGGCGAAGAAGTACTCGTCCTCGGCGGCGATCACCTTGGCGCGCCGCTCGCGCCCGGCCTCGGCCTGACGGGCCATCGCCCGCTTCATCTCGTCCGGGAGGTCGACGTCCTTAGTCTCGACCTTGACCACGTTGATCCCCCACGGCTCAGTTCCCTTGTCGATGATCTGCTTGAGCAGCTCGTTGATCGCCGCTTGGTTGGCCAGCAGGTCATCCAGGTCGTGCTGGCCGAGCGTCGCCCGCAGCGTGGTCTGGGCGATCCGCAGCACCCCGTGCTGGTAATCGCGGATCTCGACCGCCGCCTTGATCGGATCGACCACGCGGAAGAACACAGCCGCATCGACGCGAACCGTGACGTTGTCGTTGGTGATCAGGTCCTGCGAAGGGATGTCGGCGGTGTCGACCTGAAGGTTGACCCAGCGGGTACGTTCGATCAGCGGGATGACCAGGACGAGCCCGGGACCTCGCGGACCGCGCAGGCGGCCGAGACGGAAGACCACCACGCGTTCGTATTCGCGGACGATACGGACCGCGCTCAGCAGCGCGATCAGCGCCATCACAGCAACCACGATCAGGACGATCAATCCGCCGCTCGCGGGGAGTGGACCGCGGCCGAACAGCACGCTCACGCACTCCTCGATCAGTGCGCGCAAGGTGGACACATGTTGTTCGCGATGGATGCGCTCGACGCGCTCGCCGAGGTCGCGGCAGGACTCGGGAGCCCGGCCGATGCGGTTCGTCTGCTGGCCGCCGCCGAGCGCGGCCGCCGAGACCTCGGGCTGTCCGGTGGAAGGGCGACGGGACGCAATGGGAGCAGCTCACCCAGGAACTGCGGGGCGTACTCGGCGACGAGTTCGAGGGAGCCTGGACGGACGGCAACGGGCTCACGCTCGATGAGGCGATCGCGTGGGCACGTCGCGCCCGCGGAGAGCGCAAACGCCCGCAGATCGGGTGGGAATCCCTCACCCCGACCGAAGAGCGAATCGTCGAGCTCGCCGCGCAAGGATTGACCAACCCACAGATCGGTGAACGGATGTTCATCAGCCGAGGCACCGTGAAGACCCACCTCGAGCACATCTACGCCAAGCTCGGGCTTCACAGCCGCACCGAGCTGGCCGCCGCAGCCAGCGTACGCGCACGCGAGCGGTCATTGGTGTAGGACGACGATGACGATTGCCTGGGCGACGCCTCGAGCGTCCCGACCGCCCGCCCGCGGCAAGCGCTTCCCACGGACTCGCGGCCCGGACCCGCTTTGATGGTGTCGGGACGCGCCTCGCTCCGCAGCCGCCGGCGTCTGCGCTTAGCGCGGATCTCGTGCACGTCGAGGTCTGGCCGCTCGCCGCGTTCTAACCGGAGGGCCTGGGCGCCCCGCAGACCGCGCGCTTCGCGGGGCCGACGGCGCGGAGCGGGGGGATGCACGTCACACGGCGAAAGCAGGGCCGTTGGAGGAGAGTGCGATCGCCGTTCAGCTGACGCTCGTCGCAGGCGTGCTTGATGCGTCAGCAACGCACCGCTGTGCAGCAATCCGAGCGAGCATTCGGTCGAGGCCGCAGGCCTTCGCTCCTGCGTAGGCGCGTTCGAGCAGCTGCTGCGCCCGGTCCCCGCCGCCGCGTGCCGCGAGGAGGAGCTCCGCGTGGCGCCATTGGTCGCGGACGAGCCAGATTGCTGCGCCCGCGCGCTGGTCGCGTTGCGCCGCGTCGCCGTACAGCTCGTCTGCAGCCCGGTGGTCGCCGAGGGTGGCGGCGAGGCGAGCGAGGAAGTAGGCGACCGAGCCGTGGTGGTATGAGCCGCGGGCGGAGATGACCATGCGGTCGGCGCAGGGCTCGAGCAGCGACCTCACCGTTCGCGCCCGCTGCGTGTCGCCCAGCGTCGCGCACACTTCGGCTGCCGAAGCGAGCGTCGAGAGCCAGTTCATGTCGCGGGGAACCGTGGCGAAATCGTCGGCGGCCACGATCTCGATCGCGCGCCGGGCGTCGTCGTCGCGGCCGGTGGCCACGAACACGCTGGCGATGCCGGCGAGGTAGGCCAATCCGGCGGGTGAGCGCTGGATCTTCTCCTGGGTGAACGCGAGCGCCTCGCCCACCCATTCCTCATAGCGTTCGTCCGCCAGCCAGCTCATGTAACGGTGCGTCTGGAAGAACACGTCGGCATTCGCGTCGCCCGCGTGACGGCCGAGCTCTCGGGCGCGCTCGGCAAGCTCGATGCCCTCATCGAGCCTGCCCGCGAGCGCCGCCAGGGTTGCGCGCCACAGCGGCACGTACCAGGAGTAAGAATGCAGCCGTACGTCCGCGGCGAGCGCTGCATAGGCGTTGAGCTCTGCGTTGACTCGGGCGCCGTCGCCGAGCTCGAACAGGTCGGCCACGCGCCAGTTGCGGGCCTGGAGCGCCAGCTCGCGGTCGCCGGCGCGACGCGCCACCTCGAGCATCTCGGTCGCGGTCTGCAGGCGCGCGGTCGTGTGCTCGGGGTGCGAGAGCGCGACGTGCCGAGCGCTCAGCGCGGCGGCGAGCGCGGCGGGCGCTCCGGACCGCCGCGCCGACTCGACGGCTTGAAGGCTGGTCGACTCCCCGAGGGTCGCGTCCGGGTCATAGGTCAGCTCGACCGACAGCCGCGCCAGCAACCGTGCGCGCAGCTCCTCGTCCTTGTCGCTCAGTGCAGCGAGGGCGTCCTTCAGCCGCGCGACGAGCGCGCGATCGACCTCGAGGATCGTGACGCCGGGACCGCCGATCGCGAGCGTCGCACGCGCCAACAACCGCGGATCGTCCACACGGTACGCCAGCTCGACCGCCTCGTTCAGCATCTTGGCCGCTTCGTCGCGGTTCCCTGAGCGCTGCAGCGCCTCGCCGAGCGAGCACAGCACCTCCGCCTCCCTGGCGTGGTCTGCTCCGCCCCTGCGCAGCACGATCAACGCCCGCTCCAGCAGCTCGGCGCTCTGCTCGTACGCGTACGCGCCGCTGGAGCGTGCCGCCGCCTGCTGCGCGAGATCAGCGGCGCGAAGCGGGTCATCCGCCAGGGAGACTCCCGCGAGCGCATGCTCGACCAGATCCGCAAGGTGGCGCTCCGGGTCCCGCTGGGCGCGCGGTTCGAGCGCCGTCGCGGCGAGCGCGTGCAGCCGCGTCCGACGGGCTGCCGTCAACGAGCCGGCGAGCACGTCGCGCACCAGCGCGTGCGCGAACGCGAACCGTCCCGGCGCGCCTGGCACCTCCAGAATCAGTCCGCGGCGAACGGCGTGCTCGAGCGCACCCAGCGCCGGGTCGAGCGCCACCCCTTCGACCTCGGCGGCGAGCTCGAGATCGAACTCGGGGCCGAGCACCGCGCCCGCGGTCAGGAGCGCGACCGCCTGGCTGCCCAGCCGCGCCACGCGGTGTGCGACCGCCTGCTGGATGTTTGCGGGGATCTCGACCGCGTCGGCGGCGAGCGCCGCGTCCGCCGAGTCACGGAGGTGGTCGGACAGCTCCTCGATGAAGAACGGGTTGCCCGCCGTCTGCGCGCGCACACGCGCGACCAGCGGCCCGCCGGGCGGTTGCCGCATCGTTTGCGCGAGCAGCGCCGCCACTTCACCGCAGCCGAGGCCGGCGAGCGCGATCTCCTCCACGGCAACGTCCCGGCGCAGGTCGGCTAACAGCGCGAACAGCGGGGTGCCCGGGGTGAGCTCGGTCTGCCGGTAGGCGCCGAGCAGCAGCGTCGGCGCGGGCTGCGGCCTCCTCACAAGGTACGCGAGCAGTCGGAGCGTCGGTCTGTCGGCCCAGTGCAGGTCGTCGAGCGCCAGCAGCAACGGCCGCTGGGTCGCTGCGGCGTCGAGGGACCCGCGGACGGCCTCGAACAGGCGCAGTCGCCCAGCCGGCGGCTCCTCGAGTGAGATCGCCGACCGGGGTGAGCGGCGGGCGAGGCCGGGGACGAGCGCAGCCAGCGTGTCGGGGTCAGGAACAGCGATGCCCCACTCAAGCGCACCACGCAACGCGTCGACGAACGGCTGGTATGGGAGCAGCGCATCCTCCTCCGCGCGGCCGTACAGCACTGCCGCGCCCACAGCGTGCACAGCCTCGGCGAACTCGGCGAGCAGCCGCGTCTTGCCGATCCCGGGCTCGCCGGCCACGACCGCAAGCCCCTGCTCGCCCAGGACGACCCTCCGCCACAGCGCGTGCAGCCGGGCGAGCGCGTCGGCACGCCCGACGAACCCGGTCGCAAGGCGGCGCGCGAGGAGCGCCTGTGGCAGCGGTGGCGCGACCGCGCGCGCCCGAGAGACCGACGCCGGTGTCTCGGCGGGCGCGACGGCGTTGTCGAGCTGGCCGCCGCGGACACGATCGGCAAGCGCGCGTGTCTGCGGCGAGACCGCGACGCCGAGCTCGCGGCGCAGCCGCTCCGCGAGCCGCTCGTACACGGCGATCGCGCCCGCGCGGTCGCTGAGGGCGAGGCGGACGATCAGATCCCGGTGCGCGGGCTCGTCGAACGGATCTAGCGCCACCCGCTCACGGCTGTAACGGATCGCCCGCTCAAGATCACCGGCCGACGCCCACGTGTCCGCAACCGCCTGAAGCGCTCGGCTGCGACGTTCGCGATACGCGTCGCGTGCCGCCAGCACCCAGTCATCGTCAAGACCGGCCAGCAGCTCACCCCCGCATAGCGCAAGCGCCCGCTCGTGCTCGCTGGCGGCGATCAAGGCGTCGAAGACGCTCGCGTCGACCCACGCTTCAGGCTCGCCGGCCAGGCCGACCGTCTCGCGGCCGGCGATCAGCACCCGGTCCGCAGTCGGGCCGAGCGCGCGACGAACGCCCGAGAGCGCGTTGCGCAGACTCGCCCGCGCGCTCGACTCCATCACATCCGGCCACAAGCGGCCGGCGACCTGCGAACGCGCATGGATCCCCGGATGCAGGGCCAGCCAGCCGAGCAGCGCCTGCGCGGGCCTGCCGGCCGGCGGCGCCGCCGCCGCCCCGTCCACCTCGAGCGAGAGCGCCCCGAGCACACGGATCCGGACCATTGCAGCGCAAGCGTAGACCCCAATAGCCGCGGCGGACATGCGCTTGCGAAGCGATTGCGCGCCGATTGCGCTGCGTTGACGGACGCTGTGGAGGCTGTCGCCAGCAATCAACGAGAGGAGCAGCGATGACCGTTGAAACACAGTTCGACCTCGATGCGTTCAAACACGCCGTCGCCGACAGCACACACGATGCCGACGCACAGCTCGCCTTCTTCTGCGATGACGTCGAGTGGGTCGAGATCGACCAGCGAACGCCGCCGAGCTCCCCGACTCTGCGCCACGGGCGCGACGCGGCTGCCGAGATGATGCGCGGCGTCGCCGAACGCGGGATCAAGACGACCGTCATCGACGGGCTGATCGCCGGCGATCGTGGCGCGATCGCGATCCGCTGCGAGTACCCGCAAGGCGGGGTGGTGCGCGAGAACGCGCTGATCGAGCTCCGCGACGGCAAGATCGCTCGCTGGGAGGGCGTGCAGGCCTGGGATCAGTAACACCGCCTCGATCACCGACACGACTGGAGCAGACGATGACGACAGACATCGCGATCGACCCCGAGCGCGTCCAGGACTTCGCCGGCAAGGTGCTCGGCGACCTCGCCGGCACGATGGCGACCGTGCTCGCGATCCTCGGCGACCGGCTCGGCCTGTTCGACGCGCTCGCCAAGGCCGGGCCGGCGACCAGCGCCGAGCTGGCCGAGCGCGCCGGTGTGAGTGAGCGCTACACCCGCGAATGGCTCCACGGCATGCACGTCGCCGGCTATCTCGAACACGACCGCGAACGTGCGAGCTTCACCCTGCCCGCCGAACACGCCGAGGTGCTCGCGGTCGAGGGCGGCCCCTTCTTCGTCGCCGGCGGCTACCAGGCGCTCAGCGGCGAACTGCGCATGCTCGACCGCCTCACCGAAGCCTTCCAGTCCGGCGGCGGAGTCCCCCAGACCGCCTACCCCGACGACACCTTCGAGGGCATACGCCGCTTCTCGCTCCCCTCCTACGAGCACCAACTCGTCCAACAATGGATCCCCGCCGTCGACGGAGCGTACGAGAAACTCCAAGCCGGCGCCAGCTACGCCGACATCGGCTGCGGCGCCGGGCACGCCCTGATCAAGCTCGCGCAAACCTACCCACACTCCACATTCGTCGGCTACGACTCCTTCCACGCAGCAATCGACCGAGCTCGGCGCGCCACCGAGCAGACCGGGCTCACCGATCGAATCCGCTTCGAGCTGCTCGACGCCGCCGACGGCCTGCCCGAGCAATACGACCTGATCTCAACGTTCGACGTCGTGCACGACACGATCGACCCCGTCGGTCTGCTGCGCGCGATCAGACGCGCGCTCAAGCCGGACGGGACCTACCTGATGCTCGAGATGAACTGCGCCGACGACCCAGCCGACAACACCGGCCCAATCGGCACGCTGCTCTACGGCATCAGCGTCCTCTACTGCATGACCACCTCGCTCGCGCACGACGGCGCCGGACTGGGCACCTGCGGCTGCCCACCCGAAAAAGTGCGTGAGCTATGTAACGAGGCCGGGTTCTCGGAAGTCCGCCAACTGCCACTCGAGAACCCGTTCAACGTCCTCTACCAGATCAGGCCCTGATCGGCCGAACGGTCCACCGATGACCTAGATCCCCAGCGTGCACGCGCTGGTACCAAAGGAGGGCGCCACTCCGACCTGAACGAGAGCCTCGCAAATCGCCTCAGCAGCGAGGCGCGCCGCGTCGTCGACCGTCCGATGTCGGCGCCGATCGGGCTGACGTCCCTGCTTTGCGTTCTCCGCGCGTACGCGCGACCGGCCAGCGCGCGGCCGATCCGCGGCCTCGCTTTCATGCGGCGACAGGTCTGTTGGCCGCGAATGCGAGGAACCTGCGTTTCGCCAAACTCGGGCATCACAGTGTCGTCGACCGTGCGGGCATCTGGCGGGATCGGCCAAGGGCCTGCTTTGCCAAGGTTGCGGGAGTCGCCGAGGAGCTTGCTGGCGGCCCGACCGGCGGCGACTTGCAAGCACACCGCTCTGGCCCACGGTGGAGCTATCGATGTTGCGGCCGCCGCGGCGCGACCGCACGCGGGTCCAGTGCAGGCTCGACCGGGTCACGCGCGAGCTTGCCCAGGAACTTGATGTCGATCCGGCGAGGGTCCCAGAGGCGACTGGGGCGCCCATCCACCGTCATCGCCGGCGCGACCGTAACGGACTGGACGGTGTCGCTGATCAGCCGTCGCCAAGCCGCGAGCCGCTTCGCGGGGTCGCTCAGCTTGTCGATCTCGTCAGGACCGATGAGGTTGCTCTCGCCCACATCACCGAGTCGGGCCCGGGCAGTGTGCGCGTGATCGAGGGTCTTCGTCAGTTTCTCCAAAGGTCTCCTGGCTCACAGGCCGGCCCAAACAATCCAAGCTCTGAGAGCTGCCGGATCGTGTCGTCGAGATCCGCGTTGGCGCGTGCGATCGCCTCGTCCGCCTCACGGATCCGCTCCCAGCGCGACGCACCTCCATGCACGCCGGCTCTGGCCGAGTACGCCCGGACCGCGTCCAGCACCATCTTCTCCACGCGGCCGGCCTTGACCGCCGCCCGCCGCTGGCACGGGTTCGCGCTCGTCTCGCCGCAGCGATAGTTGCCGCTGTAGGTGTTGATCACCATCCGCGACCCACAGGTCCCGCAACGCAGCACACCGAGGCGCACCAACAGCCGCTCAGACTTGGGTTGGCGCCCGCGCGAGACCGTCCGCCGCTGCACGCGCTCAAACAGGCCACGATCCCTGATGATCGCCTCGTGCGCGTTCAGGTTATGTAAGTCGCCGAAGTGGATCTCGCCGAGATAGACCCGCGAGTGCAGCATCGACGCCACGCCGGCAACCGACCGCTCGATCCCGCGCTCGAGCAGGAACGCCTGCAGCTGGACGATCGTCGCGGCCCGGTCGCGGCGCTGGAATACCTCGCGCACGACCGGCGCCAGCTCGGGCACGACCACCAGCACACCGTCCTCGCCGCGCACGTACCCGGGCACGATCCGCGAGTTAGGCAGCACCCCGCGCGCCACGGCGCGCGCCTGCGCCGTGGCGCGCGCCGTGGCCACGGCGCCGCGCCTGCGCCGCCGTCACCTTCTCGCCGGTCACTTCGGCGAAGTACTGGAACACCGCGCCCATCATGTTCGTCGACAGCCGCGTGGCGGCGGTCCCGTTGGTCAGCTTGCCGTGGTCCAGCGCGAATATCTCGCCACCGGCCGTCTCGACCCGCTCGATCACCTCGAGCTGCACCTTCAGCGACCGCACCAGCCGGTCGAAGTAGGCGACGACGATGTGGTCGGCCTGCTTGGCCTCGACCATCTCGACGGCCTTGAGCAGGCCGGGGCGCTTGACGAGCGGGCGCTTGCCCGAAACGTCGATCTCGGGAAAGTGGGCGACGAACAGCTCTCGGCGCCTGCGCGCCCAGCGCTTGGCGCTGGCGAGCTGCACGTCGGGAGAGTGGAAGTGCTCCTCGGGGCGCTCGCCCTGGGCGCTGACGCGGACGACGGCTACGGCGCGGGGGTTGCTGGTCACTGCGGGCTCCTCTCAGCCGGCGGGGAAGTCGCGCCCTTTAGAGGCATTAGACCCGACGGGCGAGAAGGCGCCGGGGAGAGGCACTCGAGCGGCTCGCCCGATCGGAGTGGCCGCGGCGAGCGTCGTTTCGCGGCTATTCGGCGCGTGGGGTGCCGCACGCGCCGGTCTCACGCCATGACGGGGAGCTGTCGTGAGACGCGAGTCGCCGGTGCGACCGGGCCTCCCGTTCGGCTCGCGGACTAGGGGAGCGCGAGGACGTCGTCGAGGGGGATGAGCGCGTCCGCCCACCAGTCGGGCTGCGCGGGGGGACGGGCCGTCGGTTCGGTCCTCGGCTTCCCGGGGACGGGTTGCGGCTGGGACTCGACTTGCGCCTGTCTGGCGACGACTGCCTCCGTGGTGACATTGAAGACGGTCAGGTCCTGGAGCTGAACCACGGGGCCGTCGTAGACCTTGCGCAGGTCCTCGAAGATCAGCGGCGTGCTCGCTGGCGCGAGCTGCGTGTGCCATAGCCCGGCCATCCGGGGCTTGACGAGAGAGAAGACCTTGCCCGCCCCCCGTGGCGAGGTATGCGCCTGATTGAGGATCACGGTCGCGCGCTCGATCGGCATCCCCATCCCCGCCGCGATCACCTCCGCCGGCGGGAAGCACTCATGGATGAGTAGATCGACGGGGCGGCCCTCGCAGGCGTGCACGAGTGGCCATCCGGGACGCGTATCCCCTGAATGCACGAACGTCAGGCCCGCGAAGTCGATCCGGTAGCCGACTGCTCCCGAGAGCGCGTGGACGACCGGAAAGGATGTGATCGTGACGCCGTCCGCCTCGTACACGACCTGCGTCTGCGCGTAATCGAACTCGGTCACCGAGAGCTTGAAGCTCTCCTCGGCGTGGATCGACCGCGTCGATTCCGAGTCCCAATTGCACGCTTCGCGAATCGCATTGACGAAGTGCTCGGTCCCGAACCGCGGCTCTGAGCCGCTCGGCCCCCATACATGCACCCCGCGGTCGACGCGCCCCGACTTTCGATAACTCCCAAACAGCGTGATCAGATCGGGCGTGTGGTCGGCATGAAGATGCGTGATGAACACCTTGTCGAGCTTGTTCACCGGCAGTTTCAGGCTCGCGAAGTTCGCCAGCGACCCGGTCCCCAGGTCGAGCACGAACAGATCGCACTCAGAATTCCCGACCTCGACAAGGATGCTCCCCGACGCCTGCGCCCGCGTCACCCACGGGTTGCCGCTCCCGAGCACCGTGACCCGCAGCTCGCCGTCCTCGAGCTCCTCCTCACCCGGAACGAATACATCCGCATACTCCCGGACTGGTTCACCGACCACCGGCGTCGTCGTAATCGCTCCCGATCCGCCTGCGAAGGCCGGCGGAGGCAGAGCGCCTACGTCTTCGGTCGCCACATCGGCCCCTTTCTCGTACGCAGTGTGACCGTCTGGTCTCGCACCAACTTACGCGATCCGGAAACCACAAGGCTTCCGCTCGGGGCTACGACCAACATCGGGAGCCCAGCATTAGCCCTGTCCGAGATCGCTCCTCCCGGGACAAAAGGCAGCCACGAGAGCACCACCACGTACACGCGCGAGCACGGACGCAGGTCCAGGCCCGCGAGCTTTCGCCAGTCTCGCAAGTCGCCACGCTGGGGTGCGGGATCGGGTCGGCCAGGCTGGTATTTGGCCGACCCGATCGTGCGTGATTTATCGCCTCAGTTGAAGGCCGGCGGTCGCTGAGATCGTCGGTGACGGCCGTCCGTGAACGGTGCAGATAACTCCCGTGTGTCGATGCCCTGCAGATAGAGTGATCCCGAGGTTGGCGTGTTGGATATGCCCTAGCTGGCGCTGGATCACGACGAGCGGGACACCCTCACGCGCCATCGTGGGATGAACTTGACGATCCGCTGCTGTACTGCCATTGTGAGTACACGTCAACGATCAAGGAAGAGCGGCTTCAGATAAGGGTCGACCCGGCGGACAAGCTCCTGCTCGAACGGGCAGCCGCCGCCTCGCATCTGAACGTCTCCGCATTCGTCGTCCAGGCCGCAGCGGCAAAAGCCGAGGAGATCCTTGCCGAGCGCTCGAGCATTCGGCTCTCGCGCGAAGCCGCGGTGGCGTTCAGCGAGGCGCTCGACCAGGGTTAGGGATCGGGACCACGCTCGCTGCGCACGTTCTCGCCACCGCAGTCGAGCTCAACGAGAAGGCGGCATCCCGAGCGGTCGTCGTCAGCGCCCTCACCCAAGGCGCTCGTACCTGGTGGGAACGACTCGGATTTCATCCGTTCGATCCGAACGATCCCGACCAACTCGAGCTGTACCTCCTGACCGCCGACATCGACGCGACTCTCCAGCGCATGCGATAGACAGACCGACGCGACCCTGAATGGTGGCTTGCGCGCCCCGAGGGATCGCCGCAAGGCAGACTCGTGAGATGGGTTCGGTCCGGATGCTCCGAGGCGTTCCGGTAGCGAGAGTTCAGTCGTGGCCTGCCGTGTTGATCGAGCTGTCCGGGGGCGAAGGCGTCGTTCGCTGTGACGATGGCGAGATCGTGCTTGAGCACGAGGTCAGGCTGGAGTGGAGCCAACTGCTGCAGCCGACGACAGCTATTGGTGGCGGATGTTGGCTTCAGTGGGCCTCATCTGTGATCCGCGGGAGGCGAATCCCTTTGGCGACGAGCCAGATCGGGAGGATCAACTCGAAGAGCCACCGGGGACCAGCGCGAGCATCCCGGCGCCGTGAGTGACGTTGATCAGGTTGAACATGGCCAGGACCGTGCCGACCGAGAACACCGGGTAGCCGATCAAGCCGAGCATGGATACCTTCCGCGGCACGAGCCGCGACGTCAACAGCGCAGAGGACAGGATGAGCCGAGCTGCACCGGAGACGGCGTGGACCGGAAGCACGGAAGCGTTCCACTGTGTGCGGCGGCTTGTCGACTGGCTGAGCGTCGCGGTCTTCATGGTTCCTCCGATGATCGAGCCTTAGGTTGCATGACGTGGAGGTCTTCCGCGCAATCTGCCCTATGGGGCGGGGCTATCCGGCGTTTCCCACCTCACCTGATTAGGATGAAGGGAAGGTTTGCCGCTCGGGCAGGGACGCTTGGGAGCTGCCAGGTGCCGACCGGAGGTCTACTCTCGCGCCCCGATCGCCTCGATCGGCCGCGCGCGCAGCGCGTGCCGGGTTGGCAGGGTGAGGGCGAGCAGGGCGAGGATCGCTGTTACGCCAATGATCGCCAGGAACGGGCGGGCGGGCACGTATGGGACGCCGCCGTTGAGGGCGTTGCTGAGTGGCAGCAGTGCAATGGCGGCGATCGCCAGGCCGAGGCCGAGGCCGATGGTGATGATCAGGGCGGCCTCCCACCGGGCCATTGACCGGACCTGGCGGGGGGTGCCTCCGACGAGCCGCAGGAGCCCGAGCTCGCGGCGGCGCCGGAGCGCGATCATGATCAGCGTGGTGATCACGGCGATTGAGGTGAAGGCGAAGATCTCGGCGACGAACTGGGGGCCGAACCAGCGGTTCATCTCGCGGTCGGCGTCGGTGGCGGTGGCCAGTGATGCGCGGTCGCTGATCTTCAGTCCGGGATAGCGCGTAGCGAGGGCGTGGAGGCGTCGGGCGACTCCGGCGGGGTGGTCTGTTTGGATGAGGATCGTCCCGAGCAGCGGGATCGTTTGGTGGCCGGCGGCGAGCTCGGGGGCCAAGAGAGCGTCTCCGAAGGCCACATCGCGGCTGTAGATCGCGACGACGGTGGCGTGGGCGAGTGTGCCGTCGCCGAGCATGATCTGGACGCGTTCGCCGATGTGGGCGTGGGCGGCATTGGCGCGGTGGCGCCCGAGCGCGATCGTGTTGCCGTACAGGGCGTTCAAGGATCCGGCGGTGACGCCGACGTCGAGGCCGCCGCCCTGCCCGCCGGCGAGGATCTGGGCGGGGAGGGTATCGCCGGAGTCGCCCAGGCCGGGGCCGAGCGTGGTCGAGGTGAGCGCGACGGCCGAGCGTACTCCGGGGGTGGCGCGCACGTCGGCCAGCGCTGCGGCGGGCAATCCCGGACCGGCGGTGGTGATGGCGAGCTGGCCGGTCAGGGCCGCGTGCCTTTGCTGGGTGATGGCGTGCTCGATGGTGGTCGTGCTGAACAGGAGCGTGCAGCTCATGGCGACGGTGAGCACCAAGGGGGTGCTGGCCGAGGAGAAGCGCCGGGCGGCGGTGCGCAGGTTGGCGGAGGCTAGGAAGCCGCCGACGGGCGAGAGCGCCCCGAGCGCCGGCGCCAGCAGCCGGGCGATCACGTACGCGAAGATCGGTCCCAGGAAGCCGACCGCAACGACGAGGAGGATCGCGGTCATTTCCGCTGTCGCCGCGGCGGTCTCGGGCGTGCTGGTGGTGACCGACACGGTGAACAGCGGCACGGCGCCGGCGAGCGCGAGCAGCCCGCCGATCATCCGCCCCGGGCCGAGCAGCCGCGGCTCTACTGCGGCGTCGGTGAGCGCGAGGGTTGGCGGCACGCGGGCGGCGCGCCTCCCGGCGGCCAGGACCGCGAGCAGCGAGGTGGCGACCGCGCAGCCGATCACGGCGGCGGCGGGGAGCCAGTCGTAGTTGAGGGTGAAGTTCGGCGGGGCGATGCCGTGGCGCACGAGCCCGTGTGCGAGCGTGCGGCCGAGCACGATCCCGGGCCAGATCCCGGCGGCCGAGCCGATCAGGGCGATGATCGCCGCTTCCCAGGCGATCATGCGGCGGATCTGCCCGGGCGTAGCGGCGACCGCCCTGAGCAGCGCGATTTCGCGCTCGCGCTGCTGGATTGAGAGGCTTAAGGTGCTGGCCACGACGAACATGGCGATGAACAGCGCGAGTCCGCCGAAGGCCGCTGTGACGGGGATAAGAGTGGTGCGGGTCTCCGCGAGCTCGGGGTATTCGCCCTGCCCGCGGGCCACGCCGGTGAGCACCTGTGCTCCCGAAGCGGCGGCGCGCACGCGGTTGATGTCAAAGCCGGGCCCGGCGAGCAGGCCGATCGCGTCGACTCGCCCGAGGTGGCCGGCCAGCGCGGCTGCCTCGGCGTCGGTGAGGAAGATCGCGCTCTCCTGGGTGACGGGATGGCGGGTGCGAGCGACGCCGACCACGGTGACCATGCGCGTGCGCGCGGTCGATGCGAGCGGCAGCCGCGCGCCGAGCGCGGCGGGATAGCCGGTGACGACTTCGTCGGGTCGGGCGGGTGGGCGCCCGGCGCTCAGCACGTAGGGGGTGAGCGCGGCGCTTGACCACCCATGGGCGACGGCAGCGCGGTCGCCGAGCCGGGCAGGCACCGACACGTCGCCGATCGCGGCCCGGACGCCCGGCAGCCCTGCCAGGCGAGCGGTGAGCGCGGTGCTGACCCGCGCGCGTTCGGTGAGCGGCACGTCGTGGTCGGCGCCGACGTTCTGTTGTCCGGCCACGACCGCCGCGGCGCCGGCGTACCGCTCGACGGGCGGATGGGTGCGGAGCATCGATTCGAGTTGCATGCCCCAGGCCATCGCGAGCACGGATGCGGCGAAGAGGGCGATCAGGGCGCCGGCGAACGTGCCGAGGCGGCCGCGGGCGCTGAGGATCGATAGACGCAGCATGGCTCAGCCCCCCAGATGCGCGAGTTGCTCGGCGACGTCGTCGGCGCTGGGAGCCTCGAGCGTCGCGGCCACGCGTCCGTCGGCGAGCACGATCACGTGGTCGGCGTACGCCGCGGCCACGGGGTCGTGGGTGACCATCACCACGGTCCGGCGGTCTTGGTCGACGATGTCGCGCAACAGCGCGAGCACCCCGCGTCCGGTGCGGGTGTCGAGCGCTCCGGTCGGCTCGTCGGCGAACACGACCTCGGGCCGGGTGACGAGCGCCCGGGCGATCGCAACGCGCTGCTGCTGTCCGCCTGAGAGCTGCGAGGGACGGTCGCGCAACCGCTTCTCCAGGCCGACGCGCGCCGCGACCTCGCGCACCGTCGAGCGCCGCGGACGGTGACCGTCGAGGCGCAGCGGCAGGCCGATGTTCTGAGCCACGGTGAGCGAGGGCAGCAGGTTGAAGGCCTGAAAGACGAACCCGATCCGCTCGCGCCTCAGGATCGTCAGCCGCCGCTCGCTCAGTCCCGCCAGCTCGGTATCGGCGAGCGTGACCGTGCCCGACGTCGGCCGGTCCAGCCCCGCCGCCACGTTCAGGAACGTGCTCTTGCCCGAGCCC
>Ga0335076_10000963_pt1 | contig 27554 bp, 23 predicted proteins | sample Lox_Sample_25_FD_206717 | JGI IMG/M metagenome (GOLD analysis project Ga0335076, IMG submission 206717) | Soil microbial communities from Loxahatchee National Wildlife Refuge, Florida, United States - Lox_Sample_2.5 | ecosystem: Environmental > Terrestrial > Soil > Wetlands | place: USA... | reverse complement strand
AAGACCGATACCGGCGTTCCACCAAGCGCCCCGACCGAAGAGACCACGGCCACGATTCGCGTCCCGGTCAACGAGGTGAACGTGGTATTCACCGTGACGGACAAGCATGGGCATTACATCAAAGACCTGAAGCAGGCTGATTTCAGCGTTCTGGACGACGGCAAACCAGCCCCGGAAATTCGCAGCTTCCGCAGTGAAACCGATCTGCCTCTGCAAGTGGGCCTGCTGATTGACGCCAGCAACTCGGTGCGCGACCGCTTTAAGTTTGAGCAGGAGTCGGCCATCGAATTCCTCAACCAGACAGTGCGGCCGCGTTACGACCAGGCATTTGTCGTGGGCTTTGATGTGACGCCGGAAGTCACGCAGGATTTCACCGACAACACTGAGGCCCTTTCTCGTGGCGTTCGCGCTCTGCGCCCCGGCGGCGGCACTGCCATGTACGACGCTCTCTATTTCTCGTGTCGAGACAAATTGCTCAAACAACCTCACAATGGTCCGGTGCGGCGGGCGATTATTCTGCTCAGCGACGGCGACGATAACACCAGTCACGTGACTCGCGAAGAATCCATTGAGATGGCGCAACGCGCCGAGGTGATCGTCTATACCATCAGCACCAATGTGATGGGCACGCGCCAGCGGGGAGACAAAGTCCTGGAGCGCATCGCCGATGCTACCGGCGGCCGCGCCTTCTTTCCCTTTCAAATCAACGACGTCGCCAACGCCTTCGGGGAAATTCAGGACGAATTGCGCAGCCAGTACGCGCTTTCTTACAGGCCAACCGGTTTGCATGCCGATGGCCGCTACCACACTATCGAAATCCTCGCCGAGAACCACAAGAACCTGAAGGTACGCAGCCGCCACGGCTACTACGCTCCAACCCAATAAAGCAAACCAATGGCTGGCTATTCGGACACTCCGCTGCCGAAAAAACTTGGCATCAAAGAAGGCTTTCAGGTTTCCTTTCTCAATCTGCCCTCAGACGTCAAGGCGGAACTCAAGAATGCGCTCGCTTCATGTCAGACTGCAAAGACCGGCGCGCTCGATTTCGCAATGGTATTCGTGAAAAGCCAGGCCGACTTGAAGAAGGAATTCTCCCGATTCGCAAAGCAACTCGCGCCAGCGGGAATTCTCTGGGTGAGCTGGCCGAAGAAGAGTTCAGGAGTGTCCACTGATCTCACCGAGAATGAAGTTCGCGACATTGGCCTGGCGGCTGGTCTCGTGGATGTGAAAGTCTGCGCTGTGGATGAAGTCTGGTCGGGGCTGAAGTTCGTGATTCGAGTGAAGGACAGAAAAAAGAACTGAAGCACGAGCGGGACGCTCGCGCCCACACAAACGCTCGCGCCCACACGAACGCTCGCGGACTTATTGCGCTTCCTTCTTCGGATTGGCGTAATATCCGGCGCGGGCCTGGATTTTATAGTCGTTCTTTGAGTGGATGTCGATTTTTCGGTAGCTCCCGTCCAGACTAGCGTTGGAAGGCGTGTAGCCGATGTTGTACTGGCTGCGCAGTTCCTTCGAAATTTCTTCGAACGCCTGCTTCAGCTTCTCCGGTTTGTTGCCAACGTCGATTACGCGTCCTCCGGTCTCAAAAGTCAGCTTCTTCATTTCACCTTCGCCCGAATATCCGCCAAATCCGTAAAAACCCCGATCAGCGCACAACAGAACGTAGACGATGCTATCCGCCTTCTGGGCCGCTTCAACGGCATCTTTGAGTTTCAATTGGCTGCCCTGGTCTTCGCCATCGGTAAGAAGAATCATGGCCTTGCGTCCCACCTCCTGGGCCAGTTCATCGTGCGCGGCCAGGTAGACGGCATCGTAAAGCAAAGTGCCGCGCGGAATGTTGGATTGCGGTATCGGGCCGCCGCCCAGCCCCGGCGGACCGCCTCCCGCTCCGCCCACGTTGATCGTGGCACTGTTAAGCGCATCCTTCAGCCGCCGTGTGGAGTTGGTGAAATCCTGCAAAAGATCAACGTTTACGTCAAAACCGATCACAAACGCTTCATCTTTATCCCGGAGAATCTGGCTCAGGAAGGCACCCCCGATTTCTTTTTCCATATCAAGCACGCGGGCCTGGCTGCCCGAGGAGTCGATCAGAATGCCGAGCGTCAACGGCAGGTCCGATTCCGCGGTAAAGTACTTGATTATCTGCGGCTTACCGTCTTCAAAGACTTCGAAGTCGTTTTTGGTCTGATTGGCGATTAGCGCGCCCTTCTTGTCCTTCACGTTGAAGAAGAGCTGCACGACATTAACATTGACTTTCAGCGTCGCCACGCCCTGGTCCTGGTCTTTGGGTTGTTCTGGCGATTGACCGGCAAGGCGGGGAAGTTCTTGAGCGGAAAGAACCGGTGTCAAGCTCAGCATTACGACTACGGCCAGAAAAGGTGCCCGGCAGGGCGGTTTGCGCATCAGGTTTTCCTCTCGCTTTTTTGTTAGTCTATCTCACGCGGGGTTAGATGCGCGATTCGGGGTACTAAGAAGCCACCAGCGGCATCCCATGTTATGGAGGCCTGGTTCGACGGGAGAAATAGGCTTGCTTCGACTGACTTTCAGGAAGGCAAAGTGGGTGGCGTTTGGCGGGACAGTGATTTTGCTGGCCCTGAGCCTGGGTTCGGCCCAACAGCCAGATTCGAAAAAAGCCGACCCACAAAATGATCAGATCCCCGATGCCCCTTCCACCACGCGTCCACCACAGACGGTTCCTCAAACTCCGCCGGCAGCCGCCCCCGAGCCTCAACCTGCGCCCGCGCCGCCGGCGAACCAGCCCGCGCCACGCGAGGCCCCGCCAACCCCGCAAACCAGTCCGGCTTCTACTGGCTCGGAAACGCTCCCCCCGCCGCCCATGAAAATCACCACCGTCTCGCCGCAAGGAACCACCGAAGTGCACACGGCGACGCCGGAGGACCTCTACAAATTTAGCGTCACCACCAACCAGGTGCTCGTTCCGGTGATGGTGAAAGACGAATCAGGCCACCTGTTGAGCGGGCTTTTACCGCGCGACTTTGCGGTCTTCGAAGACGGTAAGAAGCAGAGTTTGAATTTCTTCACCGCAGACGCGTTTGCCCTCTCGGCGGCGGTGATTATCGACCAGAGCATGGCCGACGTCGCTCTGCAAAAGGTCAATCAGACTTTTTCGGCGCTCGAAGGCGCATTCAGCCAATACGACGAAGTGGCGGTCTACAGTTACAGCAGCAGCGTGTCCCGAGTCTCCAGTTTTACCGCCGTCAACCGGAAGCTCACCGCCACATTTGACGAACTAAAGACGGTTTCCGGCCGCAACAACGGAGTCCCCATCATGGATGGGCCGCTGGGACCGCAAGGCCCGACCATCAACAATATTCCGGTCAACCAAGGGACCATTCCCGCCATCTCGCCACCCCGAGAGTCGCATGTGTTGAACGACGCCATTTTGGCCGCAGCCGTAGATTTGGGCAAACGGGAACGTTCTCGCCGCAAAGTTATCTTCGTGATCAGTGATGGCCGCGAAGCCCGGAGTAAGGCTGGCTACAAGGACGTTATGCGCGTGCTGCTGACCAACGGGATACTGGTTTATGGGGTTTCAGTGGAAGGTTCGGCGATTCCCGTCTACGGCAAGCTGCAACGCTTCCATTTGCCCAAGATGCAACCTTCCGACCTTCTGCCCAAATACGCCAGTGCCACTGGAGGAGAAGTGATCAACGGCTTTTCGCGCGAGGCCATCGAGAACGCCTACGCGAGCGCTCTGGGAGATGCCCGCAACCAATACACGCTGGGCTATTTCACCCGAGCCACCCCCAGCACCGCCTATCGTGACATTGAAGTTACGGTAGACCGTCCCAGTTGCAGCCGTTCCTCAGTCCGGCCATGCGTCGATGTCATTTCCAAGAATGGCTATTATCCCGCGGGGGCGAGACAGTAGAACTCCGGTATGGGCGCCGTTTCGGATGCGATTTCGCACGTAACCAGAGTAACCTGCAAGCCATAAAAAGCGTGTGATATAAAACCAGCAGCATCAGCAAAATCCTTGGGCAGGAACGCCGGTTATGGGCGTCTTTTGCCGGTTTTGAGGAAAGCCGTTGAGCTTCATTAACTTTGCAGCCCGGGAGATCAACTGCAAGATCGTCTACTATGGCGCCGGTCTGGGCGGCAAAACGACCAATCTGCAGAACATCTACCAGAAAACTGCCAACCAGCAGAAGGGCAAGATGATCTCGCTGGCCACCGAGACCGAGCGAACCCTCTTTTTCGATTTCCTGCCGTTGGATCTCGGTTCAGTACGCGGCTTCAAGACCCGCATTCATCTCTATACTGTCCCCGGACAGGTATTTTATGACGCCAGCCGGAAGTTGATTTTGCGCGGCGTGGATGGGATCGTATTTGTGGCCGACTCTCAGGAAGAGCGTATGGACGCCAACGTCGAGGCGCTCGATAACCTGATGGACAATCTCAAAGAGCACGGTTACGACTTCAAAAAGATCCCATACGTTCTGCAGTTGAACAAACGCGACCTGCCCAATGTTATGCCGGTCGAAGCCTTGACCAGGAATCTCGGCCGCAAGGGCGAGCCGGTGCTGGAAGCTGTGGCGTTTCAGGGCGTTGGAGTATTTGAGACGCTCAAAGAAATCGCCCGCCAGGTGCTGGTCGAGCTAAAGCAGGGGTCGTAAGGCGAAGCTCATAAAGTCAGGCCCGGCGACGTAATCGAGCCGTGAGCTTGCCGGATGATCCTCGAAATCACGACTTCATTCTCCAGAACGCTGCGCTCCTGCAAATCCAGGTTGAGGCACTTCTTCCAGATCTCAAACGCAATCGCATCGCGAAAATCCGCCGGCAGGCTATTGAGGAATCGTTCCACCTGGTCGGAAATTTCTGGCATACGAAAAACTTAGGCTGAAGCCGCGGTGAAAGTCAATTGCACAACCGGGCTAGGTCAACCCCGTGGGCAACTCGCTCTATCGCGAGGCCTGCGAATCGCGCTTGGCTTTCAATTCCGCAACAATCTCTTGGAACTCTGGCTCAGAACGAAGGGATTGCAGGTTGGTGTCTTTGTCGACCGCGTCGGGATTCTTCAAACCGCGCTTGACCGCCTCATGCAGATCTTTGAAAGCGCGCTTCTTATCGCCGCGAGCCGCGCTGGTCTCCGCCAGCAGAAGCGAGGGCCAGGGCTCGTTCGGGCTGATCGTGCTCATCAGTTGGAAATAATATTCCGCCTTGCTGAAACGTTTATTTTCCAATTCCGACTGCCCGGCTTCGATTCCCTGCGCCCACAGGTCGTGGAAGGAGCGCAGCAAAACCAGTCGCGTTTCTTCGCTCTTGGCGTGGTCCGCTTTGATTTTCAGTCCGGTCATTCCATCGACGATAGCGCTGTACAGCGACGGTTGGGTGTCAAGACCGGCCTCCCCGACTTGCGTTAGGTTCGCAGAAAGCTCCTGGGTCAGGGAGCGTTGCTGGGCAATGGCTTCGTCTTCCTTTTTCTGAGCCTGCTTCAAGTCCGGAGACGCCTTCATGGCGGCCAGTTTTGTCTGATACTGGCTCACGTCCTTAAGTCCGCTGAAATCGAAAGCGAGAGAGCGGTAGGCTTCAAATTCCGCCATCGCATCTTTGTGTGCAGTCGCGTCCTCGGCTTCCTTCAGTGTCTTGGCAAACAATTGATCGATAAACGCTTGATTGGGCGGCAGACTTCCCGCCTGCATCGCCTTCAGTTGCAACCACTCGAGAGCTTCCTCGAAAATCGCCGGCGGCGCCCACTGATGTTCGCCCGGGAAGACCTTCAGCTTGTACGCTGCGCTCAATTCTTCCTTTTTCTGCCGGAGTTCCATAATCTCTGGCCAGTTGAAATCCTGGTCCCCCACGAAAGCAAAATAAGCGAAGCGGTCTTTCTCTGATGGCGGCGAAGTAATTGGGTAGCCGGCTCCGTGCGAAATCACGCCTGCGATGGCGCAGGGCTCGCAATGTATGGCGAGAGACGTGGCTACGCGTGCACCTCCGGAAAATCCCATCATGTAAATGCGTTTCGGATCCAAAGTGAAACGGGTATGGGTGTCCTCCCAGACCGCCTGAGCCGCCCGGGAGGCCTCATCTGCCTGAAAATTTCTTGAGTTGTTGGAGGCGGCAATAATGTAGCCGTATTTTTCGGCGGCGTCTTTGTAGAGTCTTACCGGAGTCTTGCCGTAGGCCAATGGGTCAAAAGCGTAAATGATTGGCCAAGCCTTGGCCGGGGCATAGCCGGAAGGCAGATACAGTGCGTAACCTTGTTGCGGGTCGGCGATGCATTGCACGCTTTCGACGATCTGGCCGGTGGGAAGCGGCGCGGTCGCGGCCATAGGCCGGGTTTGCGCCAGCAACATGACACCCAGCAACGCACCCGCCGCAATCACCGGCATCCATGCTCGGACGTAAAGGTTCCGCAATGGTTAGGTTCCCCTGACCGATCATCTTACGTCATGTCAGGCGCGCAAAGCCGTGCGGGGAGAGGACGCTTGTCAGCAAACGCGGAATGTGAGGAATCAGGGACGAACTCCCGCCCATATACGGTACGATGCAGCATGCCCATCCGCACTTTCTGTGCCTGCTTACTAATTTTGGCTGCGCAATTCGCTAACTCGCAGGACCGCCACACTGCCCGCTCGATGGTCATAACCCGCTACGGCATCGTCGCTACCACGCACGTGCAGGCATCCCAGGCCGGAGCAGAAATTCTTCGCCGTGGCGGCTCGGCGGTCGATGCCGCGATCGCGGCGAACGCAGTCCTCGGCGTTACCGAGCCGATGATGAACGGCATCGGTGGCGATCTCTTTGCCATTTATTGGGTTGCGAAGTCGGGCAAGTTGTACGGGCTTAACTCCAGCGGCTGGGCTCCGCAGGGTTTGACGATCGCGCACTTGAAAGCGAAGGGCGCGATCACTATGCCTCAATTGGGCATCGATTCTGTGACCGTGCCTGGCGCAGTGGCGGGATGGAGCGCCCTGCACGGCCGTTTCGGTAAGCTGCCCTGGAGGGACTTGTTTCAGCCTGCCATCTTCTACGCCGAGCAAGGCTATCCCGTGCCCGAACTGATCCATGGATTCTGGGAAGACGCTCCTGATGCTTTCGCTCACGACGCCGAAGGCCGCCGCGTCTATTTGCCGAATGGCACGGTGCCCGCGGTGGGAGAGATTTTCCGCAATCCCGATCTGGCGAAGGCGTTACGTGCCATCGCCGCAAGCGGAGCGGACGCCTATTACAAAGGCGAGATCGCGCAAGCGATTCTGAATACGTCCAACGCTCTGGGCGGAACCATGTCCGCTAACGATCTGGCCGAATTTACGCCCGAGTGGGTTGAACCGATTTTCACCACCTATCGCGGCTGGACGGTGTATGAGCTTCCCCCGAATGGCCAAGGCATGGCAGCACTGGAAATGCTGAACCTCATGGAAGCCACGCCCGCTTCGCCCGATGGCCCGTCGAGCGCGCCCGAGTTACACAAGAAAATCGAAGCCATGAAGCTGGCTTACGCCGATCTCGGCCGCTACAATGCCGATCCCCGCTTCGCCAAGGTCCCGGTAAGAGGTTTGCTGGCGAAAGATTATGCGCAAGCGCGGGCCAAATTGATTGATCCGACTCACGCCAATTGCAACGTGTCGTACGGAACACCCCGCAGCGACACAACTTATCTCACGGCAGTTGACCGCGAAGGCAATATCATCTCGCTGATTCAGAGCAACTATGAATCTTTCGGTTCGGGCATTACCGTCCGCGACATGGGGTTTGTTTTGCAGGATCGCGGCGGACTTTTCTCACTCGATCCTTCCTCTCCCAACGCACTCGCTCCCCGCAAGCGTCCTTTCCACACCATTATTCCCGCTTTCATGGAGCGCGGTGATCAGCACATTGGCTTCGGCATCATGGGCGGCGCAAATCAGCCTCTCGCTCATGCGCAATTCGTCTCCAATGTCGCCGACTACGGCATGAATCTTCAGGAGGCGCTGGAGAACCCGCGCTTCACCGTCCATCCTGATCGCGGATGCAATATTGTGATCGAGTCGCGGGTCAAGCTGGAAGTCAGGGAGAAGCTTTCGATCATGGGCCACAAGCTCGATGTCGCGAAAGAATATTCAACCCGCATGGGACGGGGCAACGCCGTGCTGCATGACTCGAAAACTGGAATTAACTACGGCGGATCGGACGCACGCGCCGATGGATCGGCGGAACCGGAGACTCCGCCATTTCCGCAGTGACGCGCTGGGTGTTTAGGAGGCGCCAGCCGGCAGAAATACTGGGGAGTGCGCCTATGGGGTGAAAAATCCGGGACAGGGGCCTGGTGACGGTCACCTTTTGCCGCACGGGGCATTCCTGGAAACGACCAGAACCCCAAAACCTGCTCCAGCGACCAAAAAGTACCAAATTCAGGGGACTGATCTCCACTCCGGCTTGCGTTGTCCACTGTGGCTTATTGCATAGAGCACTAATTCCACCCGGCTTGAAATTCCCAGCTTGTCGAAAATTCGAAACAGATATTTCTTGACCGTGTTCTCGCTGAGGTCAAGTTCCCGGCCGATGCCACGATTGCTCAATCCGTCCGCGACCAGGGCGACCACCTGTTCCTCACGCACGGTGAGCAGCTTCGCGCCCCGGGCACTGACTATACGCAACGTGGGAGTGGCGCTGATCCCTTCGATCAGATATTGCAGTTGCTCACTGTTGGCCCAAACCTGCCCCTGATGCACGCTTTGAATGCACTTGCACAAAAGCCGGAATGGATGTTCAGCCGCGAATAGACCCTTTGCGCCGGCACGGAAGGCATTGACGACGACTTCGCGATCGTAGGCGTCCAGCAACAGAATAGTCGCGATTTCGGGGCGGGCCAGATGCAGATGGCGCACGATGGCCAGATCATGGGTGTGGTTCACGTTTTGGCCCGTATTCAACACCGCAACACCGACCTGCGACGCCGCCAGGCTCTGCAGGATGGCGTCACTATCAAGATTGCAGGACGTGACTTGGAATTCTGCGCGGCGGCGAAGCGCGCTGGCAAGCAGTTGACATTGCATCGGGTTTGAATCGGCGATCAGAACGCCGATGACTAAAGAAGTGGCGCATGTTGGTCCCATAATTCCCCATGGCGGAAGGAATCCTCCGTTCCAAACAAGAATTGATTGCGCCAAGCCTAAAGAATTTCTGTCTTCGCTGGCTGTGACATCTCAACATCAAACCAATTTCTCATGTGGAAAACCCGCAAAATCTACGTGCAAGTTGAAGTTGCCAAAGCCGCAAGGGGGTTGAGAATCAGTGCACTCCAAAAGTGGCGGGCCATTTCGGGAAAAGTCGCTCGCGTTTTTTGCCGAAGTCGAAGTTCCTACCACGGCTCGCAAGTCTTCTTTAGTGGGCGCCGCTTCGTGGTGTCGTGGACCAAAGCCTGAGGCCACAGCTAGCCTCTTCGGTGGGCAGCACTTCCGATGTCTTGTTCGCCAAATCATACGCAGCTAAGTTGCCGACAACCTGATGTTTGTAGTGCGCTTGGGGATTCTGTGAAACGACCTGGTTCAACGGCAAAGCGTTTTCTGGCCTGCGCGAGGATTCTCCTGTGCGGTGCCCTGTTTGAAGTTTCGGGGGTGATAATTGCCGAGGAGCCGTCGCCGAAGGTAGCCTGCGCAAGCACGGAGTCAACGGACACCCCGAAGACGGGAACAGCGGATGGTGCATCGAGTTCAAACGAGATGGGGAAACGCCATCCGCTGTACCGGCTACAAGCCAGCGATGTAGTGGAAGTGGATTTTACGTTCGCGCCGGAGTACGACCAGACAATCAGCGTGCAGCCGGATGGCTTTATTACGCTCAGAGGCACCCAGGATCTTTATGCAGCGGGTTTGACCCTGGCTGAGTTGCGTCAGAAGATCTGCCAGAGCTACGCCGGTTTGCTTCACGAACCTGAGGTCTCGATCGTCCTCAAGGACTTCGAAAGGCCTTATTTTGTTGCCAGCGGCCAAGTGGTGCGCCCGGGCAAGTATGAACTCCATGGAGACGCCACTGTGACCGAGGCCCTGGCTATGGCCGGAGGCTTCACAGAAGCGGCCAAGCATTCGGAGGTGATTTTGTTTCGTCGAGTTTCGGGCGACCGCGTGGAGACGCGAGTTCTGAATGTAAAAGAGATGCTGAACGCCCGGAACTTAGCTGAGGATGTTCGTCTCAGGGCCGGCGATATGCTTTGGGTTCCTCAAAACAGGATCTCCAAGATTCGCCGTTATTTGCCGATTTCCAGCCTTAGTCTTTACCTCAATCCGACTCAATTTTGATCTATGGGAGAAGAACTCACCATCCTCCAGAAGCCGGCGTTGGCGTCATCGCCCAGCCTTCGCGACCTGGCCGCTGTCCTTTTCCGCCAGAAGAGGCTGGTGGTCCTTTCTTTTGCAATGGTTCTGCTCGCGGTAGTGCTCTACGGCTTCTTGGCGCCGTCATATCGCGCGCATATGAGGGTTTTGGTGCGCCGCGGGCGAATGGATCCGGCCGTGGCTCCCACCCCCAGCCCGGCCATGCAATTCGAGCATCCGGAAGTAACGGAGGAGGAGCTGAACTCCGAATTAGAGCTGCTGGCAGACGATGAAATTCTGCGTCGTGTTGTGCAGAGTTCTGGTCTGGCGAACAAGCCGAGCTGGATTGAGCGATTGCTCGACGAAGACCAGGAAGAGCGCCTGGCACATGCGGTGAAGCGGATGCATCGCCGCATGGAGGTTCAAGCGATCAAGAAGACCAACCTGATCGAAGTGACTTACAAATCTGAGGATCCGGAACGCGCGGCCACCGTGCTCCACTGCCTGGCCCAGGCTTATCTGGAACGGCACCAGAAAGTTCGCCGGCCTTCCGGCCAATTTATTTTTTTTGAACAGCAGGTAGAACAGTCCCGGCTTGCCCTGCTGGACGCTGAAATGCGCCTGATGGACTTTACTCAGGGGCAAGGCGTAGTTTCGGCATCGTTTGAACGCGACACAATCCTGCAAAAGCTGGCAGATACGGAAGCCGACGAAGGACAGGCGCGGGTCGCAATCAGCGAGAACGCACGGAAAATCAGCGAGTTGGAATCGCAATTGGGATCGCTGCCCGAACGAATCACTACGCTTGTCCGCCACGCCGATAATCCGCAGCTCATGGAAAAGATGAAATCGCAGTTGCTTGATCTCGAGTTGAAGCGGACCGAACTGCTCACCAAATTTGAGCCTTCCTACCGGCTGGTGAAAGAGGTTGATCGGCAAATTGCGGAAGCCCAGGCGACGATCGCTACCGAAAACCAAACGCCGCTGCGCGATGAAACCACCGACCGCGATCCCAACCATCAATGGGCGCAGGCGGAACTGATGCAGGCACGAGTCAAGCTGGCTGGTCTTCAAGCCCGGGCATCTGCTAACGCGGCGTTGCAGGCACAATACCGAGCGACCGCCCAGCGATTGGGCAATGAGGCGATCAAGCAGGAGGAGTTGACCCAGGATGTAAAAGCGGCAGAGGACAAATATCTTCTCTATGTGAACAAACGCGAAGAAGCGCGCATAGGGGATGCCCTCGACCAGGGCGGCATCTTGAATGTCACCATCGCGGAAGAGGCGCGCGTGCCCGCTTTACCCGCCCGCCCACCCTGGATGTTTGGAGCTATCGGGCTGGTGCTTGCCGGCGCGCTCAGCACGGGCATGGCCTTCGCGGCCGATTCTCTCGATCCCTCTTTTCGAACCCCGGAAGAGGTCGTTTCGTATTTGGGCACTCGCGTCTTGGCGTCTCTGCCGGAAAGGATCGAGTAGGCCGGACCCCCGCCACGGAAACCACAATGAGTTCACGCGCCGATTTCTTTCCTCCTACACTCACCGGACAACCCACACGGACCTTCGACTTTGAGGTAGCCGAAGAATGCCCGCGCAGCCCGAGCAAAGCGGAAGGCTGGAGCCTGGAACGCTATGGCGAGGAGCAGATTCGCGGGCTGGTGCGGCAGGTGTTTTTCCCGGGATGGCCGCGACCGGCACGGCAGGCGGTCTTTAGCACAGTCGGCGAAGGGGATGCTGCTGGAATTTCCCTGCAGATCGCGCAGACCCTGGCCGCTCAGATTCCCGGCAGCGTCTGCGTGGTTCAGGCCTGGCAAGAACCTGGAGCAGAAGAAAACCACGTCGAGGCAAGCAGTCGGGAGCAAACAAACCCGGGAGAATTCCGCTCCCTGCGAGACTGGGCGCGCCAACTTTCGAGCAAATTGTGGACCGTGCCACTGGCAGGCCTCGTTGGAGAGAACGGAAATGCAGGAACGGCAGACGTACTGGCAGTCGCTCTTCGCGAACTTCGGCTGGAATTTGATTACACGATCCTGCAAGGCCCGCCGACCGGCGTCTCGAATGAAGCGGCGCTGCTGGGACACTTGAGCGATGGCGTGATTCTGGTTTTGGAGGCCGGCTCAACCCGCAAATTGGCCGCGCAAAGAGCCAAACAGATGCTTCATGAGGCCAACGCGCGGTGTCTAGGAGTCGTACTGGATGGGCGGAGGTTCCCGATTCCTGAAGGCCTATACAGACACTTATAAACCATGCAATCTGCAAAATGAGCTTTCTTGGGCCCAAGATATTCTGTGGAAAATTCGTTTCCAACCCGATTGGGACTCACATAGCGGAGCTTCGCCCACTCATCCTTGCCCATCGAACCCTTGATGATCGCCCTTCCCATACAAACGGAGCCCTTGTCCTGGGAACCGTCATGGTTTGCGGTGCAAACACGTTATCGCTTCGAAAAGAAGGTGGCAGAGCAACTGCACTCCAAGGGAGTGGAAATTTTTGCTCCGGTGCGAAGGGAAGTCCATCACTGGAGTGACCGGCGAAAAGTGATTCCGGTGCCGCTATTCTCCGGCTACATTTTTGTGCGGTTGCAGGCCTCTCTGGCGTCGCGCCTGGCAGTACTGCGAACCGAGGGGGTAATTGCGTTTGTCAATTTTCAGGGCACGCCGACAGCCATTCCCGGGAAACAGATTGAGCACCTGCAGCGATTGCTGGCGCAAGACGTGCCTTGCTCGCTCCACGCCTTCCTGAAAGCCGGGAGCAGAGTCAGAATTCGGGGGGGGAGCCTCGATGGTCTCGAAGGCATCCTTGCCCAGAACGGACCAAAGAGCCTGGTCATTTCGATCGAATGCATTGAGCGCTCTGTCGCCATCGAAATTGAGGGTTACGAATTGGAGTTAGCCTGAATGTCCGCACGGTCCTTATTCAACGATGTGAGCCTTGCCAGCCGGGTGGCGTCGAGGAATTCCACTGCTCAGACGTCCCCGGCTGCTGGTCTGCGGAAAAAGGTAACATCGGTTGTTTTGGACCCAAGCCTCCGGGCTCGAGAAAAAACAGAACGGAATCGGGCGATCCAACAGGAAACCCGGACAATTCTGCAGAGATTGCTGCCCCAGGCCCTGACGAACCATCGCGTCTCTGCCGCGAACAACCCATTCACGGACGTGCTGCTTGCGTATGGCAGCTTTGCCGTCGCGCTGCAATTGATCTTTTCCTTTCCGACCCTTGGGTCATCGCTTGTCTTCGCCTTCCTGGTCGTATTGCTGAATTCCTGCGACGGCGTCTACAGCGGCAGGATTTGCGAACCTGAGGCGATGCGAAGGAGTCTCGCCAAATCCGTGATCTGGGCAGCTCTGCTAGTGAGCGTGGGTTTCAGTTTGCAAGCCGGGCCCACTGTTGGGGCAGAAGCGCTGATTATAAGCGGGAGTTCGTCGTATCTTGCGCTTTGCCTTTGGAGACACTGGCGCTCACACAATACAGCTCAGCTGAAAGCAAACAGCCAGGGAAAACGCAGGGTGCTCATCGTCGGGGCAGGAAGGCTGGGGCAAGAACTAGCCCTTGCCTTGCCCAAAGACCACGACGGGAACCGCGTGCTGGTGGGCCTTCTGGATGACGAAATGACGGCGAATGGCGAAATCGTCGGTCGGACGGACGAACTCATACAGATCGCGCGCGCGCAATTTGTAGACGAAGTCATCATCGCAATTCCTCACAAGCCCGAACTGGCTCTTCGTGCGATGCGTGAAGCGCGGCTTTGCCACCTGGACGTCAGAACTGTACCGGAACTGTTTGGGGAAGGACCTATCGAATACGTTGGCCGTCTGCCGCTCATCACGCTTCACAAGGAGCCGGTAGCCGCGTTAGGGCCCTGGGCCAAGCGGGCGTTCGATGCTGTTCTTTCTCTCGTGGCCCTGTTCCTGGCGGCGCCGCTCATGGCCTTGGCCGCGATTGCGATAAAGCTGGATTCTCCCGGGCCGGTTTTTTATCGCGCCCTGCGGGCGGGGAAAAAGGGTAAAACTTTTCTCTGCCTTAAATTCCGCACCATGGTAGCCGAAGCGGACAGCCTGAAGGAAACCCTGCGCCGGCGGAATGAGCGTTCTGGAGTGTTTTTCAAGATCGCCGCCGATCCGCGAATCACCCGGCTGGGACGCGTTTTGCGGCGTTACAGCCTCGACGAATTGCCTCAGTTGTGGAACGTTGTGCGCGGCGACATGAGCCTCGTGGGACCGCGGCCGCATCCACTGGACGACTGCCGCCGCTATCAGCTCGAATACCTTCGCCGGCTCGATGTTCGCCCCGGCATCACGGGTTTGTGGCAGGTCACTGCGCGTCGCGATCCTTCCTTTGGCCGCGGTTTGGCGCTCGATCTTGATTACATCGCGCATTGGAACTTCTGGATGGATGTGCGGATTTTGCTCAAGACAGCGGGAGCCGTTCTTCAGGGCAACGGGGAATAGTGGAGACAGCAGGAAAAATTCCCGCCTGGACATGGGCGGAGCGGAGGACAAATTCCATAAGCGCAGCGGCGCTGCGGCCATTGCACGCGCTGATAAGTGCACCTTCCCTGATTTTGCTGGCGGCTCTGGCGGCGATGCTCTTTCATTCCGCCGACATCTCATTCTACGAGTTGGATCGCGTCGCTTTTGTACTGCTGGCATTCGTGGTGTTGATTTGCGTTCTAGCCCGGGGCGAACGATTGCAGACAGCCGGACCAGCAACCTGGCCGATGGTGGGCTTGTTAGCGCTGGCATCCGTTTGCTTGCTCCGCCAGCCTTACGATGCTGAAGCGTGGAGCGTGTTCGCCGCCAAATGGCTTGTCCCTTTCACCTTGTTTCAACTCGCCGGCTGGGTATTTTCAGATGGACGTTCGCTTCGAAAATTTGAAATTTTCTCAATCATTCTTTTGACTTACCTGACCTTGATTGCGGTTTTCTTTTTGCTCGATGCCAAGTCCTTGGTTTTTCCTCATTACATTCTGGATGAAAACATCGGCATCCATGCCGACCGCGCGCGTGGCCCGTTTTTGCAGGCCGTGGCCAATGGCGTCTCATTAAATCTGCTGGCTTTGATTGCGCTCGACTCCTTTCGCCGGCGGCGGTTGCCCGGCGTGGCCGCGCTGGCTCTGATCGTGCTCGTTCCGCTGGCGATAGTAGCCACAAAAACCAGGGCTGTTTGGCTGTCATTTGCCGCGTCGGTCGTGGTTTTGACGTTTTCTTCAAGCCAGCGGGTACGCCGCACGTGCCTGGCTCTCACAATCGCAACCGGAATAGGGCTGGCCTTGGCCATCAGCCTGAGCAATCCGGACAGCGACCTGAGCGATCGTTTGAATGAGCGCAGCCCGGTCGATTTCCGCATGGCGGTTTACCAGGCCGGATGGGACATGTTTCTGGAAAAACCGCTGACCGGTTGGGGCGGAGAGATGCAGTCAGAACTATCCCGCCGCATCAGCGATTTTCATCAGGAAGCGTTTTATTTCCATAACACGTATCTCGAAGTGGTCGTTGAATACGGCCTAGTCGGCCTCGCACTTTACCTCTGGATGGTGATTGATCTTTTCCGTCTGGGACGGCGGCGACAACCCCACCTGGCTTCGCCAGAGGGGACATTCCTTGACGATGGCTTCCGCTCGATTTGGCCCGTCATGATGGGAGTGTATCTATTTAATGCCATGTTTGTTGTGATGAACTATCAATTCGTAAACGGGCTTTTTTTCACAATCGCGGGAATGCTGGCCGGGCAGAATCGTCGGGCCTTGGCCCGCATGCCTGCGCTACCAAGTTAGCGAAAATCCTCCCAAAGGCCAGAAAACCATCCCGCCTCAAGACAGCGAATCCTCGTCTCTTCGTCACGGAACTCAGTCCCCGGTTCTGGGCCGCGCCGTCGTTCGCAGCGGCGTTTTTCTGGCGGGGCGATACGGCCTCGGCGTCCTCGTCAGCGTGGGCAACATGCTGGTCATGACGCGGTGGATCGGACCGCATGCTTACGGCGTGTTTGTAACGGGGATCGGCATGGTGGTGTTTCTCTCCAATCTTGCGCGCGCGGGTGTCGACACTTATCTGGTGAGGTGCGAGGTTGATCCTGATGAACGTGTTTATGGGGTCGCAGCAACCGTGGTTTTCTCAATCTCGCTCTTTTTGACTCTCTTGGGCGGGGCATTAACGCCGCTCCTGGTTCGCTGGTACCACAGCCGCGAGTTTGTCCTTCCCTTTTTTGTCCTGCTGATCACCGTTCCACTCACTGCGGTGACGGGCGTCGCCATGGCTCGACTAGAACGGCAGTTGAATTTCGGGAAAGTTGCCGCGATTGAACTTACGGGGCAAACGCTGGGACTGGCTGTTGCGGCCGCACTGGCAGCATTGCAACTGGGCGTCTGGGCCCCGGTTGCCGGGCAGATCGCATGGCAGGCTTACGTCCTTTTCGCAACCTGTCTTTCCGCAGGAATGATTTTCCGCCTGGAATTCGACCGCCAACTCGCGAGAGAAATGCTCGCTTATGGAATCGGCCTGACTGCTTCTGTGCGGGCGTGGCAATTGCGAACATTGGTGAATCCACTCCTGGTGGGGCGCTTCTGTGGAACCGAAGCAGTCGCGTTTGTGGCACTGGCACTTCGCATCTCGGAGGCTCTGGGAACCATTCGTCTTGCCGCCGCACGAATGGCGATTGCGACGCTTGCCCGGCTTCAGACGCAACGCGAGGAATTTCGCAGCGTGCTCCAGCATGCTCTTTTTCTTCAGGTCATTACTCTAGGACCGCTGCTGGCTGGCTTCGCACTGCTGGGGCCGCTGATCGTGCCGCATGTCATGGGTCGGCGGTGGATGCCGGCCTTGCTGGTCTACCCATTCGCTGCCGCAGGCGTAATGATTAACTCGGTTTACAACCTCCAAGCCTCGGCGTTGTTTGTAATGGGACGGCAATGGCTGGTGATGCGGTCCTACGCTGCGCACGTTGCGATTCTTGCGCTCGGCTCGGCGTTTTTGGTGCCGCGAACGGGCGTCATCGGATACGGGTGGGCTGAGTTGCTGGCTTGCGCTGCTTACTTTCCCATGCACGTCGGGCTGATGCCGATCGCCGAGGTGTCTTATCGCCGGCTCGCTCCCTGGGTCGCGGTTTTTCTCGCCATTCTGTTTGTTCCGGCCTAGAGACCCGCAACACCGCACTCATCCCCTTGGCTCAACCAACCATCTCGATCGCTTACCTGTCGAACCAATTTCCTTCCGCGGTCGAACCCTACATTTCTGATGAGATCGCGGCGTTGCGAAAGCAGGGATTCACAATCCTTCCCTGTAGCGCGCGCCGGACGGACGGGAAACCGCTTGAGGGATCGCGAGAAACTCTCGCCGCCGAAACTCTGTACCTCGAGCCGCTGCAAATCGACTTCGGGTTCCGGGCTTTGTGGCTTTGCGCGCGTGAGCACAAAGTGCTCGCGAGTCTGCTCCGGCGAATCCTTTGGCATGGAAACGAATCGTTTGGCCGCCGTGCCCGGGCCCTATTGCATACGTGGTTGGGGGCCTACTATGCGCTGCTGCTCGAGGGACGGGGCGTTCAGCATATCCACGTCCATCATGGCTATTTCTCATCGTGGGTAGCGATGGTAGCGGCGATGTTGCTGCGCATCGAGTTCTCCATGACCCTGCACGGGTCCGACCTGTTGCTTCACGGCGCTTATCTTGATCTCAAGCTCAAACATTGCCGCTTTTGCTTGACGGTCTCGGAGTTCAATCGCAATTACATATTCGAACATTATCCGGGAGTTGATGCGGGCAAATTAGGCGTGCAGCGGATCGGCGTCGACACGGACAACATCTGCTCCAACAATCTACTAAGGCAATGCGACCAGCAATTCACAATCCTCGCCGTCGGCAGACTTCACGCGGTCAAGAATCACGCGTTTCTGGTGCGGGCTTGCCGGCAATTGAAGGATCTTGGTCTCGACTTCCAGTGCCTGATCGCGGGCGAAGGGCCGGAGCGGCATTTACTCAAATGCTTAATCAGGAATCTGGGGCTGAAAAGTGAAGTCAAGCTCCTCGGCCACATGGCGCGTTCACAACTCGATGTTCTCTACGCCACCAGCGATCTAGTCGCGCTCACCAGCCGCAGCGAAGGCATTCCGCTGGTCTTGATGGAAGCGATGGCGCGAAGAGCCGTCGTGCTCGCTCCGGCGATCACGGGAATTCCAGAGCTGGTCATCGATGGCGAGACCGGCTTTCTCTATCAACCCGGATCGCTGGAAGACTTCGTGGCCCATGTGACGGACATTTCGCGGCTGCGCTCGGCGCTGAATCCTGTCAAGGCCGCTGCCCGCGCCCACGTCATCGAACGCTTCGATCCAAAAAAAAATCTCACCGCTCTGGCCGAGTTATTCCGGCGGCAGTTGCTCACCACGCAAGAATCTCATGCGGATCCTGTATTGCAATAAATACAACTTCCTGTTCAGCGGCACGGAAGTCTACCTCTTCGAGCTGATGGAGATGATGCGGGCCCATGGACACCAGGCCATTTTGTTTTCGATGGCTGATCCGCGAGGCGAGCCAACACCTTGCGATTCGCATTTCATTCGGCACATCGATTTCAAGTCTGCAAACCCCAGAGTGCAAAAGTTCCGGCACGCTGTGCACGCGCTTTATTCCCGCGAAGCCCGGCGCAAGATACGCGGCCTAATTGAAGTTATCCAGCCAGATGTGGCCCATGTTCGCAATATTTATCACCACCTGTCGCCTTCCATCTTGTGGGAGTTGAAAGCGCAGAACGTTCCCGTGGTCTATCACTTAAATGATTTCAAGCTGCTCTGTCCGAGCTACAACCTGGTCGCTCATGGACGCGTGTGCGAGCGTTGCCGCGGCGGCAAGTTCTGGCACGTATTGACGGCAGGCTGCTATCAAGGGCCGCCGGGCGCGCCGTTTGTCCTGGCGGCCGAGGCCTACCTTCACAAGTGGCTGCGAACTTATCGGAGTTGCGTAGACGGTTTCATCGCGCCCAGCCGATTTGTAAAGAAGAAGTTTGTGGAATATGGCTGGCCGCAAGAAGGCATCGAAGTTTTGCCCCATTTTCAGAAACTGCCTTCGCAGATTCCATCCGTTCCGGGCCCCGAGGCGCACATCCTCTACTTTGGCCGGCTCTCCTCTGAAAAGGGAGTGGACGACTTGCTGCATGCCATGGCTCATCTGCCCGACCTGCGCCTCGTGGTCGCCGGAGATGGCCCACAGCGGGAACAACTGCAGCATCTGGCTGCAGAACTTCAGCTGAATCGTGTGGAGTTCACTGGACAGCTGCGAAAAGAGCAACTGGAATCGCTGATTGCCGCGTCGCGCTTCACGGTCTTTCCCTCTCACGCTTACGAAACGATGGGAAAAAGTATTCTCGAGTCCTATGCCTGGGGACGCGCGGTCGTCGCCTCGGATCTCGGCTCTCGCCGCGAACTGGTGCACGAAGGCGAGACGGGAATGCTTTTTCCTCCGGGAGACGTCAGGCAACTTGCTGCAGCACTAACGTTCCTGGCCCGCCAGCCAGAGCTAGCCGAAAGGATGGGCATGAGGGGACGAGCGATGGTCGGGCAATATTACTCTCCCGAAGACCATTATCGAAGCTTGCTCAGAATCTATGAAGGGCTTTCTTCGCCGCGGAGAAACCAGTCGCGAAGTGAAAACACAGTCTACAACGCCTAACCTGCGGATCGCTTTCATCGGCGGTCGCGGCGTCATTTCAAAATACAGCGGTATCGAAACCTACTACGAGGAAGTGGGTAGCCGACTGGCAGCGATGGGCCACAAGGTTACGGCCTATTGCCGGAGCTACTTCACACCCGAGGTAAGGAATCATCGGGGAGTGCGCATAGTCCGGTTACCCACCATTCGTTCGCGGTCTCTTGAAACCTTGTTTCACACGTTCTTGAGCACACTCCACGTGCTCCGCAGCGATTGCGACATTGTTCACTACCATTGCCTGGGGCCGGCTTTGTTTTCATTTTTGCCGCGACTGTTCGGCAAGAAAACCGTGGTCACAGTCCAAGGCCTGGATTGGCAGCGGAAGAAATGGGGAAGAATTGCCTCGGCTGTCTTGCGGGCCGGCGAGTGGGCAGGAGTCCGGTTCCCCAATACAACAATTGTCGTATCTGAGACATTGCAGAGACATTATCTGGGCCGCTACGGAGCAGACACGACCTATGTGCCGAACGGCAGCACCCTGAGGGGGAAATCGCCTGCCTCCCACCTAAGCAAGTGGGGACTCACGCCGGGTGGCTACATTCTTTTTCTTGGCCGCTTTTCTCCGGAGAAAAATTGCCACCTGCTGATTGACGCCTACGAAAAGATCGAAACGCAAGTGAAGCTGGTACTCGCCGGCGGTTCGAGCCACAGCAACGAATATGTCCGCCGGCTTCGGCAGCGTCAAAATGAACGCATTCGCCTGCTCGATTGGCAAAGCGGAAAAGCACTCGATGAGCTGCTTACGAACGCCATGCTCTTTGTCCTACCCTCTGATCTGGAGGGAATGTCACTGGCTTTGCTCGACGCTCTGGGCGCCGGGGTGTGCACGCTCGCCAGTGATGTTCCAGAGAATCGCGAAACTCTGGGAGGTGCGGGCTTCACCTTTCGAGTGGGCGACGTAGACGATCTTGAAGGTATGCTCCGGCTGCTGCTCTCTTCCGAGTCACGTCGCGCAAAAGCAGCGATCCGAGGGAAAAAAAGAGTGCAGCAATGCTTCCTGTGGGACCAGATCGCAAAACAAATGGATAGCGTTTATCGTCAGTTATGGAACGGTCGGCAGTCCATTTCGTCGGAAACGGACAATCTGATTTCAAACCCTCGCGCAGCCTGAATCGCGGCTTTTCGATGATTTCGGCGGCAGGAATCAAATCCTGCCGCTTTTTTGTTTACAATCAAAGATTCGCGGATTGATCGCGACTTTCATGGAAGACATGATCTTGGTCACCGGAGGAGCGGGATTTATCGGTTCCAACTTCATTCTGCAATGGATGACGCAGGAAAAAAGTCCGCTCCTCAATCTCGACAAGCTGACTTACGCGGGCAATCCACACAATTTGTTGTCTGTGGTCGCCGATCCCCGCTATCGGTTTGTGCAGGGAGATATTTGCGACCGCGAATTTGTCCGCAGCCTCCTGCAACAGCACATGCCCCGCGCCATCGTGCATTTTGCGGCGGAGAGCCATGTGGATCGCTCCATTCATGGCCCCGACGACTTCATCCACACCAATGTGCATGGCACGTTCTGTCTGTTGGAGGAGGTTAGGGCGTACTATGCGGCGTTGTCGGATGAGGAGCGACAGCAGTTTCGCTTTCTTCACGTCTCAACCGACGAAGTGTACGGTTCTCTCGGCGCGAATGACCCGCCATTCACGGAAACTACGGCTTATGCCCCGAACAGTCCGTATTCCGCGTCGAAGGCAGCCTCGGATCACCTGGTGCGGGCCTATCACCACACTTACGGATTGCCCACGCTCACCACGAATTGCTCGAACAATTACGGGCCTTTGCAATTCCCCGAGAAACTGATCCCTTTGATGATCCTAAACGCGCACTCTGGCAAGCCGCTGCCTGTCTACGGAGACGGTCAACATGTGCGTGATTGGCTGTTTGTCGAAGACCATTGCGACGCAATCAGAACGGTTCTGGCTTACGGACGCGCCGGCCAAACTTACAACATCGGCGGTTGGAACGAAAAGAAGAACATTGAAATCGTGGAGACGATCTGTTCAATTCTCGACCAGCTTTGTGTGGGTGATCCTGTCGTTCCTCACCGTGCGCTGCTCGCTTTCGTGAAAGACCGGCCAGGGCATGATCGCCGCTATGCCATGGATGCGCGCAAGATCGAACGTGAACTTGGCTGGAGACCGCGGGAGACTTTCGAGACCGGAATCGCGAAAACCATTCGCTGGTATTTGGACAACGAGGAATGGGTCCGTGGAGTCATGGATGGAAGTTATCGCGATTGGATCGCCAAGCAATACTCCTGAAAGCGCGGTTTTCTGGATTCATTATGCGAGCCACCATATTCGGCGCTACCGGCCTGCTGGGAAAAGCCCTTATGCAAGAGTGGCAAAGCGATCAAATCGCCGGGCTGGGATCCAAAGACACTGATATCCGCAATCGGCAGCAGGTTCTGGAGATTGTTCAACAAACCCGGCCCGATTGGATCGTGCTCGCTGCCGCTTATACTGATGTCGATGGCTGCGAGAGCAATTCAAAATTGGCTTTCAGCGTAAATCGCGACGGCGCCGAGAACGTAGCGCAGGCCGCGAAGGAGCACGGCGCGCGTCTTCTGTTCGTCAGCACAGACTATGTCTTCGATGGAACCAAGACGAGTCCTTACGAAACGGGCGATCGGCGCGGGCCCCGCAGCGTTTACGGCCGATCGAAAGCTGAGGCCGAGGTGAAACTGACTCACATTCTCCCCAACTGTTGCATTGTGCGAACATCCTGGCTCTTCGGCCCGGGCGGCAAGTGTTTTCCCGACACGATCCTGAAGCTGGCCAAGAGCAAACCTGAATTGCAGGTGGTCAACGATCAACGTGGATCGCCGACCTACTCGCAGGATCTGGCGCGAGCCATCATTCAACTTTGCCGCCGGGAGGCCAGTGGAATCATTCACGCCACCAATCAAGGCGACTGCACCTGGTTTGAATTTGCGCAGGAAATTGTCTGGCGGGCGGGCCTGAAAACGGCGGTGCATCCTACGACTAGCGAGGAATTTCCCCGCCCGGCGCCGCGCCCCAAATACTCAGTGCTCTCGCGGAAGAGTCTGGGTCACTGCGGAATCGTCATGCCTGCCTGGCAAGATGCGCTCGATCGTTACCTGGCGGCACGATCGGCCGCGCCTCTCATTTAGCCGGTCAACCCGGTGAGCTTTATAGTAATGACATCAAGTCGGCGCGCAGTTTTTCCTGGTGTGCACGGTCGAGCTTGGCACCTGCGCAAGTCACATAGAAAACATCGATCGCCGTTTGGCCCTCCGTATCGATGATGCCAGCTTCGATGTTGCAGCCCAACTCTGAGAGCGTAGCGCTTATGTCGTACAGCAGACCCGGCCGGTCCTGGGCTGTGACTTCAACCAAAGTACTGTGGTGTGAACTGTTATTGTCGAGATGAAGCCGCGGCTCGACCTTCACTTTTGGGGCTTTTTCCGCCGGCTTGAATTTTTGCCGCATCCATTCGGCTACGTCCACTTCTCCGGCCACCGCCTCCGCCAAATCGCTCTTCAATCGCCCTACTTCCGCCGGATTCATTTCCAGAGTGTGGAACCGATCGGCAATGCGAAAGGCATCCAGCACAATGCCGGCCTTATTCGAGTACGCGTCCGCTTTCAGAATATTCATCCCCCAGGAAGAAAGCGTTCCCGCAATTCCGGCAAACAGAAATGGACAATCGAGCGTCAACAAAAGTACCTCGAAATATCCTTCGCGCTGGACAATGCTGATTTGGGGATCCTGCTCGTGGAGCTGTTCGTACATACGGTAATGCGAAATGACTTGCTCCGGCGAATGCGTCGACAAATAGCGCCTGGGAAAACCCTCCAGGAATTTTGTAATGCGTTTGCAATCGACGGACCCTCCAGCCGCGCTCGCCAGTTCCGCAATCTCCCGATCGTTGGTCGCCGTCACATGCACGCGTTGATCATCTATTTCGCGGCTTAGATGATTGAAAACTGCGGCGTAGAGCTGCCAGAGCATCTCGGCCTTCCACGGAGTCAAGGCTTCCGGATTCACCGACTTGATGTCTGCATAAGTGAGTAGCGTCAGCATTTTCAGCGGTTCGGTGGCCTTAACCGTTTCGCTGAAATCATGGACGACGGTGGGGTCAAAGATATCCCGCCGCGCCACCGTGGCTGACATGCGCAGATGATTGGCCACGAGAAAGATCACCGCCTCAGTGTCACTGGGATCCAGTCGCAGGCGCTGCGTGATCTCTTTCACGGCTACCACGCTGCCCTCCACATGATCGCCGGGGCCGCCTTTTCCCAGGTCGTGAAAAAGCATTGCCAGAAAGAGCAGTTCCGGCCGTTCGATAGCCTGATAAATTTCGGTGAAACGCCGTTCCAAATCGTTTTGCGGCGAGCGCAGCGCGTGCAGGTTCTCGATGGCAACCAGGGAATGTTCGTCCACCGTATAGCGATGGTAATAGTCGCGCACAACCAGAGCATCGATCGCGTGGAATTCGGGGAAAAGCGCGGCCAGCACGCCCAGACTGTGCATCGCGCGCAGGGCCGTGGCCGCGTGGGGAGAAATCAATAGGCGCTGGAACTGCGGCCAGAAATCCCCCGCGCCCTGGACCAGCACAGGCACCGCGGCTTCCACGCAACGTTCGGTTTCGCCGCTAAGTTTCAGTCCGTGCCGCGCCACAAATTCGAACAGACCAAGTAGGACTGCGGGATCCCGAACTGACGAAAGCTGACGCAGAAAAACCCGGCCTTCGACTACGGAAAAATCCGCATTAGAGAGACGCGAGCTCTGGCTTTCAAACAGCCGGTAGAGACCGGACCGCGGTGGACGTGCTTCTTCTGCCAGGATTTCCAGGCGGTAAATCGCGCGCGCATTGCGAAAGTAGGTTCGCATCCATTCCGCCGGATCTGAAACCGTCTGTCCCCTTAATCCGATTCTCCCCAGGGCCGCCTCGGCCTGCAGTTCGTAGCTCAAAACATTCAGGTCGCGGCCCTGGCGATAGTGCAGAAAGCACCGCACGGCCGAAAGAAAATCCAATGCCGCAGCGCATTCGCTTCTTAGCGCGGGAAACAAGCTCTCAGGCGCCGGCCAGGCGCCGGTTCTTGCCAGTTCGCCGATCACCTTCAGCCACCCTGCAACCTGGTAATCACGCAGGCCGCCGGGACATTCCTTGATGTCCGGCTCCAGTTGAAAAATCGTGTCTCCATATTTCTTATGACGTGCCCTGCTTAGATCGATCAAGAGCTGTCTTAGCTCACCCGCTTCCGCAGCCACCATTTTCGGCAGCACACGCTCATGCAGCGAATCAAACAGCTCGCGGTCCCCGCACAGGTAGCGGCAATCAAGCAGAGCGACATTGAATTCGAAATTGTCGCGGTAAAGTTTTCCGCATTCTGCAAGCGTGCGGATGGCCGGGCTTACCCGCAGCCTCAAATCCCACAATGCGCGGCAAACCTTTGGAAGCGCTTGCTTCTGCACAGCTTCACTAAGGGACTCTTCCGACAAGAAAAGCAGATCAACATCGGAAAAAGGAAATAGCGCCTGGCGACCATACCCTCCCAGAGCCACGGCGCAAAGCCGTTGCTTTTCTGCAAGAGAGCCGATTTCGTTGTTCCACAACCGCCTGACAATCGCATCCAGCAGGGCAGAGCGTTCGCGGATCGCGGCTCGGCCGTCCTGCGACTCCTGATAACGAAGGCGGATTTTCGCCGCCTCGTTTTCGTACGTGACTTGCAGCGGCAAGTCATTGATTACGAAGGAAGTCGCATACGTGCTCGGGATCGGAAATTCTGCTGAAGACATGGAAGGGATCGCCAATCTACGAACGGCCGGTACTCGAATCCAAAGCCACCCCGCGCCTCGTCCATCATTCTTGTCATAGGGACCATGAACTGCACAGGAGTTTAAATTTATGGGGGAAATAAGGGATATTTATCGAGGATTCTCGCCGACGCTCCCGCGGGCCACCCCGAAACCTTCGCAGCAGCCGTGCTGTCGTATTTGCCACTCTTGGTAGACTATTAACCGAGCTCAGCCCGGAGGGATGCGTGAGCGGTCGAAACGGGCGGTCTTGAAAACCGCTGTACCCGAAAGGGTACCGGGGGTTCGAATCCCTCTCCCTCCGCCATGCAGTCTGGGTTGCAGAGAAACCCGGCTGCATTCCTCTGAAAATCGCCGGAAATCGGCGCAATTCTGTCAAGACTTGCCGTCAAACGGGACCGGAGAAAGTGTCACTATCGAGTCCGCAGGCACGCTTTCGGGCCTTTTTCTCTGAGGGCGAGACGCCCAGTCCCCTTTCAACGTCCCCATCAGGCGAAGGCAATGCGATCAATAACCGACGATTCGGCGAAACGACTTGACTCTACTCTTCGGCTGACCCAGCCGCCTGACCCCCTTCACACGCCGAATGCCTGCCGCAAGATCGGGGCTAAGAAGTCCGCAATCGGATGCTTCATACGCCAGCCGGCGTATCGCTGCCAATCTCAGGTTAATCGTCGACGGGGCGTACGGGCGCTGTTCGAGTGCGATTCGGTACCGTGTGACCACGCTCCTGTTGAAGGCTATCCTGGGCTCCGAGCAGTACCATTCGATGAATTCACGAATGGCATGGTCGTACGAGCGCTTTGAACTCGAAGACGTGAGACTGTTCAAGACCGCAGATTTCGATTGTTCTAGATCGGGTAGTTTGAGGACCGTTTTCGGGACTCGTTTGCGTTCGCTCTTCGCCATTGGAAGCGGCCTCCGCTGCCGCGACGAAAAGCATGACCCTGTCCCCGATCTTCTAACCAGTAGCGCGTTTGCGAGGAGTAATCTTGAGGGATGTAGCGATACTCCACGAGTGCACCGAACCCCCTTGGCGCTTTCTTCTACTCGCTCATCCAGGATTGAGTGGCTTCAGCTCTCCACCACAAAACGATGATTCCAGCAATCGTCGCCTTGCATCAGTGTCTTGGTGCGGATCAACTTGATGCTGGGGCTGATCGCCTTAGTGTATGCGTAGTCTGCATAGCACACAGTCGCGTACCCGATCTCGCCAGCGTCCTCGGCGCAACGATTCACAGAATTCGGGATCTACTGTGCGCCTTTGGTGTGCGACCTCTGTTCCTGCGATGGCGCTATCACTAATGCCAAGGGTATCTTGCACGTCTGTATGCCAGGCGCCAGATCAAAAATTCATTCGGCCTGCGAGCGAGCCTGTTGCACCATTTCTACAAGCACTTTCCGAGTTTCACCCGGATTGCTTACCTCCCTCAAGAATGCAACCCGAGCACCGCGCATACCATCCGGGGTTTTCAAGCGGACATGAAAACCGAGGCGGTCAACTGCGGTCATGGTGGCCGCAATTGCTTCAATGCGAGCAAATTTCCGGGCAAGCAAGACGAGCGCATCCTTGTGGTCGGCGTTCATGTGCTGAATGATTTCGGCCATTGAGTCTGCCACGGGATCTGGTTGGCTGCGCTCATAATCGGATGCAGCTACCCAGCCCATCACCCCGAAGCCGCCCACGTAATAAACATCAATGACGTCCATGCGGTAGAACGAAAAGTCTTCAAAATCTACCCAATATTTGCTGTTGGCGTGACGCTCCAGGTACAGCTTGCGCACCTCAGCCAACCCGGTGTTCGGTACCGGAAGAA
>Ga0335076_10000962_pt1 | contig 27559 bp, 27 predicted proteins | sample Lox_Sample_25_FD_206717 | JGI IMG/M metagenome (GOLD analysis project Ga0335076, IMG submission 206717) | Soil microbial communities from Loxahatchee National Wildlife Refuge, Florida, United States - Lox_Sample_2.5 | ecosystem: Environmental > Terrestrial > Soil > Wetlands | place: USA... | reverse complement strand
CACTGGAAGCCGCGTTCATGGCCCAGGCCCACTCCACAGTGTTTTCTTCAAGTGCATTACGCTGCGAAGCAGGAAACTCGGGCGCGGGGCCGCTGGCCAGCGCGCTCAGGCCGGTGGGAAATGGCATGCCCATGGCGAAACCGAGCGGGACGAGGAGCAGCGCGCTCGAGCCGAGCTTAAGCACAAAGGGCAGTCCAATCAGGGCTTCTAATAATTCTGGCAGAGCGAGAACGTAAATCAGGATCGTGGCTACGATCGCGGTCAGCGGAAGCCACGCCCGTGGTGTTTGCGCCAGCCATTTGCGCGAGGCCAGACTGCCGGCGCCGCTGGAAAGCAGCAACAGAAAAACCACAACGGTGAGTGCATAGGTCGGATGGCCGAGGAACAACACGAAACGCTGGATGAAGGCCACTTCCACCAGAATATATCCCAGTCCGACGGCGACGAAATAGAAGAGAGGCAGGATGCGTTGCCGGCGGCCTCGCCGCACAGCCAGCGGAAGCACGAGAAATGCCAGCACCGCGAGACAGGAAATGATCAGCACCATGCCAAGCACAGCGACGCCAAGGTTGACTTTCCAATCGATTCCCTGCTGAAGCGATTCCGAGCCCAGAACCTGCCCCGGCTTTATCGTGAAAAAGAAAAATGGCGCGTTGTCATAAACGGGAGCGACGTTGTAGGGATAATTCCTGGCGAAGCCATAGGCATCATTGCCCGCGATTAAATCGGAAAAAGGATTTTCCTCCGGGGCAGAAGGCAGATAGAGCCCCGCCAAAGCCGGGTTGTCGGCGAGATGCCTTTCGACGGCCTCTTCTTCCTGAGTTGTGAATGTGGTCTTTTTCGCCAGCACCACCACCGGAATTCCATCCTCGTCAAGTTCGCCTTCAGAAACCACAATGAAGTTCCCGGCGCATTGCGCGACTCCGAGCGAGTGCAGTGCCTGCATGGCCACGGAGACCACGCGCAATGCTTCGCGCGGCTGCTGAAATTCCCAGCGCGTGATGGCAATCATTCCGTCCGGCTTGAGGTGCTGAAAATATTCGCGGAATGCCTCGACGGTGTAGAGACTGTTCTCGCTGAGCGCGAACGCGCCGGCGGCGGTGGAGGCCCAGGTATCGACTAGGGTCATTTGCACGACGTCAAATTGCTGATGCGAGCTGCGGATGAACGAGCGGCCGTCGGTCACGTGAAGGTGGACTTCGGGCCGCTGATAAAGATGATAAGAATAATCGGCGTAAAGGCCGCGCATGATGGTGTTGGCGATGATGGGGTTGATTTCGATCCCAGTCACGCTGGGGCTGCCGTTTGCGACCGCGCGCAGCACGTCCACGCCGCCGCCCGGGCCGATGATCGCGTACTCACCATGCGGGCGCAGGACATTCGCCAGCGCGGGTGGCGCTGACATCAGATCCTTTTGCCAGTCCGTTCCCTGCCACAGGGTGGGATCGGCATGCATGATGGAAGTGGAGGCATCCGCGTCGATGACGATGGTCTTCGCCTCTCCCTGGCGATCGACTTCCACGCGCGAGATTGCGTTCCAGGCGGCGAATTCAACCCAGGAGGGATCGCGCAGCAAACCTTTGGCATAAACCACGTCGATAAGGCGGCCGGAGTGATTGAATGCAACCAGGAGCAGGAGCGCGGCCGCCAAAATAGCGGCGATTCGGCGTGCTTTTTGTTGCAAAGCCCAGACAGCTCCGGCGATGGCTGAACAAAGGCCTGCAAATAAGATGGCGTTCGGGCCGCCGATCCAATTCAGCAGAGGCACCACTCCCAGGCACGCCAGGGCTCCGCCGAGCAGGTCAGCCGCGTAGAGCCGCGGGATATGCTCGGACTCACGCGCAAAGATGATTGAGAATTGCAGACCTGTCACAAAAAACGGGAGGGCCGAAGCCAGATACATAGCGGTCAGGCGGAGAAAATTCGCAAACGAAAGCTCCAGCGACACCGGGACGTGCAAGATGATCTCAAGGACCGCGGGCAGGAGCAGCGCGTTCAGGATGCACAGTCCGGCGGCGAGAGGGCGGGTTTCGAATCGCGCCAGCCGCGCTTTGAAAAGATAGGCGAAAACGCCGCCCGCACCCAGGCCGAGCAGGGCAATGGAAATCGCCAAAAAAGCGAAGTGATAGAAGAGGACGACGGAGAACAGGCGTGTGAGGGCCAATTCCAGCAACAGGGCGGAAAAGCTGCACAGCGCAATTCCGGCCACCAGCGCGGGATTTGGAGATTTCTCCGTTTGTGCCGCCGGAGCTGTGGCCAGGGTTGAGCTCATTCAGGTGGATGGAATGGGACAGTCTATCAGAAGATTCTTGCGTGGCGTCGGATTCGCGGCTTGCGGTAGTCTTCCAAATTCATCAACCACAAAGGATACGAAGTCGCATGAAGGCTGCGTCGAGCGGAGTACCTTCGTGATCCTTTGTATCCTTCGTGGTCAATAAGGACGCTGCTCGCCCCGCGCAGGGCGTTTAGAAATTCAGTTTGGAGTTTTGAGTTCCCGGTTCACAGTTAATTTCAGCTCTCTAGAATTACGTGCGCGATGGCTTCGGCTGCCGTGTGGGAAAGTGAAAGCGAAGCGCGGACCGCGCCCAGTCGCGAAGCAAACTCCGCGGCTTTGGCGTGAAACACAATGGTCGGACGGCCGCCGGGTTGGCGGCAGACTTCTACATCGCGCCAGCGCACTCCGTGGTTCCAGCCAGTGCCGAGCGCTTTCATGGCCGCTTCTTTTGCCGCAAACCGCGCGGCGTAGCGCTCAATGCGATTGGCCTTGGAATCGCAATAGGCGATTTCTCCCTCGGTGAAAATTCGCCGCAGAAAGCGGTCGCCATAGCGGTCGATGGCCTGGGCGATGCGGGGAACTTCCGCAATGTCGATGCCGGTGCCGACGATCATGAATTCTTGACCGCCTTGTTGAGTGCCGCCGCGATCAACTGGTCCTGCTCGGGAAAGACGGTACGAAGATCAAGCAGAACGCGGTCTTCTTCTACACGGGCGACGACCGGCGGATCGAAGTAGCGCAGGCGAGAGGCGAGTTCATCCGCACTCAGGCCCGGGCAGCTGATGGCCAAGAGAGAGGTAGGAAGAATTGCCGAGGGTGCGGCGCCGCCGCCAAGAATCGATTCTCCATCGAGCAACTGAATATCGACTCGTGGACTCAGCGATCCGGCAACCGCTTGCGCCCGCCTCGCGATTTCTTCCTTTGAAAGTCTCATCATGCGCAATATGGGGAGGGCATCGAAGTCGCGCTTCACGTAGGCAAGAAGCGTGGCCTCCAGCGCCGCGTAAGTCAGCTTGTCGACCCGCAGAGCGCGAAAGAGGGAGTTGGTGCGCATGCGCGAAATCAGATCGCTGCGCCCGCTGAGAATTCCGGCCTGCGGACCGCCCAGCAGCTTGTCGCCGCTGTAAGTAACGACATGAACCCCGGTTCGCAGGCTGTCGAGCACGCCCGGTTCCTGATTGACTCCAACCGAACTGAGATCGAACAGCGCGCCGCTTCCCAGGTCTTCCATGAGCGGCAAATTCTTCTTACGCGCGAGAATTACAAGTTCGTCGAGACGCGGCTGCTCGGTGAAACCGGTAATCTGAAAATTGGAGCGGTGAACGCGAAGTAAAAGCCGGGTGCGCTCGTTGATAGCGCGTTCGTAGTCGGTGATTCGAGTCCGGTTCGTGGTCCCGACTTCGCAAAGTTTCGCGCCGGATTTGGACATCACCTCAGGAATTCGGAACGAGCCGCCGATTTCGACGAGCTCTCCTCGCGAGACGATGACTTCGCCACCTTCCGCCAACGTGTTCAGAGCAAGCAAAACGGCAGCGGCATTGTTGTTGACAACGACGGTGGAAATTTCTGCGACGGATCCACCCTGTATGCTGAGAAACTTCCGGAACAGCCGGTCGGCGTGCACATCGCGTTTGCCGCGCTCGCCGGTCTCCAGATCATACTCGAGGTTGGAATATCCAGCGGCCACATCGCGCGCATGTTCGAGAGCGCTTACGGCCAGCGGGGCGCGACCGAGATTGGTGTGCAGAACCACGCCCGTGGCATTGATCACAGGGCGCAGAGAGTAGCTGAGGGCGCGACGAAGCTCGCGTCCGACCGCTTCCGCCATGCCGGAGAGGGCGAGATCAATGCCGGCGGAATCCAGTCGCCCCGCCGCAATCTCCTCTCGCAGACGGGCCAGGACCACACGGCAGGCTTCCGTGACCGCGGTTGCACCCTCCGTGGAGACGAGCGCCATCATCTCGCTCGTGCGCAGGAATTCATCTACGGAGGGAAGCTTACGAAAGAGATCGGCTTTGTTTACCAACTGCACCAGCGGATTATCCCACGCGCAATTCCAAATGCCCAAGCCTGGGCAACCGCAGATCAGTCAGAATCACAGCAGGTCCTCTCCGTTAATTGTATCCAGCGCGTAAGTGAAACTCTGGGACGTGACATGCACGGGCCCGCGGAAGGGATGATCAATGTTGGCAATCGCGACCAGGACCAGAGAAAGCAAAAATGCCAGAAAAAAGACGTGCAGCATGTGGATCCCGATATCCTCCGCGCTGAACAAGCAAGCGGAGGCGACAGTGATAACAGCGCCAACGACCAGCACGGCCCAGAGCATGGCCGGAATCTGGCTGCGGGACTGTAACTGCCGAATCCGGCGGAATTCCGTGAAGTTGCTCATTTCTGCCAGCGCGTGGTCGAGGCTGAGCTGCTGGGCCGGGGTTTGCGGCTGCACTTCGGAAAGCACGCGCCAAATCTGCTGCACGATCTCATGGCTCTTCGGGCTGACTTCCCCTTTATCCATGGCAGGCCATTCATCGTTCACTATCACGGCGGCATAACTCTTGACCAGGTGATAAATCTGCGTGCTCTCCGAAGCCGGAAGTCCACGGCTTATGCGGGACAGGTTGACCAGGGAATTGGCCTCGCGCTCGGCGTTGCTTTCCGCTAAACGAAAGTTGGTCCACACACCCGAGAGCATAAAAGCAAGAATCACGGCATAGGTAGTGCCCAGCACCTGCACGCTGGGGCCGACGATATCGTTGTGAGTGCTGCGGCGTGTGCCGGGAGGCCAAAAGCGGGCAAGCAAATAGACCAGGCTTACCGAAGCCAGAACGCTGACAATGATAACGGCGATTGAAACTGGCGTGTTCTGCAAAATCGCACCTCAGCGGAGAAACCGGATGGAGTTTTGTCGCACAAATCTCGTCCACGAGCAAGCGGTGCAGGTTGCGCGAAGAGGAACTACGCGACTTCGACCAGGCCGTAGCTCCGCTGCCAGCGGGAGCGCATATGCCGCAGCGCACGGTCGATTTCTTCCCGGGAAATCTCGGCGTTTGGGCCCGCCAGAACGGCGGCGGCTTCCCGTCTTGCGGCTTCGAGGAGCTGGCGATCGCGAATGAGGTTCGCCACCTGAAAGCTGGGCATGCCGGCCTGACGGGTCCCGAAGAACTCGCCGGGGCCGCGCAGCTCCAGGTCGAGTTCCGCAATCTGGAAGCCATCGTTGGTACGGACCATGGCGTCGAGGCGGCGCTCGGCTGGTTCGCTGACTTCGCCGGAAGTCATCAGGATGCAGTAGGAGCGGGCCGCGCCGCGGCCGATGCGCCCACGAAGCTGATGGAGCTGGGCCAGCCCGAAGCGCTCGGCGTGCTCGATCACCATGACGGTGGCATTGGCAACATCGACGCCGACCTCGATCACCGTGGTCGAAACCAGAATGTCAATCCCGCCTTTCTGGAACAGGCGCATGATCTGTTCTTTCAGGTCGGCGTCGAGACGGCCATGTAACAGCGCGACGCGCTGGCCGGGAAAAATCCGTTCCAGTTCCTTGTACATTTTCTGTGCAGCTTTAATTCCGGTTTCTTCGTTTTCTTCGATGACTGGATAGACGACATAGGCCTGATGACCGCTCGCAATTTGTTTGCGGACAAAATCCCAGACTTTTTCCGACTGATCGTCGGAAACGAGCCGGGTGACGATGGGCGTGCGGCCGGGAGGCATTTCGTCGATGACGCTGAGATCAAGGTCGCCATAGAGGGTGAGAGCGAGTGTGCGAGGAATGGGCGTAGCAGTCATCACCAGGACGTCGGGCTCGGAAGGAGCCGTCGAGCTACGCTCGACCGGACGGCCGAGGGCGGCCGTCCCTAAATGGTCTGTGTCACCGCCTTTCTTCATGAGTTTGAAGCGTTGCAGGACGCCGAAGCGGTGTTGCTCGTCCACAATGACGAGGCCAGGCCGGGCAAAGTCGACTTTTTGCTCAATCAAAGCATGGGTCCCGATCACCAGTTGGGCATTGCCTTGTGCGATGTGGCGGCGAGTTTCGCGCTTGCGATCGTCATCCAGCGATCCGGTAAGAAGAACTATGCGGTAGCCGGCCGGCTCAAGAATTCGGCGGGCTGAAAAATAATGCTGCTGGGCCAGAATTTCTGTGGGCGCCATGAACGCGACTTGATGACCATTCTCCATCGCAATGATGGCGGCCTCGAACGCGACAATGGTTTTACCCGAACCGACATCACCTTGCAAAAGCCGGCGCATGGGGAATGGCTTCTCCATGTCGGAAGCGATCTCTTTCAAGACCCGCTTCTGGGCCGCGGTGGGATGAAACGGCAAAATCTTTTTGAGAGCTTCGCGAACCCGGTCGTCGAGCTTGAAAGCGATACCGGTCTGTGCCTTCTGTTCCCGGCGCTTGAGCTCAAGCCCGAGTTCCAGGAAGAAAAGTTCTTCGAAGATGAGGCGAATGTGAGCGGGGGTTCGCGAATTCTGCAAGTCTTCAAAACTCTCGCCGGGCTCGGGCCAATGGACTTTCCAGAGCGCTTCGCGCGGGGCGATCAGGGTCAACCGGCCTCGGACTGCGGCCGGAATTGGGTCCTGCACCTCCGGCGTGAGATTCTCCAGTGCGGTATGGAGGATGCGACGAAACCAGCGCGAGGTCAGGCGGCCCTGGGCCGCCGATTCGTAAATGGGCACGATGCGGCCCACTTCGAGGGAAGTGGCAAGTTTGCGGTCGGCGGCGTGGCTCGAGCCATCTTCGGCAGGCTCGCCCAGAATTTCGAACTGGGGCTGCACCAGCTGCAATTCACCGGCGTGTCGTTCTTCTTCCACCTTGCCGTAAAGCGCGACCAGCTGACCGGGTTTGAAGCGGTCTCGAAGATAGGCGCCGTTGAACCAGATGCACTTCAAGCGGGCGCGGCCCTGTCCCGCGGTCATCTGAAAAATCGGCATGCGGCGGGTGCGAAACAGGCCCGAGTTACGCACTTCCGCGATCACGGTGGCCATTTCTCCCGGGCGAAGTTCGGCGATGCCGCGCGGGTTCAGCCGGTCTTCATAGCGAAAAGGAAGATAATGGAGAAGATCGTCGACGGTGTGGATGCTCTTGGCGGCCAGCAATTCGGCGAGCCGTGGCCCGATCCCCTTGACGTATTGAACGGAAGTGGAAAGCTCCAGCATCTCTCGGGATAGTAACAGGAGGGCAGCAGGCGTGGCGCGGCCTCCGCGCAACCATATGAACCGGGACAATTTCGGTGTCTAAGAAAGCGATGGCCAACTTCTGGCGCGCATTGCTCGCTGTGCTGGCAGGAAATGCCGCCTACTTTCTATTGATGCCACATCTTCCGCCGGCCGCCCGGCATACTCCGTTTCGTCTGGATCTGGGCCTGGCCGTCGACTTCTGGTTCTGCCTGGTCGTCTTCGGCATTATCAAGACCTTCGGTGGCTGGAAGAAAGACACAAATGAGAAGTGATGTCTTGCCCCGATGGTTACTTTCGGCACCTCGGTAACCCCGCCGGCGGCAGCTACAATTCTGGCAGAACCATGCAAAAAATCGCCATCCTCTATGACGCCAGCCAGGCGGTTTTGTCCACGGTCGATCAGGACGAAGTGCTGGAACAAATCCTCATGGTTGTGCGGGATTACTTCCATCTGAACAACGTCGCGGTCTTGTTGCTCGACAAGGAACGCAATGAATTGCGGGTATGCAAGCAGCTGGGCTGGGACCCGGCGCGGGAAAACCTGCGCCTGCCGCTGGGGACTGGAATCACGGGGGCGGCAGCGGTCCAGAAGCGGCCGTTGTATATACCGGATATAAGCAAAGACCCGCGCTACGTGAGCAATTGTTCGGGAACGCAGTCCGAACTGGCGATTCCCCTCATGGTGCGCGATGGCGTGGTCGGAGTGCTGGATTGCCAAAGCGAGAATCTCGATCACTTCGATCCCGAAACCACGGACCTGCTGACGCTGTTTTCGACTCAGGCCTCGATGGCCTTACAGAACGCGCACCTGCATTCGCTGGAGCGGCGCCGCGCCTCGCAACTGGAAGCCATCAACTCCATTGCGCAGGAAACCACGCTGGTGCTGGAATTGAGAGAACTGCTTTCCAAAGTTTGCGTGAAAATCCAGAAGGCATTTCAGGTCTCGCACGTTTCGATTTTGCTGAAAGAAGAGCAGGACCTGGTGTTGCGCTCGCAAAGCGGCAAGCTTACCCCGCGCGTGACCGAGGGCGAACGCCTGTCCGCGGGATCAGGGTCCTGGGGACAGGCATTGGAAACCGGCAAGACCCGGATTGAAAACAATGTCAAAGCGGTGGCCGGCGAAATTGCGCTTTACGAAGAAACCAGCTCGCGCATGTGCATTCCTCTGGTTTCCTTCGGTCATACCCTGGGAGTTCTGGTACTCGACAGCAAGCAAAACGGCGCTTTCAGCGCAACCGATATCCAGCCGCTCGAGTCCGTCGCCGATATTTGCGCCACCGCCATTCAGAACGCGCACTACGTCGAGCGGGTGCAGCAACTAGCCTATCTCGATGGACTCACCGGCATCTTCAACCGGCGGTATTTCGAAATGCGCATCGCCGAAGAAATGGAACGGGCGCGGCGCTTCAACAGCGGCATGGCCGTAATTATGGTGGATATCGACCAGTTCAAACGCCTCAACGATGAATTCGGCCACTTACTGGGAGACGAAGTGCTGCGCCAGGTGTCTTCGATCTTCCATCAGCAGCTTCGGAAGATCGACGTGGTGTGCCGCTACGGCGGGGAAGAGTTTGCCATTCTCCTCTCGCAGGCCACTGCCAAACACGCGCTGAGTGTGGCGGAGAAATTAAGGCGGCTGGTGGAATCTTGGCAATTCCCCGGTGTGCCTCGCCCAGTGACCATTAGCGCCGGTGCGGCTGCGTTTCCGGATCACGGAACTACTCGTGACGATTTGGTAAAGGCCGCCGACGCCGGGCTGTACGCGGCGAAACAGGAAGGCCGCAACCGCGTGCGCCTGGCTTCCGAAAACCGCGTCGGGTACGGCGCGGGCATCTAGCTGGCTGGTGGTTAATCCGTGTCGATCCGTGGCTGGATTTTCCCAAACCTTCTTTCGCTCTCAGATATCAGCGTGCCGCGGATGCGGTTGATTTTCAAGTTCGCGGTGGAGTTCTCTTTCCTGTTCGCGAAACTGGCGCTGAACTTCCTCCATTTCCTTTCGCCACTCGTCCCCATGCGCGCGGAATTCGCGAGCCGCTTCTTCCGCCGCCGCTCTTGCCTGCTGGATTTGCGTGTCGCTCATCTGCCGCGCTGCTTGCTCTAATTCCGGTTCCAGGCGGGCCATCTCGGCCTTCAGTTGGCTCAGGTCGATTTGCGCGATGCTGTCCAGGTCGGGAACCTGATAGCTCTCGTAGAGCCGGGACTGTTTGCGTTCCGGTAAAGTCAGCGTAATGGTCTGTTCTTTCCTTTCGCGGATAATACCGACGCTAACAGTGTTGTTCTTGCGGCCATGGAGTGCGTGGGAGAAGTCGCCCGTATCGCTGACCGTCTCACCGTTTACTTTGACAATTACGTCGCCGGCGCGGAATCCCGCCTTCTCGGCGCTGCTCCCTTTCTCGACGGACCGGACCAGAACACCCTGGCCATTCTTGGCGCCGAAGAAATCGCCCAGCTGGGGGGTAAGGTTTTCCACCATGAGACCGCTTCGCAGGGAGGAATGCACAACCACGATACTCACAGGAACGTCGATGTCGGGAAACGCGGGCATCGCCGGAATAGCAGGAATAGCTGGAGTAGCCGGCATGGCCGGCATGGCCGGCATTACGAACTTGTAGTGCTTGCTTTCGGGAACCATCAGCGCCTTGCGGTCGGCAAGTTGGGCTTTGATTGTCATCGCTTGGCCGTCACGGCTAATGCCCAGGGTCACGATGCGTCCGGGCGGAATTTCGCGGATCATGCGCCGCAGCTGCTCCACACTTTCTACTTGCGTTCCATTCAGTGTCAGGATGACGTCGTGCTCTTTCAATCCCGCCTTGCCGGCAGGAGCGTCCTGATCCACCATGGTGACTTCTACGCCCTGTTCTTCTTTGAGCTTGAGATCACCGAGGCGGTCGGTCGTGACGTTGCGGGTGTCTACGCCTAAGTAGGCTCCGCCAGACTCGTCGCTGGAGTAGCCCGAGGGCTCGCCAAGCTCGCGGGAAAAAACCTGGGTCGCCGGGATGAAGACGAACAGACACAGGATGCCCAGAGTTAGTTTGAGGGTTGAGTTTTGCATGGGTTCCTCCCTCGCCGCAAGAACCTACTGGCTGACACGCCGGAAACTGATATTGCCGGTGGTGGTCCGAACCTTGAGCACCGGCCCGCCGCCGTTCAAACTGCCTTCCGCGCTGACGGTCTTGGGACCGTAGTCTCCGCCTTCGGAAGTGACTCGCAGTTCACTGAAATCCGAGCGGATGCTGTGGCCATTGGCCACTTCAATCGAAGCGCGAACCGTAATGTTCAGGTCGGAAGGCAGATAAACTGTGATGTCCCCCACGGAAGTTTCCAATACCGAGTCGCCGCCTTCAGAGCCGTTCTTCACGAACCTGGCAGTGATGGTCCCGGCCCCGGTTTCCGCATGCACAGCGGGCACTCCGTTGAGCTCGATCGTGCCGCTTCCGGTTTCCGCGCGCACCGGCCCCTTGGCCGAGGCCAGGCGGATGCTGCCGCCTCCGGTTTCCAATTCCGCGCCCCCGTCGATCTGTCCCAGTTCAATGCTGCCACCGCCAGTGCTGGCCCTGACATGACCGGCGCAGTGTTCAACGTCAATGCTGCCGCCGCCAGTTTCCAGCACCGCCCCCTGCAGGCTGCTTTCCAGGCGGATACTGCCGCCGCCACTTTCGGCGTTGACCTTGCCCTTGGCCGAAGCCACCCGGATGCTGCCGCCGCCGGTATGCAGGTCGACATCTCCGCCGATCGTGCCCACCTCGATGCTGCCTCCGCCGGTCTCGGCGTTCACGGCTCCGCCGATATCATCGAGGTGAATGCTGCCGCCGCCACTTTCGGCTTCAACCTGTCCCGCGATGGCGGCCGCCGCGAGGCTCCCGCCTTCGGTTTCAAACTTCACCAAATTCATCTCACGCGGAACTTCGATCGAGAAGTCGCTGACGAAGCGATGCGGGTTTCCACCCTGCCAGTCGGCCACGATCCAGGCCGTGTCGCCGCGAACGTACGCGGTGATCTTGTACGATTCCAGCTCCCGGCGCGCCGTTTCCTGCGAGGAAGAATTCACATGATTGCGAACCGTATAACGAATCCCTGACTGCGAGCCGCCCTGGACCCGAACCGAGCCGACGTCGACCTTTACCCTGAGATTCTTTGTGGCGGCTAGATTGCCGGTGACGACTTCTTCGGCCCAGCCTTGACCTTCACGATGAGTGCGGCTTTCCTGCTGCGCGGTTGCCAACGGCAACGCCAGCAGAAACACCGCGACGAATTTAGCGAACTTCTTCAACATTTCCTCTCCGATTCAAGCTGCACGACTGAGACGCTCGCGCCTACAACGCTCGCGCCCACACAACTAATCAATCTCCGGCAACTGCGCCAGCACCCGACGCGCCTGCAGCCGGATGTACTGATTCGAGTCATTCTCCGCCAGTTTCTGCAATGTCTGCCGGACACTGCTGTCAGCGGAGCACGGTTCGAGCAAATGCAACGCTTCAGTACGAAGGCCGGAATTGGAATCGTTCATCAAGGCTTCCAGCACGGCGTCGCGGACACGCACGTCATCCTTTACATAGGGCCCCAGACCTTCAAGCGCTTTCAACCGCACCCCAGGATTCGAATCGTAGCGCAGCGCGTACAACAGGGCCTCGCGCACGTGCGTGTCATTCGGTTTCTGGATCAGCAAATCGACGGAATCCATGCGCACGCCGGAGTTGTAATTGTTGCGCGCGGCAAAAAGCAGTAACTGCTGGATGCGCTGATCGTTCAGCGATCCCTGGGCTTCCTGCGTGGAAACTGTGTTGTATTTGATGTTGATTTGGTCGGAGCCGGGCTGCTGATCGATGGACTGAATACCTGTAATAGACGATTCAGAAGGAGGAGCTGCCAGCGGCTCAACCACCCGGTTTGAATTGTTCATTACTTTGTAGGTGGCGCCGATTCCGCCCGCGAAGCCGACGATGAAGATTGCCGCAGCCAGCGCCGGGGCAAATTTGATGGGCCGCAGCCAGGCGCCGGGATCAAAGATCAGTCGCTGCCAGAACCCGCCCTGCTCGGTGGTCTCGAGCGTTTCTTGCAGACGCATTCGCGAAGCCGCCACCAGATTGGGCGATGGCTCCTCCACGGGAAACTTGGAGAGCGTGGTCTGCAGCTGCCGGTTGGACTTTAATTCCGCGGCGCAGTCCGGACAGCGCGCCACATGCTGCTCCAGTTCGTAGCGAGCGTCGTCCTGCAGCTCGTTGTAGACGTACAAAAGAATATTTTCGCGCACCCATTCACATTTCATAATTGCGCCCCCGCAATGGGGAAATTCAAATAAGTCAGTCTCATCGCATGTCCGCCAGCGCGCCACGCAATTTCTGAGTGGCGCGGAATAAGGTATTTTTGGCCGTTTCTTCCGTGGTATGCAATATCTCGCCCACGGTACGCAACTTGAGTCCGTGATAATGCTTCAGTTCGAACACCATGCGCTCGCGCGGCGTCAGCCTTTCCAGCGCATGATTGATGCGCGTGCCCAGCTCCCGCCGCATCAGATCGCGTTCAGGATTTGCCCCCGCCCGCGCATCCGGGACCCGGTCGAGAACGTCGTAGGTCTCGCCTTGCGCATCCACCGCAACCGGAGCATCTTCTTTGCGCACTTGTTTCTTACGCAAATGATCGAGGCACAGATTGGTCACGATGCGGTAAATCCAGGTATAGAAGGAGCATTCAAAGCGGAAATTGCCCACGCTTTTGTATGCCTTCAGAAAAGCTTCCTGGTAAATATCCTGGGCTTCATGTTCCGATCCCGTGAGGTGGAGAGCCAGACGCAAGACTGCCTGGTCGTAGTGCTTCACCAGTTCCTCGAAGGCGGCGCGATTGCCGCGCTGCGCTTCGCGGACCAGTAACGTGTCATCAATTCGGACTAGCCCTTGCCCAGCCATCTGCCCCCGCCAAGAGGGGTGTCGAGTTGCGCTGCTGCCTTCCCACTCACGTCGAAGTCTGTCGGGAGGGGAACACTCGCCAACCGTAAAAGTTGCTGCCCACGCATCGGCCGGCATGTTTCTGGGTCCTCAATAAGACCGGTCGGCTGCCGCTGCAAGCCGTTCTTCCCGGTCGCATTGCTATGGACGTGCCAGTCAGGGAACCGTGAGCAGAGATTACCAACGTTTGGCAGGATTCTTGCTACGAGGCACGAGCCTCCCGCCCGTGCACTTCCAATCGATTGTGGGCCGAGAAGTCCCCGCCCACGCATGAAAACCTATTCCGACGCTTCCTTCTCAATAACCACCTTCAGGTGGGTCGTGACGTCCTTATGCAGTTTGATCGGCACCATGAACTCGCCCAGAGATTTGAGCGGGTCGTGGAGCTGGATCTTGCGGCGATCTAGATCGAAGCCCTTTTTGCCAAGCGCTTCCGCCAGGTCGCCCGAGGTGACGGAGCCGAAGAGCTGATCCTGTTCTCCCGCCTTGCGGGCGAAGGAAACAGAAAGGCCCTCGAATTGTTTGGCCAGTTCTTCCGCTTGCGCTTTTTCTTTGGCCGAGCGGCGAACCGCCGCGGCCTTCATCTGCTCGATGACTTTCTTGTTGCCGGCCGAGGCTTCAATGGCCAGCTTGCGCGGCAGCAAATAATTGCGGCCAAAACCTTCGGCGACTTTGACCACATCGCCCCGCGAGCCCAGTTTCGGCACATCTTCCTTGAGAATGACTTCCATGATGAGTGACTCCCTGACTCTTGGCCACCGATTGGCAACGGATTATCACGGACAAGTCTTTGCAAAGATCCGCGTGAATCCGCGCAATTCTGTGGCAGATTTTTTAAAGCGCCCGGCCGGCAAACGGCAACAGCGCAATGTTACGGGCCTGCTTGATAGCGGTCGACAGGCGCCGCTGATGCGGAGTGCACACGCCGGTCAAACGGCGAGGCACGATCTTGCCGCTTTCCGCCACGAATTGCGCGAGCAGCCGAACGTCTTTGTAATTGATCGCCTCGATCTTTTCGACGCAGAACTTGCAGACTTTCTTGCGGCGAAAATACTTGCGCCCGCCTTCACGCCCGCCCGGACCCCCGGGTCCGCCTCCGGGGCGAAATGGACGCCGTTCCCCGCGATCTCCACGTTCTTGGCGCTCCGGACGCTCCGGAGTTGAAGGTGTTTCTGAGGTCGTCGCCTGGGCCGTTGTGTTTGCTTCTTCCGCCATGATGCTCCTTATCGTAAGTCGTTAACTCGTCTACCGCCGGCCTGATCCAAATCAACGCCAGGCCAATGTTGATGCCGTTACTTTATGCCGTGACGGCGGCCGGTTCGCTGCCGGCTTCCGCTGCCGGCGCTGCAGAAGCTTTGCGCCGCGCGGCGCGAATCTTGGCAATTTTCTCCAGCCGCTTCTGTTCTTCGTCGATCCGCACGGTCAAAAATTTGAGTACCGGTTCCGTCACGCGCAAACGCCGTTCGAGCTCGTGCATGACTGCTCCGCCGCCCTCGACGGTGAGCAGAATGTAGAGGCCGTCGCGGAACCGCCGAACACTGTAGGCCAGCCGGCGCTTCCCCATTTTCTCGACGTTTTTCATGTGCCCGCCTGAGGAACTCACGGCCGACTCCAGCGCGGAAATCAGCTTATCCTGTTCCTCTTCCGGCATATCCGGACGAACGATAAACATCAGTTCATAAGTGCGATTCATTTAGCTCTCCAATCCTTTAGCACTATCATCCTGAGCGCAGCGAAGGACCTATGCCGTGACAACCTCTTGTCGAAGGCCGCCAACTATTCCTCCGGTTCAGCTTTGCGGTTGAACCGGTTCATCGCCGCTGCCACGCCTTCGGTCAAAATCACTTTCACAGCCTCCGCCGCTGTATCCAGTACCCCGTCGACGATCTTTAACTGCGCCTTGCGGAACGGCCGCAAGATCTTTTGCTCGGGCGCAATTCCCAGCCGAATTCTTCCGATTTCTTCCGTACCCAGCGCGCCGATAATCGAAGCCATTCCGTTATGTCCAGCGGAACGTCCCCGCTGGCGAACCCGGATCGTGCCCAGGGGCAAATCGAGTTCGTCGTAAATCACCACCAGGTCATGTTCCGGCCTGGCTTCGTACTTCGCGACCAGTTCCCGCACTGCCGTGCCGCTCAGGTTCATGAAGGTTTCCGGCTTGACCAGCAAAACCTCTTTTGAACCGATCACTCCGCGCGCGGTCAGCGCCTTGCACTGGCGGTTTCGAACTTCAACGCCCAAATCGTCGGCGATGCGATCGATGGCGAGAAATCCCAAGTTGTGCGGCGTGAACTGATACTCGATGCCCGGATTGCCAAGGCCAACGATCAGCTTCACGCGCCTATTTCTTTTCCTTCTTCTCGGCCTTCTCCGGTTTCTCGGCCGCAGCCTCGGCACCTTCCTCGCCCTCAACCTCCTGCTTGCCCTTCTTAATGACTTCGGGCTCGGCTGGAGCAGCGGCAGCTTCGGCGGCAACGGTTTCTGGCGTCGGAGCAACTTCTTCCTTCACCGAAGTGATGTGTGCCACCGGCTGGTTCGCATCCGTCAGAAACTTGAGTTTCTCGCCATGCGGCAGATCGGAAACACGCAGCACTTTGCCGAACACCAGCTCGCTGACGTCCGCCTCAATCGACTCGGGAATGTCACCGGGCAAACATTCCACTTCCACCTCGCGCAGAATTTGCTCGAGAATTCCGCCCTGCTGTTTTACGCCCGCAGCTTCGCCCTTGAGCGCGATGGGGACATTGACCCTGAGCTTCTGGTCCATGGCGATGCGCTGGAGATCGATGTGCAGCAGCGCGCCTTTGACCGGCTCATATTGCCAGTCGACGATCATGGCTTTGGTGCGCTCGCCGCCATTCAACGCCAGATCGAAAATTGTGTTGTGGCCGGTCGCGGAACGAAGAATGCGCGAGACCTGCCGCGGATCAAGCGCGAGAGTGAGCGCGTCTTTCCCCGCTCCGTAGAGCACGGCCGGAACTTTCCCTTCGCGGCGCACCCGGCGTGCGGCGTTCTTGGTGCCGGAAGTGCGCGGTTGCGCTTCCAAAACATTGCTTTCGGTTGCAGTCGCCATAATTTTGATTCCCGCTTACGAAAATAATTTGCTCACTGAAGCTTCTTCATGGATTGCCTGGATGGCACGTCCAATCAAACCGGCCACCGTGCGCACCATAATCTTGGGTTCATTTTTTGCCGCTTCGTTCAGCGGAATAGTATCCGTGACAACCACCTGCCGGATGCAGGACTTCGAAAGGTTCTCAACTGCCGGACCTGAAAGCACAGGGTGCGAGCAGCAGGCATAGACCGCGCTCGCGCCATTTTCCATCAGAGCGCTCGCCGTTTTGACCAGGGTGCCGGCGGTATCGATCAAATCGTCGAGCACCAGGCAAGTCCGGCCACGGACATCGCCGATGACGTGCATAATCTCGGCTTCGTTCATCTCTGGGCGGCGCTTATCCATGATCGCCAGAGCAGAATCCATCTTCTTCGCGAAAAAGCGCGCCCGCTCCACGCCTCCGGCGTCCGGCGAAACCACGGTCAGGTCGGGCAGATTCATTTCCTTGAAATGGCTCACCAGCACCGGCGATGCAAATAGCGGATCCACCGGGATGTTGAAAAACCCCTGGATCTGCGCTGCGTGCGGATCGATAATCAGCGCCCGATTAGCCCCCGCGGTGGTCAGCAAGTCCGCCACCAGCTTCGCTGAAATTGGCGAGCGCGGCTTGTCCTTGCGGTCTTGTCTCCCGTATCCGTAATAGGGAATCACCGCCGTGATCCGCCGCGCCGAAGCTCGCTTCAGCGCGTCAATCATCAGCAACAGCTCCATCAAGTGCTCATCGACCGGCCGCGATGTCGGCTGAATCACAAACACATCCGCGCCGCGCACATTCTCCTGAATCTGGACATACGCCTCGCCGTCCCGGAAGCGCGTCACCAGGGCCTGGTTGCGGGCCAGACCGAGAAACGCGCAAACATCATCCGCCAGCCGTTCATTGGCGGTGCCGCTGAAAATCTTGAATTTGTCATCCACGCGAGCGCGTTGCGGCTTGCGCTCTGGCTTCTCTTCGGGGCTCACTTTTTTTTCAGTCGCGGTCTTTTCCGCCGCTGTTGCAAGAGTTGCCATATGAACCAGCCTCTAGCCGTTAGCTCTTAGCCTTTAGCTCAAACTCGTCGTGATCAGCTTTTAGCCAAAAGCCAATAGCCAAAAGCTGTTTTCTGGCTGGGCCGCTAGGATTCGAACCTAGACAAAGTGCTCCAAAGGCACTTGACCTACCATTAGTCGACGGCCCAGTCTGGATTGCCGATTTACGTTTTCAGATTGTAGATTGAAAACCCGGCCCTCAGAACAGAAATCAACAATCCAAAATCTTCAATCTACGATCCTTTTCCAATACTGTTGCCGCGTCAGCGTGACCGTCGCCTGCGCTGGAAAGCCGCTTCGCCGCAATTCTGCAGCGGCTTTTTCCGCCCTGCCGCGGGTCAAAAACAGCCCAAACAGCGCCGAGCCAGAGCCCGAGAGCGAGGCATAAATCGCCCCGGCGCGAGCCAGCACACGCTTCACCTCACTCAATTCGGGATATTGCGAAAAGACGACGCGTTCGAAGTCGTTTCCGATCCCGGTACGGACGAGGTCGAGAAGCGGGCTCTCGGCCCGGCCCCTGCCACTTGCAGGGACACCGGATAAGGCCTTGCCAGTCTTTCTTTTAGCTTGGCTCTTGCGTTGACCTTTGTGTTCGCCGCTCAGCCACGCGCCCAGCGCGCGACCGAACTCCCATATTCTATCGGAGGCGGATAAGGGCGTCAATTTGGAATCGTCAAGGTCTGTGACCTCTGCTGTGGCTCCGGACAACAACAAATCCCAATCCGCGAACGCTTTAGGAGTAGAAACTTTTATCTCGGGCGTCACGATCACGCAGGGCGTGGACGGCAAATCCGGCAGCGGATAAACCTCTTCGCCGCGCCCGACGCCCAATACCGTCCCGCCGACCAGAAACAAGGGCAGATCGGATCCAACCTCGGCCGCGATGCGCAGCTTTTCCGGTGCGGACAATTCCTTCCTGAGCGCCTTTTCCAGGGCCAGCAGACTGGAAACGGCATTGGCCGACGCTCCGCCTAAACCTCCCTGCACTGGAAGCTGCTTTTCAATTTCGATCACCACGCGTCCGTTCACCTTGAGCGCGGCCATCGCCCGCTCCACGATGCGATAGCAAGTATTCGTAGCATCCCGCGGCACGCTCGGATCGGCGCAGCGAATCTCGATGCCGGTGCCTCGTTTGACCGCGAGGCGAATTACGTCGTGCAAGGCGATGGTCTGATACACCGTGCGGAGATCATGAAAACCGTCAGGCCGCAGCCCGCCGATACACAGGCCGAGATTGATCTTGGCGAACGATCGGACGGTGACAGGCATGGGCAACTAATCCCAACTACTGATTAGCAACTGGAGGATATAAATTAGCCCAAAGCGATGGTATTTTGTCCTTGCTCCATGGGGTTGTCCGCTGAGAGGCGTCGGCTTGAAATTACCCTCCATCGATCTCTTGTGGCTTGTCGCTTTGACCATCCTAGCTCTGCTCCGCCCGGTCAGACAGTGGATAAGAGGCCTGCCCGCTCTAGGCTGGCCGACCGTTCAGGGTACTGTTGGAGCCGCGACCGTTTCCGCCCAGCACGGCATCATCCCCACCTACCTAGTCCGCTTTCCATACACGTATGTCGTTAACGGCGAGTACTATTCGGGCTTTTACGAGAAGACGTTTCTGCGAAAAAACTCCGCTGAGTTGTTCGCCAGTGCTCTTAAAGGTCAAATGGCCTTTGTCCGCTACCAACAAAGCCTGCCCCAGCAGTCAACTGTACTTCCACGAGACCAGTATGGCTGGCCAGCTTGATCGGCTGAGATGGTCCGTGGGTCAAGATTTATCCTCTCCGCTTGTAATACACCGCGAACTCAAACCCCGGATTCGCAGGAAATAACTCGGCAACCTTGCGCAGCCTTTCGGCCATTGCGGTCGGCGTCAGCAGCGGATAGTCACGCTCGCGCAGATCGTAGTAATCCACATCAATGAACAAAGAGAGCAGGTAGATCGAGATCGCGTCAGAAAACGCTGACGCCAGATATTCGTTCTTATGCTTCTCCGTGTCCGGGCCGGGCGAGGCTGCCAGCTTGCGCGACTCCCAGGCGTCGAGTGAAGTCTCGCCGCGCACATTAGCTTCGGCTTGCTTCAAGACCAAATCAGCAAACTCCTGCGAAACTCCGGCCCGGTCCACCACCGCATGGCCTACGTTGATGTAAAACTCAAAAGCCACTGAAAACTTGTCGTCCATGAGCCGGGTCGAAATAAAAACACACTGCGAATCGCCGAGGTCGAGATTGCGATGGCAGACCGCATTGTCGCTCAGCGCGACATCGTACCGGTCGGCGATGACGGTTTCGTCTCCCTGGTTGACGGTAAGCGGAACGAAATAATAGGCCTTGCGCCGGAGTGCCGCGGCCGCCGCATCGGGCACAGCAGAAACCATGCGCTCGAGGTCCTTGGCAGAGACTGTTACCTCGCCGGCAATGGCATAACAAATGCCATTAGGCGCCTGCGAGACGGGAGTTTGCTGGACCACCTCCGCCGGGGGGCGCGTGATGGCCGAAGCGGCCTGTGACATGCGGTTTATTCTAACAGCAATAGCCGGCAAGGCTGCGTTTTCCCGGCGGCTGTTGTAGCTTAGAGGGCGATGGCCGCGGGCGAAGCCAAGCCTCATACTCCACGCTGGTATCTCATACCGGTCCGCGTGGCGCTGGTCACTTTTCTTGTAACTTTACTGGCCTTTGCCGTCAGCTTGTTGTTGGGAATTCTGGGCGTGGTGATCGGAGCCAGGCTGCGCGGCGTGCCTCCTCGCATGGTCCTTGCCTATCGTGTGGTCGCAGTTCCTGCTGCGGCGGTTGTGGGGTCGATCGTTCTGATTTCCGCCGTTGTGATGGAAGTTCGCCACTATCGCCAGGCCAAGGCGTTGGCCGAGATTGAACGGGCGGGCTGAGTGCTTCGCCACGCTACAATAAGTAAATGCGTCCCCGCATCGCGATTCCAGTCCCACATTCTCTTGACCTTGAATATGCCCGCCGTGCTCTGCCGCAATATGAAAACGCGATCATGATGGCGGGCGGCGATCCCGTGAGTATTTCTCTCCAAGCTTCTCCGGCGGAGGCCATGAAGCGGATCGAGCGCTGCGATGCCGTGCTGCTGCCGGGCAGTAAGGCGGATGTGGATCCGGCCAAATACGATGCGCCCCGCGATCCTCATACCGCCGATGCCGATCCCGGCCGCGACACGGTCGACGAGTTGCTTCTGCAAGATGCCTACAACATGCGCAAGCCGGTGCTGGGAATTTGCTACGGCCTACAAGCGTTGAACGTCTATAGAACCGGAACCTTGGTACAACACATCGTCTCGCCGGTAAACCATCAGGCAGGACGCGCCGTCGCCGTGGCCCATCGAGCGGAGATCATTCCGGATTCCAAGCTTGCGGAAATCGTGCGCGCTTCACCGGACAAAAAACAGCCCGTCTTGATTCCGGTGAATTCGAGCCATCATCAGGCCGCGGAAGTCGCGGGCGATGGCCTGCGAATTGTGGCTCGCTGTCCCGACGATGGCGTGATCGAAGCTCTGGAAGGCACGTCTCCCGATCACTTTGTGCTGGCGGTGCAGTGGCATCCCGAGAGATCGGTGGAGCTTGATGAGCCTTCGAAGGCAATTTTTCGTGCCCTGGTCGGGGCCGCCAAAGCCCGGCATGAGGAAATTGCCGGCGAGTTCGAATCGGTGTAGCGCCTTCTCTCTTTGAATTCTTGTCATTCTGAGCGCAGCGAAGAATCTATGTATTTACTTAGACGAGCTGGGACGCCTGCGCTTGGAATTTGAGGTTGTCTCCAGCAGAACCACTACGTTCGCGATCGCAGCATTTTCCGTGCCCATGCCTTCCGGAGTTTTAGCCTTGAGGCCAAAACAATTTCCCGGAAGGCCGAGAAGCTCCGCAACCCGGGTGCGAATCGCCGCGGCATGCGGGCCGATTTTCGGAGCGGAGAGAATGAGCGTGGAATCGGCATTCACCAGCCGGTAGCCGGCAGCACGCACTCGCTTCAGGGCTTCGCGCAGAAAAACCGCTGAGTCAGCGCCTTTCCATTTCGGGTCAGAAGGCGGAAAAAGCGAGCCGATATCTGGCGCCGCGACCGCGCCCAGCAGCGCGTCAGTCAGCGCGTGTAGAAGAACATCTCCGTCGGAATGACCGCCCAAGCCTTTCGGGTGCGGCAAAGTGACTCCACCGATTTTGAGGGGAATGCCGCGCTTGAATTCGTGCGAATCCCAGCCATAGCCGATGCGCGTCATGAAACCCTCGCCACGGATTCACACGGATGCTCACCAATTTTCTTTCGCTCATTGTCAAAAATGAGCCTTCGGAATTGGGGACGAATCCCAAAGTTAAGAAGTAAACCAACTTCGATTTCCGTTGCTCTAGGGTAGTGAAGTAGCTGTGCCTCGTACCCGAGCTCGTTGTAAACGTCGTAAAAGACGCCAATGATCTTTTCAGTCAGTTCGGCAAACTTCAGTCCAACTGGTGCGTTTTCCATAGCAGTCAAAGATACAGAAAATTGAGGAAATTTCAGTGAAAATCCGTGCTAATCCGTGGCTGATTTTCCCAACCTGGAACCTGAATACCTTCCCACGGATACACACGATAACCACGGATCTTCTTCGTTCATTATTAAAAAAGCCCGTCGAAACTGGGCCGCGCGGGCCCAAAGTTGAAAGGCAAGCCAACCTCGACTTTTGTCACAACTGTTGCGCTCCCCATGTCAGTCGAAGATAGAAGAAACTAAGAAAAGTTCCGTGATAATCCGTGTTAATCCGTGGCTGATTTTCCCAAATAGAACTCGGCCAGCTCCAGATCAGCTGGCGTAGTGATTTTAATATTCCTCGCTGCACCCATCACCACCGCAACCTGATGACCGGAGCGCTCGACCAGCGAAGCTTCGTCGGTACCGGTGAAGCCATCGGCAGCAGCTTCGTCGAAGGCTTTCTTGAGCACTTCATAGCGAAAGCCCTGCGGAGTTTGCGCCATCACCACACGTTCCCTGGGAACGGTCGCGGTGATGAGCGCGCCTTCGGACGTGCGCTCGACTTGCTTCACCGTGTCCAAGGCGGGAAAACCGGCGATCGCAGCGCCGTATTTTTGCGCGGCGCGAATTACATCCTCAATGATGGCGGGCGTCACAAAGGGGCGAACCGCGTCATGCACCAACACAATATCTTCATCTTCGGGCGATGCCGAGACCGCGGCCAACGCATTCGCGACCGATTGTTGCCGGTGCTCACCGCCCTCGACCAGATTGATTTTCTTTTGCAGTATGGTCCTTTCTTCTTTCTCCAGTCGGGAGCGAAATCCCGCAATCTCATTTTTGCGCAATGCGATGTGAATCTCTGCGACGGCCGGAACCGCGGCAAACTTACGTAGCGTGTGAATGAGGATCGGCGTGCCGCCGAGCTCCGAAAATTGCTTGGAAGAGGCAGGCTTTTTGCCCTTAGCGCTGCTCGGAGCCATGCGCGTACCCAGGCCCGCTGCCGGAATGATCACGACCACTTTCATGGCGGGCTGCAAGTATACGAGCGCGAACTGCCGCAGTTCAAATCTGCGTAGGGGCTATTTGCTTTCCTGGCTGGGAACAACCGTCACGGGGGCGGGAACCACCGGCACGGCAGCCGGGATCGCCGTTCCGCTCACCGGCGCTGGCATGGCAGCGACTGGCACTCTCGAATCTGAGCGCATGGCGCTGCGCTCATCCCATTTGCCGAAGATCATTTTGCCTGCGGTCGTCTGCAGGACCGACGTGACAGAGATATCGACGGTCTTGCCGATCATCTTGCGCGCGTTGTCCACGACGACCATGGTTCCATCATCGAGATAGGCGACGCCCTGGTTGTATTCTTTCCCTTCTTTCAGGATAAATACCCTCATCGTTTCCCCGGGCAGGACGATGGGCTTCAAAGAATTGGCCAGTTCGTTGATGTTCAGAACCTCCACGCCTTGCAACTGCGCCACTTTGTTCAAATTGAAGTCGTTGGTGATGATCTTGCCCTCGTAGAGCTTGGCCAGTTCGATCAATTTCAAATCCACTTCACGCACTGAGGGGAAATCGTCTTCCACAATCTGGATGGATAAGTTCGCAGCTTTTTGCAGGCGCTGCAGAATGTCCAGGCCACGCCGGCCACGATTGCGCTTGAGCGAGTCGGCGGAATCAGCCACTAATTGCAATTCGCGCAGAACGAATTGCGGGATCACAATCAGGCCGTCGAGAAATCCGGTCTCCGCGATATCGGCAATACGCCCGTCGATAATCACGCTGGTGTCGAGGATCTTGCAGCTCTTCTTGGGCTGCTTCTCGCCGCCGAAAATTCCGCCGAGCGCAGCCAGATTGAGCAGGTCCCCTTTATTGCCGCCAACCACCAGGCCCACGTAGGCCATCAAAAGCATAACCAGAATCTGGAGAAAGCTCTGGGTGTGGCCGGGGGAGATGCTGCTGCGAATTACCAGGGCGAATAAATAAGCTCCGGCGATGCCGAGCACGCTGCCGATCGCGGCCCCGATTAGGCGCTTTAGACTGACGCGGCGCAGTTTCCATTCGAAGACAACAATCGCCAGGCCAACGATCGCGCCAACGCCTGCATCGACGTTCGCAGAAAGGCCGAACGGTTCGATCACATAGCAAGTGACGGAAACGATGAGAACAAATAAAAGTCGAATGAGAACCAGATCCACGAACCGACCTCCCCGGAAGCGGCTCGCTACCCTGAACTGCTTCCGCACTGGCAGCCGGGGTAAGAAGTAGAGCAGCCAGTGATCTCAACCTATGCGGAGCTTATAAATTGTCGATTAACGTTGCTCCGCCGCCCGCCAGGCTGGGCCGGACGTTTCTTAACACAGGAAGTATATACCCGTGGGGCAAGAGTCAGCCGGTTGGAGATCAGGCGGAACGCGAACAGACGTGACCTCAATCACAGACGGAATGCAGCCCCGTTAGTTGTAAACTTTGTGGTCATGAAAGCGCTCATGATTACTCGTCTGGGCGGACCCGATGTGCTCGAGGTCCATGACGCTTCCGCGCCCTTGCCAAGCGATGGACACGAATTGGTTCGAGCTGAAGCCGGCGGCGTGAATTTCGCCGACATCATGACCATGCAAGGCGGATATCCCGGCGCCCCCAAACCTCCGCTGGTTGCGGGGCGCGAATTCAGCGGCGTGCGCGAGCGCGATGGACAGCGCGTGATGGGATATACGCAATGGGCCGCGTTCGCCGAACACGTTGCCGCGAACGGCGATCTGCTTTGGCCTGTGCCACAAGGCTGGAGTATCGAAGAAGGCGCGGCGTTTCCCGTAAATTATTTCACCGCCTATTTCGCATATTGGAAAGCGGGATTGCTGGACGCATCCAAAAGAAACGACCGGCCGCGCGTGCTCATCCATGCAGTGGCGGGCGGAGTGGGCACTGCGGCTGTGCAGATCGGAAAGTTATTGGACATCGAAATGTACGGGACTTCTTCCTCTGACGAAAAACTGGCGCGAGTCAAAGACCTCGGCCTGCAACATGGGATCAACTACAAACAACAGGATTATGAGCAGGCAATCGAAGACATGACGCACGGTGAAGGCGTAGACGCGGTGTTCGAAATGCTCGGCGGCGAGCACACTGCAAAGAGTACGCGCTGCCTGCGTGACTTTGGGAGGGTGATTGTTTACGGCAGCGCCACCGGCCAGCGCGCCGAACTCGATACCCGGGCTTTGTATGCCAAAGGCGCAAGCATTCACGGACTGTGGCTGACTTATCTTTCCGCCAAGCGCGATCTGATGCAAAGCGCCTGGCAACAACTCTCACAGTGGACATCGCAAGGCCATCTGCATCCTATCATCGGAAACGTCTTTCCCCTGGAGCAGGCGCCGCTGGCTTACAAACTTTTACTTGAGCGGAAAAATTTCGGGAAAGTAGTGCTGGAGATTTCGTAAACCTCTGCCTCCGTGCCTCTGTGGTTGAGGGCTCTTGTAGCGGTACATCGACATAGAGGTGCACAGAGTTGATTCACAATGTCCTCTTTCTGAATCCTAGACAGAACAACAACACTCTGTGACGGTGATCACGACTGGGAGTCGAATGAGGTAATTAATCTGCTACCAGAGTTCACTCTGAGGCGTCCAATCGGTAGCTGCAGAAAGAAACGCGGCGGAACTTTTTCAGCGCAAGCAACGTACTTAGAAAACGACAGGACCGGCAGAGGCAGAACTTCACCGGCCTGACCAAGAATTCCACGGGTTCAAGGGATTGTCTCACTCTCGGTTTGGCGGCCCAGATGAAACAATCCCTCGGGAAAGAGCGCGAGGCGCGCGTGCCCCGGCTTTTCTTAAACCCTGAGGCAGCATTGTAAGCCTGCGGCAGAGAATGGCAAGTTCTTTGTGCTGCGCGAGTCCCGGCCGCCCAGAACCGGTTCCCGACGTATTTCGGGAAAGAAAAAGGAGCGAAATGAAATTCTCGAACCTGTACAAAGGAATGTTTCTGGGCGCGGCTCTGCTACTGGCAGTGAGTGCCTTCGCGGCCCAGGGCGCCCTCGAGCTCAAAGAGAACGCCTCCATCGCCGGCAAACAACTGGCCACCGGCAATTACCAGTTGAAGTGGGAAGGCAGCGGCCCCAACGTCGAAGTCAGCATCATCAAGAACAAGGCCGTTGTGGCCACCGTGCCGGCTCACCTGCAGGAAGTTGCCCGGGCTGCCAACAAGGATGCCACCGTCATGCACCTGAACGACGATGGCAGCAAGGCAGTGTCGGAGATCCAGTTCGGCGGCAAGAAATACGTTTTGACGCTCGGCCAGGAATCGGCCAAATCTGATTCCGACAGCGGCAGCAAGTAGATCAAACCAACACTCTTTGCAAAACAAGAAAGGGAGCGCACTCGCGCTCCCTTTTTTGTCTGCGCTAATAACAAAATGGCTGCCCCAGCTTTCGCGGTTTTCGAAAGCTGGGTACCACCGATGTGTATTTCCCACGGGAACTCTTCCTATGCCGTCAACTCAACATAGTGCTGTTGCTACGGAGTTGCCGTCTTTTCCAATTCCGCGCTTAAATGGACGCTGCTGCCCGCGCTGACTTGGATTTTTCGCTCCCAATCTTTGAAGCCAGCTTTCTTCACCGTCACAACGTGTTCACCTTCACGGACCTCGAGGTCGGAAGGAGCGCTTCCCACGAAATTGCCGTCAATCTCGATGTCAGCTCCGGGTGGAATTGACTCGACTTCCAGTTTTGCAGAATTAGACTTCTCTCCCGTTGACCCGGCGGCTGTTGCCACGGGTTGCGTAGTGGCCGGCGCAGATTGCTGCAATTTCGCGAGGTCCAGCTTTACGTCTCCATTGACATATGCTGTCACTTCGGCGCCTTTCGGTATGGTGATGTCTTTGCCGTGCATGAACAGGAAAAATGGCGCGGCCGGGAAAAACACCACGCCCGTCGCCACGATTCCTGCCGTCATCAGTCCGGTGTGACCGCCGCCTTTTCCACCCTGCACCGCCCGCAACGCCGCCTTCTGGCCGTCCAGCAATTTCACGTAGTCGAGGTTGATTTCGAGTTTTCCTCCCCGCGCCATCCTTCGTTTGGGCTGCGCTTCTGTAACAGTCCCGAAGGCGAGCCCGCCCTTGGGAATCACGAGAACTCCGTTCACGCTGATGTCCTGTAATACCTCGAAATCCACCGTGTCGTTCACATGCGCATCTGCGGAAGAAATTGTCCGATCGAATCGCAGCCTCATAGGAGTCGCGTCTTCCAGGACAAATCCCTTCGCCGAGGTAAAGTTCGAAGGCATCGCCGCCGGCTCATTTACCACCGGCTCGGACGGCTGTTTCTAGGGTGGGGAAGCTGGGGTTTGTGTGGGACTTGTCTGACTAGTTGCAGGACCTACGATGAATAGCATGGCCAGAATCGCGCATAGACACCTCTTCATGGAGACCCTCCGGGTCCGTCGGTTCCAAGGATGAGGGGGAAGAAGGCTGCTATTATGCTCGCCGCAGAAGCGATGTCAACTGAAATCTGGGGACGTCACCAGCTTACTTGCACAAGAAAAGGAGCACACTGGAGGGCCGACCCAG
>Ga0335076_10000961_pt1 | contig 27592 bp, 24 predicted proteins | sample Lox_Sample_25_FD_206717 | JGI IMG/M metagenome (GOLD analysis project Ga0335076, IMG submission 206717) | Soil microbial communities from Loxahatchee National Wildlife Refuge, Florida, United States - Lox_Sample_2.5 | ecosystem: Environmental > Terrestrial > Soil > Wetlands | place: USA... | reverse complement strand
CTACAACATCGCAGCCGCCGAGTTCGCCGATCAGCTTTCCAGGTTGCGCACATTGGTAGAAGTCGACCTCAGCAAGCTCGAGAAAGATATGGAAGCTGCCGGCGCCCCTTGGACACCAGGACGCGTGCCGGAGTGGTCGGACAAATGAGCGTTCACCGTTCTAAACTTCAACACCTTGCTCCCGCAGCATAACGATCAGCCGGCTCGGAGGCAGGGCCGTACCAAGGTTGTAACTGCCACAGATGCGTTCGGCGAAGAGCAGCACAGCGTCGTTTTCAAACGCGCCGGCATAACTTAGAACATCGTATTTTTTGATGTATTGCTCGATTTCACGATCGAGCAACGGACGAAAAAAGATGTCGCAGCTTTCCGTCGCCAAAAGCATTCGGTTCGTCTGCGTGTTGAGCACCGCGATCGAAGTCACAAATTGAAAGCGGCTGCCGGAAAGTTCTTTCAGAAACTCCGCAGCTTCGCTTTTATCGATCGGCTTCTCGTATATCCGATCCCCCTTTGCCGCGACTGCATCGCCTGAAACGACGATTGCATTCGGGCACTGGTCGGCGATTCTCCGCGCCTTGGCTTCAGCGATCTTGCGCGTCAACTCCGCTGGATTCGCATCGCGAATTGCCTTTTCGTCGATGCGGGCCGGACGCGTTTCGTATGGAATGCCGAGCAAGTCCATCGCCCGCTTGCGAAACTGCGATTCAGAGGCCAGTACGACTCTCATCTCACACTCCCAGCGTTGAGAAATTCAACATAGCAGATGCTGTGTGGACACTCGAGGCTCGGGTCTTCCGATTTTTTCTCACAGGCGTCTTGCATTCCGAGCGTGAGCCTGTGGTAAACTCGCCGCCGACTGTTGCCTGCGTTGTGGGAACGCGGCAACCGCCGTGGGGAAATCCTTTCTTGCCCAGGGAGGGCTGGGGAATGGGCCTCGCGTTACTGGTCTTGATCTGGCTGATCACTCTGATCAGCACCTACTTTTTTGTCGCTAAAACCTGGTGGCTGCCGGTCGGCGCCGCCGCTGCCGCGGGTTGGATTGACCATCAATTCGCTCTCACCTTCGTGCTCATGGGAATTGTGTTCGTCGCGGCCCAGTTGTCGCTCGGCTACATTGTCTGGCGATATCGCGATCAGCCATCGGCCGCGCCAGTCGCCTACTCCCATGGAAACACGAAGCTTGAAGTCGTGTGGACGGCATTGACGACCATCCTCTTCGTCGGCCTCAATCTGATGGGCAGCAGTGTGTGGGCGAGCCAACGGTTCGATCCCCCGGAGGCCGGCGCGATTCCCGTCGAAGCTACCGGCATGCAATTCGCCTGGTACTTCCGCTATCCCGGGCCAGACGCGAAGTATGGAGCGACCAGTCCCAAGCTGATGGATCCCTCAGCCGGAGGAGAAGCTGCGGTCGGTCTTAACCCCTCAGATCCCGCGGCAAAAGACGACGTCGTGACCGGAACCATGTATCTGCCGGTTAACCGCGAAGTCGACTTGAGCCTGCGCTCTGTCGACGTGATTCACAGCTTCTTTGTCCCGTCCTTACGTTTCAAACAAGACGCGGTCCCCGGATTGAACATCCACATGCATTTCAAACCCACCATAATAGGCGATTACGAACTCGCCTGCGCCGAACTCTGCGGATTGGGGCATTACAAGATGCACGGCATGGTTCACGTCGTAAGCCAGGAAGATTTTGACAAGTGGCTGGCGGCACGGGAGGCGGAGAAACAATAAAATGGCGACCCCGGTTACGGTTCACGCGCACGCGGCCCCGCAAGGTTTTATTCGAAAATACATTTTCAGCCTCGACCACAAAGTCATCGGCATTCAGTACTACTTCCTGGCGCTCACTGCCGTGTTTGTCGGGATGTTTCTCTCGCTCCTGATGCGCATCCACATGATCTGGCCCACTGCGGTCCTGCCGCTGGTGGGGGAAATCAAACCAGAGACCTACCTGCAATTGATGACGATGCACGGCACGATCATGGTGTTCTTCGTGCTAACGACGGCTCCGCAAGGTGGCTTTGGAAATTATTTTCTGCCCATCCAGATCGGCGCCCCCGATATGGCCTTTCCCGTCCTCAACATGCTGTCGTTCTGGACGACCTTCATCGCCTTCGTGGTAATCATCGCCGCCTTCTTCGTTGCAGGCGGCGCCCCTTTGCACGGCTGGACCGGATACCCTCCCCTTAGCGCCCTGTCTTCCGCAGGGCCCGGAGAACAACTGGGCGCGGACTTGTGGATCACCAGCATCGCCATCTTCTGCATCGCCTCGCTCATGGGCGCGCTGAATTTCATTACGACTACGCTGGATTTGCGTGCCAAGGGCATGACCCTCATGCGCATGCCGCTCACCTGCTGGTCGTGGTTCATTACTGCGATTCTGGGATTGCTGGCTTTCGGCGTCCTGCTGTCTGCGGGAATTCTGCTGCTGATGGATCGCAATCTCGGCACCAGCTTCTATGTCCCGCTGGTGGTCGTGAATGGACAAGTGTTGGGCCACAAGGGCGGCTCGCCTCTGCTCTGGCAGCATTTGTTCTGGTTCTTCGGGCATCCCGAGGTCTATATCGCAATCCTGCCGGGCATGGGCGTGGCTTCGCAGGTCCTCTCGACGTTCTCGCGCAAACCGATCTTCGGCTACAAGGCCATGGTGTACGCCATGCTGGCCATCGGTTTCTTTGGATTCATGGTCTGGGGCCATCACATGTTCATGAGCGGCATGAGCCCCTACTCCGCTTTCGCGTTTTCGATTCTGACCATGTGCATCGGCGTTCCCTCAGCCATCAAGACCTTTAACTGGCTTGGCACCATGTACAAAGGCCGCATCCGCTTCCAGACGCCGATGCTCTACGCCATCGGATTCGTTTCCCTCTTCGTCTCGGGCGGATTAAGCGGCCCGTTCCTGGCGCAGCCGGTTCTTGATATCCAGTTGCACGACACGGCATTCGTGCCCGCGCACTTCCACTTGATCATGGGCGTGGCCGCGATTTTCGGTATTTTTGCCGCGACCTATTACTGGTTCCCGAAAATGTTTGGCCGAATGATGAACGAAACGCTGGGGAGAATTCACTTCTTTCTCACGTTAGCCGGGACCTATGCAGTTTTCATGCCCATGCACTATGCCGGTATGGCTGGACAAACACGGCGCTACTCACAGTTCACCGAAGTGGCATACCTGCAGAAGCTGATTCCCCTGAACACGTTCATCACCTACGCCGCGATCATTACCATCGCCGCGCAGTTTATCTTCCTCATCAATCTGTTCTGGAGCATGTTCAAGGGACCCAAGGCAAGCGATAACCCCTGGGAAGCCACAACGCTCGAGTGGACCACCACGACTCCTCCACCGCACGACAACTTCGGTGGCAAGACGCCGGTGGTGCATCATGGGCCGTATGAGTACGGTGTGCCGGGTGCTCCGAAGGATTACGTGATGCAAACCGATCCGGCAACCGCGGCGGCACATTGACACACTAAGCAGTTATGGCGACTTATCTTCCAACCCGACCGATCGACGACATTGGCCAGAAACCTCCTGTACAGCCTCCTGGCGGCGGAGGCGGTGATGGACACGGCGGAGACATCCCGAACTATGGTGCGCGCTTGCGCCGCGCCCGCCTGGGCTTGATCTGTGCCATCGTCACGGTCTGCATGGTCTTCATTTCCCTGACGAGCGCGTACATCGTCCGCCAGGGGCTGCCCACATTCGAAGGAACCTCGAACACCTACGTTCGCGATTGGGGTGAAGTCCGCCTGCCCTGGTTGCTGCTCGGGATCAATACCGCCATTCTGTTGATCAGCAGCATCACCATGGAGTTCGCGCGTCGCAGTGCTGCGCGTCAGGCCGCTCTCGCTCCGGTGAAGTCGATCCCAGGTATCTCACTGGGAGATGAGAAGAGCTTCCCCTGGCTGGGAATAACTGTCCTTCTCGGGTTCTCTTTTCTGGTTGGGCAATGGCTGGCCTGGAACGAGCTGCACAATCGCGGATTTTATGTCAACACCAATCCCAGCAGCTCGTTTGCGTTTTTGCTCACCATCGCTCACGCCGTGCATCTCTCGGGCGGCGTGCTGGCACTGCTTTGGGCCTCAGGCGCTTCCCTGCTGAAGAAGCCGCTGGAATCGCGCCGCATCATTGTCGACATCACTGCCTGGTATTGGCATTTCATGGCCGTATTGTGGATTTACGTTTTTGCGTTGTTGGGGTTCGCGAAGTAGCAGAGGGCTTTGAGCGAAGGCTCATGCGGAACCGCTTTGAGGCGCTTCGAGCGGAGGGTTTTGAAAGGGCTCGGCTTCAGCCGAGCCGTAAAGACTCCGCTTTGACCGAGACGCTGGAAGCCGAAAAGCTTTGTCCGGGACGCTAGAAGCCGAAGGCTTCGAGGGGACGCTTCGAGCGGAGGGCTTTGAAAGGGCCGGCTTCAGCCGAGCCGTAAAGACTCCGCTAAGATTTGGGGCTTTAGCCCCTGAGGTTCGCTTCACACCATCAAGAGGGGGTCTTAAAGAATGGCGGATGCCACGCTTGAGCATGCTGGGCACAGCGCACCTGCGCATGCGGATGCCGGAGCCTACGAAACGCCGTTTTTCGGCGCATATTCCAAGAAAGTCGGAATGTGGCTGTTTCTGGCTTCCGATTCTTTGACGTTCGGGGCCCTGCTTTTCGCCTTCAGTTACAACCGCATCTACACCGCGTGGCCCACTCCCTTTCACATCGCCAGCATCACGAACGCCACGATCATGACGGCCTGCCTGCTCTCCAGTTCACTGACCATGGTGCTCGGAGTCTTCGCCGCCCAACGCGGCGATCGCGCATGGACGCGCAATTGGCTGCTCGCGACCATGGCATTCGGCACGGCGTTCATCGTCTTGCACGGCATGGAATGGACCAAGCTCATCGGCGAGGGACTGACTCTTCCCGGCTTCCCGAAGCCTGCGTCCGCCGCCAGCGGCGAACTGGCTGACATTTCCAAGACTGTTCCGCAGTTTCCTGCCACATTCTTCGGCCTCACCGCGATGCACATGCTCCACGTCACCATCGGCGTAATTTATCTCGGCGTGGTCGCGTTGCGAAAACTGTTTCTGCCGATCCTCGGCGCCCTCTGGCTCGCCGGCTTCCTGCTGATCCCTTCAGACAACGTATTTCACTACGGCATCCACGCCTTGCTGATCGGATTGATCGTCGCCGCTGTCATTCTCTTTCTGAAGCCCAAGGATTACGACGCCCACGACGTCGAAGTTTCCGGACTCTATTGGCACTTCGTCGATCTAGTCTGGATGTTCATCTTCCCGCTGGTGTACCTGATGTCGACCAGGATTTCGTAATTGCGGCCGCCGCCGCCGAGAGGAATCGATGCACGACACCGCAACGCATGACGACAGCAAAGGTCAGTATTTCTGGGTGTGGGGTGCACTGCTGGTTCTGACCGCGATCGAGGTTGTTCTGGCCTATAAGCAGGTCTTCGAGGCGGTTCGTATGCTCGAGATCCTGCTGGTTCTGTCGATTATCAAGTCCGCGCTGATCATTGGGTACTTCATGCACCTGAAGTTTGAAACCGCGGTCATGCGCTGGATGCTGGTCATCTCCGTGACTGCCTGTTTCATCATCATGTACTTCTTTTTCTTCCCGGATGCCGGCCGCATCCTGAGGCTCGGGGTGCAGTGACACGCATCGCTCAATTCCGCAGCGCGCTGTGCGTCGCCATCCTCGCCCTGTGCACCGCTCCGGCGTTCGCGCAAAGTTGTGCCATGTGCTACGCCACTGCGAAAGCCACTCCGAAAGAAGCCCAACGGGCCATCAACCGCGCCATCCTCGTCATGCTTCTGCCGCCGCTTGGAATCATGGGTGTGGGATTCGCCTTTGCCGTACGCTACGGCCAACGACGCGACCGCGAGAACGCGGACTCCTGAAGTGCACTGAGACTTCGCCCTGAGTCATTCCGAAGCCCCGCGCCTTCACCAGCGGGGCGAGAGATCTCCCTTACCCGGGGACGTTTGGTCATTCTGAATGACGTCATCCTGAGCATAGCCGCTTTTCAGGCGGAGCGAAGGATCTCGGGTGGCACAAGCATCGTGGGCCCTCCGCACCCCCTCGCAATCCCTTATAATAGAAAGATTCGGTAGCCCCCGCGGAAGCTCCTAGGTAGACGTCGCAAGCACGCGGGGCACCTCCCGGCCTTGGACCAGATGTCTTCAGAGCCAACCCACACGGAAAGCATAGTTGTGCGCGGAGCCCGCGTTCATAACCTCAAGAACATCGATTTTGAGGTTCCGCACAACACTCTCACAGTCGTGACAGGGGTCTCGGGCTCCGGCAAATCTTCCCTTGCCTTCGATACGATTTACGCCGAAGGTCAACGCCGTTATGTCGAATCGCTTTCAGCCTATGCGCGGCAATTCCTCGAACGTATTGAGAAGCCCGAAGCTGACTCTATCGATGGCATCGCGCCCGCCGTCGCCATCCGCCAGAAAAACACCACGCGGAATCCCCGCTCTACAGTCGCCACCGCAACGGAGATCTACGACTATCTGCGGCTTTTGTTTGCCCGCATCGGACGCACCTACTGCGCCAACTGCGGACGCGAGGTCAAGAAAGACACTGTCGACGAAGTCGCCAATGCGATCGTGGCGCTTGATCCTGATACGCGCCTCCAGGTTCTTTTTCCGCTCGAGCGCAGCACCCCAGTGTCCCAAGAACCGGCCAAGCCGCCGCGGGGCAAAACAAAAAAGGCAAAAGAGGCCAACGAAATCTCCGACTCGTTGAAGACTCGCCTGTTCGATCTGCGCAAGGCTGGATTTAACCGCCTCTATCAGGGCGGCCAGGTTTTTGAGTTTTCCACTCCGGAGTCTTTGCTTGATGTCGATTTCAGCAAACCGGTTTTCGTACTGGTCGATCGGCTGGTCGTTTCCCCCGACGCGCGCTCGCGAATCGTCGACGCCATCGAGACGGCTTACCGCGAATCCGGAGAAGTCATCTTCGAAATTCCCGAAGACGACACGACCGCCGCTCGAACCCTCCGCTTCGCCCAGCGCTTCGAATGCAAGCACTGCAACCTGCGCTACGAGGAGCCCGAGCCTCGCTTGTTCTCATTTAACAATCCCTACGGTGCCTGCCCGAAGTGCCAAGGCTTCGGCAACACCATCGACTTCGATCTCGACCTTGTCATTCCTGACAAGAACAAGTCCTTGTCCGATGGCGCCATCGAGCCCTGGACCAAGCCGAAATACCGTCCACTGTTCACAGATCTCAAGCGTTACGCCAAGCAGGCCGGCATCCCGCTCGACATGGCATGGATCGACCTCGCCGAAGAGCATAGAAACCTGGTGCTCAACGGTGATGGAAAATTCCTGGGCGTCCGCGGATTCTTCAATCACCTCGAGCGCAAGAAATACAAGCTGCACGTGCGCGTCTTCCTCAGCCGCTATCGCGGATACTCCCAATGCTCCGCTTGTGGAGGTTCGCGCCTCCGGCTGGAAGCCCGGCAGGTCAAAATCAACGGTAAGAATCTCTGCGAAGTCTGTTCGCTCACGGTCGAAGGCGCCTTCCGTTTCTTCGATCAGCTTCAATTGAGCGCGGAAGAAGCTGAGATCGCAGACAAGCTGCTGCAGGAAATCCGCGAGCGACTGCGCTTTTTGAACGACGTCGGACTTGAATACTTAACGCTCGACCGTCTTTCTTCCACGCTATCCGGCGGTGAAGCGCAACGCATTCAGCTGGCAACCTCGCTCGGATCGAGGCTCGTGGGCACTCTCTACGTCCTCGATGAGCCTTCCATCGGCCTGCACCCTCGCGATACGCACCGCCTTATCAAGATTCTCAAAGACCTGCGCAATCTCGGGAACACGATCCTCGTGGTCGAGCACGACCCCGACATCATGCGCTCCGCCGATCGCATTCTCGATCTTGGTCCCGGGGCCGGCGAAAACGGCGGCAAACTGATTGCCGAAGGCACCTACGACGAAATCGTGCACAACCCTTCCTCGCTGACGGGACGATATCTTTCCGACGAGCTTCGCATTCAACCGCCGCTCACGCGTCGCAAGCCGGGGGCACAGCAGATCGCCTTGCGCGGCGTTCGCGCCAATAATCTCAAAGGTGTGGACATCTGCATTCCACTCGGCATGCTGGTCGCCATTACCGGCGTTTCAGGTTCCGGCAAGTCCACGCTTCTGCATCATGTGCTGTACCAGGCTTTAGCCAAGGCAAAACAGCAATCGGGCAACGGCACGACTGGCCCGGCCGCAACCTGGGAGAGTCTCGAAGGCGACAAGTTCATCGATGAAGTCGTGCTCGTCGATCAGTCCCCGATCGGCCGCACTCCCCGTTCGAACCCGGTCACCTACATCAAGGCCTTCGACGCTATCCGCGAATTGTTCGCTTCGCTGCCCGAATCAAAAAAGCGTGGCTTTGGTGCCGGACATTTCTCCTTTAACATCCCCGGCGGACGCTGCGAAATCTGCCAGGGCGATGGCGCGGTTACCGTCGAGATGCAGTTCCTCGCCGACGTGGAACTGATCTGCGAAGAGTGCAAGGGCACCCGATACAAGCCGCAAGTGCTGGAAGTCCGCTATCGCGGCAAAAATATTCACGAAGTCCTCAACCTTACGGTGAAAGAGGCACTCAAGTTCTTTGCCGAGGCCCCGAAGATCACGGAGAAGCTGCGCTCCCTCGAAGAAGTCGGTCTCGGATATCTGCGCCTCGGGCAATCGGCAACAACGCTGTCAGGCGGCGAGGCGCAACGAATGAAGTTGGCCGCTCATCTGCAGCCTGCTTCTCGCGAACTTGGCCGCGTGGCGAAAGATTCCGGCCCAAAGAATCGCCTGCTGTACATCTTTGACGAACCCACAACCGGCCTGCATTTCGACGACGTCAGCAAACTCCTGGCAGCCTTTCGCCGTCTTATCGAGGCAGGGGGATCGATCGTCGTTATCGAGCACAACCTTGAAGTCATCAAGACCGCCGACTGGGTCATCGATCTTGGGCCGGAGGGCGGCAGCCGCGGCGGAAAGATCGTCGGTGTTGGTCCTCCCGAGGCCATTGCAAAGATACCCGGGTCGTACACTGGCAAATATCTCGCGCATGTTCTGAACGGCAATGGGAACTCACGTTCCAATGGTCGCAAGTAGATTCGCACTCGCGTGTTTTCTGTTGATCTGCGCGGTGTCTGGAACTCGGGCGATCGCCCGGACCACGCCCGAGGCGACAACATTCTCACCTTTTCGATCGCAGAATTCTGCGGCCCCCGGCCAGGATCAATCCGGATCCTCCTCCAGCAAGCCGCACAGCAAGGCTGATCCAGCCTCACATACGACTGTGCGGCACACTCGGACCGAGGAAGACAGCACTCCTCCCGAACTCGCGCAGGCCGAGGAGTTCATCCAAAAACAGAATCTCGCCGCCGCCGAGCCCCTTCTGCAACAAGCTGTCGGCAAAGATCCTTCGAACTACGTTGCCTGGTTCGATCTTGGCTTCGTGGAAAACGGTCTGGGCAAGACGGACCAGTCGATTGCCGCGTATCGCAAATCAGTCGCAGCCAAGCCTGACGTTTTTGAATCCAATCTCAACCTCGGTCTCCAGCTTGCCAAGACGAACCAACCCGACGCCGCACAATTCCTTCGGGCCGCTACTCAGCTCCAGCCAACCAGTCACGTGCCAGAGGGACTGTCGCGAGCCTGGCTTTCTCTCGGTCACGTGCTCGAGAGCAAGAACCCGGAGGAAGCACTAGCAGCCTACAAGCATGCGTCTGTCCTGAAGCCGCAGGATCCCGAACCTCACTTGGCCGCTGGATCGCTGCTCGAGAAGCAAAATAAACCCACCGACGCCGAGCAGGAGTACAAAGCAGCGCTCGCCCTCGATGCCTCCGGCGATGCACTCACCGCGCTCGCGAATATTTACATGCGCAGCCGTCGCTTCCCCGAAGCTGCCGAGTGCCTGCGCAAACTGGTCTTGGCTCACCCCGACGATGCTTCCGCACACATGCAGCTTGGCCGCGTGCTTGCCGCAGAAGGCAAAAACGATGATGCCATCGCCGAAATTCAGGCCGGCGCGAAACTCGCGCCGACCGATCAGTCCTTGCAGCGCGATCTCGCAAGTCTCTACCTCACTGCCGGTAAAGACACGCAGGCAGAAGCAGCGTATCGCGCCCTCATCGCGGCGCAACCCAATGACGCTGCCCTTCATCACGAGCTCGGCCAAGTCCTGCTCCACGGGAAGAAGTTCCCGGAAGCGCAACAAGAACTCCTGACCGCGGTGAAACTGAAGCCTGATCTGGGAGCTGCCTACGGCGACCTCGCCTTCGCCGCCAGCGAGAACAAAGACTATCCTTTGACGCTCAAAGCTCTCGATGCGCGAACCAAATTGCTGCCGGAAGAGGCCCAGACCTATTTCCTGCGTGCTTCAGCGTACGACCATCTCAAGGATTTCAAGCGCGCCGCTGTGAACTATCACCTCTTCCTCAAGGTCGCCAATGGGAAGTATCCTGATCAGGAGTGGCAGGCACAGCACCGGCTCATTACCATCGAGCCGAAAAAATAACTTGGGGCGAGCTCCGCAAGGCGCCGTCAGGACCGGATGCATTCTCTGATGAAAAGTCTGAACTGGCGGATCGTCGCCCAAATCGCGATCATGACCTGCATCTTGCCGAAGACGCTGCTCGGCACCGATCTGTCGGTCGAAGACATGAAGTCCCGGCTTTCTTCTGCCGCCATCGGCGATCGCCCCAAGCTCTGCGTGCAGATTGCCGAGCGGCAAATGGCAGAGACCAACCGGCTCTACGCCGCCGCCGACGACGATAAGGCACAGCCCGTCCTGACCGACGTGGTTGCCTACTCCGAGCTGGCCCGGGACTATGCGATTCAGTCTCACAAATATCAAAAGCAAACCGAAATCGCGGTACGCGAGATGATCCGCAAGCTCACACAAATCGAGCACACCCTCGGACACGAGGAAGTGGCACCGGTCAAAGATGCCATCTCACACCTGCAGCGCGTCCGTGATGATTTGCTCGCCGCGATGTTCTCGAAGGGGAACAAATGACTGCCTCCAAATTGCTCCGCCATGTTTGTGTGTTGGGATTGATCCTCGCTGCAGTGCTCGCCGCCGCGCAACGACGTCACGACCCGCTCACCCAGCCCGAGATCGATAAGATCCGCGACACCAGTTGGGAGCCGCGCGAACGCTTGACACTCTATGTGGAGTTTGCCCGTGCGCGGCTGGTGAAGCTCGAGCAGATGCGAAGTGATCCCAAAACCAAGGATCGGCCGCAAGAAACTCATGACCTGCTTGACGATTTCCAGTTGCTTTACGACGAACTCAACGACAACATCGACACCTACGTCGACCGCAAAGATGACATCCGCAAGCCATTGAAGGTCGTCATTGCGGCCGACACTGAATTTCAGGCAAAGCTTCGTGCATTAAAAGATGCGGCCGGAGTCTCCCCCGTCGAAGCCAACACTTATGAATTCGTTCTCACCAATGCGATGGAAACCGTGGACACCTCGGCCGACGACCATCGCAAATTGCTCGATGAGCAGGAAGACGCCGCCAAACACAAGAAGCTGAATCCGAGTGCCGCCAAGAACGGCGGCAGGCCGGAGTAACTCCCCATTGTGGCCGGACGGTCGCGACGGCGTTAGCTTTTGCACCCCGCCATTCGTGCTAACCTACTCCCACTGTGCGTGACGGGGTTTTCGAGATTTTTCAGGAGTGCTTCCGCGACTTGCGGCCTGACTCTTCCCTGCCCGAGCTGAAAATCGAGTTCTTCGCCTTCGCCAACGTCAACAACACCATCCGCCTTCGCAACGGGAAGCTTCTCGTGCGGCTCTCCGATCTGTTGGAAGGAGCGCCTGAGCCCGTTCTCCGGGCCATCGCCCACATCCTGCTCGCCAAGATGTACCGCCATCCCGTCGACCGAGGCCATGCCGCCCGCTATCGCAAATACGTGGGCAGTCACGAGATCGTCCGCAAGGCGCACCTGGTCCGCCAGATACGCGGACGCAAGCGCCTGCGCCCTGCCCACGGCCGCTATTACGATCTCGATTCCGTCTTTGAAGACCTCAACTCCCGGTTTTTTCACGGCCTGATGGCCCGCCCTCGTATGAGCTGGAGCCAGACGAAAACGCGCCGCATTCTCGGCCACTACGATCCGGCGCACAACGCGATCATCATCAGCCGGCTCTTTGATCATCCCGCGATCCCGCGATACGTACTCGAGTACATCGTTTACCACGAGATGCTGCACCTGAAACATCCCGTCAAGCTTCGCGGCAGCCGCCGCTGCGTGCACTCCGCCGAGTTCCAGGCCGAGGAAAGACTGTTCCCTCGTGCCTCTGACGCCGACGCCTTCCTCAAGCGACTGTGAGGTTTACACACACCGGGGTGCCCCACTTCTCGCCGGTTTTGCGAGAAGTGGGAACCACCGACCCAGAATCCAGCAGGAAAATCGCTTATTCCCCTTACTGCATGTGGCGGCATTTCAACGCTCAAAACGCACCATGTGATTCTGATCACAACCGATTGTGCGCTCGCGGATTGACGCCTCGAACAGGCGAGGAATATCCTTGATGTTGAAATTGAAATTCATTTTCAAAATCGTTCTACCTGCCCTACTTTTTCTTTGAGGCCCAGTAGATGCTCCAGGCTTTTATCATTACGCTCCGCGAAGGCGTTGAAGCCGCACTTATTGTTGGGATTACCCTCGCCTACCTGAAGAAAATCGGGCGACAGGAACTGCGCAAGACAGTCTACGCCGCGTTGATAGCAGCCTTTCTCGGCAGCAACGCGGTCGCCATCGTCATCTCCCGCACCCACCTGAACGAAGACGTTTTCGAAGGCTGGATCATGCTGGTCGCCGCCTTCTTCGTCGTCACCATGGTCATTTTCATGATGAAGACTGGCCGCAAGCTCAAGGGCGACATCGAGGGCAAAGTCGGACTTCTGGCGGGAAACGATGCCTGGTTCGGCCTCTTCATCTTCGTCTTCCTCATGGTTCTTCGCGAAGGCGCCGAGACCGTGCTGATTCTCTCCGCAGTATCGCTCAACTCCACTGAACTAATGAGTTTCCTCGGCACGCTGCTCGGTGTGCTGGCAGCTATCGCCTTTGGCGTGATGTTCGTAAAGGGCAGTGTCCGCATCAATCTGCAGAAGTTTTTCCGTATCACGACTGCTATTCTCTTCCTCGTTGCCGCGCAATTGCTCATCTCGGGTCTGCACGAGCTTTCGGAAAGCGGCGTCATTGCTTCGTCCAAGACGGAGATGGCGATCGTCGGTCCAATCGTCCGCAACGACTGGTTTTTCTTCGTCACGATTTTCGCTCTCGCCGCGCTCATGGTGTTGTTCGACGCCAAGCGCCGCGAACCCGCACCAGAATCGGCCTCTCCCGCCGCCCGCCGTAAGGCCAAATGGAGCGCACGCCGCGAGCGCATGTGGATGGCGTCGGTATACAGCTTCTCTTTCGTTTTCATCGCCCTCGTAACTGCCGAGTTCATCTACACCAAGTCCGTCAGCGCGCTTTCCCCCGCGATCGAAGTGACCTTCACCAACGGCCAACTGACGGTTCCAATCTCGCAGCTTGCCGATGGAGACATGCACCGCTTTCAGGCCAACGAAAAGGGCACGCAGGTCCGCTTCTGGCTCTATCAGAAGCCCGACGGAAAAATAGCCACCGTCTTCGACGCCTGTGAGATCTGCGGCGCGGTCGGTTTCTACAAGTCGGCCAACGGCGTGGTCTGCAAGAATTGTGCCGCCCCGATCAATCCGCAGTCGGTTGGCACTGCCGGGGGATGCAATCCCGTGCCGCTCAAAGCCACGCAGACCGCAACCGCCATCATCATCCAGGAGGCCGACATCGCAGCCGGAAGCCGCATGTTCGGGCAACCATAAGCGATGTTCGTGCGCCTGGTCTACGAATCCTTCCGTCGCCAAACTCGCCGCAAAGTCCTTGCCGGCGCCGCGATCACTCTCGGCGTGACGGTCGCCACTGCCATGATCGCCGTCGCCACCGACATCGGCGACAAGATTAATCGCGAACTCCGCACCATCGGCGCGAACCTGATCGTCACTCCGCAGGAAGACTCACTCGACGTCGAAATCGGCGGCGTCAATCTCAAGCCGCCAACCGATGGCGCATTTCTCAATGAGGCTGACCTTCCCAATATCATGGGAACTTTCTGGCACAACAACATCACCGGATTCGCACCCATGCTCCCGGCGACCGTAAAGCTCTCCTCAGCAAGTCAGCACCTTGACGCCGTTCCGCTAGTCGGCACTTACTTTTCCAAGCGAGTCACCTATGGCACCGACACAATCTCCACCGGCGTGCGCATCACCAATCCCTGGTGGAAAGTCTCTGGAGCTTGGCCCGCCGACAATTCTCAAGACATTCTGGTCGGCGAGGCCCTCGCCAAGCGACTCTCCCTGAAGCCTGACGATCACCTGACCGTCGCTGGCCGTGACCTTCGCATCAGCGGAATCCTCTCAGCCTCAGACGCGAGCGACAATGAAGTCGTCGCTCCGCTCGCTGTAGCGCAGCAAGTCATCGGCCGTCCCGGCGCGGTCCGCCAGATTTTCATCAGCGCCCTCACCAAGCCGGAAGATGCTTTTGGGCGGCGCGATCCCAAGAGCATGTCGGGAGCGGTTTACGACCGTTGGTATTGCACCCCATATCCGCAAGCCATTGCGTTGCAGTTGATGGAAGCAATTCCTCACTCGCACGCCGAGCAGATTCGTCAGGTCGCCCAGAATGAAGGCGCGGTGCTCACCCGCATCGAAGGCCTCATTTTTCTGATCACCCTCGCTGCTCTCTTCGCGTCAGCGCTCGCTGTCTCGGCCGCCATGGCGACTGCGATTTTCGAGAGGCGCGCTGAAGTCGGACTCATGAAAGCTCTCGGCGCCGGCAAGCTTGCGGTCGCGTCGGTGTTCTTCGCCGAGGCCGCGCTGCTCGCCTTGCTCGGCGGCCTTGTCGGTTTCGCTATCGGCGCAGCGCTTGCGCACCAGATCGGACGCTCCATTTTCAACTCGCAGATTGCGATCCAGCCCGTTCTCTTGCCCGTTATTCTCGCCATCGCCGTTCTCGTAACGTTCGCTGGAAGCGCCATGGCAATCCGGCGCGCGGTTAGGCTCGATCCCGTCTTCGCCTTGCGAGGTGAACTGTGAGCGCGCCCATGTCGTCACCAGCGCGCGATTTGGCTGCCAGCCGCGCCGACGCTCCTCACACCTCAATGTTTCTCCGGATGCTGGTTCGTGCCGCCATTTTGCGCCGCGGCCGTGCCGCCTCCGCCTTGTTCGCCTTGGTCGTCGCCGCCGCCGTCGCGACTGCCATGCTCAACCTCTACGTCGATGTGCAAGCGAAGTTGCGCCGCGAGTTCCGGAACTACGGAGCCAATATCGTCCTCGTCAGCAATGACGGTGCTTCCCTTCCCCCTGACACTCTTTCGAAAGTCGATTCCCTGCTCGCCGGCCGCGGTATTTCCGCACCGTTTGGGATGGTCGTCGCGCGCACGACTGATGGACAGTCAATCGTGGTTGCCGGAACTGACTTCGAGCGCGTCCGCCAACTCGATCGCTGGTGGTCGGTCAGCAACTGGCCCTCGGCAGCTCAACAATCGCTAGTCGGAGTTCGCGCCTTGCCCGCCGTCTCTCCCAAGCATCAGCCATTCGATCTCAGCTTCCAGGGACGCACTCTTCATCTCACGCCGGCAGGCACGGTACAAACCGGAGCCGCCGAAGACAGCCGCATTTACATCTCTCTTGGAGATTTCGTGCAATGGACTGGCGTCCAACCTTCCACAATCGAGGTGGCGGCTAGCGGCTCCCCGGAAGAAGTTGCTTCGGTGATGAATCAGATCAGCCAGGCCGTTCCCAGCGCCGACGTTCGCCCGGTCCGCAAAATCATGGAGGGCGAGGCTCGAGTTCTGGGCAAGACGCGCGCCACGCTGCTCGCGGCAGCGGTGCTCATTATTTTGACCGCCGCATTGTGCGTTCTCTCCACCCTGATGGGATGGGTTTTCGATCGCCGTCGCGACTTTGCCATCATGAAGGCTCTGGGAGCCTCCGGCCGCTTGCTTGGCGGCTTTTTTGCGGCGGAGGCTGCGGCTCTGGGCGCAATCGGGGCGATCCTCGGTTTTCTCGTGGGAATCGGCATCGCCGCTTGGATCGGTCGGGTGAATTTTCACGCAACCGTGGTCCCGCGATTTGCCGTTCTGCCAATCATTCTCGGAGGCAGTATGGCAGTCACCTTGCTCTCCGCAATTCTGCCCATTTCCCTGCTGCGCCGCGTACAGCCAGCGGTTATCCTGAGGGGAGAGTGAAATGATCCAGATCAAGAATGTCACCAAGCTCTACCCGGCAAAAGAGGCCGGCAATGGTTCCGGCAAAGACAACTCCAACGGAGCCATCCATGCCCTCGACCACATCTCGCTCCATGTCACTCCGGGCGAGTGGCTATCGATCATGGGCCCTTCCGGCTCCGGCAAATCGACGCTCGTCAATCTCATCGGATGCCTCGACCGCCCATCCTCCGGCGAAATCTGGCTCGATGGCGAAAACCTTGCCGGCATTTCCGCGGCAGAGTTAAACCGGGTTCGCGCCGAAAAAATCGGCTTCATCTTCCAGCAATTCCACCTGATCCCATTTCTCACGGCCGCCGAAAACATCATGCTCGCGCAATACTTCCACAGCATGACCGACGAAAAAGAGGCGATTGACGCCCTGGCCCGCGTCGGCCTCGCCGACCGCGCCCGCCACCTGCCCTCCCAGCTCTCTGGAGGAGAGCAGCAGCGCGTCTGCATCGCTCGGGCGCTGATTAACGATCCGCGCATCATCCTCGCCGACGAACCCACCGGCAATCTCGATGCCCAAAACGAAGAGATCGTGCTGCGTCTACTGCGTGAATTCCACCAGCAGGGCCGCACCATCGTGATGGTCACGCACGACCCTGTGGTCGCCCGGCTCGCCGACCGCCGCATCGAGCTGCACCACGGCAAGATCGCCTCCCAGGAAGTTTTCTCGATGGCCGATGAAGAGCAGCTCGACGAAGTGCTCGAAGAACTCTGGGTGCTGGCCGAGCACGGACAAATCGCCGAAGTCGAGCACATGGAAGTGCACGGCGCTCTTCCCGTCAGCCTCGCGATCGAAAAGATGATCGAGTTAGGCCTCGTCGTCTCATCTCCGCATCCACCGGAGGCGCATGATCACAGGCCGTTCGTAAATCCCTGCCACGACGCCCTGAAGCCACTTTCCGCATCGATCGGGGATGGCACCGCGATCGTAGAATTGACTCCTCGCGGACGCGAGCGCGCCGGCAACATCATTCGCCGGCACCGGCTCGCTGAGCGCCTTTTCACCGATAGCCTCGCCATCGACAGCGAGTCTGAAATCGAACAGCAAGCCTGCAAGTTCGAGCACATCCTTTCCCCCGAAGCGACCGACAAGATTTGCGCGTTCCTCGGCCATCCGCGGACCTGCCCGCACGGCGCGCCCATCCCCCCGGGACCCTGCTGCGCCATCGCAACTAGCCGGACGGCGGCGCCCCTATCCGAAGTCGTGCGCTCCAAGTGAATTCGCTTCGAGTCAGAGTTTCGCCCGGCCCCGCACCTTCGTGATTACGCTGCCATAGTCTCCGGCCATTTATCATTGGCTTTCATGCGTCCCACCATCGGCGTCTTCGATTCCGGCTTCGGCGGCCTGACCGTCCTTAAAGCTTTACTTGAACTCATCCCTGACGCCGATTACGCCTATTTCGGCGACACCGCCCGACTCCCCTACGGCTCAAAGTCCGTAGAAACCGTCGCGCGTTACGCGGTCGAAGCCGCTCACTTCCTCGAATCCCAGGGCGCCCAGATGCTGGTGATCGCCTGCAATACCGCGACCGCTCTTGCCCTCGATCGAATCACCGCCGCGGCGCACGTTCCCGTGCTTGGCGTTGTGGAGCCCGGGGCGGAGACTGCCAGTTCGGCTTCGAAGAATCAAAAGGTCGTCGTGATTGGCACCGAAGCCACGGTGAGTAGCCACGCTTACCGCCAGGCCCTCGAGAAGCGCGGCTTGACTGCGGTGGAGAAAGCCTGCCCCTTGCTCGTCCCCTTGGTCGAGGAAGGATGGGTCGAGCATGCAGTCACCGAGCAAGTCGCCCGCATTTATCTTTCCGAGGCTTTCACCGACGGTTTTCATGATGCCGACGTCCTGGTCCTCGGATGCACGCACTATCCCCTGCTCAAGCCTCTGCTCTCTCGCGTGGCCCCGCCGCAGGTGAGCATTGTCGATTCGGCAGAATCTACCGCACGCGCCGTCGCTTCCCGTATGGAGCAGCTCTTGCCCGACCGCAAACCAGGAGAAGAACGCCGCTCTGCCCCGCGACTGAAATTCTTCGCCACCGATTCCGTGGAAAAATTCCGCCGCCTGGGAACTCGTTTCCTCGGCCGCCCCATCGACGACGTTCGCCACGTCGACCTCAAGGAATAAGCTTTGTAGCCTCGCCCCAAACGCGATCGTGGAGCCCCAGACGCCCTCGTGGAGCCCCGGACGCGCTGGTGGAGCCCCGGACGCCCTCGTCCGGGGAATTCTCCAACAAAATCAATTCGACCGCAATCTTCGGATAGCGCTTCCGCCCACCCGCATTCTAATGTGTCCTTGAACGCCGATTGCTCATCCATAGGAGGCTATGCACCCGCTCGACAACGTTATCTGGCACGCGCTCACCACGCGTCAGTCCCACTTCGCCGAAGGCTCCGCACAAGCTCGCAAGTTCGTGCGTGAAGTCAGTCCCCTCGGCGCGCTGCAAAAGTACGACTCCGACGGCTACGCTTCGCTGACGGACTTGCTCTCAGATCAAGGCACAGTCGGACTCTTCCTGGACGAAGCTTATGCTCCACGTCCGGGATGGACGCATCTCGCCGGTGCCCCGCTCCTGCAAATGATCTGCAACGGAACCGGTTCCAGTACATGCGGGAAGTCAGATCCGCAGATCACTGAACTTGGCCCTCGGGACTCGCCGGAAATGATCGCTCTCGCCACCCTTACCAAGCCGGGCCCTTTTGACACGCGAACCCACGAGTTCGGCACCTATCTGGGCATACGGTGCGGTGGCCAACTGGTTGCCATGGCCGGCGAGCGCCTCAGAGTTCCCGGACACACCGAAGTCAGCGCCGTTTGCACACATCCTGACCACACCGGCAAAGGATATGCCGCGCTTCTCATGATCGAAGTGATGAAACTCATCCGCGAGCGCGGAGAGGCCCCTTTCCTTCACGTACGCCAAGACAACACCCGCGCCATCGATATCTATCGAAGATTAGGATTTCGCGATCGCTGGCGTGGATACTTTGCAGTTCTAAGAAGAGAAGACACGGCAGAAAGCGCCCGTCAGATTTAAGAAAAGTTCAATGGGATGCCCCATGTCTCGCCGCTTTTGCGAGACATGGGAATCTGAAATGTGAAAGGGGAATCTAAATCTGACTCAGTACAAATGGAAGTCGACTTCGAGCGCAATCTCAACCGCCACAGGATGCCCATCTTTCATACCGGGCTCGAAGCGATACTTCTTCGCGGCTTCAATCGCCTTTTCGTCGAGCCCCATGCCAAGGCTGCTGGTCACGTGGATATTCGTCGGCCGCCCATTTGCGTCCACAATCAGAGCCAGCACGCACACGCCCTGATATTTTGCCTTGCGCGCTTCTTCCGAGAATTCGATTTCCGGTTGATAAACCACTCGAGGAGGCGATACTCCCGCTCCTACATGGAACACGCCGCCACCCGTGCCGCCGCCCTCACCCTTGCCGTATCCCGGACCGGTACCCTTGCCGATACCGCCGCCTTCGCCTGTGCCAATGCCCCCGCCGCCACCGGTACCATTCGACGGCATCATTGCATGCGACATCGGGTCACCCAGGTTCGGCAGGTTGTTGGAAGCCAACTGCACCTGCGGAGGAATCACGATTGTCGGTTCAACCGCGAGCTTGGGATGCTCATTACGCACCACCACCATCGGAGGCGTGATCTGCTCCATCGAAAACTTCGGCAGCCTTCCTTTGCTGGCCGCTAACACGTCGCGGTCGCCGCCACCGCCACCACCGCCCACCTGCGTCTTCGCAGGCTTCAACGCCGGAATGTCTCCAGGATCCACTAACGTAACCGTTACCTTCGGTTGCGGACCCGCCGCCGTGACCACGCGATGTCCGACGATCACCGTCAGTACAATCGCTCCCGCCAGCAGCCCGTAATATCCAATCGCTCCCGCGAGCCCCTGCTTCCAGTACGAATAGAAACCCCAGATATCCTTAACCGGCTCGGGCTTCGATTCCAGCTTGAGAGGCGGCAGCTTCTTCGGAAAGAAGAACTCGTCGATCTGACGGAAAAGTGAACTGTAGAGGGGTTCTTCAAAATTCTTATCGGTAATCAGCAGGTGCAGCTCGGGCTCACCGACGGGGAGGTTCGGATTAATTTGATCTGATCCCATGCTTCCGGTCCGGACAATTCAGTTTTTTGGAAAACGGTGCGGATCTGCGGCGCAATTGCGCCTGCTTACACAGATGACCACCGTTCGTTCCAAGTTGCTTCCAATCCCTTCCGATTTCTATACTTTGAGTGCCCCACGGGGCCCCCTCAAGAAACCGGGCCACTTGGCTCTACCGTTTTTGAAATTGTAACTCCATTTTAGGCCGCGCGACAGTGGATTTCGGTGTCCCACAATCGGCCGAAAAGACATGTCCTTCCTGACAAAAAATTGACAATCTGAGCCACTCTGCCCAGCGCGAAAACGTCGAATGCGCTCCTTACGGTCGGCGTCCCCCTATTCAGGTTCGCCGTCATCCCGAAAGCCCGCGCTTTCACCAGCGGGCTGAGGGATCTCCCTCTCCACCGTCCCTCGAGTCCGAGATCCTTCCCTCCGCCTGAAAACCGGCTCCGCTCAGGATGACACCTCAAACCTGAATGCGCCCCCGCATGAAGTTCCCCTATTCAGATTGCGTCATCCCGAAAGCCCGCGCTTTCACCAGCGGGCTGAGGGATCTCCCCTCTCCGCCGCTGCCCGAGTCCGAGATCCTTCCCTCCGCCTGAAAACCGGCTACGCTCAGGATGACACCTCAAACCTGAATGTCGTCCGACGACCGCCGCAAGGAGCGCCCCATTTTAGATTTTGGCGTCATCCCGAAAGCCCGCGCTTTCACCAGCGGGCTGAGGGATCTCCCTCTCCACCGCCCCTCGAGTCCAAACGCCGCGCCCCCGCATGGACGTTCCCCGCCCCATCTCCCTATAATGAAAGATTCCACTTCATCCGGAGAAATATCTGAGTGCCGCTCGAACTGAAAGCAACCATTAACCTGCCCAAAACCGCCTTCCCCATGAAGGCCGGCCTGCCCCAGAACGAGCCCAAAATGCTCGAGCGCTGGGAGCAAATGGGGTTGTACCAGCGCATCCGCGAAGCCAGAAAAGGCGCGCCGCGCTACATCCTGCACGATGGCCCTCCCTACACCAGCGGCCCCATTCACATGGGTACGGCGATGAACAAGTGCCTCAAGGATTTCATCGTCAAGTCCAAAACCATGTCCGGCTTCGACGCTCCCTACGTTCCCGGCTGGGATTGCCACGGCCTGCCGATCGAAATCAAGGTCGACAAGGAACTCGGCGGCAAGAAGCTGCAAATGCGCCCCATCGACGTGCGAACTGCATGCCGCAAATACGCGCAGAAATATCTCGACCTGCAGCGGGTTCAGTTCAAGCGCATCGGCGTCTTCGGACGTTTCGATCGCCCTTACGCCACCATGACGCCGCAGTACGAGTCCGTCGTGCTGCGAACTTTCTTTTCGTTCTACGAGAACGGATTCGTCTATAAGGGCTTGCGCGCCGTCTACTGGTGCATGCATGACGAAACAGCGCTCGCCGAGGCCGAAGTCGAATACGAGAATCACACCAGCAGCACTGTGTGGGTGAAATATCGCCTGCTCGACGATCCCACGCAGATCGATCCTGCGCTCGCCGGAAAAAAAGTCTCCACCATCATCTGGACCACCACTCCCTGGACGCTACCTGCCTCCATGGCTGTGGCGTTCCATCCCGATGAAGACTACGTCGCGCTCGAATCTGGCGGAGAAGTTTACATCGTCGCATCCAAGCTGGCGCAGGAAGCCGCGAGCAAATGCAATCTCGCGGACCCGCACGAACTCGCCCACTTCCCCGGACGCAAACTCGAGCGTCTGAACTTCCAGCATCCATTCCTCGACCGAAAAGTTCTCGGCGTGCTCGCCGACTACGTCACCATGGACACCGGAACGGGCGTCGTTCACACCGCACCGTCGCACGGTGCCGAAGACTTCCTCACCGGCGTGAAGTATGGACTCGACGCCACCAGCAATGTTGATGAAAAGGGCATCCTCCGCAACGGCCTGCCGGAATACACCGGCAAGCGCGTGTGGGACGCCAATCAGCCCATCATCGATCTGGTCCGGTCGCGCGGAGCATTGCTGCACACGGAAAAAACCGAACACTCATATCCGCACTGCTGGCGCTGTCACAACCCAGTAATCTTCCGTGCCACCGAGCAATGGTTCATCTCCATGGAAACTCCCATGAATGGAGCCGCGGACGCCTCGTCCGCCCCGCAAGCGCAGCGAGCGGCGTCGGGCATGAACGCAACTCTCCGCACCCGCACGCTTCAGGAGATCAAGCATGTGAAATGGGACCCAGCCTGGGGCGAAGAGCGGCTCTCGAACATGATCGAGACCCGCCCCGATTGGTGCATCTCGCGCCAGCGCGTGTGGGGCGTGCCCATCGCCGTTTTTCTTTGCGAGGCGTGCGGTAAGCCCCTGAACGATCCGGCCATCAATCGCAAGGTCGCGGACTTGTTCGCCAAGTCGGGCGCTGATGCCTGGTTCACTTCCGAGTCAGACGGCATCGTTCCCGAAGGCACAAAGTGCCCGCACTGCGGCGGCACGAAATTCGATAAGGAAACTGACATCTTCGACGTGTGGCTGGAATCGGGCGCGAGCTATCTGGCCCTCATCGACGACGAACCCGAGTATCCCTGGCCCTCCGACCTTTACCTCGAAGGCGGCGACCAATACCGCGGATGGTTTCAATCTTCCCTGCTCTGCGCCATGGGTACGCACCAGACTCCGCCCTACAAGGGCGTGGTCACGCCCGGCTGGACGCTCGATGAAAAGGGCCAGGCCATGTCGAAGTCGAAGGGCAATGCCGTGGATCCAGTCGACATTGCCAATCGACTGGGCGGAGAAATCATGCGGCTATGGGTCGCATCGGTCGACTTCCGCGAAGACGTTGTCGGCTCCGAAGCGCTCATGCAGCGCATTGCGGAAAACTATCGAGCCATACGCAACAATCTTTTCAAGAACGCTCTGGGCAATCTCTACGATTTTGATCCCCTGGCCAACGCCGTTCCCTATGAAAAGCTCGACGCGCTTGATCAGTACATGCTCCGCCAAACCTGTGCGCTGGCAAAAGACGTCCGCAGTTGGTACGAGGAATTCGCGTTCCACAAGATCTATCACCGCGTAAATCATTTCTGCGTTGTCGATCTCAGCGCCTTCTATTTCGACGTCATCAAGGATCGGCTTTACACCTACGCTCCGAACTCTCCCGGCCGCCGCTCGGCGCAGACTGCCGTGTGGCGCATCTGCGAAGCCATGGCGCGCCTTCTTGCCCCAATCTTGACCTTCACTTGTGAAGAAGTCTGGCAGCACCTGCCGAAAGTTCCGGGGCGCGCGGAGAGCGTTCATCTGGCTCTGTTCCCCAGCGACGATGAAGTGCTGGGCACCAGCAACGTTCCAAAAGACGATCCCAACCAACCCAACGACTGGACTACGCTTCTCGCCGTCCGCGATCAGGTCATGAAGGCGCTCGAAGAAGAGCGCAACAGCAAGAAGATCGGCAAGAGTCTTGAGGCGCAACTCATCATCACCGCAGCCGATCCGGCATACTCCGCGCTCAAGCGCTACGCCGACCAACTGCGCTATCTCTTCATCGTTTCGCAGGTCACGTTACAGCAAGGCTCGGGCAACGGCACCGGCGGCGTCCACATCGAGGTGAAGCCTGCCGACGGCTCGAAGTGCGAACGCTGCTGGAACTACTCGCCGCACGTCGGCGAAGACAAGACTTATCCGACCATCTGCGAGCGTTGCAGCGCCGTGCTGAAAGAACTCGAAGCTGGCAGTCATTGATGAACAATCCTATGGTTCGCGCTGTCCACTTCCTGCTCGCCCTGCTGGTTGTACTTGCCGACCGCCTGACCAAGCACCTGGTCGCCGCGCGCATCGCGATGTATTCCCACATCCAGATCATCCCCGGTTTCTTTCGCCTCACTCACACCGAGAACACCGGCGCCGCGTTCAGCCTTTTCGCGGACTCGCCCAATCACTGGAAGACCGCGCTGCTGATCGGCTTCTCCACCCTCGCGATGATCATCGTCACGTTTCTGCTGTGGAGGCAGTCTCGCCCCCTGACCACAACGTCGATTGCGCTTTCTCTGATTCTCGGCGGCGCGGTAGGAAATTTGTGGGATCGCGTTGCCAGCGGGCGCGTGGTCGATTTCCTGCTCTTCTATGTCAAGCAGTATCAGTGGCCGGTCTTCAACCTCGCCGACAGTTGCATCGTGGTGGGAGCTTCGTTGCTGGTCATCGAAATCCTGTTCAGTTCTCACCCCGAAAGCGCGACCGAACTCTGAACGGGCGCCGCGGGTCTAACAGCTCCAACTAGCAAGCCCCAACGATATGCCCTCAGCGTAGCGTCAACTGTCCCGCTCCAATGTGCGCATGCAGCTTATACTTCCCGGTGCCCATTCGGCTGAACGAACGGAATAACCCGCCCTTTGATACGTCGAATGCCGGAGCTTGCAGGTCTCCACTCAACACGGAAGCGTCGACGCGTCCATAAGCGGCGGCGTCACCTACATCCATCAGGATCTGCCCCGCATGCAGTTCTACGTCCTTGCTCCCGGAAACATCCCTCACGTCCAGCTGTCCGGCGAACATCCGAACGTGGATGTCTGACGACTCCGGAATTTCGATCGTCATCTCGAAATGGTTGCTCGGACATCCAGTGACACTTACGAACGCTTCACGCCCCAAAGTGCGAACTCGAACCCTCACATCGTCGCGCCCGTCCCTGTCGTTGTAGGAAACGCGCAGTTGTCCATCTTTGCGGCCGACAATCCGACTTCCGCTCGAGCACAGTTCCATGCGCACTTCGCCGCCAGCCGCGAACTTGGCTTCCACCGGCGTTTTTCCCACCTCTTCAATGCGCGCATCTTGCGCCGCGACCCATGACGCTCCAGCACAGAGCAGAACAGCACCCAGCAGTACCAGCCGTGCTCTTGGCATACGCACACCTCCGCCCTCTGCCAGAAGGTACGTACTTGCCCTGTCGACAGTTCCTAAAATTTGAAATTGATTTGGATTAGAACGAAAAGAAAGTTACGGATTGCCGTACAGCTGCCGATACACGCTCGCATTCCGCAGGATTGCCTGGACGTATTCTCGCGTCTCGGTGAACGGAATCGATTCCACGAACTCCTGCTCGTCCCGGTACTTCCCCTGCCCCATCCAGTCTTCCACGCGGTCCGATCCCGCGTTATAAGCGGCCAGGGCATAAGCAAATGATCCGCCGAACTGATCCACCATGCCACGAAAATACCGCGTTCCGAGGCGCAGATTGACGGCAGGCGTAAACAGCTGCGTCGCAGCGTAGTGGCCCAGCTTTTCCTGCCGGGCAACCAGCTTCCCGGTGCGCGGCAGCAACTGCATCAATCCAACCGCATTCGCGCGCGAAACCGCCGCGGGATTGAACTCCGACTCTTGCCTGATGAGGGACGCCACCAGATACGGATCGAGCCCGTTCTGTTCCGAAAACCTCTTCAGGTCCACCCAATACGGACGCGGAAACAACGCCTCCCAGTACGGACGCGGCAGGTTGGGGATATCAACCGCAAAGTAACTCGGCACCGAACGCTTCATCACTTCAATTGCCCGGTCGTAGTGCCCGGTGTCGGTGTAGAGTTGCGCGGTCTCGGCCGGAGCCCAGCTTCCGTTCTCTTCACTGGCCGCCGCCTGCAACTCGCGAACCGCGAGATCTACAAGCCCGCCATTCCCCAGCAATCGCGCCTTCTGCAGATGAAGATTATCCGCAGGCGCATCCGTCAGCTCGATCTTCTTCGCGTTGTCGAGCGCAGGAACGTGATCGAGCAGCGGATACTGTCCCGGCGGATCCGCCACTTCCGGCAGCTTTTTCATTCGCTGCCGTCCTAATTCCGCGTAGTAGTAATTCCGATAGCGCTCGGAAAGTTTCTCGTAGTACGCGCGCGCCATCGCCGGATCGTTATCTTCTTCCGCCAGCCGCGCCCGCCAGTAGAGGGCATTCGAAGTCTCGTTGCCCGAGGGATACAGCGCAATCTGTTCTTCGAATTCCTTTTTCGCCTCGTCGTTGCGTCCTTGACGAAGCGTCAGCCATGCCGCCTTCCAGTGTGCGTACGAAGCCCGCGCCCCGGTTGGGAACCGCTGCTGCAATTCACGAAACGCGTCGAGCGACTGGTCGTACTCGTGATGCACCAGGTGCAGGTTCGCCACCGAAAGCAGCGCAGACTCCAGCCATTGGCTCGTCGGCGACGTCTGCCGCAACTGATCCACCGTGCGATAGAACTCATCATTCTGGTCCGACGCCCAGGCGATTTCGCCCAGGATGTATAACCGCTGCGCGTTCTGATCCGCGGTCGCTCCCGGCAGATTCGTGATCTCAGCCTTCGCCTCGCGATTCTTTCCTGCCCGGTGCAGCGCATCCGCCAGTTCCAAAGCTGTCGCCGGCCGGGCCTCGGGAGCGGCATGGATCAGCAACTCGCGATACTCATCGGCGGCATCGCTGTACCGCCGCGCTTTCATCAGCAAATCCGCCCGCGTCTTAAGTTGCGGCGATGTGGCCAGCGGCGCCGACGAGAGCTTCCTCAACTCTGCGTACGCTGCGTCTGCTTCCGCCGCAATCGGCATGTTGTAATAAATGTTCGCGAATGCGTCGGCTGCCTTTGCCTGCTGCCCCAAAGCCACATACGCCCGCCCCAGCGTGAACTCCAGGTCAGAACGTACCGGCAACCGGTTCTTCTCGAGCAATTCAGCCGCTTCGCCAGCCCGGCCTTCATTTAGCAACGCACCGGCATAACTGACTGCGGCATCCCGCACCAAGAGCGAGTCCGGATAAGCGCTCGCAAAATTCGCCAGCGTCGCCATCGCCTCTCCTTGACGCGCCAGCTGCAAATAGCAAGTCCCGAGATAGTAGGAAATGTAATCCCCAAGATCTCCGGCGCGAGGCTTGGCACGGTTCAACGGATCGATCGCCCGGGCATAGTCCCGGTCCAGCACCCGCGCGTAACCGACCGCCAACCACGCTAGCGCACCGGCATCTTCTTTGGCATGGGCGCGGGCATATGCCTCCACTCCGGCATACGCCGTCGGAGTACGATCCTGGATCAACTGCTGCGCCATCGGCCGCAGATTGGCCGATGCAACGAACGCCTGCCGGATCCTCCGCACTCGCGGCGAAACTGGCCGCTTTTTCTTTCTCGCCGCTGCCGTGCGTCTTGCAGTACCCGCCGTTTTTCTGGAACTTGAGCTC
>Ga0335076_10000959_pt1 | contig 27627 bp, 25 predicted proteins | sample Lox_Sample_25_FD_206717 | JGI IMG/M metagenome (GOLD analysis project Ga0335076, IMG submission 206717) | Soil microbial communities from Loxahatchee National Wildlife Refuge, Florida, United States - Lox_Sample_2.5 | ecosystem: Environmental > Terrestrial > Soil > Wetlands | place: USA... | reverse complement strand
AGTCCGCCCAGATCCGCAGCTGGTCGATCGCGGCCGCCCGGAACGTGTCCGCCGCGGCCAGAAGGACGGTCTCGCCCTGGGCTCGGTAGAGGTGGGCCAGCTTGCCGACCGTGGTCGTCTTGCCCGTCCCGTTGACTCCGACCACCAGGATCACCGCTGGACGGCCCTCCTCTTGCGAGACCGGCCGCCAGCCCGGCTCACCCGGCAGCAGCCGTGAGGCGAGCTCGGCCCTGACCGCCGCCTCGGCCGAGGGTTCGTCCTTGCGGGCCCGGGCGCGCTCCACGACCTCCATCGCCAGGGCGCCGCCCACGTCGCCGGCTATGAGCTGCTCCTCGACGGAATCCCAGTCGGCGCCCGAGGGCCCGCCGCGCAGGACGCCGCGAAGACGCGACATGAAGCCGCCCCGGCTTCGCTCGAGCCCGGCCGACAGGTCGCCGCCCGGAGTGGACTCGTCGGTGTCGGGGATGGCTGCCGGGCCGGAGTCCGCGACTGCCCGGGGCTCGGCCGCCCCCGTTTGGGGCTCGGGCGCGGCCGCCTGGGGCTCGGGCGCGGCCGCCTGGGCGGCGTCGGCGAACCCGCGCTCGTCCATCGCCTCGGGCCGGTCGACTTTTGGCTTGCGTCGCAGGAACAACGGCAACCTCCCGATCAGCCGGCCGCGGCCGCTGTCTTGCTCTTCACCCGGTCCGCGAGGTCGCGGGCTTCCTCGAGGCGCAAGCTGATGACCCGGCTGACGGCGTCGTCGCCGACCGTCACGCCGTAGAGGGCATCCGCGCTCTCGATCGTGCCTCGATTGTGAGTGATGACGATGAACTGCGTCTGCTCGGCAAGACCGCGAAGCGCGTCGGCGAAGCGTCCGACGTTGGCCTCGTCCAGGGCCGCGTCTACCTCGTCAAGGACGCAGAACGGCACCGGATGGACCTCCAGCATCGAGAAGAGCAGAGCGACGGCGGTGAGGGTTCGCTCGCCGCCGGAGAGCATGCTCAGCGGTTGCGCCTTCTTGCCGGGCGGCCTGGCCACGATCTCGACCCCGGTACCGGCGAGGTCCTCCGGATCGGTCAGGCTGAGACGGGCGAAACCTCCGCCAAAGAGCTGCCGGAACCGGGCGTCGAAGGCGGTCTCCAGGGCCGCGAAGGTGTCGCGGAACTGAGTTGCGATCATGACGTTGAGCTGCTCGATCATGGCTCGGGTCTTCGCGATCGCCGTCGTCAGGTCCAGCCGCTGCGCTTCGAGACCGTCCAACCGCGTCTTGAGAGCCTCGTACTCTTCGGCCGCGAACGGGTTCGGCGCGCCGAGCTCATGGAAGCGGCGGCGCAGCTGGGCCAGACGTGCCGGAGTGGGGGCTTCGGCGGCCGGTTCATCGGCCCATCGGGCCGTCGCCACGCCGAGGAGGCTCTCGAGAGTCGTGGCCCCTGGCAAGGCGCCTTCGGCGTCGACGCCGACCCGAGATTCGTCGGCCTCCCCGTTCGCCGGCGCGGCTGAGGTCGAACCGTCGGGCGACTCGAAAGCGCGCCAGCGCGGATCGTCCGCGTCGGCGCCGGCGATGTCCTCGATGAGCAGCCGGATGCCGAGGTCGCCGAGCCCGGCCAGCTCGACCAGAACCGATTCTCGAACGCCGTCGAGCGCCAGGCGGGCCTCGAGCTCGCCCACTTCGGCGGCACGGACGCGGTCCTGGCAGACCCTCAGCTTCTCGCGGGCCTGGATCGCCGCGGTTTCGGCCTCGGCCAGACGGGTCCGCCCGACCGCCGCGGTGGCGCGAAGCACCTCGAGGTCCTCGCGAACCGCCGTCTCGCGGAGAGCCGCCGCGGCCAGCTCCTCGCCGAGGACGTCTCGTTCGGCGCCGATCTGCTCCTCGCGCCGAGCCAGCTCCGCGATCTGGCGCTCCAGGCTGGCGATCCGATCCTGGTCGAAGCTAGCCGCCGCGGCAGCCCTTGCCCGGCGCGCCTCTGCCTCTCGCCGGCCGGCCTCGAGAGTGCTCTCCTCTCCGGCCAGCTGATCTCGACGGTCACGCAGGGCCGCCGCCCGAGCCTCCCACTCGCGGATCGCCTCGGCTCGCTCCCCGGCCGCGGCGTCGCGCGGATCGGCGTTTCCGGTCGCCCCAGAGACGCTCGCGCCGGCCAGCTCGTTCGCCATCCTGGCCGACTCCGCGAGCCGATCGCGATCCGCCTCCAGGCGGCCGGCCTGGGCCGCCCGCCAGGCCGCCTCGCGAGCGACCGTCTCGAGACTTCGAGACGCCCTTCGCTCCGCGTCCTCGGCCTCGTGGCGTGCCGCGCCGCCTCGCCGCTCCGCTTCCCGGGCGGCCTCGAACGCGGCCCTAGCGACGCGCGCGGCATCGCTGGCGGCCGAGGATTCCTCGGCGGCGCGGGCGGCCTCGGTCTCGAGCCGGGCTACGTCCTGGGCCAGCCGGTCGACCTCGGCGCGGCGTTCGAGCAGAGACTCCGCCCGGCCGACGCTGACCACTCCCGCGGCCGTGACGACCGCGCCGTCGCGCGTCACGGCCAGCCACCCGGCCGGCAAGCGGGCCTGGATCGAGAGGGCCGCGGCCAGATCCGGAACCCAGACCGAATGGGCCAGCAGGCGTATCGCGGCCCCGGCTGGATCGACCCGAATCGCCTCCGCAAGCCGACCTCCGCCCTGCCCGGCCGCGGCAGCGATGGCCGCCTCGGCAGCCTCCGCAGAACGGTCCCGGCCACCACCGGAGCGGCGCGCCTCGTCGCTGGCGGCTTCGAGAACCAGAACGCCGCGCTGCCCGTCGAGCTCGAGGGCGGCCTCCCGCCGGACCACGTACCCGCGGATGGCCTCGCCGAGGGCGGCCTCGACCGCGACGCGGAACCCGGCCTCGACCTCGAGACCCTCGGACAGCGACCGTCCTCCGGCCCGCCTGGCCGCCTTGGATATACCCCGCGTCTCGTCCTCGGCCAGCCTGGCCTGGAGCGCCTCCAGGCGGCCGCGCAACCCCGCCACGCCACTGGCCGACGCCACGGCCTTCTCGCCCGTCGCCTGACGGGCACCTTCGCACCTGTCCAGCTCTGCCCGAGCGGCCTCGCGGGCGGCCACGGCGGCTCTTTCCGCCTCCACGGCGGCGGCCAGGGCCGTTCGCGGCGCCACGCAGGCCTCCTCGGCCGCGGCCAGGTTGTCGGCCGCCTCGTCGGCCGCGGCACGCTCATCGGCGGCCTGGCGGGTTGCGTCAGCGAGCCGGCGGCGCGCGGTCTCGAGCTCGGCGGCTCGCGCCGACTCGACTCGCCTGAGGGCGGCGAGGGCCTCGCCCTCGGCCTGCTCGGCTGCCCGGATCGACGTCAGCTCCTCCAGGGCCTCGGCCAGCGAGCGCTCGGCTTCAGCCACGGCCGCTGCCAGGGCAAGGTCTCTGGCCGGGACGGGAGCGGCCTGCTCGCGGCGCTGATGGGCCAGGTCCGCCTCGGCCGCGGCGATCTCGGCCTCGAGCCGCTGACGGTCGCGCTGGGCCGAGGCGACGTCGCTGATGGCCCGCGCGTCGCGCAGCTGCAGCTCAGTCAGGGCCGCTCGGGCAGCCTCATGGGCTGAGCGGCTCTGGGCTTCGGTCTCCGAGCCGGCGGCAAGCTCGCGGGCGATCGCCGCGGCCGTCTCCTCGGCGCCGCGCAGCCCGGTCAGCGCCGCCTCGATCTCGCTCCGCCCCGCGATCAGCCTGCTGTTGGCGTCGCTGGCCCGGCGAGCGGCCTCGTGCCAGCGCGACCGGGCCAGGGAGATGATCGCCAGCCCGAACTCACGCCCGGCGGTCTGCCGGGAGGCCTGCTGTTCGGCCTGCGCCGCCAGGCGGCGGGCCTGCGGCCGCAGCTCGGCGAGGACATCCTCGACTCGGGCCAGGTTGGCTTCGGCCTCCTCGAGCTGCTCCTCGGCCTTGTGCTTGCGACGCTCGTGTCGCCGGACGCCGGCGACTTCCTCGAAGAGCGGCCGGCGTTCCTCGGGGCGCAACGCCAGGGCCTGATCGACCATGCCCTGGCCGATGAAGAGGAAGGCGTTGTCGGCCAGGTGAGCGGAGTCGAGGAGATCGACGAGGTCCTTCAGCCGGACCCGCTGCTTGTTGAGCAGATAGTCGTTCTCGCCCGAGCGGAAGAGCCGCCGGCCGAGCTCAACGGTCTCGTAGTCGATCGGCAGTAGCCGGTCCGAATTGCCGAAGACGAGCGTAACGTCGGCCATCCCGAGCGCGGAGCGCTTCTCCGAGCCGGCGAAGATGACGTCCTCGGACTTGCGCAACCTGAGTGCCCGGCCCTGCTCCCCCAGGGCCCACCGCAGGGCGTCGGCAAGGTTGCTCTTGCCCGATCCGTTGGGTCCAACGACCGCGCTGATGCCGGGCCCGAACTCGACCATGGTTCGTTCGCCGAACGACTTGAAGCCCTGCAGCCGCAGGGCCAGGAGGCGCGCCGGCGCGGTCATGCGGCCGCCCGGCCGGCGGCGTCCCGGACCGGTCGCGGTCCATCTGCGCGGCGGCGGCTACCGCTCCGGATCACAGGCCCTCACCCAGTCGATGGTCGTCAACAGTCGCACCTTCCGCGTCCTCGCGGATGCTTTCGAGATCGAATTCGGTCCATGGCTCCGGCTCGGGGTCGACGGCCGCCGCCTCGCCCCAGTCGCCGCCCAGATCCCCGTCCGCGGACAGGAACTCGGCGAGCTCCGGTGGCAATCCGGCCGGACTCTCCGAGCTCTGGCGCAGGCCCTCCAGGGCGTGGGCCGCTGCTTCCGTCTCCGCCACTCGCCGCGAGTGGCCCTGGCCGAGGCCGACCACTCGCCCGCCCACGGCCACCTCCACCCGGAAGACCTTGTCGTGGTCCGGTCCGGTGGCGTCGAGGACGCGGTATTGCGGCCTCTCCCCCGAGAGGCGCTGGGTGTACTCCTGGAGACGGCTTTTCGGGCTCTTCAAAGCACCGAGCGGACGATCGCTCGTCAGCTCGGGCGTGGCCAGGGCAGTCACGAACCCGCTGGCGGCGTCGTACCCGAGATCCAGGTACAACGCCCCGACCAGAGCCTCGAAGGCGGATGCCAGGAGAGCCGGCCGTCGCCGGCCGCCACGCTGAGATTCGCCCTCGCCGAGCAACAGGTATTCACCGAGCTCCAGCCGGGCCGCCAGCCGCGCCAACCCCGTCGTGCTGACGATCGATGCCCGCCGGGCGGAGAGAACGCCCTCGTCGTCGTCAGGATGGCGACGATAGAGGGCGTCCGAAATGGCCAGACTCACGACCGAGTCGCCCAGGAACTCCAGGCGCTCGTTGTGGCCGGCGGCCAGGTCCCGATGCTCGTGCAGATAGCTGCTGTGGATCAGCGCCTGCTGTAAGAGGTCGAGGTCGCGGACCGCGAGCCCCAGCCGCTCGATCAGAGCGGCCGCGGGGCGCATCAGTCTGTCTGCGGGCTAGGCCGCGTGCTCGTCGATGTAGTCCGTGGCGTCCTGCACCGTGCGGATCTTCTCGGCGTCTTCGTCGGAGATCTCCGTTCCGAACTCTTCCTCGAGGCTCATGATCAGCTCGACGAGGTCCAGCGAATCGGCATTCAGGTCGTCAACGAACGAGGCCTCGGGCTTGACCTCATCCTCGTCGACGCCGAGCTGCTCGACGACGATCTTCTTGAGTCGCTCGTAGGTAGTGGCCACTGACGCCCTCCTCGGGGTTCCTGGAACTCTACTGATTGACGGTTACTGCGGCCCCGGCTCCGGGGCGTGGTGCGCACCGGCTTCGGAGTCGCGAGTCATCCTCCCGAGAACTCCGTTGACTAGGCGACGGGCGGGTTCGCCACTGTACGTGCGAGCCAGCTCGACCCATTCAGCGATCGCCACCCGGGACGGCGTGCCGGAGTGTAGCACCTCGCCGATGCCGCTACGCAGGAGAGAACGGTCCATTCGGGCGAGCTGAACGACCGGGTATTGCGGCGCGAGCCGTTCGATGAGGCCGTCGATCCGCTCGCGGTCCTCGACCACCGCGGCCACGAGAGCTCTCGAGAACTCGGCCGTCACTTTATCGGCTTCGGTCTCGGCAAGGTGACGCTCCAGGATTGCCGGCGCGGTCCGCTGGCCGAACTCGGCCTCGAACAGGGCCGCCAGCGCCAGGCGACGGCCGAGGCGATGGGAGCTGACGTCGTCTCCGCCGGCGCGTATCTGCCGCCTGCCCGCGTCGTCCGCGGCGGCCGTCATTTACCCCCGACTCCGTCGATCACGACCGTCACGTCGCCGAGCTGGAGGCCCAGCAGCCGCTCCACGGTGGCGCCCACCGCCTGACGAACCTGCACGGCCAGCGGTCCCAGGGCGTGGCCGGGGCGAGCCACGACCCAGACCCGGACCGAGACCCGGCCCTCGCCCACGCGAGCCCGCACGGGCGAGCCGGCCAGCCAGGCCAGCGGACCGCCATGGCCGACCTTCAGCACTCCCGGAACCTCGAGGGCGGCGACGCGGACCATCTCGACGATGACCGAGTGGCTGACCGTGAGCGGTCCCGGCCTCGGGGCCGGCCCGGATCTGGCCGCGGAAGGCGTGTTCATCGGCTCACGAGGCAAGCTGGCCGGGGTGCCTTGGCTGGTCGCGGAAGGCGTCGGCGATCAGGTCCGGAATGTGGGCCCGCCCCGCCGCGACTCCCGCGTCCAGGGCGAACTCGATCATCCGCCGCTTGGCCGATCCGTGGGTGATCAGGACCATGCCCTTGACCCCCAGGAGCGGCGAGGCGCCCATCTTCTCGTAGTCGAAAAGGGTCCGGATACGGCCGATCGAGGGCCGCATCAGAAGGTAGGCGACCTTGCCCCTCAGGCTGCCGCGAAACTCGTTCTCCCAGAGCTTGAAGATGAACCCGGCCAGTCCCTCGAAGAACTTCATGGTGACGTTCCCGACCATGGCGTCGCAGACGGCGACGTCGGCCATGTGCTTGACCAGGTCGCGGCCCTCCACGTTGCCGATGAAGTTGAGCCGGCCGTTGTCGTCGAGCATCTGGGTGGCCTGCTGGACGGCCTGGTCGCCCTTGCCCTTCTCCTCGCCGATCGAGAGCAGGGCGACTCGTGGGTTCTGGACGCCCAGGACCCGCTCGGCGTATAGCGAGCCCATGTGGGCGAACTGGTAGAGGTTGTGGCCGCTCGAATCCATGTTGGCCCCGATGTCGAGCAGCACGAAGGGTCCCGTCTCGGTGACCATCTGAACGGCCAGGGCCGGCCGATCTACTCCCGGGAGGCGCCCCAGCTTGAGAACCGCCGCGGCCATCCCCGCGCCGGAATGACCGGCCGTCACCAGGACGTCGGCCCGGCCCTGCTTGACCAGGTCCATGGCGACCATGATCGACGAGTCCTTCTTGGCCTTGAGGGCCTGGGCCGGGGATTCGTCCATCTCCACGACCTGGCTGGCCGCCACGACCTCGACGTTGGCTGGCATCGGACCGGCGGCGATCTCGTCGATACGGTCCGGCATGCCCACGAGCAGGATCTGGTCCGTCGGGTGGGACCGCGCCCACGACAGCGTGCCGCGGACTATCTCGAGCGGTGCGTGGTCGCCGCCCATCGCGTCGACCGCGACGCGGATTGGGCCATTTCCGATCGTCCGAACAGTGCCTAGATCCACCCGATCAGGCCGGCTGCTGCGGCTTTTCCTGCTTGATCTCGACGGTGGGCCGGCCGTTGTAATAGCCGCACACCGGACAGGCGCTGTGGACCTGCTTGGGCTGGTGGCAGTGGGAACACGGCTCGAGATGCGGCACAGTCACGGCCAGGTGGGCGCGGCGATCGCCCTGGCGGGCGCGTGAGACTCTCCTCTTGGGAACACCCATTGAACTGGTTTCTCCTTATCGCTCCGGCGCGGGGGCCAGATGGCCGGGCCGGTGAAGCGCCGGGGCGCGTTACATGGATCCGTGACGGGTACTCGAAAGCATACCCTGCGCGTGGGGCCGACGCGGGAGTTTAGCGGTTCCGTGCCCGGCTGTCATCGCTCAGCCGGCGGGCTCGTCGTCCATCAGCCCGCGCAGGCCCTCCAGGCGGGGGTCGATCTCGTCGTCGGGGTGGTCGTGCGGACCGCTGGCCAGCTCCAGTCCGCAGACGATGCACAGCCCGGGGCAATCGGGCCGGCACAACGGCGCGATCGGCTCCGCCAGCAGGATGCCGTCTCGAACCTCGTCCTCGAGGTCGAGTTCGTGGTGATCGGTCAGCAGCAGCGCATCCCCGTCCCCTTCGACCTGGACCGGTCTGCCACTGACCAGGTCGATGGTGGGCAGAGCCTCGCCGTCGAGCTCGATCGAGATCGGCCAGTCGATCTCGCGCAGGCAGCGGCTGCAACTCTGGGCTATCGCAGTGGTGAGCCGGCCGCGGACGACGAGACCCCGATTCGTGCGGGTGAGCCGGACGTCGCCTTCCAGGCCTCGCGACTGGGTCAGGTCGGTCCCGAAGTCCAGGGGCGCCGCGCTGACGTGGAGGTCCCGGATCGAGCCGGCCGGTTCCGCGAGGAGTCCGGCCACGTTGAAGATGAGGGATTCAGCCGCCAACTGGCTCGCCCGCGTCGCTCGTGTCGTATTCGTCGAGGTCTCCCTGGCCGTCGTCGCCGGCCACGACCTGCGGCGTCGGAGGCGTGGTCTCGAGGCCGGCCGCGGCGCGGCGATCGTCGAGCAGCTCCAGGCCGCGCTTGATCGTCTTGAGCGTCCGCATCACTTCGGTCTCGAGGCCCACGAGGACCTCGGCCGCGTAGTCGTCGGCGCCGCGTCGGATGGCGTCGCTCTCCACCTGGGCCTGGCGGACGATCTCGTGACTGAGCTCCTCGGCCTGGCGGGTCAGCTCGCGCTCTTCGATGAGATAAGTCGCCTGTTCCTGGGCCCGGGCCAGGATCTGCTCGGCTTCTTCGCGGGCGCTCTCGAGCAGCCGCTCGACCTCGTTGGTCACGCGCCGGGCCGACTTGACCTCCTCGGGGATCGTCACCCGCAGCTGATCGATCCACTCCAGCGCGTCGGCCTGATTGACGATCACGTTGTCGCTGAAGGGGAGCCGCCTGCCGTTCGCCACGAGCGCCTCGAGGCGCTCGATCAGGACGATTATGTCTATCGGTCGGGCCCTCCTTGGGCAGGTGACAAGGGCTTCCGGTCGGGTCGAATTATAGACCCCGGTTCCGGGCCGCCAGACGACGGATCACGGCCTGGGGAACCATGAGGCTCACGTCGCCACCCAGACCGGCGATCTCCTTGACCAGGCTCGAGCTCAGGTAGCTGTGCTCCAGAGCGGTCATGAAGAAGACGGTATCGACCTCCGGGGCGAGCTTCCGATTGGTGTGAGCCATCTGCAGCTCGGACTCGAAGTCGGAGATGGCCCGCAGCCCCCGAACGATGAATGTGGCCTTGGAGGCCCGGCAGAAGTCGACGGTAAGACCGTCGAAGGTCTGAACGTCGATCCGGGCCGCCAGATCGGTCGGGCAGGCTTCGGCCACGGCCTCGCGGATGACCTCGACCCGCGCCTGGGTGGCGAGCGCGGGCGCGGCCTTCTGGGGATTGACGAGAACGCCGATGATGACCCGATCGAAGACGGCGGCGGCCCTGGCGACGACGTCGAGATGCCCGTAGGTGATCGGGTCGAACGAGCCCGGGTAAACGGCGATCCTCACGGGGCCACTTCCTCAGGATGGCGGTAGAACGTCAGCGCCGTCTCTCCGAAACGGCGGCTCCTGACGGATGCTAGCAGCCCCACGACCGCGGGTGGAGGCGTTCGCCAGAAGTGCTTGGCCACGACCCAGCCGCGGGGCGTCAAGAGCGCCGGCTCGGCCGATCCGAGGCGGGCCAGCGCCGCCTCCATCAGGGCTATTTCGGCGTAGGGCGGGTCAACCAGGACCAGATCGAACGGTCCGTCCAGCCGGGCGTCTCCGCCCAGGTAGCCGATGGCGTCGGCGCGAGTGACCCGGCCGCGCTCGGCTAGGCGGGTGTGGGCAAGGTTGGCGGCGATCACCCGGACGGCGGCCTCGTCACGCTCGACGAAGACGGCCCGGGCGGCGCCGCGGGAGAGCGCCTCGATCCCGCCGGCTCCGGAGCCGGCGAACAGATCCAGCACGCCTGCCCCGGCCAGGTCCGGCTCGAGGATGGCGAAGAGTGTCTGCTTGACCCGGTCGGCCAGCGGTCTGGTGCCCCGGCCGGGAGCCAGGAGGCGCAGGCCTCTGGCCGAGCCGGCTATCACCCTGCCGGCCTCAGTCATGATCGCCGTCCGGCGGCAGCGTTCCCTCGGCGTCGGCGAGAACCTCGCCCGCGCCCACGCGGGCCAGCCAGCCGTCGCGCAGCTCCGCCGCCAGCATCTCGTGGCCGGGCCGGAGGGCGCCGACGTCGTCGACCAGCCTCTCGGCGACGGCTCGCACCCGGACCGCTCTCTCACGGTCGACCTTGGTGCTCAGCGAAGCGATCCGAAGCGTCGGCAGGCCACTCTGGTGGAGGCCCAGCAGCTCGCCCTCGCGCCGAAGATCGAGGTCGAGCTCGGCCAGCTCGAAGCCGTCGGTGTGTTTCTCGAGGGCCTCGAGCCTGGCCCGCGCGGTCGCGTCGTCCGAGTCGGAGACCAGGATGCAATACGACTGGGCCTCGCCGCGGCCGACCCGGCCGCGGAGCTGGTGGAGCTGGGCCAGGCCGAACCGGTCGGCGTCGAGAATCAGCATCACCGATGCCTCGGGCACGTCGACACCGACCTCCAGAACCGTGGTCCCAACCAGGACGTCGAGGTCCCCGCTGCGGAAGCGATCCATGATCGCGTCGCGCTCGGTGGCCTTCATCTGGCCGTGGACCACGCCGATCCGGGCCGCGGGCTCGGCCGGCAGGTTCAGCCGGGCAGTCGCCTCGGCCAGCCGGAGCGGCAGGGCGGCCGCGACCTCGTCGGCCGATCGCGCCGCCGTCTCCTCGTCCTCCTCGACGAGCGGCACGACGACGAAGGCCCGATGGCCGGAACGGACCTCGCGAACGACGAGCGGGTAGGCGCCGCGGGACGGATCGGCCGGCGAACCGGCCAGATCGGACGTGCGGCGTATCCCCGTCCCGATCCGGAGCCGGCCCGCCGGTAGCGTTCGAAGATCGGAGACGTCAAGATCGGCCAGCAGGATCTGACCCAGGGTCCGCGGTATCGGCGTGGCCGTCATCAGGAGGACGTGGGGCGAGCGGCCCTTGGCGCCCAGAGCGTCGCGCTGAGCCACGCCGAAGCGGTGCTGCTCGTCGACGACGGCCAGGGCCAGGTCGGCGAACTGGACCGACTCCTGGACCAGGGCATGCGTCCCGACCACGATCCGGCCAGCGCTCAGACCCAGCAACCCGCCGGCCGTCGGAGCGCCGAGCTCTTCGAGGGCGGCCCGCCGATCCGATTGCGCCAGGCTGCCGGTCAGCAGCGTTACGCCGTGGCCGAGCGGCTCGACGAACCGGCGCAGAGCGGCAGCGTGCTGACGGGCGAGCAGGTCGGTCGGGGCGAGGAGCGCGCCCTGCCGGCCCGAGTCCGCGACGAACGCCAGCGCCAGAGCCGCCACCGCGGTCTTGCCTGAACCCACGTCACCCTGGAGGAGCCGCATCATCGGTCGCGTCCGACCCAGATCGGCAGCGACGGCCGCAACGGCGTCGCGCTGGTCGCTGGTGAGCCGCGCCGCCAGGGCGTCGATGGAGCGGCCCCGCACCTGCTCGGTAAGGACCCTCTCGACCACCACTACCGCCTCGGCGATCCGCTCGGGGCGGACATCCACGGGCTCGCCGACTGCCAGCCGGCGTCCGCGCTCGCGGGCCACCATCCCGACCTGAAGGGCGAGTAGCTCGTCGAAGCCCAGCCTCCGAAGCGCGGCGTCGCGGGCCTGGAAGGTCTCGGGGTAGTGGGCGCTTTCGAGCGCAGCGGCGATCGGCAACAGGGTCGCCTCACCAGCGTCCGCGGCGGCTGGCCCCGCATCGGCGGGTCCCAGCGCGGTCTCCGGGAGATACTCCGGATAGGCGGCGCCGACTGCGTCGAGGGCCTGGCGGATCGCTCGACGGAGCGTCTGCGCGGTCAAGCCGGCGGTGAGTCGGTAGACGGGCACGATGCGACCGGCATGGAGCAGGGCCGAGCCGTCGTCGGGCTGGAACTCGGCGTTGTCGAGGGTCGTCGTGAAGCCACGATGCCTGACCTTGCCGCTGATCACGATCCAGCCGTCCTGGGGCAGCCGCCGGGCCATGAAGCGGCGCCCGAACCAGGTCGCCTCGACCTCGCCCGTGTCGTCGCTCAGGTAAGCGGTCGTCCGTTCGACCCGACGCCGGAACGTCTGCTCGACCCGCACTCCCTTGACCTGGAGTCTGGCGCTGGCGGGTTCCCCCTCCGGAATCATCCTCAGCTCGGCGGCCGTGCTCAGGTCGCGCAGATCGTCGTAGCGCCGGGGCAGGTGGAAGAGCAGGTCGCGAACGGTCCGGATGCCGAGCCTGGGTCCGACGCGCCGCAGCACCGGAGCCCCGGCGAAGCCGCTGGCCCCGATGGGAGTCGAAAGGGTTATCCGAGCCGGGAGGCTCGCGGCTTGGGCGCCTGCCCGGCCGGGCCTCGAATTGCCGCTCCCCCGCCTGGTCATTGCCCTACTCGGCCGCGATCAGGTACCGGTAGTGGGGCTGCCCGCCCTGGACGACTTCGACCTCGAGACCATCCCGCCAGGCCGCGATCCTGGCCGCGACCGCCTTCGCCTCGGCCTCGTCGGCCCGATCGCCGTAGTAGAGCGTCACAAGCTCGAAGTCCGGTTCGAGCGCCCCGAGAGCCGTGAGGATGGCCTTCATCCGATCGCCGCTCACCGCCAGCAGGCCGTCGTCCGGGTCCAGGATGATCGTCTGGCCGGCCTTGACCCTGCGCCCGCCGATCGTGGCGTCGCGGACCGCCTCGGTGACCTGGAGCGTCTGGACCGCCCGGCCGGCAAGGGTCATGACCTCGGCGTTGATCGTGGCGTCGCGCGCCGGGTCGAGCGCGAGCATGGCCGCGAAACCCTCGGCCGCGTTCCGAGTCGGCACGACTCGGACCAGCCTCTTGGTCATCTCGGAGGCCTGCCGGGCAGCCAGGACAACGTTTGGGTTATTGGGCAGCAACAGGATCTCCTCGGCGGCGAGGCCCTCCACGGCGTCGAGCAGCTCACCCGTCGAGGGGTTGTTGCTCTGGCCACCGTCGACTACCGCGGCGACGCCGTACGAATCGAATATCCGGGCCAGTCCGGCTCCGGACGCCACGGCGACGACTGCCAGCGGCAACGTCGCGATGCTTGCCGCCCGGCCCGAGCCATTCGAACCCGAGGCGCCCTTGTCCCGATCGGCGGCACGCGCGCCGGCTACCGGACCGGCCCCCGGCGCCGTCCGCCGGTCCGGCGCGACGGCCTCGTAGGTTAGGGCGTCGACGTGCGGTCGACCGTCGCGGCGATCGGGTTGGGCCGTCGCGTCGATCGGTGCGCCGACCATCTCCGCCGCCTTCTTCTCCCGGACCTCGTGGGACTGGGAGTCCAGGTTCTCGACGGTGATTCGCGTCAGCGCTCCCAGCGAGAGGCCCAGGGCGATGACCCGATCCGGACGGTCGTTGTGGATGTGGACCTTGACCGTGTGCGTATCGCCGGCGACCAGGACCGACTCGCCGATCTTCTCCAGCTCGATCCGAAGATGTTCGACGTCGATCGGTCCCACCGGCGACTGGAGCATGAACATCGTCTCGTAGCCGAAGCCCTCTTCGACTGACGCGGCCGGCGCGGCAGCTCGATCGGACGCCAACCGCGCGGCCGGCGCCACCGCCCGCTCTCGGGCGGTCATGTACTGGAGCGTGCCCTGCATGATCCGGTAGAGTCCCTGCCCGCCGGCGTCGACGACGCCCGCGTCACGCAGGATGGGCAGCATCGACGGCGTACGGGCGACGGCCTCGCGGGCTCCCTCGACCGCGGCGGCCAGCACGTCCTCGAGATCCCCGCCCTTCTCGGACTCCGCCACGGCCGCGACCGCCGCCTCGCGGATCACCGTCAGGATCGTGCCCTCGACGGGCTTCGCCACGGCCTTGTACGCAGTAGCGGTTCCCTGGGTCAGCGCGTGGGCCAGATCGGGGCCGTCGAAGCGATGTTTGCCGCCCATACCCTCGGCCATGCCGCGGAATATCTGCGACGCGATCACGCCCGAGTTCCCGCGCGCACCCATGAGGGCGCCCAGGCTGAGCGCCTGGGCGATCCGGTCGGCCGAAGGTTCGCCGACCGCCTCGGCCTCGGCCAGCGCCGCTCTGACGGTGGCCAGCATGTTGCTGCCCGTATCCCCGTCGGGAACAGGAAAGACGTTGAGAGCGTTGACCTCGTCGACATGGGCGGCCAGGTTGTCGACGGCAGCGCGGAATGCGGCCAGCAACCCGGCCCCGTCGCCGGATCGGCGCGTCATCGGTTGACTCGCGTCGTCATCTAGGCTTGCGTTTCCTCGACGCCGTCGCCCCCGCGGCCGCAGCTTGATCAGGTTGGCTCCCGGACGCGGGTGCGCCCCGTTCGCTCGATTCCGTTCGCTCGATAGCCTCCGCGCGCTCCACCGCGGAGGGCTGGTAACGCAGTCCGTCGACGTGGATCGTCAAGGCCGCGACCTCGGTGCCGACATAATGCCTCAGCGAATACCGCACCGCCGAATCGACCTGGCGCGCCACCTCGGCCACCGGGACACCCAGAGCTACCGTTATGAAGAGGTCCAGCCGAAGCCCGTCGGCGGTCGTGAGACGGATGCCAGGGCGGTCGAGGCCGAGCCAGCGCAGCAGCCGCCGGCCGAGCGACGGGTCGCTGAAACCGGTGACGCCATAGCTGCCCTGGACGGCGGTCCGCACGATGTCGACGATGGCCCGGCGCGTGACGATGGACCTGCCGGCCATTTGACGCTCCGGCATGCGCTACCACGACCTCCTGCCTGAGCGGTGGAAACGGTGTGCTATCATACCGCCCCGTTCGGTCCCGGTCGGGGCCGCGAACTCCGAGCACGCATTCGAGAGGATTTCATGGCTCGCTCTTGCGCCGTCTGCGGGAAGGTATCTTTGGACGGCTTCAACGCGCAGTCGTCCGGGATGAACCGGGTCCGCGCCCATCGCCGCTTCAACGTCAACCTCCAGCAGGCGACCATCCAGGTCGACGGCAAGTCCGTCAAGGCACTGGTCTGCACCCGCTGCCAGCGCACCCTCTCGCGGGCCGGTCAGTAGAGTCGCCGGCCGGTCTCGGCCGGTAGCGTTCCCGGTTCGGCGTCGAGCTCAGGCTCGGCGCCGATTGCTATTTCGGGGCCGCCAGCGCCGCCAAGCCGCGCCGGAATCGAGGACGGCAGCGGCCTGTGCCTGACCGCTGCCGCCCGCTGGAGTTCGTGTCACGGGTCCCGAAGGAGTCGACCCGGCTCTCTGAGCCGGCGGTCGCAATCGGGACGCCTCGATCTTGTCATGGCTCGGCAAGACGAAGCCGGAAGGCCGGCGCGGGCCCTGCTGGTGAAGTTGTCGGGGCTCGCGGGCCGCGGCTGGAGGCCGGCCGTCAATCCGTCCGCGCCGGCTCGATGCCGAGCTCGTCGCTGTCGAGCCAGACGCTGAAGGGCCCGTCATTCACCAGCTCGACGTCCATGTGGGCCCCGAACCGGCCCCTCTCGACCGGTATGCCACTGGCGGCGAGGGCGTCGCAGAACGACTCGTAGAGCCGCTCCCCCTGAACCGGCCCGGCCGCGCCAATGAACGAGGGGCGCCGGCCCCGCCGAGCGTCCGCGTACAGGGTGAACTGGCTCACCACGAGCGCCGAGCCGCCGGCGTCGGCAATGGCCAGGTTGGTCCGGCCGGCCGCGTCGGCGAATATCCGGAGGCCGGCGACCCGGGCGGCCAGGGCTGCCGCGACCAGCTCGTCGTCCGCCGGCGCCACCCCGACGAAGACCAGCAGCCCGGGGCCTGTCGAGCCGACCCTTTCTCCCGCCACCCGAACCTCGGCCCGGGAGACGCGCTGGAGCAGGACGCGCACGGCCGCTTCCTAGCGGCTGATGAGGCCGGCCGCGGCTCGCCAGAGGCCGCCGAGAATCGCCAGCCAGGGCACTAGGTAGAGAGCGCTGCCGGCGCCGCCGAACCAGTGGAGGGCGTTGACGCCGTAGCCCAGACCCGCCCCGAGAACAGCCACGGTCAGGCCCTGGGCCACCAGCGACCAGCGGACCCGGCGGCCGAGACGCCGCAAGGCGCCCACGTCGCCTTCCTCCTCGGCTTCGACGCCGGCTTCGATCTCTTCGTCGGCGGCCTGGGCCATGAAGCGCTGAACCCAGCTCGGGCCGTGCATGACCACGAAGTAGGCGGCCGATGCGTAGGCCACGCCGCCGATGATGTCGGTGACCCAGTGCTCTCCCAGGTAGACGATCGAGAACCAGACGCAGACGGTGTAGGCGAGCATCAGATAGCCCGTTTTGCCGAAAGCCCGTCGGGCGAACAGGAACGCCAGGAACGGGTAGGCGGCGTGTAGCGAGGGGAACGCCGCGACATCGTTGGAGCTGATGCCGTAGATGCTCGAATACGAGAAGAAGTAGTTGCCGAAGCCGAACAGGGTCTCGAGCCCGTTGAAGCCGGTGTCGCGGAGGTGCAGGACTCCGGTCACGTAGCCGTTCTGGGCCGCCCACCACGGCGGAGCCACGGGCAGGAGCAGGAATGTGACGAAGGAGGCCATCGACAGGACGATCAGCGCGGCCACGAAGTCGTAGTACAGCCGCCGCTGCCTGATCCACAGCAGGAAGCCGATCGCGAGCGGGAGCGGGAAATGGAGGAAGTAGAAGATGACCGCGACCGTGGCCACGGGATCCGAGGCGCTCGCGGCGCCCTGATGGAGGCTCTGGAGCAGTGTCGTCGGCAGTTGACCCAGAGGCAGGCTGATCGCCCGCTCGACGGCCACGATGTCGGCCGCGTGGATCGGCAGTCCGAACTTGTCCGCGTAGCCGCGCATCAGCTCGTAGGCGAAGAACAGGGCGACGAACGGGATCCAGTCACGCAGGAAGAGGCGGCCGCGGCCCAGGATGATCGCGGCAAGGCCGAAGCCGACGACGACCACGTCGGGCGTCAGCGAGATGCCGCGGGCGATCATCAGCATCGACAGCACGATCGAATAGGTCACGATGGCCGCCAGCAGCAGCCGGTCGTTGCGCTTGCCGAGGTGAGCGTGGGGCTGGGCCGCGGCCGCAGGCGCGGTCGTTGAGCCCTCCGGGGCGGGAACCGGGATCACCCCGTCCAGAGCCGCTTCCTCTTTCACCAGGTCTCTCCTGCCGTGCTCTTCACCGCCCCCGAGACAGACCGCGATTTGTAGCCCCTGGCCGCCAGGGACTTGATGACCTTGATCTCACGTTCGATATCGGTTCCCTTCTTCCAGAGCGTCGAGCCGACGACGAGGACGTTGGCTCCCATGCGGCCGCACAGCTCGGCCGAGGCGCGGTTGACGCCGCCGTCCACGTGGACCTCCCGGCGTGACGGCGCCTCCCCGTCTCGGTCGCGGAAGACGCCGTGGGCCAGGTCGATCTTGGCCGCGGCGTCGGCCATGAACTTCTGGCCGCCGAACCCCGGCTCTACGGTCATGACCATGACAATATCCAGGAGATCGCGGTACGGGTCGAGGGCAGTCAGCGGCGTCGCCGGCTTGATGGCCAGACCGGCGAGTCGACCAGCTTTGCGGATCTTGATCAGGATCGGCTCGATGGGCCCCTCGACCTCGACGTGGAAGGTTATCGAGTCGCAGCCGGCGTCGATGAACTCGTCCATGTAGCGGCCCGGCTCGGAGATCATCAGATGGGCGTCGAACGGTTGCTTGCCTATCCTGCGCAGGCGCTTGATGATGCCCGGCCCGAAGGTGATGTTGGGCACGAAGTGGCCGTCCATGACGTCCAGGTGGATCCGGTCGGACCCGGCCTTGAGCGCCTTGCGGCTGTCGCGGCTCAGATTCGACAGATCCGCGTCGAGGATGCTGGCGCTGACCAGGGTTCGATGGCCCGTCATCGGCTAGGCTTCTCCGCCGTCATCGCGGCCTCGAGATCGGCAGGCAGTCTCTCCGTGCTCCGGCTGCCGCGGATCGCGGCCTCGCTTTGCTTGAGGATAACCTCGCGACGGTGGGCCACCGCGGGCGCGGGCGGCTCCCCTGCCCTGTCGGCGGCCAGCTGACCGCAGGCCGCGCCGGCATCCTGGCCGCGATTGGCACGAACCGTCACGCCAATCCCCCGCTGACGGATCCGGGCGGCGAACTCGGCGACTCTCTCGGGCGAGCTGCCCTGCCAGGGCGTGTGGGCGACGGGGTTCATGGGGATCAGGTTGACGTGGGCCAGATCGCCCCGCAACAGGCGGGCCAGCGCGTCGGCGTCGACATCCGTGTCGTTCACGCCGGCAATCATCACGTACTCGTAGCTGACTCGCCGGCCGGTTGCGCGAGCGTGATCCCGCGCGGCGGCCACGACCTCCGCCACCGGCCAGCGGCGGTTCAGGGGCACGAGCACGTCACGCAACGGATCCCTGGCGGCGTGGAGGCTGACCGCGAGCGTGAACTGCGGCCCGAGGTCGGTCAGACGGCGTATGCCCGGGACGACTCCCGAGGTCGACACGACAAGATGGCGGGCCCCAAGGGCGAACTTGCGCGGGTCGGAGATGATGGCCACGGCCTCCAGGACCCGATCCAGGTTCAGGAGGGGCTCGCCCATGCCCATGAATACGACGTTGGTCAGATGCCGGCCCGTGGCCCCTAGACGCCTGGCGGCATGGCGTACCTGGTCGACGATCTCGGCGGTCTCGAGATCGCGTCCGAAGCCCAGCTCGCCGGTAGCGCAGAACGGGCAGCCGACAGCGCAGCCGGCCTGACTGGAGATGCAGAGCGTATGCCGCTCGCGGTGGATGGGCCGGCCGGCCCCGACGTAACCGCGCGCCGGGTAGTGCATGAGCACCGACTCGATCAGCGCGCCATCCGAGAGCCGGTGGAGCGTCTTCTCGGTCAGACCGCGGTCGGCGACGCGGACATCGTCGTCCACGATCGTGTCCATCCGGAAGGCCTCGTCGATCCGGGCCCGCAGCGACGCCGGCAGCGACTTCAGCTCGTCGGCGGCGGCGGCATTCTGTCGCCAGACCGCGTCCCTGATCTGCCTCGCCCGGTACGGCGGTTGACCCTCAAGCGCCAGCCATCTCTCCAGCTCGCCGAGCGGCAGCCCAGCCAGGCCGGGCCGGTGGCCTGACGAGCTTCGAGAATCGCCGACCGAGGCGCGGACTGGCCGGATCGTCGCGGCCGGGCTGACGGAGTTGGCGGCGGCAGTCGGGTCTGCAGTCGCGTCGGTAGGGCTCACAGAGCGGCGATTATCTCACGCATCCCGGCGAGGGCGCCTCAGCCGGCGGACAGCGCCGGCGTCAGCCGAGCCGCGATCCAACGAGACCCGGGTAGCCGCGCCGCAATTCCGCTCCGCTGACCCGTCGCCTGCCCGCCAGCTGGACCTCTTCCAGGACCACCCTTCCGCTCGGTCCGGTCAGCGCCAGGCCGGCACCGTGGGCCACGATCCTGTCTGGAACGTCACCCGACTCCGCCGGAGCCGGCACGGCCCGCCAGATCACGAGCCGGCCGATCGGCGTGTCGAGGAAGCTTCCCGGCCAGGGCTGGTAGGCCCGTACACGGCGCTCGAAGGCGGCCGGATCCAGGGCGTCGCCGGCCATCAAGCGCCCATCTTCCCGGGACAGAGGCCGGGTCAGGGTCACACCCTCGGACGACTGGGGGCGGGGCTCCAGCCCGCCCGCCAGCCACTCCGGCAGAGCTCGGCGGAGGAGACGCGCCGCGGCCTCGGCAGCCCGAAGCTCGAGCGTGGCAGCAGTGTCGTCGAGTCGGACCTCGAACGGCTCGACTGCCACGATCGGACCCGCGTCCATCTCCTCGGTCACGACCATAAGCGTCACAGCCGACTCCCTGTCGCCGGCAACGATCGTGGCCGGGATCGGCGCCGCGCCGCGGTGACGCGGCAGGGCCGAGGGATGGAGATTTAGGAAGCCGCGGGGCGGCAGCTCGAGCAGCGCCCGGGGGATCAGCTGGCCGTAGTCGGCCAGAACGACGAGGTCGGGGGCCAGGGCGCTCAGCTCCTCGACCGCTTCGGGTCGCCGCACCCGGACAGGCTGAAGGACCGCCAGGCCCAGCTCGTGGCCTCGGACGGTCACGGGCGTGGGCGTGAGAACGGCCTTTCGGCCGGCGGGCCGGTCTGGCGCGGAGACGACGGCCACGACCCTTACGATCGGCAGCTCGGTCAGGGCCTCCAGGACGGGGACGGCGAACGAGCCGCTGCCGAAGAAGACCGTCCGCGCAACCGCGGCCGACGCTGGGTCGCCCGGGCCCGGAGCTGCGGCGGCGGCGCCGCTCACCCGACGGCAGTCAGCGCGCCGGCCGGGCGACCTTCGACTTCTTCCTCGCCCGCGCCGACTTGGATGAGGTCGTCCATCGAGTCCAGGTAGTCGATGTACAGCTTGCCGTCGAGGTGGTCGAACTCGTGCTGCATCGCCCGGCTGAGCAAACCCGAACCGGCGAGTTTGATCTTCCGCCCGAAGCGGTTCTGGGCCACGACCCAGACCTTCTCGCGGCGCGTCACGTAGGCCACGTAACCCGGGATCGAGAGGCAGCCTTCCAGGTCGCGATCCTCGCCGTCGGCGCGAACTATTCGCGGGTTGACGAGCTGGTGGAGCTCGCCCTCGACCTCGACCACGCAGGCCCGGACCGCCTCGCCGATCTGAGGCGCGGCCAGGCCCACTCCCGGGGCCTTGCGCATCGTCTCAGTCAGGTCGTCGAGCAGGTCGTGGAGGTACTTGCCGAAGGAATCGACAGGTTCGCCCTTCAGGCGAAGCCGGGGGTCGCCGAGGAGCACGATCGGTCGAACACTCATGGCCCGCAGAATATCCGATCACCCGGCGGCGGTCATCCGACCGAAACGGGGTAGTCCGCGCGGCGGTCGATCGCGGGGCCGTTACAGAAGCGAGTCGGGGTCGACGTCGATGGACCACGGAGCCCCCGGAGGCTCGCCGAGGACCTCGATCGGGCGGTCGCCGCGCAGGACGACGTTCCAGCGCCACCTGCCGGCACGCCGAGCCACGTATGCCGGCGCCGGCCCGAGCACCTCCACGTGCGTCCCTCTCTCAGCGGCGGCGGCCCGGAGACGGTCGGCCATGGCCCCGGCCTCGCGCTCGGCCGCCAGACGGTCGGGCAGCCCGACGGTCAGCTTCACCAGCCGCCCGAAGGGGGGCGATCCGAAACGCCGCCGGACAGCCAGCTCGGCGTCGTAGAAGGCGGCGGCGTCCCCTCTGGCGACGGCCTGGATGGCGGGGTGATCGGGCTGATAGGTCTGGATGATCGCCAGGCCCGGGAGATCGCCTCTGCCGGCCCGGCCGACAGCCTGGTTGAGCAGCGCAAACGTTCGCTCGGCGGCCCGCTCGTCGGGCAGGTTGAGAGCGATGTCGGCCGACACCACGCCGACCAGGGTCACTTCCGGAATGTCGAGACCCTTGGCGATCAGGCTGGTGCCCACCAGGACGTCGAGCCGGCCCTCGGCGAAGGCGTCGAGGACTCGCTCGACGGCTCCCTTGCGCTCGGCCACGTCCCGGTCAAGCCGACCTACGCGAAGATGCGGGAAGCCCAACCGGACCTCGTCCTCGACCCGCTGCGTCCCGCCGCCGAGGTAGCGGATGCGCGGCGAGTGGCACGCCGGACACCGTGACGCGAGCGGCGTGGCCGTGCCGCAGTGATGGCATCGGAGCGTCACCCCGGCCTGGTGATAGACCAGGCTGCTCTCGCATTCGGGGCAGCGCTGCACGTAGCCGCAGTCGCGGCAGATCACCACCGACGCCGTGCCACGGCGGTTGATCACCAGGATCGCCCGCTCGCCCGCAGGGAGCGAGGCCAGCGCGGTCGAGAGCGGCCCCGAGAGCAGGCCGCGATTGCCCGATGCGAGCTCAGCGCGGAGGTCCACGACCTCGACTCGAGGCGGCGCGCCGGTCGGCCTGTCGGGCAGCACGGCCTGGCGGAAGCGGCCCTCGCGAACGCGACCCACCGTCTCGACTGAGGGAGTGGCGCTGCCCAGCACGACCGCCGCTCCGGCGAGCCGGGCAAAGGCCAGGGCGGCGTCGCGGGCCTGCAGCCGCGGCGTCCGATCGCTCTTGTAGGCCGCGTCGTGCTCCTCGTCGACGACGATCAGACCGACGTCGGCCAGCGGCGAGGTCAGGGCGACGCGCGTGCCCACGACGACGTCGACCTCGCCGGCGCGGATCCGGCGCCACTCGTCGGCCCGCTCGCCCTCGCCGAGGCCGGAGTGCAGGATGGCGATCTGGGCCTCGAGATCGCTGCGCAGCCGATCCACGAGTGGCATTGCCAGCGCGATCTCCGGCACGAGGACGAGCGCCGGCCGCCCGGCCGAGATCGTGGCCGCAATCGCTTCCGCATAGACCGCGGTCTTGCCTGCGCCCGTGACGCCCTCGAGGAGCAGCGGCGTGGCGTCTCGACTCTCGACAGCCGCCAGAATGGCAGCCAGGGCCGCGGCCTGCGGCGGCGTCAGAGACGAACCCGGAGGTCGAGTACCGCGCAACCCCGCCCGCCGCCGTTCCAGCGGCCGGCGCGGCCTCTCTCTGATCTCGGCCTCGACCAGCCCGCGCCGGATCAGACCGGTGGCCGTGCCGCCACCGTGCCGGCCCGCCGCCTCGGCGCCCGTCAGACCCGCGTCACTGGCCGCCAGATCCGCGAGCAGGGCCCGCTGGCGTGGCCCGAGCCGGGCAACCCCAGCCGATCGATTCACCCCCAGGGCCGCCGCCACGGACCGTCCGGGCTCGGTCAGGGTCAGCCAGCGCTCGTACCGCGGCCCAGCGGTCGCCGCCGTCAGGGTCCATTCCAGTCGCACCAGGCCGCGGGCGGCCATGGACCTGAGGCGTCTGAGCGTCGCGGCCCGTCCATCTCCGCCCCGGAGCTCCGAGACCGGCTTTGGCCCGTTCGCCAGCCGGTCCAGAACGGCTCGCTCCTCGGCCTCGGCAGGATCGGCCGGGCCGCCGTTGTGGTCAGCCGGCGACGCCGGCAGCTCGGCCATCAGCTCCAGTCGCTCGAGCATCCCCGGTGGCAGCATCGATCGCAACGTCGCGGCCGGCGGAGCCAGGTACTCCCCGGCCAGCCAGCGGGCAAAGGCCAGCGTAAGGGGTGGGACCAGCGGCCCGTCGGCGTGGACTCTGGCCAGCAGCGGTTTGAGGCCAGCTCCGGAGCCGCCTCCCGCGGGCCCCAAAACGACGCCCAAAGCCTGGCGCTGCCGTCCGAATTCGACCAGGACGGCCTCGCCGGCCTCGATCGGGGCCAGCCGCTCGGGCACCGAGTAGTCGTACGTTCGGGCCGCCCCGGGTGCGTCCACGGCGACCTCGACCGCCTCGCGGGTCGCCGGCCCGGCCGCCTCGACCTCGTCCGGAACCAGGCCGAGCTGGAGGGGCCGCCCCACGCCGTCGCCCGTCAAGCCGCCATCTCTCGAATCCACCCCGGCTTCGCTCCTCAGACGGTCACCGCGGCCCGCGAGCCGCGTCGTTCCTCCTGCTCGATGATCTCCTCGATCCGCTGGGCCGTGGCGTCGACTCGCCCCTCCTCGTTGACGACAACGTAGTCGTAGTCGTCCTTGCGGGCCAGCTCGATGGCGGCGTTGCGCTGGCGGATCTCGAGCTGTTCGGCCGACTCCGTCCGGCGGGCCTTGAGGTGCTCGACCAGCGTGTCCAGCGACGGCGGCACGACGAAGATCAGGAGGGCCTCGGGCACGCAGCCCTTGACCACGTGAGCGCCCTGCACGTCGATCTTGAGGATGGCGTGCTGGCCGCGGGCCAGCGCCTCGCGGACGCTCGCCCGGGGCGTCCCGTACCAGTTGTCGTGGACCTCGTTGGCCTCCAGGAGCTCGCCAGAGTCGCGCAGCGCGGCGAACTCGGCCGGGGAGACGAAGCGATAGCTGATCCCGTCGATCTCGTTCGGCCGCCTGGCTCGGGTCGTGCAGGTGACCACGTAGTGATACTCGGGCCGGTGGCCCCGCTTCTGGAGCGCCGCGATGATGGTGTCCTTGCCTACGCCCGACGGCCCGGAGATGATCACGAGCATGGCCCGGGGCGGATCCTGGTCGGCCAGGGCGGCTCGCGGCTCGACCGGGAATGGCATCGACGGCTCGGCCGTCCGGCCGCCGACCGGATCGGCGCTCATGCCGGCCTCTTGATGGCCGGCTCGACGGCCTGCGTCTCGGCCGTCGTCCCGCCGATCCCCGCGGCTGGGCCGAGCGGGTTGGAGGCGGAGACGCGCAGGCCCCCAAGGACAGTCTCCAGCTCGGCCGGCAGAGGCGCGCCGACGCTGATGAGGCGGTCGTCGGTCGGCGAGTGCAGCTCGATCCGCCAGCTATGGAGGAAGAGCCGCGTCAGCCCGGCGGGCCCGCGCCTGGAGGTCCCCGTTCCGTAGATCGGGTCGCCGGCGACGGGGTGACCGACCGCGGCCAGGTGGACCCTGATCTGGTGCGTCCGGCCCGTGATCAGGTCGAGCTCGAGCAGCGTCCAGGCCCCGAATCGCTCCCGGACCCGATAACCCGTCACCGCCGCGCGGCCAGACGGAACAACCGCCATACGGGTTCGATGATGCGGGTCCCGGCCGATCGGGGCCTCGATCCGGCCGGTGTTCGCGACCACCGAACCCTGCACCAGGGCCAGGTACGTCTTCCTGACGCGCCGGTCCTTGAGCTGGGCCATCAAGCCGGCCTGGGCGTGATCGTCCTTGGCGATCATGAGCAGGCCGCTCGTATCGCGATCGAGGCGGTGGACGATGCCCGGCCGCTGGACGCCGGCGATGCCACCGTACTCGGTGCCGCGCGCCAGAAGGGCGTTGACCAGAGTCCCGCCCTGGTGACCCGGGGCCGGATGGACGACCAGCCCGGACGGCTTGTCGACAATCAGCAGGTCGTCGTCCTCGTAGGCGACGGCCAGGGGAATGGGCTCGGCGTCGAGCTCTAGCGGCCGCGGATCGGGAATCTCCAGGTCGACTACCAGGCCGGGCACGGCCGGCTCGTTGGCCTTGATCGGGGCGCCGGCCGCGGTTGCGCGGCCTTCCGCGATCAGCTTCTGGAGATAGCTCCGGGACAGCCCAGCCTCGACGGCAAGGAAGCGGTCGATGCGGCCCTCGGCGGTGTCCGGCACGGTGATCGTCAACCGCCTCATCGGTCAGCGGGCCTTTACCCGGCCGGCTTCGTCGTCCGCGGACGCGTCCGCGCCTTCACGATCGCCCTCCCTGGGTACGACCACTCCCAGGTGCGGAGCCACGAACCAGAGCACGAACAGCAGCACGATGGCCACCGAAACGGCCGAATCGGCAATGTTGAAGATGTAGAAGCGCGACGAACCGATGCCGATGTCGGCAAAGTCGACGACGAAGCCGAAGCGGATCCGGTCGATGAAGTTGCCGACCGCCCCGCCGAGGAGCAGGCCGAGGGTCAAGGTCACGAGCCAGCTCCGCCAGCCGGATCCCAGCTCCAGTGCGACCAGGACCGCGACGACGGCCACAGTAATGACGGCGAAGACGAGGGCGGACCCCTGGAATAGCCCAAAAAGCCCGCCGGCGTTGTGGATGTACTGGATGCGGAACCAGTCGCCGACGACGTCCGAGGGACGGCCGACCGTGTAGTGGGCCATGATCCAGCGCTTGAGGAGCTGATCGCTCGCGGCGATCGTGCAGGCGATCAGGGCGAACGCGATCAGGGCCATCAGCCGCCGCCCGCCGGGCGGTGCCGCGGCCGGCTCGCCGGCTGGGTCTGCGGGGTGCGTGGTGCTAGGGTCCAGGGCCTGGCCTCCGTGTGTTCCGCTAAGCCTAAGGGGCAATGGCCGCGGGCAGCAAGCCGATCGTCGCCGATCCCGCGTCGAGTTCAACGGCCAGCCGGCCGACCCCGGCCGGCAGAGGCTCGAACCGTATCCGGCTGCGCGTCTCCGCCTCGACGGAGGAGACGTAGGGCGCTAGCGCCCGGGCAACCTCCGGGGCCGCCTCGACAACCACACCGACCTCGTCGTCGAGCTCGACCGAAGCCTCCTTGCGGGCATCCTGGATCGCCCGTTGCAGCTCCCGGGCGTCGCCCTCGGCCAGGAGCTGAGGGTTCAGTTCGGTGTCGATGACCACCACGAGGCCCTCGTCGTGGGCCACGGCCGTGCCGGGCCGGGGCGTGGCCTGGATCTCCACCTCGTCGGCGGCCAGGGTCACCCCGGCAAGCCGAACCGACCCGTCGGGGAGTATCTCGAAGCTGCCGTCTCGAGCGGCGGCCATCACCGCCGGGATCGCCGGCCCCAGCTTCTTGCCGATCTTCGGCAGGAGTGGCTTGACGCGCCGGTCGACCAGCTCCGACTCGTCGCCGATGAGCTCGATCGACTTGACGTTGACCTCGTCCTTGAGCAGCTCCAGGAGCGAATCCTGGTCGACCAGCCTATCCGGCCCCGGCATCGCCAGCCACATCCGCGAAAGGGGCTGACGGGTCTTGATGCCAACCTGGCTCCGCAGCGTCCTGGCGAGATCGACGGCCCGCATGACAACGTCCATCGACCCCTCCAGGCCGCCCTCGCCAAGCGACCTCAGCTCGGCCGTCGGCCAGGGGGTCAGGTGGACGCTGTCGGCGACGCCGGCGACGCCGCCCGCGACGACCAGGTTCTGGTAGATGGCCTCGGTCAGGAAAGGCATGATCGGAGCCGCGATCCTGGCCAGGGCCGCGAGGGTTGCGTGCATCGTGGCGAAGGCGGCGGCCCGATCGGCCGGCTCGGCGGTGCGAGCGAAGCGCTTGCGCGAGCGTCGGAGATACCAGGTCGACAGGTCCTCGACGAAGAGGTCGATGGCCCGGGCGGCGTCGAGGGCGTCGTACTCGGCCAGCCGGTCCTCGACCTCCGCCGCCAGGCCGGCCACCCGGGACAGGATCCAGCGATCGAGAGGGCCGCGGTCGTGGACCGCGGGGGCGGGGTCGGCCGGGCTCCATTCGGCCTGCCGGGCATAGGTGACGAAGAACGCGTAGACGTTCCAGAGCACCAGCAGCCGCCGTCGGGCCTCGTCGGCCGCATGCCAGCCGAAGTTGATGTTGTCCTCGGGGCGGGCGTTGGCGAACATCCAGCGCATGACGTCGACGCCCATCCGCTCGGCCGCCTCGTCGAACTCGATCGCGTTGCCCCAGCTCTTGTGCATCTGGCGGCCGTCCGCGCCGAACACCAGGGCGTAGCCGAACAGGGTCTTGAACGGCGCCTGGCGACGCAGCACGGTGCTCATCGCGAGGAGCGAGTAGAACCAGTTGCGGAACTGGCCAGGGAAGCTCTCCGTCACGAAGTCGGCCGGGAACCAGCGCTGCCAGTACTCGGGATCCGAGCGGTAGTGCATCGTCGAGAACGAGACGATCCCGGCGTCGAGCCAGGGGTTGCCGACGTCGGCGATACGGCTCACCGGCTTGCCGCAGCCCGAGCAGCGGATCTTCACCGCGTCCACGTACGGCCGATGCGGCGTGTGCCCCTCGAACCGCTCCCAGCCCTCGACGGCTCGCTCGGCCAGCTCCTCGCGGCCTGAGACGACGTTGACCGTGCCGCAGTCGGCGCAGTCGTAGATCGGCAGGGCCAGGCCCCAGTACCGCTTCTTCGAGATCATCCAGTCGTGCATGTTCAGGAGCCAGTCGAGCTCCCGCTCATACCCGAAGCCCGGGATCCACTTGATCCCGTCGATGA